>Ga0208645_1001782_pt1 | contig 18198 bp, 22 predicted proteins | sample VirMetDEL_Sep_01_FD_184519 | JGI IMG/M metagenome (GOLD analysis project Ga0208645, IMG submission 184519) | Aqueous microbial communities from the Delaware River and Bay under freshwater to marine salinity gradient to study organic matter... | ecosystem: Environmental > Aquatic > Marine >... | reverse complement strand
ATCGGCAAGGTGAAAGCAGAGAAACTTATTAAGAAGTATGGAGACCCTGAGCTGAGTGTTCCAGACCAGGCTAAAAATATTTACGAGAAGGAAGGTTTTTCTCTTGACCAGTATTATGCTTGCCTAAATACTGTGACCATCTGGAGGAAACCATTGCCGGAAGCACTCCTAGAAAACGATCTCATTACAGACATAGTAAAAACAATACCAACCCTAGAATGAGTAAAGAAACCATAGTCGTTTGGTTCTCCTGTGGAGCGGCATCTGCTGTTGCCGCAAAGAAGACTATCGAGAAGTATGGGGAAACTCATAACATTCGCATTGTCAATAACCCCATCAAGGAGGAGCACGAGGACAATCAAAGGTTCCTGAAAGACTGTGAAAAATGGTTAGGCATAACAATTGAATTCGCTGAAAGCTCTAAGTATCCATCTCAATCTTGCGTTGAGGTATGGGGAAAAAGAAAGTATATGTCAGGCATTGCCGGCGCACCTTGCACCTTAGAGTTAAAGAAGAAGGCCAGACAAGAGTGGGAAGATGATAATCCTCACGATCATATAGTCCTGGGGTTTACTTCAGAGGAGCAACATAGATACGATAGATTCAAGGAGTTTGAAAGGGATAACATTATGCCCATTCTGATAGATGAAAAGATTACAAAGGCTGACTGCTATCAGATTATCACAGAAGCTGGCATAAGACTTCCAAAGATTTACCACTTGGGGTATCCCAATGCCAACTGTATTGGTTGCGTGAAGGCTACGTCTGTTACCTATTGGAACCACGTTAGAAAAGTGCATCCAGAAGTTTGGGAACATCGCAACACCCAAAGCCGGGAGATTGGCTGCCGTCTAGTTAAATACAAGGGTGATCGAATCTTTCTTGACGAACTGCCAGAAGATGCAGTAGGGAGACCAATGAAAAACTTAGACTTTGAGTGTGGGATATTTTGTATGGAGCAACCAGAGGAGGAAACTTGTGATGATTAAAACATTTCTATACTCATGGCTGCAAGTCGCACTCATAGCTACCAACACCTACCAGGTTGCAAATCAAGAGTGGGTCGGAGCAATCATTGTTAGCTTCCTCATATCTTTTGTCTGGACAATAAATGTAGGCCGAGTAGTTTTTGCTTGCAACTGGATACGCCTAGTCTATTCATTGGGTGCAATGACAGGAACTGGCACAGGAATTTTAATCACACACATAGTATACCAACCCTAGAATAAAATGGATATAAAACAAGACAACATCGAGCGCATACAAACGCGCATAGACATGATACGCCAAGAGTCACGTGCTCTTTCCTACCGCATCGAGAGAATGACGGAGCAACGCAAGGATCTGACCCAGGAGAAGAATGATTTGAAGGACAGACTGGAGGCCGTCAATGCGATACCAGCCAAAGAACTTATCGAGGGTGTAGACGAAGCCCTTGCCAACCTAAGCATAAGGGTATAAAGATGAGATCAGAAAAACAAAAAGCTGCCACGGAAAAACTCAAAGCTTTACGCAACAGGAAGTTTAAGGATATGACGTTTGATGAACGCGTTAAGGTCAAGGAACTGTTCAATGAACCAGTTGATCCAGATGTTGCCCGTATGAATGATTTTTCTAAGAAAGAGAACGCAAAGAAAAGAATAGCTAGAAAAAAAGCTCTCATCTCTATCATGCAAATGCGTGGAGTTGAAGTTTAAACCATAAACCAAGTATAAAAATGAATGAAATAAAAGTAAGCACCGAACAGATCGACCCCTACACCGAGGTCTTTGCCCTAGACGTAGACGATGTATCACTACAGCGTTTGCAGTATGGAGAAGTTGGCAGCCCACATCCTTATGTTAGGGTGGCTGATATCACCAGAGCATTGCAACAAAGGACTCCGCGTTGCGACAGCGATCTCTTAGATTTAATAGATAACCAAGGCTATACCTACTGCTTCTTTGCGGCAAAGGGAGAGGTCACGAAGAACGATCACAGATGCGTTGCCATATATGCTCCTAATGGTCAGCAACTTACAGGAGTCGCAGAAGGATTTGAAACTGTAAGAGAAGCCCTTGGCTACGTCATGGACATGGAGGATCAAGGGTAGCATGGAAGACCTGGGGGAAGCACTAATCATGGATGGCTTCGACGATTGCATCGCCGGGGTCGTAGAACGCATTGGTCAGCCGCCTATCATCTGCTATGACAGAGACAAGGTTCTGGATAAGTTGATGGGCCAGGACATGGATTACGAAGAGGCCGTAGAATATTTTGAATACAACCAACAGGGAGCTTGGATGGGAGAAGGAACCCCATGCTTCATCCGTCAGATAGAAACTGAACCCTTTGACCCTAGTCTTAATTGAAAGTAGAGAAGCCATACAACTCAGGTCAATGGACTAAGGCTCGTTACAGGAGCTTTATTATGTCAGCACTACGTCGTGCTCAATGGCCTGTTAAGTATGAAGCTATCCGCTCTGCCTTTGTCCGTGATGGTGTAAACCCCGCAACAGGGCGCAAGTGTAAGCTGCACAAGTGCTCTGATTGCGGGGAACTATTCCCAGCCAAAGACATGAGAGCAGATCACATTGACCCCATCGTCCCTGTCACCGGGTTTGACAACTGGGACGCACTCATAGGCAGATTGTTCTGTGAGATAGGTGGGTTCCAGGCTATCTGTGTGGAGTGCCACGCCGTCAAGACCAAGGCCGAGAACGCAGAGCGAAAGAAAAACAAACAGGTGAACAAATAATCACCATACCCTAAAATTTAAATATCTTTGAATATCAATAGTTTACGAAATAATTGAAAAAAAGTTATCGACTTATCCCGGCCATCTGTCATAACTATAAACCATCGCACGTCTGCGACACATAAAAACTAAACCAAAAGTAAATAAAATGAATACACTAGACACACCACCACCTCAAGAGGACATGAAGTCAGAACTATTAAAGGTGTCGGCACCAGAGGCTCAAACAGCAACATTAAAAGAAATGCCGGATCAAGGTGGCTGGCAAAAGACCTTTGCCTTTCCCAATGGTTACGGAGCATCTGTCGTCACTCATAAATTTTCATATGGCCTAGAGCTTGCATTGCTTGACGAAGGTAAAAACATAATTCAGCACCCAGAGATTACCGAAGACGTGGAGGGCTACCTCAATAGCGACACCGCTAATGATCTGCTGCATAGAATTTCAAAACTTGAAAGACACCGGGAAAGCAACTCTTCAGAGAAGCCCTCTCCGGGCATCCAAAAGGTTCAGTTGGGTGTATCCACCAAATCAACTAGCAAAAGGTTCACGGACTATTTTCACACTCGTATTAACGAGATGGTAGAAAATTCAATCGACAGCTTTGGCGAAGAGTTCCGTGACAGGTATCAAGCCTTCGCTGACCAACTAACTGACCCCAAGGTCAAAGACAAAGAGTTGATGGTCGATGATGACATCCTCAAAAACTTTATCCAAGATTGCGACGCACGTGCTTGCCTCGACTACAGAGAAGGTCATTTAGATGATGACCCTTATGCACAAGACCAAATAGCTGGTGGCAAATGGCTGGACAAACTTTACTGGAAGCTTGCTGATGCACATCCGCAGTATCGTGTCAAGGAAATAGTAAGCACTTGGCAGGGTAACAAGCTTGTTTCACTGTCTTACAAATAACCATTACAACCAATAACATTATGTCAAGAACAAAACCAAGATCAACGGGGTCATCAAACCCTGCCACCAAGTTCCTTCAATGGAACACACAAGCTTCCGCATGGGAGTTTTACGATAAGGAAGCCCAAGAGTCTAAAACACTACCACAAGACACGGGTTTCATTATCCTCGATCAACTCATTACCGCCAAGGGATGGGACGATAGGAAGAACAGCGCAATCTGGGCTAACGAAGTGTATACCGTAGGAGACAAACTTACTCTCCGCAACAAGGATGGCATCGTTGCTTCCGGCATCTGGTCTGAGGTAAAGACTGTGCATGGTGTTAAGTTCACCAAGTCTGTCTACGCTATGGCCAAGGTTGGCGAGGGCTACGAGCTTGTTAACTTTCAGCTCAAGGGCTGTGCTCTTACCGCATGGATTGACTTTGAGGACAAGGCAGGTGGCTCCAACAAATTAGAAGGAGACATTGTAGTAGCAGTTACCGATGCAGTCGAAGACCGCAAGGGTGCTGTAACCTTCAACAAGCCAGTCTTCAACATTGTATCTAACACACTGTCCAATGAAGCTGCACTCCAAGCAGACAGGATGGATGGCACACTACAAGAATACTTGTCCTCCTACCTCAAGGTAGAGAAGCCCACAGAGGACAAGGAAGAGGAAGAGAGTGAGCCAGAAGTAGTTTACTCAGAGCCAGCCGTTGTCGCCGACCCCTTCTAGGCATACCTGATAGCCCTTCCCCTTCGGGGGCGGGGCTTTCTTACATTAACGCACAAGATATAATATGTTTCCCAAAGACGCAAAAGAACGAAAGACCTACCCCGTAGCAACCTTCACTAAGGACTACTTCCCCCACGCCTTGATTGCTTTAGCCCACCACAGCTACATAGCCCAACAGCAACACGGCGCACCTACCAATGGTAAGCCCATGCAATGGCACAAGGATAAGTCTGTTGGAGACGAGAACCAACTCATGAGACACTTCATGGAGGGTGACCGAGTTAGCACAGCCTGGAGAGCCTTAGAGCTACTTGAACGCGAGGAACTACTCAAACTTGAACTAACCGAATCATAGCCATGAAAGAACTAGACTACATAGACCACTTCCGCATCATCATGAGTCCCCGCAAACGCTTCTTAGACCAGATAGTGAAAGCACTGGAACCAATGAATGATATAGTTGGAAAAGAAGAAGAGATAGAAGCTATCCTACAGAGTGCTGAAAACATCCTTGAAGAGATCCACGACAAGTATACCCAGGATCAGCACATAGCGATAGCCAAGTTTTATTCTGAAGCTAAACAAACCGTTGGACGCGGCATCCTTTCTGGACTAATTAAAGAGTAATGGAACAACCTCACAACTTAGAAGCAGAAGAGGCTTTGCTGGCCTGTTGCCTGTTGGACAATGTTGCCTACGACAGCATCAGCACCATCGTCAATGCAGACGATTTCTACAGCAACGCCAACAAAATAATTTTCAAGGGCATAGCCAAGCTGTGCTCTTCGGGTGAAGAGTTCTCTGAGCTTGAACTTGATGAGTTGTTAAAGCGTGAGGGGACAGACAGGGAAGCGGGTGGACTGAGCACCATAATGCACTTACAGAGTCAGGCTAGTAGCTCTACGCAAATAGTAAGCCATGCCAAGATTGTAAAAGAGAAGTCTAAGTTGCGTCAGATTATTCGCACATCACGCATCGCGATTGAAGCAGCTACAGAGAACCAAGACCCGGACGTAATCATTGCCGACATCGAGAGATCTGTTACTGCTACACTAGACAACGGCTCCGCTGATGACCCCTCAATTAGATCAGCGGCTGAGTCCCTACGTGAAGACTTCAAGAAGATGGCAGAGGGAACCTACAGCACCTTCGCCCTACCAACTAGGATCAAACAGCTAGACGATAAGCTCAGTGCTGGTGGCATAGCCAACGGAGAGGTAATGGTTGTTGCGGCTCCTACCTCCTGCGGTAAGACCTGCATAGCCTTGAACGTAGCCTTGCAGAATGGCGTGACCCACAACAAGCCTGGTCTATACTTCTCCTTTGAGATGCAGGCTAAGAGCCTAGCAAAGCGCATGATACAGACCTGCTCTGCTGTGAACCTCAACCAGTTCCAAGAGGGTGTGCTATCCCCAGAGAAACAAAGGAGAGTGTGGGATGCTACTGAGAGAGTAGAGAACGCCCCCATCTTTACAGAGCACTACGTTAGAAACATAGACGAACTGCGTTCACGTGCTCGTATGTATAAGCGTAAACATAACATCGAATGGATAGTCATAGACTACCTACAGCTAGTCCCTTGGAACACCAAGCTAAAGAAGCACGACGGAATCGCAGAGGTTAGCCACCAGATCAAGCTCATGGCTATGGAACTAAACCTACCAGTCATTCTCTTGGCGCAGGTGAACAGAGAGGGAGCCAAGCGTGAGACAGGTATTACTCTATACGACTTGAAGGATTCCGGGGACATCGAGAACGACGCAGACATTATTCTCTTGCTATGGCCCAATGGTTCAGACACAAAGGAAGCTACAGTCCACAATGACCCCGTCCACGGCACACACATTTGCATCAAATACAACATAGCAAAGCAACGTGAAGGTGAGCGAGATCAGTATGGCAAGTTCGTCTTTCAAAACAGCATAGGCAGATTTAGTTAACCCATCCTACTAACTATCATAAATATGACACAAGAACACCTAACTCAGAAGCAAGCCTACGACCTCTACTTAGAAGGTCTTAGTTACCATCAAATCGCTGAAGACTATGATACAACCGCAGAAGCTGTGCGTTCTAAGATTAGGCGATACAAAGCTACTGTCCCTGCCGCCAAGGGTAACGAGCGTGTCCTTGTCATAGCTGATACTCACTGCCCGGCCATGCACCACGGCTACATTGACTTCCTAATCTCTATCTTCCACAAGCACAAGTGCACACGTGTTGTTCACATCGGTGACCTGGTAGACTGGAATGCTATCAGCTTCCACGAGAAAGACCCATCCATGCCTAGCGCAGCAGACGAGTTTGTAGCGGCTTCTAAGCAGGTCAGAGCACTACACAAGGCGTTCCCTGAGGTAGACTACCTTATCGGTAATCACTCCGCTCTGTTTGTAGCGGCTTCTAAGCAGGTCAGAGCACTACACAAGGCGTTCCCTGAGGTAGACTACCTTATCGGTAATCACTCCGCTCTACCAGAGCGTAAGGCTCATAGTGTTGGACTACCACCAGAAGTAATACTTAACTTCAAAACATTATGGGGACTTGACGGATGGGAAATACATCCTAGGTTTACTGATCTAGTGATTGACAATGTTATATACAGACACGGAGACAAAGAAAAGGGAGGACAGATGTCAGCCCTGAAGAACGCTCAGGCTCAGTTCAAGTCTCTGGTCATGGGTCACCTCCACGCACAGGCTGGTATCAACTACCACGCCAACCAGGACGGTGTTGTCTTCGGCATGAACGTAGGCTGTGGGGTAGACCATAGTCACCCTGCCATGAACTACGGACGTATATACGCTGCTCGACCAGTGCTGGGTTGCGGTGTTGTCTACTCTCCTAAGCTTGCTTTCTTTGAACCAATGTTTATCTAACTATGATCTACGAACATAAAATACAAATGGACAACATCTATGGTGACACAACTGATGTCACTGTAGAGTTTGAAGCCGACAAGCCCGGAGGCAGAAGCCCAGACATAAAAGGTATATACTACCTTGAGTCTGACGAACCACTAGACAGCGAGGATATTGTATATCTGTTTGAGTGGCTAGAGAGAGACGCTGACCAATGGAAACTAATTTCACACAACATAACATAAATGCAGACAACCAATACCCAATCCGTTTACAAGATTAACTCAGAAGACATTCTATCTAAAGGGCTAGAGGCCATGACTAGATCGTGTGAAGCTCTGACCAAACAGAATGAAACTTTAAACAAGGACATAGATAACTTGAAGAATAAAGTTAATATGCTCCAGCATCGCCTCCTGTCTAACGCAGAGGAGCGAGAATAACTTTGTTAGTGTCTCAGCTGCAAAAGAGTAAGTCGTGAGTGCTCCGGATAAGGTCGTATTCAACCTATTATAAGGGGTTGCCGTTAGCCAGCCCTTCCAAACCACGACGCTAACAAACTAAGGTCCTCCAGGTAACTGGGGGGCTTTTTTATTGTCCCCTACAGGACTCCCCTAATTCTTAGTGCCTGAAGCACGGAGTCGGATAGAACACCCTTGCGCCTAAAGTCGTTTATCATGCTAGGGTTTCTGGATAGATAATCTACCTTCTCATCTGTATCCATGTTCCGGATCAACGTATCCTTTTGATTCAACCCCCTGCTTGCATTCTTCTGCTCGCGAATCCACATATTCATTAGCTTCTTGCCCGTGCTTGGGTCGGTCCGCATGTACTTCTTTATGTTGCTACGCTTCTGCTGCATGGTATCGCCCTGCTCGTTATATATATCAGATGTAGATTGCTTCAAGACCCGAGGTAAATCCGACGGAGAGTTGTCTAAGATTTCTAACACTCTCCTAGACGAAACCTTTGCGTTCTTGAATATCTCTATGCGCTCGTTCTCGTCGTAGCCTAGAGTAATCAAACTCTCGTTGTTCTTGGACAAAGCGGCAAAAGCGTCTGAATAAATCTTGTTAGCTTTTTCGTAAGCTTGGTTTAACTGTGCCTCTGATGGCTCTCCAAATTTTAATAACTGATTGTAGTCTGACTTGGCCTCATTGGATAAAGTGTTGGTGTTTCTAATTGTAAACATTGCAGCCTCACCCACGTCAAACGGGTTGATACGTGCTCCCAACTGTCTTGCCCCAACCTCTTTGAGTGTGAGGTCACCCTTACCTAGTCGAGCCTTCTCTAGCTTCTTTAGCTCTCTGCTGAACCCAGGTCTAAATGATTCCGTCAGGAAGAATCCCAAACGCTCTCTGGCTTGATCTAACTTGTCTACTTCCTTGGATATTAGTTCACCTCGCTCGTCTCGGTTAGCCAATGCTTGATACGCTGATTGAAAGACGAAGGAACCTTCTCCTATAAACTCTTCTGCCATTAGTGCAATGACTGACTGCTCGCTGTCCCCGCTCAAACCAGCCTGTAGGGCAGACAAACCAAGAGCGTGCGGCACTACATAACTGGGGTTGGCTACCCATCCCGTGCGTCCTCCCTCGTCTAGCTTAACTAATTGTTTTCTGTTCTTGTCCCAAGGCGCATACGCAACGTCACGAAGTGCTTCTTCTTTCTTATCGTCTACCCCTGATGCAGCCTTGACTCCCTCGATTGCGGCGTAGGTTCCTCCATACACACCAAGCAAAGAAGCAAGTCTCTTGCTTCCTTCAACTCTCATGCGAGTTACGTTAGCTGCTCCTAGTTCCCCAAACTCTTCACCAAAGTTTCCTGCTATCATACGAGCAATCATCTTACCTTGGTTGTATTGGTTCCGGGCAAACTCAGATGTGAACGATGCGAACTGTGGCATAACACCCCAACGAGAGAGGGTGCGGACTACATTACTCAACTTATCGTAATTCTGATAAGTGTCGTTGATCATCATGGCAGCCTGCTTCTTGACCACCTCGTCGCTGGCATTAGGGAACATCTTGCGTACAGTGTTCTGGTTGGCTTTCCAACCCACATACCTGCCCAATGTATCAGGAACCTGGTATGCTTTACCAACTGGGTCTAGTCCCTTTTGTAACCACTTGGAGAACGGTCCTGCATCCAGGGTTGATCTTATGTCTGATTCTAGGATGTTGGCATTCTTGATGCCATACTTGGACATCTCCTCGATCTCGTCCAGCAATGCCTTGCGAGCCTTTGGAGTCTTGTCTAAACCTTCCATTGCTCTAGAAACCAAGGGGACATCAGCCAACGCTAAACGTAACCCACGTGACGCATTGTTAAATGGATTGATCCCCATGCCCAACAGGTTAGCAGTATTACCATATACCTGCACGGGATAGGCTACGGTATTGAACAAGACCTTTACACCCTTGGACAAACCAACACCTGCTCTGTATAAATCTTGTAGGCCATTAAGGAATATGTTGTCCATCTTCTCGGAGCCATTGCCAACATACAATTCATTGAGTGCTGTTTGAACCTGTGGATATGCAAATAATCCAGAACCTTCCTTGCCTGTTCCCCGCAGCACAAGCTCAACCATTTCATTATCTGCCTTGGTGGTAGAAGCTATGCCAGCATCAACTAGTTCTTTGCCTAGGATGACATTAGTTCTTTCTCTTGCTACTGACTTAGCAACGCCAGTTAGTGTTCCCCTCATGCGCTCTACGGGGTCTTTGATTTCTCCTAACCAAATCTTTTCTGCTTCACCAGGAGTCTTTCTTTTCTTAAATACAGAGTCTATTCCATTGCCAAGAAGCCCTCGGGGGTCTTCGCGACGGGTAGATGCAAAAGCTTTTTCTAGCCTATCAAGGTGCTCGTTTGCATTAGATGAAGCTGTCTTAAAATCTTCGCCTCTCTTCACGCCAGCCTCAACCAGTTCATTCATAACCGCTTGTCTTTGTTTATCGGTGGGCTTATAGTTGGGATCTAGAAAAGCCTTATACTCTCTCCTAGCATAAAGCTGGCTTGAGTTCATTGAGTCGTTAATAGTTTGCCTTAGCTTCTCTCTGGCCTCGTCATCTAAGGACTTGTATGCTCCGTCATCAATTAGCTGTATGGCTTCCTTCTGCAAAGCTTGTCGAGCCTCATCATACTTTGTTAGGTCAGCACCAAGAACCTTAGCTACATCGTCTGACATCTCGCCAGTATCTAAGAACTTATTGATAGGTGCTTCTAGTAACGGATCTTTCTTTATTGCTCTTGCAGTCTTGGCTCCAATCCTACCAGAAATCTCTTCCGCTGTCTTAATGATTCTAGAGAAATCAATGGTGGCTTGTTGAGCCTTTGTTCCTACAATTTTAGAGGGTGCTACCGAGGCTAGTATCTTTCCCATAGTTCCAAGGTTTGCCTGGGGCTGTGTTAGAGCTTGTGCTGCTGCTCCGCTCCTTGCTCCATCCTTAGTTTCTTGTATGCCCCTTAGTAGTACTCCTTCTCCAAACTCTATGTCATCAGAGGCATTTTGAGGGAAGAATGATAAATCTTTGAATGTAATCTCTTCTCTAGCTATAGCATCATCTATTTGTTGTGGTGTCTTACCTGCAAACTTCTGTCCAATCTTAGTGGTCACACCACCTAGCGCACCACCAAACAACGCACCTGCTCCACCAAACTGAGCTAGCTCTCCTGCTGTGGGCAGACGGCCTTCATCTATCACAGCCCTTGCTGTAGCGTCTGTAACGCCAAATGCAGCACCTTTACCTGCTTCCCTAAGTGCAACACTACCAAGTCTCATTCCTCCCTGTGCGCCCTTGCCTACGCCCCCAGGGATAGCACCAATGGCTGCTGCTGCTATAGCACGACCCATAGACTTATCTTCCTGCCCCTCGATGTCCTGTGCAAGTAGGCTACCAAAGAATGAAGCTGTTGCTCCACCAAGAGCACTACCTATGGCGGCTCCCGGAACTGCTCCTACACCAAAGAATGCAGAGCCTAATGTGCCACCAAGGATGCCACCAAGAACAGAGCCACCAATGCCAGCTCCTACCTCTACGCCTACACCTTTTACAATGTCTCCAGCACTAGGGTCTGTTGGTTCACACAATCCCGTATCATTATTTAGGGTATATCCAGTAGGGCATTGTGTCTCAAGCGGAGTTCCAAATTCAGGAACATTAGAAAAATCACTTTGAAATTGAGTAGATTCTTCAACGGGAGTTCCAAATTCTAAAAATTCCTCAACAGGAGTTCCAAATTCAGGTATTTCTCTTGCCATTATATTAACGTATATCCAGCAGCTTTTGCTTCCTCGACTTGTTCAACGGGAACATTTCTTCGTTGAACTCCGTCTGGGTGCATCATTATTGATGTAGCCCCACTGGTGTTACTCTTGCTACCATCATCGCCCCTCATAAACTCTACGGATGGGTCAAATATATCAGAAACCTTTCCTCCCATTTGCTCAATAACATACATAGCTGCCTGAGTCTCGTCTTGTAATAGTCCGTCTTGCAACATTTCTCGAGCAACCTGAAGAGTCTCCCTGTATTTCTCAGGTTCAGTTTGTTGATATCGATTTATGTAGGCTTGTATTCTTTCATTGTCAAGAACCCGGCCTTGAACCCTATACTCTTCGTATTGTTCCTTGAGTTGACTTATAGCACTGTTTTGTTGAGCTTGGAATGCCTTAACTCGTGCGTTATAATCTTTTGTTTTTTCTCTTGCCCCCTTTGGAACAAACTTACGAGCTTCTTCAAAGGACATTTCACCGCCTCTGTCTGTTCCCTCGGTGCGAGAGTCAGCTATCCGTGTGTCACGTTCTTGTAGGGTTTCACCAGGACGAACATCACGCTCCTCTAGTCTAGCTAGTCTATCTAACGAAGCTTGATTAAACGCAGATCTGTCATCTCCTTGCGAGATCATACGACCCTGTGCGTCTGTTTTCATTCCCATACCTTGACCACTAGGAAGATTAAGTATAGCATTTATGGTGGGTGCTCCAAAGCGTTCCTGAAGCATGGCCCTTGTTTCGTCTCGACCCATAGGTGCATTTGGTCCTCTAAAAGAATCATTAACCTGATTGAAACCATCTAATAATTGGCCACCCAAACCAGAAGGTGTATCAGGAGATTGAAGGAAGGGACTTATAGACTCTTGCGTTTGTGGCCCCATAGGTATACTTGAAGGACTCGCAACAGGCTCTGCGTAGGGATTTTCATCAAAAAATTCAAAAGGAAGTTTACGTTGTGCAGCACTATATGAATCGCCAAATGAAGGACGACTAGGATTTGCAAGATAATCAAACCCGGCCATTCCAAATTGACCCAATGAAACTGGCACGGTAGCCACATTCTCAACTTTCCCTTTTAATAAATCTAAAATTCCTTGCCCAAAATCAAGTATTCTGGATTGAGGGTCGGCGGCTGGTGGAGCAGGAGTTTGATAATCAGGTTGATTTATCATGTCTACAATTTGAGACGCAGACATACCATCCGTTCCATAAAAATCATCCTCGGTAATTGGGGGATAGTCGAACTGAGGGGCTTGCTGAGGCGCACCAAAGCTCTGCTGACCTAGCAGAGAAACTGGTTGCATCATGGCGTTCGTAGTAGCCGCTTGGTTCATAGTCATACCTGCGGGTAAACTAAACGACGAAGGCTCGACGTTGAATTGTGAAAATGGATTGTAGTTAATAGCCATAATAAATTAGTAGTTATCGAGCATTCATGCTAGCCAAGGCTTCCTCGCGTGTAAATCCTTGGGAGGCAAATGAACTACCAGGTATGTATGCCCTGCGGGGCTTGCCTCCCAAGGCTTCCTCGCGTGTAAATCCTTGGGAGGCAAATGAACTACCAGGTGTGTATGCCCTGCGGGGTGGCTCCTGTGACATATTCTTGTTGGGCACAGTTGCCTGATTCATTGAAGAGCCAACTCTATTGCCCTGGCTGCTAACTGGTATTGGCCTAGATTGACCAAAAAGAGAGTCCATAAAACTACCTTCTTGCCCAGTAAGACTAAACAGTTGATTTGCTCGACTTAGATAATTAAACAATTCTCCTACATTTTGACCGCCTCCCAATAAAAATTGCGTTGGGTTTTGTGTAAATTGCCTTAAAGATCGCTGTAAAGAAGTTGCCCTTTGTTGTTCGGGAGTTACCGTAGGCGCAGTTCTATAATTTTGCCAATATCTGCCAGAGACAGCTTTCATTTCTTCACCACTAACTGGTTTTCCATCAAGCATATAAGTTCTATTTGCAATTTCGCGAGCAGCATTACGATCTTTGTTTTCTTGAATTTGTCGATCACGCCTTGATTGCTCTAACTCAGCTTCTCTTTGAGCTAATTGAAATTCAGCCGCATCTCGCTGGTATCGCTCTGCTCTTTCTTTAAACTGTTGTTCCTCAGGCTCCTCAGGGGTAAGTTGACCTACCCCCCCCGCACTTGCTCTTAGTTTACCGAAAAGAGCGTTTCTTTGTTCTTCTGTAGCTACGGGGTATCTGTTCGTGTTTGTAATTCTAATTGCCATAGTGTTTTAAATAAAGGGGTTAATAATGTTACATGGCTCCCATGCCAAATAGTGAATTATAAATATTGTTAAAGCCCATTTCGCTGGCTTTCATCGTAGGGCTTTGAAATCCTGAATCTCCTTGGCCAAATATAGTGCCTGGGGCGGCTCTTTGAAATGCGCCTAAATTAAACTGCTTCATTGCTTCTATCCCTGTATTATATTTTTCTTGCTGCGTTGGTGGTAATCCCATCATAGCCCTTCCTTCTTCAGGCGTAAATCCTTGCGAAGCAAAACTTGTACCAGGTATATACCGGGGTCTGATGTCCCCAATGTCAGCGCTGCGCGAAAACGATTCTGGTATTACTCCTGCCACTCTTCCAAATTGATTAAAGTTATTCATAATGTCTTAAATAAAGGGGTTAGTCCTATTATACCATAGGGGGTAAGGGGGTTAGTAATTATAAAAATTCAACACTTAAAGACGAAGAGGCACTGGCACTTCCAGTGTTTGGTATGCAAATATCGTCAGGGAACTCAATAACAATGCCCACGCTTAAGGAAGCATTGAAAAAAACGGGAACAGTAGATGCGGGCAACGTCCTAGTCACCGAGCCACTTAAACTAGGAAAACCGTCTATGGTGCTTCCAGAGCTGTCAAAAAATAGTATATTGCTCGATGAGTCAATTGTCTGACCAGCACTAGCTGAAGCTAAACCATTGTAAGTTATTTTAATTTTAAAACTTTGCGTTGCTTGATAAGCAAAGCTTAACCCTGTTACTATTGTAGTCCCTCGATTAGAACTTGCCGAATTGCTTGCAGAAAAATTACCAGTGGCGGTTTTTACTGATCCAGAATTAGAGGTTGCCGAACTTTCAGTAGGTGAATCTCCACCTGGAGTAGATTCACACCCGGTATGTGTAGTTAAAGTTTTATTAAGAACGTCGTTATACCTCCAAGGCCAAGCTGATGAAGAAGTGTAATTGGCACAATTAACTGGATAAACACTGACATCAGCAAAGTTACCAACAATAAGTGGGTCTTGCTCATTTAAAAATGAGTAGGATGAACTTGCAAATGGACCTGCTCTTAGTATAGCAGCCATTATTATGGGTCTTCTAATTTGGGTCCAAGTTGCCCGTAAACACTTGCCGAGTGTGGTCTATTATTAATAATAACAATAACTCCAAACGTGCCAAGAGGATCATCCGTTTGTTCTTCTGGCAATTCACCGTCCTCTGCCCCAGTTTGATCTTTAGTATCGTCTGGGAAATCTCTTCCAGTCGTAGTTCCACGTAGTCCAGCAGCAGCCTCTCTTTCGTCCATCGTTGGGTCATCTTGACCCCTGCCAGACATTGTATCATTTAACCCAGCAGCAGCCTCCCGTTGATCTATTGAGGGCATTCCGCTCCTAGACCCCGTTGAAGCATCTTGACCCGCTCCCCCTCTTTGCCTGTCTTCTTTAGAGTCTCGATCTAGTCGATCTTCAGCTTTCTGCTTTTCGCCCTCTAATCGGTCAATCTCAGCCTTTACTGCCCTTGATCCAAATTTACCGCTAGTGCTATCCATTCTACCAGATGATTGATAGTCTTTTAGATTTTGTATTGCGTCATCAATGTTTTGTCTAGTTACCGGGTCAACTAAATTTTCTAAATTTTCATTGCGTTGCCGACGTTGACGCTGCCTATTAAGAGATGCTTCATTGCTTCTTTCCATATCTTATTATTATAATGTTAATTCGCGATTGATTGGAAGCGCAGGGTTTCTGCCTGTTACATCTCCAGAAACAGTAGTAACCTCATAAAAAACTGTTCCATCTTGAGCAGTTAAAACTGGGCGAACGTCCCTTCTTATAATTCCAGATGTTTTGTAAAGTTCGTCTTTATCAGCCGTGTCATTCCCAAAGCCAAAAGCTTGTGATTGTGTTTCAGATACCTCTTCTTGAAACTTAAATTCACCCCCACTTATATACGGTTGCCTAGAACTTGATCCTGACAGCGTAGCAGAAGATCCAGTATCTACAATAAAATGTCCCCTAAATTCTGAAATACTACTGCTTGCCCCGAAAGATTGTGAACGTCCAACCTCGGTAGATGTGTTGCCGCCAGCATCTACTAAGGTAACGGCTCTTCCTACTCCACCAGAAATTCTATGGGTAACTTTTAAAACTGAACAAGACAAACCAGATATATCAAAGGCAAGCTCAGTTGTATCTGGCATTGAGTCTTGTATGTTAACAACAACAGTAGCTTCAACTTGTTGTTTGCTGGGTGGAATACTTTCAATGACAACAGTTTTTCCAGAAACATTTGAAAAGCCAGAAATCTGGTTTCTATTCCTGGGAGCTATTTCGCTGCTAGTCGTGCAAGAAACTTGCCCGGGAACGTCTACAAATGCTACATCCTTGTAGGTCTGGGTTGTTTTAATGATTGTTCCCTGTAGCGCAGTTCTAGAAAATCTAACGAATCCATTTTCTTGAGTTTCGGAGGAATCAATTAATGTTCCAGTAGGGGTAATTGCAGTGCCAACTGAGTCTATAGTAACGTATGTTGTGCCTGGTATAGCACTAGGTCCCGGACTTTCTGTCCTTCGTATCTCTCCAGCACCACTAACAAATGTCTTTCTGATAGTGTCTATGCCCTCTACATTCGACGTTGATACGCCAATCTCCACACTTGGTGTAATAGATGGATTGGGAGTTTCATTGAACGCTTCAACTGTCTCTGTGCGTATCTTACCAATTCCTGTGCCTCCACTTCCCTCATTGATAGTTCTGCTTATCACTCCACTCTCCAGCCATGTCTCCGTAATACTAACAAAGCCTGATTCATCTGGGTCTTTAGTCCCCGATGTAGCTTGAGCTAGTGTTAGTGTAGCTGTGCTGTATCCAATAGCGGAATGGCTAATTGTGCTTGTTCCTACAGTTTTACCATAGCTTGTGCCATCCTTAGCTATAAGGCGACGTATAACCCTACGCAGGCCATTAAGCTCTACGTCTACTTTTTCTGCCGCCTCTTCAACGAAAGAACTAGTTAGGGTCTGATACCTAAAGGTTATTACATACTCGCCAGTCTGGGTGTAACCAGCTCCAACGCTAGTAAGAACCATGTCCGTATATGCTTCACCAGTTCTGGCATCAATGCCATCAACTGCCATGTGGGCATCATACAATGTTCCAAAGTCAGCAAATATCTGATCTTTGTTTTTGTCATACCAGGCTTCTGTATCATTCTTTGCCTGACAACGCACGACCATCGCGTATCGTCCACCGAATAGTTGTGTAACCTCTGGCTTTTTGCCATAGATTTTTAATCTCTTAGTTCTGTGAAATACTGCCATTATGATGCGACTGCTTTAATTACTGCAAAGTTAAGTTTGATAGCTTGAGATAAAGAACCTCCGCTTACATTCAAAACACTTATGCTACAGCTACCTGCGGCTACGGCTCCTACGGTAACTTGATATGCTCCCGCTGTTCCAACACTAGCAACATTGACAATAACAACGTCTGTTGCGGCTATCGTGCTATTGGTAAGTGTAAATGCGGCAGTAGCATCGTCTGCTAACTCTTCGGCGTGCATTACTATTTCACCGTTTATTTTATTAAGGGTAACGGCAGTAGTTTTGCTTGTTCCTTGAGTAACAGTGCCACCACTACCAGTCTTATAGCCAAGTGTAGTGCTAGCTAATACATTAGTTCCTGTAACAGGAGCAGCCGTAGTTGCACCAATCGTAGCATTATCTAATGAGGTTATTCTACCTTCGTTATATATAATAGTTCCGTTGGTAGTAACGGCAAAACCATTGGTGCTTACATCAGCAAAGGTCTTATCTGCTTTACGCAGGTCTACCATTAATTCAGGTGCTACAGCAGTTAAGGCCGCATCTGCTGAGAAATATATTTGAGCTGCTTGAGAAGCACTAAGAATAGCTTTGTGCAAGGCGATGTAATTACCAAGGGCAATACCATCTCCGGCATTAGAACCGCCGTCAGAGCCAATTTGAAACTGACCACTGTTAGCTAGTGTTAAAGCAGTCCCAGAAACTCCAACGCCTGTTTGAGCAACATTGTCAACGTAAGCTATTGCATTACCACTACGATCAACGGTAACTACATATACGTGCCATTTGTTATCATTAAGACCTGTTGCTAATGTAAAGTCAGCGGAACCACCCGCGTCCTGCATTGTTAGTATAAGACTACCAGATACAAACTTTAATCTATATCCTGTGCCCGAGAGCTTAGTAAGGACGGGTTCTGTCCCGCTGCTGTCCAACCTTGCCCAGAAAGATAAACTAAAATCTCCTGCATCAACATCTAGTTCAGGAGCATCTGCCAAGCTAAGATACGCGGAAGTGTTAGTAAAGCTAATGCTACGTGGGACAAAGTTTACCTGTGCAGTTGCATCTGTAATACCCAATGTAGTTTTAACAGCAGCAGCACTTGTGTCATCTAAAAAGGTTTTAGCAAAAT
>Ga0208645_1001777_pt1 | contig 18227 bp, 29 predicted proteins | sample VirMetDEL_Sep_01_FD_184519 | JGI IMG/M metagenome (GOLD analysis project Ga0208645, IMG submission 184519) | Aqueous microbial communities from the Delaware River and Bay under freshwater to marine salinity gradient to study organic matter... | ecosystem: Environmental > Aquatic > Marine >... | reverse complement strand
TAAGTGTTATGTTTGTTTATGTTTTTAAAAGGAATGATGATTACAAATCAATTGCTCTACCAACTGAGCTACAAGGGCATGCAGCGATATATAAATCAAAAGCCATATTTTGCAATACAAAATAAACTTTTTTGCTCGAAGCTTCTGTTGAAGCTTCTCGCAATAAGTGTTGGAAAGTTACCTATTGTGACAGATATATCGTACTCAAATCGTACGCGTAATCCTATTTGGAATGAGATTTCCAAATTATTCCTTTTTTTGACAAAAACTCAAAACAACAAAAGGAATGAACATGATACCGAAAAAAAGAAAAAATAAATTAAATCAGAAAACTTTAGATAGTTTAAAAGAACCTGGGACATATTTCTTCAACGATGCTCCAGGTATTGCAGTCAGAGTTTCAAAGAACCAGAAAAAATCATTTTATGGTTCTTATAGTATTTCAAAAGGCGTGGATGCTGAGGGAAGAATTGCATCAACTGGGAGATATAAACATATTTGTAGAGTTGGTGAGCTTGCAATTTCCGTGGTTAAAGAAACTGTAATCAAGAATATAAAAAAATGGAAAGCTGAAACTATAACTGGAAAAGGGGATGATGTTGCAGCTCTAGCTAAAGATTTTAGACTCAATGCTTTAAATGGTTATAGAGTTAGAAAAAAAGGATCTAAAATTAAATACAAAGAAACCACTAAAAGATCCATGACAACGCTGCTTAAAACTTATGTTGAGCGAGATACAAAAGACCCAGAAATTATTGAAAGATTAACTGGTAAAGTTAAGATTAATGGCAGCTGGAATACAGATGTTATAGGTGAAATAAAATTAAATAAATTAACTAAGCAGCACATTAAAGATTTTCACGAAAGATTGGCTAAAACTCCATACATAGCTAATAGAGTTATTGCAGCTCTATCTACTGTTTTCACTTGGGATGCAAATAGAACAAATCCAATGTTTGAAAAAGATCATAACCCTTGTTTAGGTATTTCTAAATTTGAAGAAAAAAAGGATAAAAGGCACATACCCACATCAAAAGTTTTACAGATTACATCCTATATAGAAAATAATTTATGGCGTTATCCTCATCCTCTAGCCTTTTATTCTACTGGTTTAGAGTTAGGAGAGCGTCAATCGGATGGACATGGATTAGCATGGAGAAAACCAGATACTATTACTGAGCAATTAAAATGTACTGGCTGGATTGTTAGCTTAGATACTGGAGAAGTTTATCTAAGAGACAGTAAGGATAGAAGCGAGGCAACTATTTATTTAACAGAGCAAGGTATAAAAACTTTAAAGAAACTTTGGGAGCTTGTTTCTTCTGATGATACCAATGCAAGTTGGGCAGTTGGATCAATGTATATATTTCCTAGAAAAACAGATCCTACAAAGCATGTAAATTTCAGCAGCTATAGAAAGTTTGTAGAGAAGTTTCATTTTAAAATGGGATTAGCTGAAAGAACATTAGTTAGGGCTAAGAAAACTAGAAAACTTTATAAATATAAAAATCATTTTAACTTAAAGCATCTTAGAAAGACTTATGTAACCACCTTTGGGAATACATATGGTCTACAGGCTGCTTCTGAAAGAATGAGGCATAGTTCAGTTAAAGTAACTAAAGACCACTACTGGTCAGCTGATGCTAAAAAATACAAAGTCAAAAATTTATATGATGATGGAGAAAATGTAGTTCAGCTAAAGAAAGTCGGTGCAAATGATTAATTGGATAAAAGACAATCATATTGAATGGATTGATATATCAGTTAAATTAGTCAAACAATTTAAACGGAATGAAAACAAAAAAGAAAAAAACCAAAAAGCTAAAATCATCCAGTTCAAAAAAGCAGCAAAGCAAATTAAATAATTATGATGGTGTTGGGTTTGTAGAAAACCCATATGCCGTAGCTGCTAAAATTAAAAATTGGAAAGAGTTAAAAGAATTTATAGGTATTCATGTTCCAGCTCTATCTCCAGCTGGTGTTGGATATGCTGCAGTAAAATTTATGCTAGATAATTATAATGAAATAAAAATTAATTATGAAAATCCAGATGCAGTATTAGATTTGATTAAAGAAATAAATAAACGGGATAGAGGCGCTAGATATGTTTGGCAACAATTTCAATTAAACACTCAAAATAAAGGGTCACTTGAAATTGAGCCTAGTGATGGTGCGTTAGCAAAGTTTATGATTGAAACTGGTTACACTGCACCAAAAACAGAAAAAACATTTCAGCAGCATATATCAATGTTTAAAGATCATTTTGGATTAAAGAGAAAAAAGAAAAAAGTTCCCATATTTAATAAAGATGTGGAATTTAAAATCTAATTTCATCCCAGATTTCATAACCACTTAAAAATATAATAAAAGTTTAGCTGCGTGCTAGGTTGTTCATTCCTACCTAGTGCGCACAATCCTATTTCAAACGAGATTTCACTAATACTCACACAACAAATATTATTCTCTCCATGAACCTAAAAAGGAGAAGAAAAAATATAATGACACAAATAAGAGCAAAACAAATCTTGAATGATCAAGAGGTAAATAACTTCATTGAAAAAGAATGTAAGTTATTAACATCTAAACAACTTGCAAAAGTTCTAAATGTATCTGATGGAGCTTTAAGAAAACAAAGATCCAACGCTAGATCCATATTTCCATATGCAAAAATCAATGGAAGAATTTTCTATCCAACAGATGCGATAGTGAAAGCAATTCATAATAATTTAGTAGGAGCTTAAATGAGGAATGGATCAGCTGGTGCTTCAACACCAGCCAATACTTATAGTGATAAAGACATATTAACAAAATTTCATAAGTTTAAAAAGGACAAAAGATTAGTACTAGATGGCTTCAAAAAGGATGGTAAAAAAATTCAAAAATGGGAAGCTGGAGAACCTAATATTGATGAGCATTTAGATCCAAAAGCTAAAAGAAATTATGGATGCAATAATGCTTACAAAGATGATGCTGGAAACTTAGTTGCTTCAAACTGTGTTGTAGATGTTGATGAGTTTAAAAAATCTGGAAAAACAGTCGAAAAATTTTGTAATGATCTATTTCAAATAGATACTAAAGCTATTCCATTTAGATCACCTAGTGGAGAAAATTGGCATGTTTGGAAGTACTATTCTAAACCAGTTCCAGTAGAAGAAGCTGCAGCTGATGCAAGATCGCTAGGACATAAGATTAAAAAATTAGGATACAAAGTTGATTTTGGTAAATGTAACCCAAGTAAATCTGGTGGTGATATTGGGATCAATTTACCTTTAGCAAAAAGAGGTGATGATGATTACCAACGCCCATATGATCCAAGAGGTAATTTAATAAATAACTTTCAGTTAGCTAAAAGAATTGATTTTCAAAACTTTCCATACATTGCTGCAATAATAAACCTGGCGCATGGTGCAAATAGACATGATGCTTTGCTATTCGCAGCAGCTCAATTATTTCATGCAGGAAAATTTAAACTAAAATTTATTAAAGATATAAAAAACAGTTTAGATAATACTGGAAAAGAAAAGATTGATGAAGAATGGTTTGATAGAGTTATTGTAACCAATAAAGAATATGAGAAATATCAACTTGCTAATAAAACAATTGAAGAAAAAATAGGTGATGCAGTTGGCATAGAGAATTATAAATTCAAATCTGATTGGGAAGAAACAAAAGCTCAAGAATCAATGTTAGATGAGCTTGAAGAAGTTACTGCATTAGATGCGTTTGAGCATACTGGTAAAGAAGTTATTGAACCAAGAAAATGGGTAGTCCCTGGTTGGATGATGGAAAAATGTTTAACTATCCTAGCTGGTCAACCTGGTATTGGTAAAACAATTATCTTACATATGTTAGCCTGGTGCTTGGCAACTGGGGTTGGATTTTTTGGAAAACCTATATTTAGACCAGGTAATGTTTTAATCATTGCAGCCGAAGAAACTATTAATGAAATTAACCTTAGATTAAAAGCTATCCAGCAATTTCTAGGAGGTGAATTAACTACATTTAAAATTTTTAAGAGAGGTTTGGAACAGGATCTAAAGCTCATTAAATTTAAAAAAGATAGTGCAGTTAAAACAACTCAATATCATCAATTAGAGAAGCTGATTAAAGATAAAAATATTAAACATATTATTTTAGATCCATTGATTAATTTTCAATCTGGAAGTTATGATGAGAACAGTAATCAGAATATGGAGGAATATGTAAAAAATACTCTTATCCCATTAACGTTTGTAAATAATGGAACACTTATTGCTGGTCATCATACAAATAAATTATCTATGATTAGAATTGATGAAGATTCTAAAGACATAGAAATAGATCCACAATCTGCATTAACTGCGCCTAGAGGTGCATCATCATTAGTTGGTGCTGCGAGATTTGTGATAGCAATGCAGCCAATGCTTAAAAAAATTTGGAAAAAGTTTGCTGAGCATGTCAAAGATGGATCTACCTTTATTCATTACACAGGATTAATTGAAGCTAAATCAAATTATAATTTAGTTGCTGATGATATTGCCTGGTTGAAGAAAAATACAGTTGAAGTTGCTGCTACTGATCCAGATACTAGAGAGATTGTTCAAGAAAAAACTGGTGTATTTTCACTATCAAATCTTAGTGAAATTTCTAAAAGTAAATTGAAATTAAAGGCAGCTGAAAATGAATTATATGTCAGAAGTAAAATGCCATTAATCAAAGCTATGTTTGATGCAGCTGGTGAGGATAAAATTTCATTAAACTCAGTTGTAGTTAGATTGTTAGGGCAAGATCCCCGTATGGCTGAACCAGACATAAAAGAATCTACAATCAAAACTGATATTAGAAGAAAAATAATAAATGGTTTAGGTGGAGCTGAGGCTGGTAGAAAAGGGCAGCTGGAGAAAGCTGGATTAGAATATGATGATGGTTACAATTACTGGTATTCAGTTGAGAAGAATGGACAATTGCAAAACTGGTTTATTGAAAGAGGTAAGGATTTTAAAAGATAGTTTCAGTTTCAATTTAGCCTAACTTAGGCTGAAACTTTATTAAAAGTTAATACTTATGCCAGCAAATTAAAGCTAAGTTTCACTCTAACTAGTTAGGCATGAAACCAAGGTTAAATAATGCTAACTGTATTAGAGTTTCAGAGTTTCAACAGTTCCAATATATATACATTCCATGGAATGAAACTATTTGAGCTGGCTAAGGGTCCGTTAGAACATGGAAAGTATTATACAAGATTATACAACAATCTCTTTTTAAACCAGATTTCCATGATGCTTGTTGCGTTGCTAAAATACCAACATGCGAGATTTAAAAACAAGAAAACTAGATAGATCAAAACTGGTGCTGCATAAATTATTATCTGCTCAAGGTGCATGGCGATCTTATCCAGTATGCACATTCAAACATAGAAACCTATACAACAACAAAGATTATACATTTGAGGGTTATCTAATAGGGGAGGTTGTTACAGATGATTTCAAACAATGTAAAATTTTAACTTATGACGGAAAGCAATGGCATAAGCACAAAATGTTAGATGAGGTTAAAATAATTAAACCAGGATTTATGAAAAATGAATGATTGGAAAGATCAGTTAAAAGAGGCGTATCAAGTAATTAGGGATAAGAAGAAAGCCCTGAAGCCAGATACCTCCACCAAGTTTGATAGTAAAATAAATTTTAAAGGAAGAGCTGGATATAATGATACTGGTATTCCACTTTCACCTAAAACAATTAAACAAAAAAATAAAAATAAATCTATGTATGCTGCAAGAGCAAGAGCTAAATATTGGGCAGCTGGTAGCCAGTTAAAAAATATCAATGATCAAAGAGCAGCTGCTGCTAAAGCCAAGTATCAACAATCAGCTAATCAAGATTTCAAAATCCAGGAACCTTTAGATGATTGTAGAGTTCCATATACACCTGTTCAAGAACCTCGTTACTCGCCACCAGTAGCGAGAAAAAAGGTATATAATTATTATGACCCAATAACCTTTGATGACTCAGTTGAAGTTATCCCCAATGCACAAGATGTAGAGCCAGTATTTAAAAATAAAATAGAAGAAGAAATTTACAGATTAAAGAATAAGAAATAATATTAGAGTATGGCTTGGTACAATATTAATAGCTCTGATGGTATTGCCAAAGAGTTTGATCAAAAAAAGCGTATAGAAAAATGTGGTTTCTGTGGACAGGAAAAATTAATCAAGACAGACAAGAAGATATATTTTTCAGAATTTGAGATCGAAGATAGACCTATTTGCTATGGATGTTATATTCAACATAGCAAGAAAGCAGTAGCAAGATAATGAATAAATTTTTTGTTTTAATAGTCATTTTGATAATTGGTGGTGGTTATTACTTATATGAAGATCAAAAAGAAAAAAATCTTGCAAAGTTAATTTGCTCAGAACATTTTGAAACGAGTGATAAGATCTGTTTAGACGAGTATTGGAATTATTCTTTTAGATTATCAAATAAAATTGCTAAGAAAAATTTACCTGAATATAAAAAAAAGGTTAAAAGTATTGAAAATAAAATTTCTAGTATAAAATATAATTTAGATAATTTTAATGCATTAGAATACGAACCTATAACTTATTCTGGTTTAGGATTAGACAGGGAGCATAAAAAAGTAATAATTTCTTATAAAGATACTGGTGATTTTTTTGAGCCTTCTTGTAGAAATGATTTTAAATATCAAACATGTCTCATAAGTAAATCATATGATTACAATAATGATAAAGACGTTGTTAACTCAGAAACTGTAAAAATAAAAAATATCGAAAATTTTTCAGAGATAAAGAATATTTTAGATGAGCTTCATAGTCATAACTTTCATCATTATAAAATGGTTGTTTACGGTGATTTAAAAAAAGGAATAATTAATTCAACAATTAAAGCTGACTTAATAAAATTAGAAAAAATTGATGTTCCCAGTAGAGTTTATGAAAGCTCATTAAGCACTGGAATATATATAATTAAGAGAGGAGAATTTGAGGAATACTTTAAAAAAAAATTCCCAAATAAAAATATTCCAAAATTAACTAATTCTGTTTATTATAAATAATAGTCCTAATTTAGAAATAACTCTACTTGCTGGGACTTTAAATACAACGCTAAAGGAGCATATGAACAAACAAACAATCTATAAATAAAATCTGATGGGAAAAATAATTAGTGCTAGACTTGCAACAGATGATTATGATCCAATGAATTTATTGGGTACTACTGATGTATTTTCACCAACAAAGCATAGAACGAAAAAAATAAATAAAAAAAGTAAAAGTAGTAAGAAGTTAAATTTAAAAATAAGATTGAAGAAGCTATCTGGAGATTAAAAAACAAAGGTTAATTATCAACAGAATTTTTATTTATATATTTAGTAATTTTGCGCTCGTATGCTGCAGCTTTCTCCTGGGCTTTTTCAGTATCCCATATTTTCTTTTCTAACTTGGATGCTTCCCACAATAAGTTCATGTTTGTTGAATTTAATTCATCAATTTCCCGTTGCTTCATATCAATTACATTATTCAATCTATTTATCGTAGCTCTATCTTCTTGGATAATCTTAGTTAGGACAATTGTATGATCAATTTGTTTTTGAATATTTTGAGAATTTTTGATGTTTGCTTTCACAGATGCTTTATTCAAATCACGCAAGTGTTTGATCATAACTTGTCTATCTTGCTCAGTAATTCTAGCCATTATTTTGGCCTCATTAAATTAGATAAACCAAAATGCCCGTGAGCTTTATCCCATTGTTCTTGCTGCGCTTTTAACTTTGCATCAGCTAATTGTTTTATTTTTACTTCTAAAGGAATTTCTGGTTCTTTAAGTACTACTGGCGTAATAGGTGTAACTGGTTTAACTGTAGGTTTAAGGAATTCAGAGTATTTACCTCTTTTAATAATCTTTAAATCACTATCACTTAAATTTTTAGTGCCACTTCTATTGTATTCTTGAAATAAAATTTTTTTAATTTGTTTCATTTCAGCTGGATCTTTTTTTGATACTTCTTTGATAGCATCCCAGTCAGACATGTTCCTAGTAGATATTTTAGTTTGCTTTTTTACTTGTTGTTTTAATTCTTGTTCCGTCATCAATTGACCATTAGCACCAACAACAATATTTTGACCATCTTCTGCATCATACTTATTAAAATTTTTAGCTATTGATGCTGGGAGCTTGTCTAAAGGATTTGTTTTTTTCATTAGTCTTTCCTCTCTGCTGCTCTTATTCGTTTAATATATTGAGTAAGTGTTTCACCCTCTATAACATCAATTCCTTTTTCATAAGCATCAATTAAATCTGCATAATCTTCTACAAAACCAGCATCAGCTAATTTTATTCTCTTAGGTTTAAATTCATCTAGGTAATCTTTAAAAGATCCTCCAGGGTTCTTCCGTTTCCATTTTTTATAATCTTCATCTTGTAATGCTTCTTGCAGTAGCATCATTTGTGTTTCTTCTTCTGGTGTTTCGCTTGCTAGCTTAAATAGAAATTTTGTTTCTTCTCCATTTCCTTTTGCTGGCATAGCTTTATCTATATTTGGTATTTTCATATTTTCTCCTTTTCTTGTTTTTCTATTTTTTCTATTTGCTCCTGGACATGATCCAGTATTTCTTGAAGATCCCTTGCATCAAATAATTTAATTCTTAGTCTAACCAGGGCTTCATATTCTGGTCTATGTGGGAACCAATATTCTGCTAAAGATCCATAATTTTTAAACTTTAATTTTGCCATATTGTTTTGCCATTTTTTCATCTACTGATATAAAGTTGCTGCGCCTAACATCCACCTCCACAACACCAGTCACTTGGAAAGCTGAGAACAATCAAAGAATTTACAATTAGCTATTTGTAAAAAACTGTTATCAGTAGATAGTTCAAATTAAACAAATTGTATCTTTAAGTGAAATCTCATTTGAAATAAGATTAACTCAACTTGAGTCATGGTTCAGGATTTGGTAGTCTTGGATTATGAAAAAACTTTTTGGGATCGTAGTTCTTGACTAAGGATCTTTAATTTCATTCAATAGCATTGAGCTTTGGGACAATGTATAATATCTTGCATAAAGGAGACAATAATGCCAGCAGGTTACGTAATAGCACAATTAAAAGTAACTAATCCTGAAAACTACAAAGAGTATGTAGCTAAAGTTTCAGAGATAGTTAAAAAATATGATGGAGAATATCTTGTTAGAAATGGTGAATATCAAGTTGTCGAAGGAGAAAATAATTTTCCAAGATTAGTAATTATTAGATTTCCAAGTTATGAAAGAGCTTTAGAGTGGTATCATTCAGACGAATATAAACCTGTTAAAGATATACGTTTACAAAATTCTGAAGGAAGCAACATTATAGTTAAAGGGATATAAAAAAACTGCAATAAATGAACGATATTTTAAGTATTGTAGTTGCAGGTATATTCTCTTGTATCATTCTAGACATTCTTGGATATTTATTAAAATTGATTGGAATTCCAGAGCCATCATGGGGAATTGTAGGAAGATGGACTTATTACATGATTAGAAATGCAACTTTTTATAATCCTAAAATTATTGATACACCTAAATTTGAACATGAAGTATTACTGGGGTGGATTTTTCATTACTACATATCATTATGTTGGGCAGTTATTTATTATTTTATCTTCATAATACTTGGTGTGAATATGTCTTATTTTTCTGGGCTAATTTTTGGAGCTACTACTACATTGGCACCATTATTGATATTCATGCCTTTTACAGGTCAAGGTATCTTTGCTTCAAATACTGAAAACCCTTTAAAAACGTCTTTCGTTTTTTTAATCAGACACTCACTTTATGGTCTAGCTATGTTTGAAGGATTTAGATGGTTTACATAATATAAATAGTTTAAAATTTAAAAATGAAAAAACTTTTAGGGATCGTGGTTCTGAGTTTGTTGTTAAGTGGGAATGCTTATGCTCATAATAAGGATAAATTTGTTTTTTTAATTTGTGAAGATAGTTTTAATGAAATGTACGAAGTTCATATTGATTTTAGAAAGAAAACTGTGAGTAGTTTTAATATGAAATCAATGGATAGTATTAAACATGAGATAACCAAGACAACAGAAAGATGGATATCAGCAAAAGCAATAGATAATGATAATAAAAGAATAATAATTCATAGATATGTTGGCGAAGCAGAATTTCAAGAATTTAAAAATGGTAAATGGAAAGAAACTTCTTATGACCTTGAATGCAAAAAGATAAAAAAGAATTTTTAATTTGAATAAAAATGAATGACAATTTAAGTAATTAAATATGAATGAAACTAGTGCTAGATTTGGTAGTCTTCTTGAGAGCGCTATATTTGTAGTAGTCTTTGTTGCAATCTATTGGACACTTGGTTTTTTAATTAAAAAACTTTTTAATAAAGAGATAAGAAATTCAACTGGTTATACTATCTGTATCGTTGGCGGGTTTTTAGCAAAAAGGTTTCTAATAACTATTTTACAATGAAGAAGTTAATTTTAACATTTTTTATTTTATCGATCTCTAATGCTAATGCAGAACAATATTTTTGGAAATGTTATGACCATATGCTAATGAGCATGCTAACTAAAAAAGTAGAATTTGTAGAAAGAAAAAAATTTAAAACAGCAAATATTTACGTTGATACTAAAGAAAAAACCTTAAAGTTCTGGTCAACACCCAAAGATCTTTTAAAAGAATTAGCTAATAACAATCCAATTAAGCATGATTTTTTTGTGGATAATATATTGGTGAATGATCAGATGATCACCACGTCACATAGACCATTTAAAAAATATCCTAATGAATACAATATTTTCAGTATGGATTTAAGATCATACCAATTAATTAGGGTAGTAGCAGTAATGGATAACAAATATACAAAGTATTATGATTGTGACCCTATTCCGTTGAATTAATGAAAAAAATATTAGTATCATTAATTATATTTATTTCTTTTACGTCACAGCTAATGGCTATGACACAAAATCAATTATATATAATGCATCAAGTCTTGAATGTTGATCAAGGTAAAGTCACAAAGCAAATGCATACTGATTTCTGGAAAGATGTACCCAACAAAGAGGAAATAGTCGATTTTTATGAAACAACAGGATTGATGGCAAAAATAACTCGTGATGGAATGCAATATCAAATGGAATTATGGAAATCAGCTTTGATATCCTATCAAAATCAACAAGTATTTAAGTCTGAAGATTATTTAAATGCACGAGAAAATATGAATGATTTTATAAATCGAGTATCGAAAAATATTCCAAATGAAACTGAAAGGTTGCAAGTTATTAATCAAATGAAAACATCAATGATAAATTCAGATAATCTATTAAAATCAGCAGCCTCTAGAACTGATATGCAGAGTGTTCAGGGACCAATTGTTGAACTTTCAGAAGAAAGAATAATTAAAGTTATTAACAACATAGAAAAATCATTTTCTAGAATTGACAAACTTCTTAAACCAGAATGGGTTGAAGTTAAAATTGAAAAAGAGCCTATATGGATGGTTTGTGAACCTAATAGGGAGTACTGGGGAATTGATCGAAAACAATTATATGTAAAATTTCACAACACAAAAAAAGTTGATTTTAACTTTGATAAAATGGAATGGGTTGAACATAAAAATGTTAAAGAGGTTACACCAACCATAGAAATACATGAGGATAAGAAACGATTTACTGATGCAGTATATGGTTATAATAAAATATTTCCAATTTATGTTTCTGACAATTACTACGTTTTTTATAAACAAATAGATGACGGCTGGTGGTGGGGTGGTGAAATAGAAACGTCTGCTCAACATATAATATTAAATAGATCCAGCCTTGACTTATTAGAATACAATAATCAGTGGGTTAAAGGCTTTGGAATGAATAAAAAATATAATGATTCAGTAATTAATGAATTATTCAGAGAAATTAACGAATATCGTAAAGATGGGTATTTCAATTTACTTGAGGAAAATACAACTGAAATCTATCCAAATCTTAACGGAGGAACTTTTAAAGGAAAGAGAAAATTATTCACTTTTGAATGCAGAGAAATACCAGGAATTGAAAATAAAATATAAATGAAAAAGCTATCATCAATTTTAGTTCTGTGCTTATTGTTTAGTTTTAATTCTTATGCTGCAAGCTCTTGGTTTGAAATAAAATCTAAAAATAATACAAGCAAACTTTGGAACTTGAAAAAAGCCGAAGAAATTGCTCCCAATACTTATAAGATACCATCTGTTGTTATTAAAACTGAAGAAAAGTTAAAATATGAAAATTTTTTGATAAAAAAAATGGTACCCTACTGTGGAAAAGCACCAGGCAAATATAAAGAACCAAAAGAATTTTTGATCAAAGGAAAACCAACTACCGCTAAAAGAGCGTTACAATTTTATCCAGATATAGCAGATAGATTATGGAGTGATTATCAAGCTGGAAAAACAAAAGACCCTCCAGGAATGACGTTAGAAGAATTTCAATTTAAATGGTATGGAAATTATATAGATGCTTCAAAAAAAATTGTTTCATATGAAATCCCATATGAAAAATTTAAAAATTATTTTAGTTTTACTGTTTACTGTTCAACAAAAATGTCAAACAAAACTATTTTTGATTATAGTAAAAGCAAAGAAGATTTAGTTATTAGGGAAAATATCAATTTTAATTCCAAAGAAACAGTTACACCTGATTTTTACAATTGCAGAAAAAGAATAATGGGTGTTGAAGTTTATGGGGAAATTATTTGGAAACCTACACCAGTAAAAAAAAATACGTACAGCGAACTTTATCTAAATACCTTATGTGAAAAATTAGATAAATGAAAAAACTTCTATCGATCTTGGTTATTAGCTTGTTGTTGAATAGCAATGTTAATGCTGATCTATATAAATTTTTTGAATTAAAAGAAGATCCTAAAATAATAATTGATGAGATAGACTTTGATACATCTTTGATAAAAGAGTTAAATGATCTTGAATTTTATCTTGGTATAGGAAGAGGTAATAACCCAGTCAATAAAAGTCTATATGAGCTTTTAAGAAATAGTGCTGCTGAATTTGAAGAAACACAAATCAATAATGATAGATATTTTATTGTTAGTGGATGCAGATATCAGTCCTGTCCTGAAAAAGGCTTTTTATGGATTGATAAAAAAGAAAAAATTGTGCTTGGTGCAATGATCCATTATTTTTTTGAAACTAAAGAAATAAATAGGGATGGAGATCTTTTAATTATGTCTAAACAATTTAAAAACTTTGATGATTTACCTAATCAATTTAACAAAGATCTAAAAAAATGGTTATCTGCTATAAAGGTATATGATTTTTCAATTGGTGGAACTAAAGACTTAAAACCTTCAGCTAAAAGATTTTTAAATTCAGAAAATATATTTAGAGAATTAAATTAAATGAAAAAACTTTTACTGACGATAATCCTCAGTCTTTTATGGTTTGAATTTACATTTGCTGATTTAGTTCAATCTGAGGTTAAAAAAAGATACAAAATAAATGATAAAATTTTAGCTATAACAAATAATGGTTTTTTAGATGAAGTATATTTGTGTAATTCTTCTATTAAAAATTGTGCATTAATAAATAAACACTTTTCATTCATAGAGTTTGCAAAAGAATGCGAAGGTGTTCAAAGCAAGAATATTTATTTTGCAGTTAATAAAGAACATTTTTTTATGGGAGGCATAAATGAAAATGCTCCTTTAAGAATTTATGACTTAGAAGGTAATGTTTATGGCAGTGCTCCAAACCTTGACTACGCTAAGCAATTTTGTAAGTTTTATTAGATTAAAAAAATTCTAACGATTAGATTATCTTAGTGGGTCACATGCCCAGTCTTGCATCATGGCTTCAAGAAAACCCATTGCAAAATTACCTGCATCAGACCCAGCGTTAGCACTACTCTGCTGATTTTTTGCTATCTCTGCTTCGCATTCCATTTTAACCTGAGCTTCAGTCCTATACTTATAAGGGATTGTATTTTTAGCTTTGGGGCTAGAACAGCCTGATATGATAAAACCGATTAAAATAATAGTTAAAAAATTTAATCGTTTCATTTTTGACATATTTGATATTAAATATTTTAAAAATGCATTTCAATAAAATTTATTACCAGGCAATCCACAGTTTTTTTTAAAAAAAGCTCATTAGAGAAAGTAGTTAAATTTCTTTTAAAAAAGTAAATAAATTTCAATATTTAATTTAAATTTTAACTTTACTAATTAACAAGTTTAAAGTTAACTTTGATAATGAAAAATCGCGTTTTAGATTTATGGGATAAGTATAGCAAATGCGATAAGCAAACAATTGTCATTGTTGCTGTTTTAGTTTTAAGTGCAAAATTATGTAAAGCAGATGGTCATTTTTCTCAAGTTGAAGAAGACGAGATATTAAAAATAATTCCACACGAGTCTTATCAAAGAACTATGCTTATAGAAATTCTTGAGGAAGGTGCTAATGACCCTAAACCCATTCAAGACGATGCTAGAAGGTTAAAAAAAATACTTGGACACGATAATACTACTTTTTTTGAATTTATTATTGCGGTGTTGTATCGATTAGCAGAAGTGGATCATATAATTAGTGAGGAGGAGATAAGGGATATAAACATTGTTGCAATCGAATTCGGAGTAACAAGTGAACCACTTACTCAAAGGATTTTAAATTTACTTTATAAAGATAAAAAGAAAACAAAGTTAAGAGCTTATGGTTAATTTAAATAATATATTTAATAAATTTTATCCAAAGTCACAGACTTCTCCAATGGGTAAAAAACTTATTTATCTAGCTTGGGCAATTGAAATTACTGTTGCTCTTGTAGGTTTTTCAATTGCAGCAAGTTTTATAATTTTAGGTAATGAAGAAGTTGCAAACGCAACTGGAGAAACTTCTAAATTTAATTTTGAATTTATTATTATTGGATTAGCTTTCTTTGTTGTTGGAATTATGGAGCTAACAAAAATTCCAATAGCAACAGCATTATATTATGCAGCTAAAAGCTTTTGGAAGGTTGTATTTTTCTTTGCATTAGTTGCTGTAAATTTTTCAACATTTGAAACTATTATTCAGGGTTTTGAATTAGCATTTAATCAAAGATCAAAAGTTGTAAAAATTGAACGAAAGGTTTTAGATGCCCTTCAAAAAGAAAAAAATGTTCTAGAAGAGGAAATGAGTTTTGAAGGTAATATTGATATTGAAATAAATGAAATTCAAAAACAAATAACTCAATTAGAAAATAGAATAATAGCAATTAATACAGATGCGAATAATGAAATTGCAGAGTTACAAAAACAAAATGAAGGTGCAAATCCACGAATAGATTTATTATCAAAACAGATACTTAGCAACGAGCAAAGATTACAAAGTTTAGAAGAATCTAAAAGACAAGCTGTCCTTTCATTGCAAAGTATTAAAGAAGGTCTTTTTAACAAACAAAAAGAGAAAAGAGAGGCAATAAACACTCAAATAGCCAGTTATGATAGTGAAATTAAAGATGTAAAAAATTTATTAGCAAAAAATAGGAGTGAACTAGATAAGTTAGCTGGAAACGCAGGAGCAAGCATAGAACCAAAAATTAATGCTGTAAAAGATAATGCAAGATTAAAAATTAATAATATTCAAAGACAAATCAATCAAATTACTTCTGATCAACTTTCAACAAAACAAAGTTCAAAAACCAAATTAACTCTTAAACAAGATGAATTTAATGAGAAATTAATTGTTATTGAAGAAAAAATAAATGCTCAAAAAGAAAAGGTAAATGATATAGCAAGTGAAAATCAGATTTATAGATTAGCTGTTATGATTAAAGTTGGTCCTGGACAATGGTTTATGGATCAAAAAGTTGATGGAGAGATTTCGGAAGCTGATTTAACTCAAGAAGATATTGATACTGCCTTCTGGCTTTGGTTTGGCTTTTTAGCTTTTGTTATTTCAATTATTGGTACTCTAGTTGCTTTTGCAGGCCTTCACTTGATGGATGAAAGAATGCATGAAATTAGAAATAAACCAATAGGTAAAAATACTATTAGATATAGATTTTCTAAATTATTGGTGCTCATGGTTCAATTTTTGAATACCTCTATTAAAACAAAACTTAAACCAATTACTGTTGAAAAAATTGTTGAGAAAGAAGTTAAAGTAGAAGTTGAAAAACCTGTTTATGAGGAAAAAATTGTCTATCAAAAAATTGAGGTACCAAAGGAAGTTGTTAAAAGAGAAATTGTTCACGTACCTCTATGGACACAAGATCCTGATCTTTTGAGTAAAAAATTTGATCCATCAGAAAGCTCAACTACTTCGTCTAAGAAGAAAAAATAGTCATGAGTAAAGAAAATATTAGTTTCAAAGAAAATAATTATGATCCCCTTAATAATGCTATAGATGAGTCAATAAGAGCTCAAAGAGCTAAATCATCATGGCAATACGCAAAAGTGTTTGGTTTAGTATTGGTGAGTATTGGAATTTTGGCAGTTCTTCTTGCTTGGGCATATAACATATTTAAAAAACCTAACCCAGATCTTGTTAGAAAAATTAATGAAGTAGATAAGAAATTTGAGCAAAGTAAATCTTTAGACAAAAAACAAGAAAAAGTTATAGATGGAGAAGTTATAAACTATAATTCAGAAACTCTTAGATTTTTACAAACTAAAAGTGGAAAATTTACAATTTACACAAGATTTACTTATTCAACTACAAAAGATTTACTTGAAGGAAATAAACCCAAATCAACAACATGCTATATGGGCAAAGGGGGTGTTGTTTTTGAATATGATGAGCCCAAAGAACAACAAACAACTAGTTTAGAAGTATTAGGAATTACTTATGCACAAGCTATGTCTTATAAGAAATATTGTCAGTATAATAACTATTAGTTTTTTAGTTCATAATTTTTCATTTGCACATTCAGGAAGAACTAACTCAGAGGGTTGCCATAATGATACAAAAAATAAAACTTACCATTGTCATAATAAAAAGATCAAAAGTAAAAAAAAGATAACTGGAAAATTAAAAGTAATAGATGGTGATACAATTCACATAGGATCATTAAAATATAGATTTTCAGGTATAGATGCGCCAGAGAAAAATCAGATATGTGAATTAAATAAAGTTGCTATTAGATGTGGGATATTGGCTACTGAAAAACTTAGAGAAAAGATAGGACTCAATACTGTAAAGTGTAGAGAGGAGTCTATTGATAGATATAAAAGAATAATTGCAGAGTGTTTTGTGAATAACGAAAGCTTATCAAGTTATCTTGTTAAAAATGGTTATGCTTTCGCCTATAGGAAATATTCTAAAAAATTTATTTTAGATGAAGATTACGCTAGACTTAATAAAAAAGGATTATGGTCTATGAAATTTGAATTTCCATGGGACTATAGAAGAAATAATTAATATGGTATGATTCTTTCATGGAATGGCTTGAAAACATATTTTCTTTGGGTTTTGCCTTAATATTATTTATTCCAATTGGTGCATTAATAATGTTTTTTTGGAACACAATATTTTGGTTTGTTGGTGGCTTACTAAGGGTTAAAAATCCATTTTGGAGAATTAGAGCAGGTGGATTTGTTGTTCTAACTATCTATACAATTATTTTATTTAAAATAGGTCTTTATTAAATTTTAATAAAAAACCTTTTCATATCTTTAAATTAATTACCTTTTCAAAAAAAATTTTCAAAAAATTTTTAGCAGCTATGAATGAGACAAACACACATTGTAAGGCTAGAGTAGAAGTAACCTTTTTGATTTTTGGGGTGGTTGGGGTATCTTTTTTTATCAAGTTATAACTGGTTCCATCTAGTATCTTTTTTTATCTTTTAGAAAGCCATACAGACTCAAGGAGCTGCATCGTTAGCTAAGTGCGTAGATCGGACTCAACTTTGCATAACCACTAATCTATGTTGATCTATGAAGCTCTAATTAAAAAAAACAAAAAAGATTTTACTAAATAAAACAATGCTCAATGCACAACGAGGAGCCGATCGCGCAGCGATCGGCGACTATCAATTATCAACGATAATAGAAGATCAATTCATTCAATATCGTATTCAAATCGTACAGGATTCACTTTTGATTAAATAAGTGTTATGTTTGTTTATGTTTTTAAAAGGAATGATGATTACAAATCAATTGCTCTACCAACTGAGCTACAAGGGCATGCAGCGATATATAAATCAAAAGCCATATTTTGCAATACAAAATAAAAGATATTGCTCG
>Ga0208645_1001775_pt1 | contig 18233 bp, 33 predicted proteins | sample VirMetDEL_Sep_01_FD_184519 | JGI IMG/M metagenome (GOLD analysis project Ga0208645, IMG submission 184519) | Aqueous microbial communities from the Delaware River and Bay under freshwater to marine salinity gradient to study organic matter... | ecosystem: Environmental > Aquatic > Marine >... | reverse complement strand
TGATTGCTTCTTTGTCGACGTAGGCGTAATTGAAGCCCTCAAGCCCGAGGTCATTGAGCATGTTCCACACAGCACGCTTAAGCGGCGCTGCAAATGACACGCGCTCGTGCTCGATGAGCAGATTGGCTGCGGTGGTTTTACCGCAACCAGGGGCGGGGCTGTAAAGCCCGATGAGGCGGGGAAGGGTCATAAGTTGCGTGGTGGTGGCGGTCTCAGGCAATACCAGCCTGAATTGCTTCGGCTTTGGCGAGCTTTTCCGCTGCAATTTTTACAGCGTGCTCACGATCTCGGGCAAAAACATAAACCCGAGAGCTTTTACCCGCTGGATGGGGCTCGAAGTAACTTGCGTAATTAAGCGTCGAAGAATCATAGAGAGTCAAGCCAGACAAATTATCAGAAATCGCATAGACTTGGCCAGAAGCTAAACACTTAGAACACCGATAAAGTTTCCGTCCCGCTGACCACTCAGGGATTGCGGGGTCAAGGCGAAACTCTTCAATCTCAGCGTCAGCTCCGTAGGCGTCTTTCGCTGCTTCTGCTTTTTCGGGAGTCGTAAAAATGGCGCAAACTCGATAATCCGAGTATTCACCTGTGGAGATGGCGTAGCAAATTGACATGATGGTGTGGGGGCTTGGGTGAGACGCCGGACAGTCCCAGCGGGCGGCAAACGCGAGCTTTATCGCATCACCTTAGACGCAATCTTAGCAACCCAGCTGCGGCATGTGGCGCCAGCAACATAAAACGCAACGCAAACGCAAGCGAAGCCGCCAGCGAGCTTACGTATCGCAGGCCCCGGATCGCTCGACAAAACCTTGCGCTCGCAGATCAGCCATCTCTCGTAAAGCCACAGCAGCATCGACATATCGGCCTGGGGCGTAGGCAAGCTGCCCGTGTCCCCAAAGCTGAAAGTAAGATCCTTTTCGTTTTTCGATGAAGACGCAGAAGTCATCGTTCAATTGAAAGTGAAAGGTTTGCATGAACTTTAATCGCCCTTTTCGGCATCAGGTGCGTGATATAAGCGTTCCAGCATCATTGACTTTGGGTCGGTATTACCCGATCCCAAGTTGTTGATGTTCTTGGTGTAAAACGCAAAAGCAACCGGATCCGTCGGTGCTGCAGCCATAAAAATCTGACTGCATTCACGATCCTTGAATGCAAGCATCGTGATCTTGTCTGATCGCAGCAAAATGCGAACTGCGAGTCCTTCAAAAAATCGGTTGAACCAGATCATGATCACTTCATCGCGAACGCGTAACGAGGGGCTTTGCTGTTAGAGCCCAGCTCCCGTTGTACGTCATGGTCCGCGATGCGGATCACGATGCCATCAGTCGGCAGCTCAGATCGGCCGAAACATCCAGCTTTCCACTGACGGTGGCACGCCAACACCTCGGCTGCCGTGGAGCAGCACACACCGGTCACGACGTCGAAGCCGAGCTGTGCGAGCCGCTCCAGAGACAGGAACTCATCGCCATCAGCCCCGACCAGCGTGTAGGCGATGAAACCCAACCCTTCGCCCGTGTGGTCAGCGCGACGCAGGGCCTGCGCAGGCACGCTCTGGCGGCCCGTAGCGGCGTCGTACAGCTCACCGCGCGTCTCGATGGTCAGAAACTGCGTGAGCGCCGCAGGGGCGACCAGAGCAGCCAGTCGGGTCGCATCTTTCCCTGAGCGCGTCCAGGCGGCGCTCAGACGCCCTTCAACGTACCGGATGGCTAGAGCACACCCGTCAACCTTTTCCGTCACGCACAGAGGCTCCTGGGGGCCGCTCCGTGCGATCCAGTCCTCCAGAGCCTCAGCATCGCCGTTTTCCAGGCTCAGCAACTTCGACCCACCGCCAGGCACCTGCAGCTCAGGCGCATGGGGCGCAGCAGCACGAAGCTGCCGCGTCAGGGCATCGAACTCGGCATCGGACATCACCGCACGGCCAGCGCGGTAAGCCGCATCGGCCTCCCGCACTTGGCGTCGCAGTGTCGCAACAGAAGTCATAAGTAAACGCAACGAGGTGTGCAACGAGAGAATACCCGTTGAACGCAGCGTGTCAAGTATCGGACGGCACATTGCGAGTGAGGTTGAGGGCTGCCTCTCGCGCCAGCCAGTTCGCTCCAGCCTTGGTCCGGCAGTACAGCCGCGATAGGTGCTCGATCACCTCCAGCAGCTGCTCTCGACTCATCTCCCGGCTGTCGCGCCGCAGCCGCTCCATGAACATCTCCGCCTGCAGGCACGGTTCGATGCTCATCGCAGAGCCTCCTCGATCATCCGGCTCAGCAGTCCAGGCAAAATCTTCCGCGACTCCTCCAAGGCAAATTGCTCGAAGTTCCACACGGCAGGAACCGTCGGCGGCTTCTGCAAGTACCGGAACAGCAGCTTCAATTCGCTGCGACCCTTGGCTCGATAAATGCCAGGTGGCAAGTGCTGACCGCCGCGTGGCGGTCGCCTACCATCCGGCACCGAAAAAAACCTGTAGCCGGCATACCCGGCCTTCGACCTACGGCCTGATTTTGTGAGCTGTGGTGTGTTGCCACGCTCCAACCCCGCAAGGATCGACTGGTAGTACGACGGTCGGACGTTGCCCTGGCCGGTGACCTCACCGCTGAAGCCACCGCCGCCGATCCATGGAGCGGCATAGCTGAATTGGCTCGGCATCATGTTGCGAGCCTTTAGCGCACGGCTGAATCGGGTGATGTAGATCGATCCACCAGTTTCGACGGGCGACAGGTAGCGAGCAGGATCCTGCCCCTTCGGCGCATCTGGATTCATCGCGACCGTCAGGGTCGTACTGCCACGCTCGATCTGGTAGCGCAATGCCGACTGCGAGAACGGCACTGGATCTCGAAACACCCTGCGGCTGTAGGCAGGCCACGCATTTGATTTGAGCTGCCACCCGAGCTGGTTCATGGCTCGTGATGCGGCATACGGCAGCTGCGTCGAACGGATCGCATCCACCTTCCCGATGAGTTCCTCTACGTCGAACGTGATGGTTTTCATGTCGGAACGGTAGCAGTTCCGCCACAAAAATCAATTTCTCACGCCCTCACGCCTTGCGCCGCAAGGGATCTCACGATTTCTCACGCCTTCTCACGCCTGCCGTGAGACGAAATCCCTTCCAGCGCAAGGCTTCTCACGTTCTCACACTTTTTTCCTAAATATAGATATTTATAGAGAGGGTCACCTCTCAATTTTTTTTTACATATGTCTATAGGGGGGTGTCTTCCCAAAGCGTGAGACCGTGAGAACGTGAGAAATCGCCGAAATCCATTGCTACGACTGGGGTCTGTCGTCTCACGCCACCGTGAGAAATCGGCCATTTCTCACGCTTTTGCCCCTCACGCGGCGCTGAATGGCCCTCACAGAGCACTGAATGGCACACCCACGGCTCTGGCGGAGCTGCCCATTCCCTTGAAGTAAATCGAGCCGGTCTTACATGCTCCCGGCAGTCGCTCAAGCTGATCCGACCAAGAATTTGACCATTGAGTATCCCTAAGAATCGACGCAATAGCGCTAGAACTGTTCGATATGCAGACCCTGCCGCGATCGACCTTGATTCCGTTGCGCCCAAGGGTTGCTTCAACAGTCGATTTCAGCAAATCGCGATCAAGCACCTTGTCGGCTGCAATCTCGACCAGCTCGCCAATGGTGCGTGTGAGAGTCTTCACGTCACCCTCGATCCTGAGCTGGTGTTGCATGATCAGATCTATGCAGCGCTTCTCATCGGTCTTTTCGTTGTTCTTGCAGAACTCCTGAAGTTGGGCTTCAGCGCAAAGCTGAAGCGCCTGCTCTTTGGTGGGTGCCTCGTCGTTACACATGACCCACGATCCAGCGAGCAAGGTGCCGTACTGGTCGCCGTTACGTTGATTGCCGTCGAGGTATTCGGCTGCAGCTTCGGTGAGGACCGCGATTGATTCACGGACGACTGGGATGAGACTGAAGATCCTGGCCTGAAGCTTGCGGCCGACTTCAGGCGAGATGGTGGATAAATCTTTCTTGAGACCATCCCAATGCTTCTGACGCTTGTCCTTGTCCGGGAATCTGTCTTCGGGTTTCTTTAGCGTGATTTGCGCAAAACGTGACCTATCCGCACCTTGCTTTAGCGCAGTGGCGATTGATGAGAACAGGAACATCGACCTGATTTTGAAATTCTGCATTGAGCCATCAGGTGAACCCTTGAGGATATTTGCGTCGGTCTCGAATGATGCGACGCGAGCAAGGCTGAGGATTGATTGGATTCTGGCTTGATCTGGTTTTTCGTTGGATTCCGCTTCGTCAAAGACAACTGGTAGTGCGTCGGCCTTTAGCGATTGGCGGATGCCGGCTTCAGATGTGTTGCCAACAACGATCAGCCTCATGTCACCAAGTAGCGGTGCAATGAAGTCCTCAAGAAGCGTTGACTTGCCGGACCCAGCACCGGCAGTCAGCCACATGTGAGGCCGCCAGTCGAGGATGCCACAGATCGGAGCAAGTGCGATCCAGCCTGTTACGAGCATGGCTGAACCTTGAGTCTCCCAAAGAAATTTAGCTGCAATTTTTGCTATTTCTTCAGCTTCCTTTTTCGGCAGCGGCTTAGACAAATCCGGCCCCTTGAGTTCAATCAAGCGCTGATAATAGTAAGAAGAATTTTCAAGTTGTTTATTGCTTGCCCTGGCTTGACCATCAACGATGATGCGATCACCAAGGTGAAGAACTGACCGGCCATTGTCCCACCATGCGCCACGACCGCGAAGCATGGCTGGGTTATAGAAACCGGCTTTGTAACAGCGCTGAAACAGTGAGGATGCGGCGGCAATCCAGTTGACGCCGGTTTTGTTTGGGTAGAGGTTCTCCCAGTATGAGAGTGGTGCAAGTGCGCAGAGATTGGTGCCAGTGTGTGAACCACGAGCGAGCGCTACGACCTGACCAGTAGAGAAAGGCTGGTAGTAGAAGGTGTTTTCTTGAAAGCCAATACAGATGAAGTGATCATCAGCTCCAGGCAGTGGGCCTGCTGCTTCTATCGGTTCAGGTTCAGACTCAGGTTTCGGGTCTTCTGGAGGTGCGATTGATTCGCTGAGGTGAGATTCGAGGTATTCGCGTGCCTGGTCCGGTGACCAGATCGCATCAGCAAGATCCCAGCCTTCGGGCGCGTTGTCTGGTGGTGTGACGATTCGGACTTCGACGACACCGTGCTGAAGGAGCTTCGGCGCGAGCTTGGCCATGGCTTGACGACCAACGTCATCAGCATCGGGCCAGAGGATGATGGTGCGACCTTCGAGAGGCGACCAGTCTGCTTTGTTGAATGCTTTGCAACCTGATGGCCAGGTCGTGGCGACGTATTCGGGGAAGAGCTTGGCAGCTGCGTCTGCGGCCTTCTCGCCTTCGGCGATGATGACCGTGGCATCGGAGTTGGCGTGAAGGCCGAGCAGGTTGTAGATCGGCCTTGGCTCTGGAGGAGCCTTCCATTTCCAAGATGTGCCGTCGTACCAGAGCGGACGGATCTTCTTGCCGGGGAAGCGACAGACGTAGAACTCGTTGGTGTATTGCCAGACGTTCTCTGCTTTACCGATAGGTGGATTCGGGATCGATGGTGCGACGCCGAGATGCTGCTCTACAGCACGGGCAGCGGACTTGAAATCCCAGTTCTTGACGCGCATGAGGAGATCCATGCCGGATCCGCCGCCACCTTGATGATCCTTGCCGCCGCACTGATTGCAGTACCAAGAACCAGTACCATTCTGATCGTCGAAACGGTAGCGATCGGTGCCACCGCAGAGCGGGCATGGCTGGTGACGATCGGTGAGCTGATCAGCGGAGAGGCCACCAAGGTTTTGCAGCAGGTCAGGCCACCTGCCGTTGGTGAGATCTTGAATGCGGGTCATGCTTGGTCGCGCTCCATGGCGGCAGCAATAAGGGAGCGGATCAGCGCAGCTCGCGACATGAGCTGACCGGCCCTGGAATCGAGCCACTGAAGCTGCTCGACTGGAAGCTCAAGGGATATGGCCTTCTTCCGTTGTTTTGACATGGTTGCCATATAGGTTTGATGCCGTTACTATACGAGTCAACCTGTATCGGTCAACCCTTGAGCGACTTGATTCTGAACGAGGGGCAGCAGGCTGCCCTTGATGCGATCGTAGGCGGAGCGGAAGATTTCGCCCTTCATGGCGCTGCTGGCACTGGCAAGACAACCGTGCTGCAAGTTGCAGCAAAGCTGCTGGACCAAAAGCGGGTGATCTTTTTGGCGCCTACCAACAAGGCTTTAACTGTTCTACAGAGCAAGCTGCCGGATGGTTCCTTTTCGAGGACAATTCAGTCGTTCCTTGGAATGAAGAGAAGCATCGAAGAGGGTGTGGAACTTTTCAAGGTTACATCCGATGGAATACAAAAGGCCGCTCAGCTTCTTCATGAGAAGGAGTTTGACCTGGTTATTGTTGACGAATCTTCTATGATTTCGTCCGAAATAGAGAGTGCGCTGGTTTCGGCAATCAGCGGCTCAAGCAAGTTTGTTCGTTGTATTTGGTCTGGGGACAAATATCAACTTCCGCCTCCGTCTGGAGAGAAAGCTTTGTCTTTTTGGCAACCTAAATACGCGGTTGAGCTTGCGGAGGTTGTCAGGCATGGCGGCGCAGTTCTTGACTATGCTACAAGGATAAGGAAGGACTTCGAGAAGCTTGCCGAATCCCCTGAAGCGTCTAAAAAAGGTGGTAGCGAGATTTTATTGCTAGAGGAGCACAAGTGGGAGAGAGAGTTTATTGAAGACGTAAGGAAAAACGGAACAACATCAAGAGCTATTTGTTGGACAAATGCAAGCGTTAACGCTCTTTCTTCTAGTCTAAGACTTGAGCTTTTTGGTCCTGACACCGCGCTCAAGTGGTTGCCGGGAGAGGTTTTGCAGTTCAGGAAAAGGTACATCACGCCGACAATTAATCAAGCCAGGTTCAACAATTCGTCCGAGGTCGTGGTACTTGAGACGGAGGATGTTACTGTAGATGAATCCATATTTCAACATTTTAAGCTTGAATACAGCACCGCCATCAAAGGCGTAGATGGTGTTGTCGAGTGGAAGCCGCAAGGGACTGTTCACAGGCTTAGGGTTTCTCGAATTGATCTATTGACAGGGGAGAAGAGTGAAGGCTATATTGACAACGTTTACACATTGCCATCGGTTTCGCCGCTAAAAACTAGCCTCTCGAAGGTAAAGCAAAACCTGAGAAGAATTAAGAGCAGTAAGTATAAGTATTCTCCTTCCGAGTATAAAAAAGCGTGGAATTTTGTGACCGCGTTTGAAGAGTACTTTGCGTCTCTCGGATCTGCGTTCGTGATGACAGTCCATCGCTCGCAGGGGTCTACATTCGACAAGACCTACATCCATAAAGACATCTGGAATGGCAGGTTTAGAGGAGCGGAATCACTGAATCCGCTTGTTTATACGGCTACAACCAGATCCAGGATTGCGAGTATTTTTTCCTACTGATTCTCATGAACCTCCGCCCCTACCAGCAACAGCTCATCAATGAGATCCGTGGCCAGTACCAGCTTGGTCACAAGTCAGTGCTTGCGGTACTGCCGACCGGTGGCGGCAAGACTGTCTGTTTCAGCCATATCGCGGAACAGGCCGCGAAGCGCGGCAACCGTGTGTGCGTACTGGTGCATCGAGCTGAACTGCTTGACCAGGCCAGTAGGTCGATGCTCGTGCATCATGGCTTGATTGCAGCTGGCCGCAGCGTGGACTTGAGCCATGCCGTGCAGATCGCATCAGTGCAGACACTGGCCAGGCGACTGCGGCTTATGCCGCGTGATTTTTTTCAGCTGCTGGTGGTCGATGAAGCGCATCACACTACGGCTGGCACTTGGGCGAAGGTGCTGGAGTATTTCAACACGGCGAGATTGCTTGGTGTTACCGCAACTCCGATCAGGTGCGACGGTCGCGGTTTGGGTGAGAACTACGAGTCGATGGTTCTTGGACCTAGCGCGAAGTGGTTAACGGAGCAGGGATTTTTGGCCGATGCGAAGGTGCTTGCGCCGCCTGGTATCCAAACCAAGGGACTGCGGAAGCGGATGGGCGATTTTGACATGAAGCAAGCTGAGGGATTGCTGCAGGAAGGGCAGGCGATGGGCGACTGCTTGACGCATTATCGACAGCATCTTGACGGCCAGACCGCGATTGCGTTTTGCTGCTCAGTCGCTCACGCGGAAGCTGTCGCTGGATTGTTCATGGCGAACGGCATATCTGCTGCGAGCATTGACGGAAAGATGGATGCAGTGCGACGACGTGGATTGCTGGATTCTTTAGGTCGCGGCGAGATCAAGGTTTTGACAAGTTGCAGTTTGATTGGGGAAGGTGTCGATGTGCCATCAGTTGGCGGCTGCATTTTGCTGAGGCCGACACAGAGCACTGCATTGCATTTGCAGATGATTGGCAGGTGCCTGCGGCCATCACCAGGCAAGGATAAGGCAGTGGTGCTGGATCACGTTGGGAATACGTTGCGATTGGGCCACCACTTGGAGGAAAGGGAATGGACGCTTGATGGTGAGCAGAAGCGGAAGCGCGAAAAGATAACTTCAGTGAAAGTATGCCCGAAATGCTTTGCTGCAACGAATGCGCAAGCAAGTAGATGCGAGGAATGCGGCCATCAGTTTGCAGCTGAATCAAGGCGTGAGCTGACAACTGTTGCTGGCACGCTCCAGGAGCTGCGGGTTGAGGCCGCTCGGGAGCGCAATGAGAAAAAGCAACGAAAACGTGAACAGGGTCAAGCTCAGAGCATCGAGCAGTTGATCGAACTGGGTCGAAACCGAGGGTACAAGAATCCCGTAGGCTGGGCACGCAGAGTTATGGCTGGGCGTGGCAAGCGAAACTGAAATCCAACAGCAGATTCGATTGCAATGCAGTAAGGGCGGTGTGCGGTTGTGGCGCAATAACAGCGGGAGTTTGCCGGACCCGAGGACTGGTCGTTACGTGCAATTTGGGGTTGGCAACCCCGGCGGCTCGGACCTGATCGGGTATCGCCGGGTGCGCGTGACCCCAGAGATGGTGGGGCAAGAGATCGCGCAGTTTGCTGCGGTGGAGGTGAAGACGCCTCGCGGGCGGGTGCGACCTGAGCAGCAGCAATTCATCGATCACATCGTAAGCGCAGGCGGAATTGCAGGAATTGCCAGATCCGTTGACGAAGCCAAGGGTATATTGCTATTGTGATACGGACCACTCATGGATTGGCGCAAGATTATGAGCGATGCCGGCGTACCGGATTCACCCGGTCGCGATGAGGCGATCCAGCGCATGAGCGAGCCGAGGCCGTACCGTGCGACGTTTCGGGAGAAGAAGTCTGGCCTGATGCGCACCGAGCGGATCATGGCGCTGAATTTCAAGGATGCGTTACGACAGGTCAAGCGTGACGGCGCAACTGTTATTTCGATTTTGGAGGACTGGTGACCGACGCCGACATTCAAGCGGCGATCGACCGCTATGAGTATTTTCTGACTGATCTTTACCACGAATGGGAGCCTGACGATGAAGACGATCTTGATTGTCGATACGGAGACGACGGGCTTGGATCCTGCTGATGGCGCGTGCGTCATTGAGGTTGCTGGGATTCTTTTTGATGTGGAGCTTCGTGATGTGGTGGCACAATGCAGTTTTTTGCTGCCATCGGATACGAATGATGCTGAGCACGTCAATCGGATCAGGCCGGAGCTGACGCGATCAGCGCCGTGGCTGAGGATGCCGATGTTGAAAGCGTTTTACAGAATGGCGCGTGGCGCTGATTATGCCGTTGCGCACAACGCTGAGTTTGACCGGAAATGGTTCAAAAGCCACTGGCTGCCCGAGCTGGATCTGCAGTGGATCTGCACGATGGATGACGTGAAGTGGCCTAGGAACACGAAACGCGGCCGGCCATCGGTTGTGAGCTTGGCGCTGGATTATGGCGTGCCGGTGTGGTCCGCGCACCGTGCGTTGACCGATTGCGTGTATCTGGCGGAGGTGATGCGTCGCGAGCCCGCTCTGACCAGGTTGTTGATCGAGGCGTTGGAGCCGAGGAAGGTGTACGTGTCGATGTTGCCCTACGAACAGCGGCAGCAGTGCAAGGATGCTGGCTTCGTGTGGGACCAGATCGTGGCGAAGGCATGGGCGAAGAAGATGCGGCCGAGCGAAGCCGAGCAGCTGGGGTTCCCAGTGCGCGAGGCGGCGGTATGATGTGAGCGTGGATGCGTGGGATTCGCTCTGTCAGTGCAATGACAGGGCGTTTTTTTATGGTATGATTCTGGCTGTACGCTACCTTGCGTTTTACATTGAACTATCACGACCACCCAGCGATCTCAGCGAGCAAGCTGAAAAAGGTCGCGTGCGGTACGCCGCTTGATTACTGGGCCGCGTATGAGGATCCGCAGCGGATGCCGGTGCAGCCGACGGATGCGATGAAGCAGGGCAGTCTGGTTGACTGCCTGATCACCGAGCCGCAGAACTTTGACCGCCGGTATGTGGTGGCGCCGAAAGTCGATCGCCGCACGAAAGCGGGCAAGGAGGTTTGGGCCGCTTGCGAAGAGCAGGCACGCGCCAATCTTGCAACCGTGATTTCAGGGGATTGGCTTCACACTGCGAAAGCAATCGCCACCACGTTGCGCAACGACCCAGTGGCATCGATCTACCTGCAGGGCCAGGGGCAGCAGCCGCATTTTTGGCACGACACCGAGCATGAAATGGACTGTCGGTATCTGCCCGACATCGAGGATCCTGATCGTGGCCTGCTGGTGGACCTGAAGAAGGCCCGCAGCGCAAATCCTGCGCATTTCTCAAAGCAGGCGTATTCGCTGGGATATGACATCCAGGTGGCGCATTACGCTGAGGGGTACCGCGATCGTTACGGCGATTACCCGAAGCAGATCGTATTGCTCGCCTACGAATGGCAGTGGCCCTACAACTGGTCGGTGAACGTGATCTCGGATGACCTGCTCGAAGAAGGCCGCCGCCGCCGAGAGCAGGCAATGTGCTTGATTAAAGAGTGCCGTGGCATCAATGAGTGGCCGAGTTGGGGTGTGCATGTGATGGATGCACCACGCTGGATCCGCCCTGATGATCCAGCCAATGACACCGATGCTGACGACCTAGAACTGGAGGGCCTCGACTGATGAATTTTGACGACTTGTATCCGAGCCGATTCCTGAAAGCTGGGAATATCCCGAACGGGAAGGCGACCTACACGATCAAGGCTGTGGCGAAGGAGCCACTGGAAACTGACCAAGGCACAGAAGAAAAAGTGGTCATGACGTTCGAGGAGACCGCGATGCAGCTCGTGCTCGCGAAAGTCAATGCGGTTTGCATTCGAGCGATGTTCGGTAGTGATGTGCAGCAATGGATCGGCAAGCGAGTGACGCTGTACACCACCACAGCGATCATGCCGTTCCCGCGTCGGCGTGATGAGCCTTGCATCCGAGTGTTCGGCAGTCCAGACATCAAGGAAGAGGTGGTGTGCGAGTGGACACCGCCAAAGCGCCGGAGGCTTGTGCAGAAACTGCAGCCGACTGGGTATTTCCACGTTGCTGCGCGTGCGATTAAGCAGGCCACGCCAGATCAGTTATCGGCAATGCGCAAACGAGTTGACGATCTGCTAAAAGCCGAGGAGCTTACCGCAGAGGAGCACAAAACGCTGATTGCACAAATCGCCGCTAGGGGTTAAGATCTCAAAGAGCAATTCAACACTCATGTCTGCTATCGAAAAGGTCAGCATTGCTGACGTTCCGCCCCGCACCAGCCGTCGTAGCAAAACGTCACCGCTGCGCGAAGCGATTCTTGAGCTTAAACCCGAAGAAGCGTGCTTTGTGCAGTATCATGATGGGGAGTCCGGCGAGGGCTATAAGCGCTCGACCGTGGCTCAAGTGGTAGGACGGCTGTCCAAGGACAGTTCTGAGTATCGCTATTCTGTCCGTTCTGATGTTTCCAAGAACGGATGTTACATCCTTTGTTCTGTTAAGTCTGATGACTGATTTTGCCGTGAATGGTGCTCTGTTTTCGCAGAGCGCTGAAGACATCAAGAAGCGGATGAAGGATCGCTACGATCCTTCCAAGAATTATCCGCAATACGATGGTGTGATGAACATCCCCGCTGACGTTGCTTATGCGTTGGCGGAGTACATCATGCAGGGCAAGCCGATCGGTGATCGCAATGAGATTCCTCTTGCGATCAGCGGCTGGAAGAAAACACCCAGCAGCGGCAAGCCTTACCTCAGCCTGAGCTTCAAGCCTCACTACAAGTATGAAAGGGCTAAGGATGGTGCTGCGGCATTGGCCGAAGCCACTGGCGGCGATGTAGTCGAAGACGACTTCCCGTTCTGACTTTTACCGGGGCAGCATTGCTGCCCCTTCCTCTGATATGGCAATTTTTAATAGCAAAGCGCTAGATCGTGCCGTTCATTCAACTGAATTGCCAGAGCTAAGCAAAGAAGACCTTGCGACGCTCCAAAATGAATTGATCGAATGTATTCTAAGCATTCATTCAGCTTTAGCTGAGGTCAAGAGTTTTGAAGGTAAGCACAACCTATTGCCTGATGAAGACTGGCAACATCGCGCTCAAAAAAAGCTTCGGATTTGCAAACAGTTTGCGGCAAAAATTGAAGCGTTTGAAAACGGTACGCCGCCAGTAGCATTCAAGGACGCATACGCAGCAAGACTGCGTGAAATCCTGCTTGAAGAGCTAGGACCAACCTCATTAAAGAAGATTGAAGATGAAGCCGCAGAACTTGCCCGCGCTGACGTGGAACGACGATGACCCTCAAGCGTCGATCGGACCGGGGCAAAGCCGGCCAGTGCCTGGCGCTCAGACTCGGATGTATCGACTGATGGTGAAGCCTACTGACGGGCAGCGCATGAAGGTGGTGCTGCACGCGGAGGATGCAGAGCGGGCGAAGCTTTACGCGTTAAACCGCTGGCCTGGCGCTGCGGTGAGCGAGCCGGAGCCTGTCACGTGATAACGGCTTCGTCCTTCATTGCGGATTTCGCATGTTGCAGTTCCTTCTTTTTTCGTGTAGACTGAGCGAGCTTCTTGAGTAAATGCTTGAGGAGCGCTAGATCCATTGCTTTTGAGCTGTGTCCAAACTTGACAGACCACTTGACGTTACCCTAGATGCGGTCAGGAATCTGCTGATCGACGGGTACAATCGTTACGAGCAAGCGTTCAAACAGGGTGACGCCGAGCAGCGTTACTGGGACGGCTACATCCGCGCTTTGCATCACGTCATCGAACTGGAGGACGAGTGATGCGTCATCGTGAACTGATTCGAGGGTTGAATCGCACGACAGGGCCACTGCAACGCATTGGCATGTCGCTGATGTCATTGCTGTCACCAGGGACAGTGATTGTGGCCACCTTTGTAGGCTTCAGTGAAGCCATCAAAGACATGGATGACGAACAACTTGAGGCGGTGTTTAGTGATGAATGATCCCTATTTCCGCGTCGACCTGATCGCTGCCACCCCCAACCCACAGCAGTGCGTGTATGCCGGCATGCATCAGGACTACAGCGAGGGCTTCGTGGCCGCTGATCGCGACAACTGGCCGGATGAAACCCGGGCCGGAGAAATTTGTGTGAAACGGCTGCTGGCGGGTGAGCGAGGCCATTACGGCCCGCTCGAACATGCCCAGATCGTGCTCAACGTGGGCTGGTTTCCCCATTCGGTGATGCAACAGGCTCGAACTCACCGCGTTGGAGTTAGCTTCGACGTGCAATCGATGCGTTACACCGGTCAACGCATGGCACATGTTACTCGCGGTGATGCTGACATCGAAGAGGTCTTCTACTTGCGGCCTGTTGGTGAATACACTGACCGCCAGGGCAAGCGGTACAGCTACACCTCAAAGCTCAGGGCAGAAGATGTCTGGCGTTGCTGGAATGCAGCTGAAGCGTACGCTGCCAAGTTGGATATGGGATTCGCTGAAGAGCACGCCCGTGGGCTGCTGCCGTTCGACTTCCGGCAGCACTTTGTTGCCAGCTTCAGCCTGCGAGCCTTGATGCACTTCTTGGACCTTCGCGCCAAGCTCGACGCCCAATGGGAGATCCAGCAACTGTGCAAACTGATGTTGCCTCATTTCCAGGAATGGGCACCCGAGATCGCCAGCTGGTATCGCGATAACCGCTGGGGTAAAGCGAGGTTGGCACCATGACTGAACCCTCCCGCCGAGAGCGCTACCTAAGGGCGCTCGAAATTGCAGAACGCCATGGCAACAAGTTCATGGCCGCAAACATCCGCGCTGAGCTGAGGAAGCTCGACGCGGAGCCCACCACTGCTCACTCAACACTTAACTCACAGGACTCTTGACCATGTACTTCGATAGCGATTCTCCAACTCCGTTTCTTATCAAGGTCGGCGGAGCTTCTCTTCTTTCCGTTTTGATTATTGGCGTATTGGCTTGGGGACTGCCTCAGTTTGGCGTCTACAATCGCACCCTGGCCGGCAAAGCAGCCTTAATGGAAGCCGAAAGCACTAGGCAAGTGCGTGTGCTTGAAGCGAAAGCAAAGATGGATTCCGCGTCCCTTGAAGCAAAGGCCGAAATTGAACGCGCAAAAGGCGTAGCCGAGGCCAATAAGATTATTGGTGATTCTCTCAAAGACAACCCTCGCTATCTGCAATACCTCTACATCACTGGACTGCAAGAAGGCAGCGCCAATGGCAACCGCACCATTTACGTCCCCACGGAAGGCGGCCTCCCTGTCCCCACTCTCGGCATTGAAAAATGACTGACCAACACCCCATCACCCCACCGCCAGAGCTGGTGCAGCAGTTGCGAGAGCAGGCCCCACGCTATCGCGATGGCGGCGCTGGCCGCGAACATTGGCTGATAGAACGCGCCTTCAGTGAGGGTTACGACCACCGCGGCGAGGTCAACGAGGCCCAGCTGCAGAAGGCCCGCGATGAGGAGCTGGAGGCGTGCTCTGAGTGGCTGGACAGAATTGCCTACCGTCAAAGCCTGCACATCAGAGGTTCACACCTCCGCACTGCCCGCCGCCCGAAGCCGCCGAGCTTGAAGGAAAGACTATCAAAGGCAATCGTTGAGGGAGACGAAAGGCAGGCACTGAAACTTCTGGAGGAATTAGATGACTTCCTTGAACACTCGCAACACCATCCGCCGCGCACTGGAGGCACTTCCCGATGACTGAACTTTCACCCGCCGCGCAGGCTGTAGTGGATGCTCTTTACATGGAAGAGCTCAATGGACCGCAGCAATTGTTGGCCCTCTCTCATGCAGCCGCCGCCCTGCGAGCTGTTGCGGATCAGGTGGTGCCTAAAGAATGGCCTACCATTGAAGACTACAACGAATACCAGCAAGGTTTTGCCGCTGCACACATCAAGCATCGCAACCAAATTCTTGCCATTACCTCCGAACTTAAAGCCTAGCAACCATTACCACTGATTATCCATGACACAAGAAAACTTCAACATCCCTTCAGACGCAGAGCTGAGGACATTCGCCTGCGAATGGTGGAACAAGTTTGGCTTTGTTAAAGATAAAGCCACATGCACTTGGGTGATTGAAGAAATCGACCCAGAACACTTTGTTAACTTCTCTCGTGATCTCCTTGCTCGCTGGGGCAAGTAGTCACCTTCACTCCTAGCACACATCAAGCATCGCAACCAAATTCTTGCCATTACCTCCGAACTTAAAGCCCAGTAACCATTTCCACCAATCTCCCATGTCTATAACAACAATCAAGCGCTGTCAATCCGATCCACATTGGTGGTACACCGTCGAAGACTGCTACGTCGAAGGCGAGCCAGAGTCAGGCTCTGGGTTGACAATCACTTACTTTGACGAAAATAGGCCAGCAGGGGATCGTCTGCTTTGTGTTTCCCTTGAAGATGCCTTGCTTTTGCGAGATGCCATCAACCAGCTCTATCCGCCCTCTTGACCACCTTCACTTCTATGACTGACACCACCCGCGATCTGATCCAGCAACTGGCAGGTTTAGCTAGACGCAAGCACTACACCTGCGAAGACTCTTGGTATAACTGCCCTCAGTCAGAATGTGGATCTGCCAACGACAATGCTGGAGCAGAGTGCGATTGCGGAGCTGATGAGCATAATGCCAAGGTAGACGCTATCTGGGCTGCTCTTTCTCTACCCGAGCCGGAGGGGCCGACGGTCATGGAAATCATCGCGCTGGCCGATGAAATCGAAGCGGAAGGTCTAGGACAAGTTGATCTCGTTCGCCGTGCCCTCGCTCGCTGGGGCAGCACTCTGTCTACACCGCAACCATGACCGACTTCAAATTCCAACCAGGCGATCGCGTCGCGGAACGCCCAAGGGTTAAGTTAAACATTGCGTCAACAGCGCAAGGTCAAGCTGTATTCAATCGTCATAGCAAGCAGCGTTATGGCACGGTGACCGCTACGACCATTCGAGTCAATTCCAAGGGATCGAAGCGAAAGGTCATCTTGGTGCAGTGGGACGGATCGCAGCAGTCGTCCGAGCATGAGCAAATGCGTCTATGCGCAATTGACGATTTGCCTAAGCTAACGCAATCAACCTTGAACGGCCACGCAGCATGAGCAGTAAGTTTGTCGGCAGATTTAGCGATGACCAAATCGCAGAAATACTGCTTAGCAGGGAAAGCGATGCCAAGATTGCAGAAAAGTTCGGCGTGTCGCGTGCCAGCATTGGCCAGATCAAAACAGGCAAGGTGTACAAAAACGTTCATCCTGAGATTCAGCGCAGGCTTGGTCGATCGTGCTTCAAGTGCAAAAACTGGAAAAACAGCGCTTGCATGTTTGAATTTCCCGATCCGATAGAAGAAGGACCAAAAGCGGCAAACTATTGCAGCTTGTATCAGTTAAGCTGCGAGTAACTGCTATATGGCAATGCAACCCGGCAACACCGGAGCGCAGTTGATGACCTATGGCATCACTGCGTATTTCAAGCCTTGGTATTTTGATGGCAAGACTGTCTACTGGGGCGAGCCTGAGCGAACCAGATCCAACGCAGAAGCTTCTGCCACCAGGATCAAGCAGTCGATCTCATCGCGATCTGATCAAAACGGCTTTGTGAATCATTGGTAGCATTTAGATATGGCAAGCTATCGATTCCACGCCGGCCGCCTTGCGATCTTCGATCGAGACGCCGCTTGGTTTGCGACAATCAAAACTCGAACTGAGACAATTGAGTTGAAGCTTGCTGCGGCTGCGGCCGATGCTGCGATCTTGGAAGCCGAGCAGTTGTACGCAGATGCGCGAGGTGTAACAAATCCTAAACCTTACTGCTGGCAATGCGTTCACTGGGAACCGGTAGCATCAAGCTGTGGGCTTGGGTTTCCAGAGGGTAAGCGCAGTGGCGGACGATTCGCAAACCAATGCTCAGCATTCTGGGCAGACTGAAGTAATTGAGTGCGACAACGGCTCGTACATTGAAACGCTGTACGACAAGCATACCGGCGAGCCGTATTATCGAACATGCTCCAAGGGAGGCGCATTGTGTCGATACTCTTCTGATTTATGGCAAGCGCAGATTTATGCGCAGTATTACTGATCTTGGTCGATCCATTCCTGAATCGCATCAGCACGCTCTTGCGTAAAGAATGGTTGCTTCTCGAACCATTCCCAGACTTCATCGGCGCCCTTGGACCCATTGCAGCGCCGACAGCAGCTTGCCAAGTTGCTGCGAACGGTTAAACCGCCCTTGTGTCGCGGGATAATGTGATCAAGCGTATCTGCGTGTTCGCCGCAGTAAGCGCACTTTCTATCCCAAAACTCAAATATATTCTTTCTAAAAGCATGTTTGCTGGTGCGCTTGGTTACCAGCTCCGTGCCTTCAATTGCGTGTCCAATGAATCCGCCTTCTAACGGGTAGACTTCGATTTCAAAATTTACTATTTCTTCGGTCAGCTCTTCAAGCCTTGCTGCAAAATTATCCGCGAAGTCATCTGGGTCTTGGCCGTTGGAATCGGAACTCAAGAACATGATTTTTGCGATATTGAGGTAGCGCTTTTCAACGCGGTACGTTGAGTCCTCTTGTTGCGGTGCTCGTCTTGGACATTTGGTTGGATCACACATCCAGCTACCATTTATTAATGTGAGTTGACTTATTGGCAAAGATTCCCTGCATAGAGAACTTCGCCTGCATTGCCTTAACTCCTCGGCCACCTGAATGTGCGCAAGCTGACACACTCACGGTAGCCGTTGAGACCTTGTGTTAACCCCTGCTTGCAGTCACCTTAACGTCTTTGTTGTATCTACCAGTTTCGGAGTAATCTTTCAGTGGCGATGTACACATTTTACGAAACACCATCTGG
>Ga0208645_1001774_pt1 | contig 18234 bp, 40 predicted proteins | sample VirMetDEL_Sep_01_FD_184519 | JGI IMG/M metagenome (GOLD analysis project Ga0208645, IMG submission 184519) | Aqueous microbial communities from the Delaware River and Bay under freshwater to marine salinity gradient to study organic matter... | ecosystem: Environmental > Aquatic > Marine >... | reverse complement strand
ATATCTTACTTTGTCCACCAACAAAGGCTATATGCAGATTATATCATTTAGGTGATGAACAATTATGGATTGATACACAATTAACTGAACTACAAAAATATACAGATAGAAATATTATTGTTCGAAAGAAAGATACAAAAATACCATTGCAAAAACAATTACAAAATTGCCATGCTGTGGTAACTCATCAATCTACCGCTGCCATTGAAGCAATATTAAATGGTGTACCTAGTTTTTGTGATGAAGTATCAGCTGCTAATGAAGTATCAGAAAGTCTATATGAAAATATAGAAAGTCCACATTATCCAGATGATGATTTAATTAAACAATGGACAGATAGTTTACTTGCAGTACAATTTACAGGTGATGAATTTAAAGATGGTACAGCTTACCATACAGCAACAAGATTACAAACATGATTATATGCCACGAAATGAAATGGGGAGATTGTTTATCTCATCAAATCTGGCCTTATGTAAAAGAGGGTTGGAAAGATGAAGATAGAAACATACATTTTTTTTGGGGGCTAGGTGGTGCAAATACATCACTAATAAGAGAATGTATTAATAAAAAAGAAGAATGGTGGTATGTAGATGTAGGTTATTTTACTGAACAAATTACAAGATACCCTACACCAGCAATACATGATAAAGATAAAACATACTTTAGAATAGTAAGAGGTGGTATTCACACAGGTGGTGGCAAAGCTGCACCTGCTGGTGAAAGATTATTAGAATTAGAAAAGAAAGGTATTGTAGATACCTTTAAAGGGTGGTCAAAAAGTAGAAATAAAATTTTAGTTTGTCCATCATCACAAACAGTTACTTTTCACATTAATGGTATATCACAACAAGAGTGGATAGACCAAGTTGTTGCACAACTAAAAGAATATACAGACAGAGAAATAGTGGTAAGAAATAAACCACGACCTGGCAATCAATGGTGGAATACAGATATTAAAGATGATTTACAAGACGCTCATGCTTTAGTAACAAATATGTCATTGTCAGCCATTGACGCAATTTTAAATATGGTACCAGCATTTACTCATCAAAGAAATGTTGCCTCACAGGTAACAAGTAGAGATATAAGTAAGATAGAGAAACCATTTAAACCAGGTAAAATGACAATGAGAGATTGGATGAAGTTTGTCGCTGAACACCAATTCACTTTAAACGAAATAGGAAGTGGAGTTGCATATGAAACTCTTAAAAGACAATATGAAGATAAGATACTATAAAGATTTAAAAGGTGCAAGATGGCTAGGTTTTGGACTTGCTATGATAAGTGTTTATATTTTATCGAGTGCCAACATTGCGACACAATGGGTTGGTTGGTCTTTTAGTATTATCGCCTGTGTCATGTGGGTGTACTTTGGTTGGAAAGATAAAGACTGGCCAAGAATGTTAATGGAATTTATGTATTTAATAATGAGTATGAGGGCGGTATACAATTGGTTGATTATATGACAAATCTAAAAGGACCTTTTAAGAACTTTGCTTGTGTCTGTTATGGTAACAAGTATTCTTTAGAGTATGTTCAAAAACTGTACAATATGGTACAGAGAAACACCACATATTTACATAACTTTTATTGTTTTACAGATAATGTAAAAGCTCACAAAATTTTAGAAGGCCATATAAATGTAAGACAATTTCCTTTACATGATTTACAAGGTTGGTGGAATAAAATGCAATTGTTTCATCCTGATAATGGTATAATGGGCGATACTTTGTACATGGATTTAGATGTAGTAATTACAGGTAATATAGATTGTTTCTTTGACCATGAACCAGAGGCTGACTTTGTTGGTATGAATGACTTTAATCCACAAACCAAAATATTCAACTCCAGCGTGTTTAGATTTAAACATGAACCAATGACTAAAAAGTTATGGAAACCATTTATTGAAGACAGACCAAGATGGCTTAGATTAGCAGGTGACCAGAATGTAATATCAGACATCATATTAAAACATGATGAAACCAGGTCGTTTCCAGACGCCTGGACACAATCGTACAAATGGTACGATAGAAGCGGAACGAGATACCACAAAGGCAAATGGACCTTTGAACATAATGGCGAATCGTTGGTAACCGTGTTCCACGGACAGCCAAATCCTCACGAATCTGACATGGAATGGGTCAAAAACGCTTGGAAATAGTGTTTTAGAACAAAACCAGAACAAAATAATTTATAAATCGTTGAAAAATAACGCTTTTTTATTGAAAAAAAGTGAAAAAAGTGCTTGACTCTGGCTCCAGGTATGATATTATATGTGTATATGATAAAGAATTACACAGAAAAAAAGCGTGAAATACTTAAAAAAAGATATGAAAAAAAGGTTGCCAAATGCAAAAAATACCTGTATAGTAACCTTATTGATTTACTAATGACTAATTTAAACACTAACAAAGGAGAAAAACACTATGTCTAAAGTTAAAAACTACTATTGGGACGAAGCTGAAAAATTTGTTGACGCCGTTCTATTAAAACTAAAAAACAACGAAATCAGCAAAGCTGATGCTAAGAAAGAAATCTTGGAATCAAATGTTGCACTTGATTTAGTTGATATTAACGAATACAACATTGACGAAGTAATCGACATGGAATTGGAGATGGCATAACAATGACATTACTAGAACACATTAAAAATATTAACGCTAAGTCTAAAAAATGGATGGATGAAAATCCTGGTTCATGGGCTGGTATGGTTACTGAAGATATTAAGTATTGGAATGACCAAGGTATTTTTACTGTTGAAGACTATGAAAGAGATAGTCTTATTACTAGTGTGTATGAAATGCACAAAGACGCTTATGGTGTTAAAGGCAGACACTATAACTTTGATGAAATGTCAAACAAAGATTTAGAAAAAGAATTAGACCACCTTTGTGAAGTTGCAAAGCGTGAAAGAGAAATAGAAGAAAGATATGAAGAAGCTGCTTATCAAACTTTCTTAAAAAGAATTGCAGAGGCACAAAATCTTGGTGCAGAAACCAAAGAAGACGCAATCAAATGGATTTTACAGGCTGAAGGCCTAGAAAACGAAAAAGATACAAGTTATATTTGTTATAACTTAGGTCTTAATTATGACAAAGAATACTTATTTAAAAAAACAAACTAACAAAAGGATATATTATGATAATTAATGTAGGTGATACAATCAAAGCAAACCACGGTAGAAGTGGTGAGATAATTAATATCGGTATTGCTACTGAAGCAAACGATATAGCGGCTGAAAATGATACAGCCTTAAATGCACAAACATATGATACTAGTTTAGGTTATACCGGTGCAGTTACATATACAGGTGACAATGGCACACATTGGTGTTATTTTAGCCAGATTGAAGACAATCTAACTGAAAAAGAAAAGTCAGATGTTGATGTACAAATAAATTTAGAAAACGAACAACAGTTAGGAAAATAATGAAATATAATGAAGATAAAATACTAAAAGAAATAGAAACCTATATTAAAGGTACCTATGGTCAACACTATGCTCAAGTAAGTAAAGGTACACAAGTACAAGACTTATTAAGAAGTGTAGGAATTGATAAAGATTTTTGTCAGGCAAATGCCATCAAGTATCTTTGCCGATTTGGTAAAAAAGATGGTCGTAATCGTAAAGACCTTTTAAAGGCTGTACATTACATTGTACTACTAATGAATTCAGAGGATCAAAAATGAGTGAAGATGTATTAGGATATTCTTCACACGATTGGCGAAAGAATACAGATGACGCTAGAGTGGTAGATGATAAAAATTTATCATATGCAAAAGTAAATGATTGTAGAGTTATATTTACCAACCCTAAAACTTTGAAAGAGGAAACAGTTGATGTTTCCAGATTGATTAGAGTATTTGTAAACAATTTTGAATCACATAAACGGAGTGTAAAATGATTGAACAACTAAAATTTATGGATGACCTAAAAGAGATTCAGTTGATGGTAGAAGACCAACAACCCCGATATACCATTGTTGACACGATTAAAGACAAAATCGCAGTTTATCAGAAAGAGGTAGACGAATTTGATAAATGGGCTGAGGAAGAAAGTAAAAAACAAGAAAATATGGCTGTTCCAGACGACAATTGGCAGGACGGCGGAGTGGAGAACTTTGGATAAATCACAATATAAGGGCTATACAAACACCTTCTTTAGCTACGATTCGCCAATCCTGGTGCATCCTGGCGCTTATTTTTTTTCAAAAAGCGTTGGAAATCACGCTTTTTATTGGGGCTTGCCATTTTTGGCGATTTCTGATATGATTTCCACTATATTAACAAATTAACAAAGGACTATTATATTATGGCACAATTTGAATACACAAAAGAAATGATTTTCGCTGAATTTGCAGACGCTAAAGCGAAAGATACCAAACTTGGTAAAGGTGACGACAACAAAGTACACAAACATAGAGTTGCTATGTTAAAAGATTTTGTTAATCTTAAAAAAACTAATCCAGAAGCTTTAGAAAATGTCGATATTAATTTTGACAATTTACTTCACGCTTATATTCAAACTAATCCTAGAGATTACTTCTATTACAAAGTATTTGGCAAATCTTACGAAGAACATAAGATTGAAAATGAAATTACTGATATGTCGGCTTATTCTGATGAAGATAAGAACGCACAAACTTTAGAAGAAAAAGTTGAGGCAATGGTTTAATGGCAATTATCTACACAAACAATTCTAGTGGTGCAATTCGTAGGTTGAAAAAGAAAAAACCTACGAAAAGTTACCTTGAGGCTCTTGCTAAACATATCAAGTATCTTAGGTCTATGGGTTTTGATTGTGATGATAATGGTAGAATTAAATTGACAACAGATGGTAGACATACCATTGACATTGCAGAAAGAACAATGCCATTTGAAAGAGAAAAGACTCTATCAGATGTGCCTATGTCAAACAAAATTGGTACAGGTGGGACAAAACCTGACAATAGTTGGAAGATTGAGGCGAGTAAGAACTTTACAGTTGCTCCAGCTTATAACAAAGGTCCTTATATGGTAGTCGCCAAAGAGGATATTAAAACAGCAGGGAGGAAAGTATGACATTTTTAGAAAAAGTGTTTATGGTATTAGCAGTAGCGGCTTTCTTAATGATAACAGGTGTTGCTAAAGCAAATCCAGTTACTAATTGGATAACAAATGAGAAAAACAAAATTGTTGAGTATCAAAAAACCAATTGGCAAAAAGGTAAAGAGCAAACTGCCAATAATTGGAATACAATTAAATCATTTTTTAGTAAGGTAGTAAAAGATGAATCACAAAATTAGTGAGTTTTGCGATAAGGTTGATAGCCTTAAAAAGATGGCAGATGATTTAAGGGTCTTGAAATATAAGACCCCTAAATCTAATGACAGAGATTTAAGAGTACAAAATTTAATTGATACCATACAGGCAGATTGTTTACTGTTGGCACACGATAAAGGAGATTATGTTAAAGCTGAAACAGGTGAGTATGGTGATTATACTGGTATTGTCCACGACAGCGTGTTCATCAATGAAAAAGAATGAAAAAGGTAAATATGAAATTAATCCAATCGGTACTATTATTAGGACTATCATTGGTGTTCCTGACCAATTGCAGCTCCGTTAATAGAAGTCAAACAGGTGCCGTGTTAGGTGCGACAACTACTACAGCAGGCTGTGTGAGTATGGGTGTTGATAATCCATATGCAATAGCTACTTGTGCCGTGATTGGTACATTTGCTGGTGCAGAAATTATGTACAATTCAGATTATGATGTACACAATGCTGTCTTTGTAGACCATTTAAATAACGGACCGTCAGGTCAAAGTTATACAAATTGGTACAATGGCAAAACAGGTAATAGTGGTATTATAAAAGTGACTAGGTCATATACTGAAGGACCTATCAAGTGTAAAGATTATGACGCTACTATTGATATTACAAATCAATGGCCGTTAATCGGTATAGGCGGTGTGAATAGAGAAGTGGTATTTGGTACAGCGTGTCAATTACCGGATGGGAGATGGATAGAAAAAGATGTCTTATTATCAGGAAAAGGTTAAACTTCTAAAAGAAGAAGTTAGAACAAAGAAAGAACAAATGGAATTTGAAACAAACGAAACTAGGCTTGCCATTTTAGAGGAAGAAGTGTATAATACTGAACAATCAATAATGGAATTAGAAAAAAACTATGTTTGACCCTAGATTTAATATGAAAAAATATTTGACATGGACATTTGTTCTTATTTTGTTCTTATTGATAAGTGGTATTGCAGTAGCAAAAGATTATCATAGAATTATACCCATTGACCCTAAAGAAGTGAATGGCCAGTTTTGTTTTATTAAAGTAACTATCAAACAAGTCGGTGACGAGGTAGTTAAAGAAGAAATTTTGGAGTGTGCTGATGGTAAAAAACAGTATGACGGACCTAGTTATTGGGAAATGTTTGCTCAATTTTATTATGCAGGCGTAAATACTCCAGAATACTGCCGATATTATAGTCGGCCTGAACACGCTTTAAAATCATTTGGTGAAGTGTGTTTATCTGAAAATGGCAAATGGGAGGTTAAATAATGATAAGAAACTTAATCATAGTAGCTCTCGTATTAGTCATATTATATGATGTTTCAAGTGATGACGCTTTGGGTTATGTACAATCCACGCTTGACTTTTTGAATCAATTAGTATATAATGTGAAAGAGAGTGATAAATTATGAACAATATAACTAAAATGGTTGCTATCGGTGCTGTAGGTCTTTTGATGACAGCTTGTAGTAATACATACAAAATCAAATCGGAGAGTGGAAAAGTAATGAACTCTGTACCAAAATGGTACATGGCAGATTACTCCGAATCAAAAGCGTGTGATACGCCTTGGTTAGGCAAAGACAAAGATAAAATGTGTATCTTTGGTGTTGCAACGGCTGTATCTCCTGATTTACAATTAGCAATAGAAAAAGGTAAGATGATGGCAAAAGCTGAACTTGCTGACATTATTGCTGGTGAAATGAATAAACAATCTAAACAATTCATAACTGAACTTGGTAAAACAGAAACTAAAACTGTAGTAAGTGAAGTTGAATCTGTATTAGTAAATTCTATTAAGAATACACCTGTTAGAGGTTATGAAATCTTTAAACAAGATGTAACACTTACAAAGAATGGTTACTATAGAGTATGGATTGGCTTGAGATTGCCTTTAGGTGAATATAACAAAATGTATAACTTCACGGTTGCACAAGCTGTTGACGCCTACAATCTAAAAGAAAAGGCAAATCTAAAGTATGAAGAACTAATGAAAGAAAACAATGGCACAAATAGTAATATACAGTAAACCAAATTGTATCTATTGTGATAAATCAAAGGCCTTGGTTAAAGGCCTTGGATTGACTTATGAAGAAAAGATGTTTGGTAAAGATTTTAATTCTCCAGAGGAGTTATATGAGGCAGTTGGTAAACAAGTACGAACTATGCCACAGATTAAAATTGATGGTGAATTGATTGGTGGATATAATCAATTAGTAGAATACTTTGCTGATAAAGGTAAAGTTAATTTCAAAGGCGAAAAAATATAGTGAGTGATGACAATATTATCCTTTTTCCTACAGACCGGATTAAGAACACAGCAAACACAGGTAAAAAAGATACCAAGTTTCAAAAACGAATTGAGAAAGAACAGACTCAAAAGTTTATTGAATCTGCTGTAGATGATATTGCTATGAAACTATTACACAACTTTGTGGATTTGGCTATGAAAACACAATCAGAAACATTTACAAGAGATTTTTCCTATCTAGTAGATTGTTTAAGGTCTACTATTAAAAGAGATTTTGGTTTAAATCATATCTTACATAAAGTGGTTGATAATACAGTTGAGTTGGTGCATGACAACGCAGGCAACACAAGAGCTAGAATTGACTATGCAAATATTGGTAAGATTGATTTTAGACCAAAAAAAGATAGAACAAAAGAACCGTTATCAGAGGAGGTTAAAGATGAGTTGACAGGTGTTGACTTCATTCCTGACTTTGACCCACACGACAATGATAACTAAAACAGAATTCCGTCAGGAATCGCCTCGCCTGGTTGTAAAATGTGGCAGAAAGAGAGGATTTGAACAATAATGTTTAAATTTTTATTCAACAACAAACAAGAGGAGAATGTTATGGCAAAAGCTAAAACATCTAAAACAACAAAAGTGAGAAATCTTTTCTCAACAGGTAATTCAGTTACTTGGAAAACTTTAAGGTCAAAATTTGACCTAAGGTCACCTGCTTCAATGGTAGGTAAATTAAGAAACGAAGGCATGATGATTTATGAAAATAGAACATCAGCTGGTGTATCTTACAGAGTTGGTAGTCCTTCGAAAGCTGTTATCGCTGCTGGTCAAGCTGCGTTATTCGGTGCTCAAGGTTACTCAGCGTAACTTATATTCAGAGGCGGCCTTCGGGTCGCCTCCGTTTTTATGGAATTATTAGGTTTATTTTTTATTGGAGTACCTTTTTCAATATGTGTAATGTATATTATTTTAACGGTGATGAGTGATGAAGGAATGGATGATTAAGCATGAGTAAATTTTATAAGATTTCTCCAAAATGGAAAAAATCCATTTTTGAATATCAAACATTTAAAGATGAAGAAAAAGGTGTTTCTTGTGAAACTGAAGAAATGTACCGTTGGGGTCATTGTATCTTAAAAGTTGATAATGATGAAGAATTACAAGATATAATTGGTGATAAAGATGATGACCGAAATGAATTTGAATTTGACCATACTATGGTAGAAGACCAAGAGGTTGATGACCAATGCTCTTTTTACTTTAATGATGTTAAAGGTATGAGTGTTGAAGAGCTGGAAGAAAAATATGATGAAGAAGGCCATGATTATTTACTAGATACTTTTGGCGAACCACAAGATTTCTATACTGTATATCATGGTCAACTTGAAGTAAAAGAGGTTACTCAATGAGTATAAATCATTTAAGAAATATTAGAGCACTTATGGAAAGTGCTAAAGAATTTGAAGTCAGCCGTAAAGTCGATACATATGAGTATGAGTCTTTAGAAAAAATGATATTAGATGACCAGATTAGATATAGTGAAGTGATAGAACTATTTACAGATAAAATTTATAGTGCATGGTTTTATGAAAGAAACTTTGCTGATGAACAAGTGACAATAACAAGGTATTCAGATTTATGATATTAGTTGACTTAAACCAAGTATTGATTTCAAATCTAATGGCACAAACCAGAGGCCAACCAGATGTGACCAATGCTAATGAAGAAATGATTAGACATATGGTAATGAATTCATTGCGTGGATTTAATGTCAAGTTTAGAAACAAGTATGGTAAAATGGTGTTATGTTCAGACGCTGCTAATCCTTGGCGTAAAGACATATTTCCTAATTACAAATACAGTAGAAAGAAAGGTAGAGAAGAATCATCCTTTGATTGGGATAATATATTCAATATAATTACCAATATTAAAAATGAAATTAAAGAAAACTTCCCTTATGTTGTTATGTACAACGAGAGGTGTGAAGCTGACGATATTATTGCTACTTTGGTCAAGTATTATTATCAGCATGAACCAATAATGATTGTATCTGGCGACAAAGACTTTATACAATTACAATTTTACAAAGGTGTTGACCAATATGCACCTATACAAAAAAAGATGGTTGGTTTTGATGAAGAAGGTATTAGAATAGATGCTAAAGAATTTTTACTAGAACAGATTATGAAAGGTGATAGGTCAGATGGTATACCAAATATACTATCGCCAGACGATTGCTTTGTAACTGGTGAAAAACAAAAACCAATGACAAAGAAAAGACTTGAAGAATATTCTGATATAGAAAACCATACAGATGAAATTAGAACAAATTGGCTTAGAAATAGTAAGTTAATAGACCTAAACCAGATACCACAGGTCTACGAGGATGCTATTATAAATAGTTATCGAAGTTATAAAGTTAATGACCGTAGTAAGTTATTAACATACTTTATTGAAAATAAATTGAAGTCTTTAATGGAAAACATTGGTGACTTTTAACATGGAGAAATAATATGGCAACTCAAAACCCTAACTTGATGTCGAAATCAGCAATGCGAACAATGGCGGCTACTAGCGGTAGTGGTAAATTATTAATGCACGAAGTATTGACTAAAGTTAATAATGCAAAAGATAAACCTAAAAAGATTGAAGTATTGAAACAATACGACACACCAGGTTTACGAAGAATTATTAAAGGTTCATTTGACCCTAATATTAAGTGGGATTTACCAGAAGGAAGTCCACCGTTTATTGCAAACGAGGCACCTGAAGGAACTGAACATTCATTATTAGAAAATGAATCTAAAAAATTCTGGCATTTTGTAGTAGGCGCAGACGCAGCTACATCAAAAACTAGGAAAGAAACTATGTTTGTTCAAATACTAGAAGCTTTACATAAAAGTGAGGCTGAAGTAGCAATCCAAATGAAGGATAAAGAACTACATAAACATTATAAAGGCCTATCAACAGCCGTAGTTAAAGAAGCATTTAACTGGAATGATGATTTTAAAACACCAGAAGTGCAAGCCAGAGGCAGTACATCTGGAGCGTTATCTCAATAGCGAATCAACACATTATAGGGGGTGGTCAGTTATGTCACACCCCCTAATATTTCAAAAAAACAAGTAAAATCAACGAAAAAAAAGTGAAAAAAAGCGTAAAAAGTGCTTGACTCTAGCTGTATTTTAGTGTATTATAGTACCATAAATAACAAAGAGAGGATAATATAATATGAAAAAGTTTGCTTTGACAGTTTTAATCATTAATGGTTTGTTGTGGTTTGGTTTATCCAGCCTTGCAAGTCAGGCTAAGGCTGATGATTATAACACGGCTGTTGTTGCTCATGTTATCAAGGAAAAAATTTCTGGTAACGGTGTCGATATGTCGGTTTTAGAAAATGAAATGCAAAAGTTAGCATATACATTTGCTTTACAAATGACAGATGTTTTAGAAAAAAACTTACCTGCCATTTTAGAGGGTATAGCTGCTGAATTGAGAATGAACGCAGATAGTAAATATAAATGTTCATTATTAAAAGATACGAAGATTGCTGATAAAGAGTGTTCGTAAAAAATATATGGCTACAAGAAAATCAAAAAAGTTTAAAGATGATGTTCCTGAAATACCATTTACATTTGACTTTTATTTGGTATATTGGGAGGATATTCAATCAGACGCTGGTTGGAAATCATTAAAAGAAATTCAAAGAATGAAACCTGCTATCTGTGTATCAACTGGTTGGTTGGTAAAGAATGATAAAAAGGTTCATGTTTTGATGAGTGACTACAATTATGATGATAATGGCGAACTTGCAGATGGTGGTAACACAACAGTTATACCAACAAAGAATGTCATTAAAAAATTCAAAATTGCAGATTTATAATAACTAAAGGGAGAACTATATTATGGCGAGTAAAGAAATTGACAGGTGGCTAAAATCAGAAATTGAAAATGTACCTGATAAACTAATCAAGTTTAGAGATAGTAAACTTGAATCAAAGATGACCTACTATACAGGTAATTGGCAAACAGATGTTATGGCCAATTTAACTCAACGACAATCAGAAAAACTTTTTGGTAAAATGCAGAAAATCGTTAATGCAGGCGGTTTGGCATTTTTTCAAAAGCGTATGAAACCCATTGAGATAAAAGAAAGTGAGTTTACTGAAGCTGAAACTATCCAAGGTTTTGAATATATTGTTATGAGAACAAAGAGGTCATAATGAGAGAAAAAATCAAAACTATTTTACAAACATTAATGGTGGTTACCGTCATTTTATTTGGTGTTGGTATATACACGGTAGTTGAGGGTGCAAAAGAAGATAAACAAGCTTCAATACTTGAAAAAGAAGTAGAGGCAGTTGTTGAAACTTTAGAAGCAATTAACACCTACACATTACCAGATTTTGAAAGAGCAAACAATCAAACATTTATTAATAGTGTTGGTGCTTGTGTAAACTATATTTACAATACAACAACAGATGTTACACCTGTAATTTATGAGATATTATTGGCTCAGGCCGCTTTAGAAAGTGGTTGGGGTAATAGTAGATTTTCACTAGAGGGTAAAAATCTGTTTGGTATTCGTACATATGATTTAAGAGAACCACATATGTTACCTAGTAACAATCCTAAAAAGTGGGGTGTCAGAGTCTATATGCACGAATGTGATAGTGTACAACATTATATAGATATACTAAATAATGGTAGTGCTTACGAAAAGTACAGAGAATTAAGAGATAAAGGTATAGAAGATTCACTATTATATGTTGAAACATTAGGTGCTTATGCAGCTGATAAAAAATACTTTCCAAAGTTAAGAAGTATTATCAAAAAATTAAGAACTGAATACGAAATACCTCAATTAGACTAGGACTTATATGCTTACAATAATTATAACATTTTTAAGTGCCATTTCTATATCTGTAATAGCCGCTGGTTATTCTATTATGGGATTGGCTACTTTATTCGCAGGTGCAGTTGTACCTATTATTGCTATGGGTAGTGCGTTAGAAGTTGGTAAACTTGTAGCCGCCTCATGGCTGTATAATAATTGGCGCAATGAACTTGTACCAAGAACTATAAAGGCATATTTAACATTTGCCGTTATAGTATTAATTTTTATTACCTCAATGGGTATATTTGGTTTTCTATCAAAGGCACACCTAGACCAAGTGCAACCTACATCATCTAATAATATTAAGATTGAATTGATTGATAATCAAATAAAACAACAAGAATTAATTATAACAAGAGCAAATAAAACACTTTCATTGTTAGATAGTACACTAGAAAAATATGTTGACATGGAATATGTCACTAGAGGTTTAAAAGAACGAGAAAAACAAAAACCAGAGCGTGACGCATTAACATTAGCAATTAATAATGCTAGTGATACTATTGCAGAATTATCAGACCAAAAAGGTGCATTACAATTAGAACAAGATAAGATAGAGGCCGAAGTAGGACCAATTAAATATATTGCAGAATTAATTTATGGTGATGAGGCAAAAGACCATTTTGACAAGGCTGTAAGGTGGGTAATTATTATTTTAATATTTGTATTTGACCCATTAGCAGTATTATTATTGATAGCGGCCAATATATCATTGAGAAGTAGAAAGGTTGCAAAAGAAGAAGTCGCAAATACCAAAAAGGTAAACCTTTCTAAAGAATTAGCAAAAGAGAAGGCCAAAAGTGCCAAGCTACGAAAAAAAGAACGAGATTATAAAGGATTTGTCAGAAAACTAGGTGCAAAAGAACTATCAGACTTGGATCCTGATGAAATTAAACTTAAACTAGACCAAATAATGGACTGGAATGAGAAATCTAAGCAACCATAGGCTTGCCAAAGTGAAAGGAATGTTATATAATGATTAATATGATTGATAATCCAACTGAAAAACTAAAAGATAGGCGAATCAAAAATGCCGAAAAAGCTTGTAGAAATGCTACAACTGATTGGAGTAAAGATTTTTGGTACAATGTCTTTTCTATATTATGTAAAAAGTATGACCGTATGGACTACTTTAGAAAGGTGATAAACTAATATGAATGTATTTTATGTAGATAAACATCCAGTTAAAGCTGCTGAACAAATGTGTGATAAACACATTGTCAAAATGATTTTAGAATCAGCACAATTGTTGTCAACTTGCCACCGTGTATTAGATGGCCAAGAATATTATGACAAAACAAAAAATGGTAGAAAGATTAAAAGGTGGAAACACCCTAATTCTAATTTAGAACCATTACTATACAAAGCTGGTTGGGTAAAACACCCTAGTACAATCTGGTTGTTTGAATCGGCATACAATTACATTTGGTTATACAAACATATGATGGCTCTTAATGAAGAATACAAGAAAAGATATAATCATAAAAAGAATCATCTTACAATTGATAAATTAGGTGATGTATTATCACATCCTCCTAAAAACGCTAAATATAATAAGATTGCAACAGACCCTAAACCTGCTATGCCTGAACATTGTAAAATACCAGGTGACGCAGTTGCAAGTTATCGTAAGTATTACATATTAGAAAAACAAAGATTTGCCACATGGAAATCACCTGCTAAAGTGCCAGATTGGTATTTGAAAGGTGTTAAAGAAGCTCAAAACCAGGCATTGATATAAGGAGTAAAAAATGAGTATTACAGGACCATATAATAGAGAAAATATGATTAGTGCAATTGAAGAACACGCAAAAGGTCATATTAAAAAGCACGCTATGAATGTAGAAGTGTATTTAAAAAATGCAGCTGGTGTTGGTGAACATCCAGATATTTTAGAAGCAATTGAAAAAGAATTAAAAGTAATTGCTGAATACCATGACCAATTGGAAGTTTTAGAAAAATATTTTAAGGACTAATATGCCAGTATATGATTTTATCAATACAAAGACCGGTAAAAAATTTACCGATATGATGAGTATTGCCGACAAAGAAGAATACTTAAAAAAGAATCCACATATTAAACAAGGTATTGGTAAGATAAATATTGTTAGTGGTGTCATGGGTATGGGTAGAATGAAAACCGATGGTGGTTGGAAAGATATGTTAAGTCGTATTGGTGACGCTCATCCAGGAAGTAAAGTCCATGATTTATATGGTAACAAAAGTACCAAAGATATTAAAACAAGACAAGTAGTTAAGAAACACCAGAAACGACAAGCTGCTCAACAAAAAGCAAGAGGTAAGTAATGGCAAAAGATATACCAGATTTTATGAGAGGATTTGACCTTGATGATGATTGGGGTATGACGCCAGTTTCATCTACACCAGAGGATAAACCTAGTGTTGACCCTAAAGTAGTTGAAGATAGTAAATTAGAAATTTCGAAAGTTAAAGCAGATGTAGGCGATATTAAGTCTATGATGAATGAGATTATGCAAATTGTGGCCGATAAAGAAACGGTAACAAAAACGGTGACAGACGAAGATACAAAGAAAAGGTTTACTGATTTAGAAAAAATTATATTACCTTTCTTGTATAACTTACAAAAATCAGACGAGCCTTATATTCATTGGCCAAACAGAGGTCCAATTATCAAGGCACAAATAGAAAAAATACTCAAATTAACGAGAGGATAAAATGCAAGCTAATTACGATAAATGCCTAGAAACTATTTTACACCACGAAGGTGGTTATGTAAATCATCCTAAGGATCCAGGCGGAGAAACAAATCTTGGTGTTACTAAAAGAGTTTATTTAGAACACGGTGGTACAAAAGATATGAAAGATTTAACTGTTGAAGATGTGGCACCAATTTATAAAAAAGGTTATTGGGATAAAATGAAAGGTGACGATTTACCTGGAGGTTTAGACCTATGCGTTTTTGATTTTGGTGTAAATGCAGGACCAGGTAGAGCTGCCAAGTATTTACAAACAATGATTGGTACAGTTGCAGATGGTGGCATTGGACCAAATACATTAAAAGCAGTTGCAGAATATGTTGAAAAACATGGTATTGAAAAAAGTATCGAAAATTACCAAGAAGCAAGACAATCGTATTATGAAAAATTAAATACTTTTGGTACATTTGGTAGAGGTTGGACTAGACGAGTTGATGAAACAACCGAACTAGCGAAGAAACTAACTAGCTGAGAGCTAGATAAACCTTTTAAGGCCGAAAGAGATTATCTTAACGGCCTTTATGCAAAAAAAGGCATTTAAGACTTGCCATTCAGTTGTGAATGGTATATAATAGTGAGAACGATTAAATAGGAGAATATAATGGCGTTTGAATTTGTAAAACTGGATGAATCAAAACTTCCAAAAACTAAAGGTAAGCGTATTGACGGATTTAGGTTTTATGACATTGAGGGTCATAATTATCCTTCGGTCACTACAGTATTAGGTTATAACACCGGTGACGGTATCAAAAAATGGCGTGAGTCAATTGGTGAAGATGTTGCCAATTATGAAATGCGTAGAGCGGCAGCTCGTGGTAAAGCCACACACAATCTGATTGAACAATATATTAAATCAGAAACACCAAGTGAAAGAGCAGTATTGCCTTTAGGTCTATTCAGACTTATTAAACCATATGTTGATAAAATTACCAATGTACATTTGCTAGAAGCAATTATGTATAGTAAACAATTAACACTTGCTGGTCAGGTCGATTGTGTTGCAGAATATGAAGGCAAACTTTCTGTAATTGATTTTAAGACCTCTAATAAATTTAAGCAAGAGGATTGGGTACAAGGTTATTTTCAACAATGTACTGCTTATGCTATTATGTATGAAGAGCTATTCGGAACTCCCATAGAACAAATTGTTGTCCTTATTGCCTGTGAAGATGGTACGGCACAAACATACATTAAAGAAAAGAAAGATTTTATCGAGCCTTTAAAAGAACAAATTGCTGGTTTTTATAAATATTATGAAGAGCTAAATAAAGATAAAATTACTAGTCAATCATAGTCCCTATCTTTAGTGGGAGGGCTTACATGAAAATCATAACAGGACTTATTATGGGAATGCTATCAACAATAGCAGTAGCATTGTTTTCAGTTAGTGCAACAGCTGATAACCATTATAAATTTTACCAATCGGCTGCTCCGATTATATGTGGCGATACAAAAACTATCATGGAATATGGTAGTGAACAAGGGTGGACACCTTTTAGTGTATCATTTGGTAAAGTTGGTGGTAAAGAAGAAAACGATATTGCCTTTGTGGTAACACATTGGTTAAAACAAGGAACAACACAACAAATGGTAACTATGCAAGCACCTGATGGTTCAGAAGCTTGTATATTATACATAAGTTTTGATACTACTATCAATCCAAACTTTGATGGTAAAGGTTTAAACTTATAAAAGAATTAGTCGTTGACGACAATTATGGTAGACATACTGGACGAGGGTGCGATTCCCTCCAGCTCCACCATAAACACATTTACAGAGTGTGCTTATGATGGGGCTGAACTAGGATCGACAGGTGTTGAGAAAATTGTAAGAGATTAATAGGTGGCAACCTTTCATGCTAATTAAACGCAAACGATAATAACTTTGCATTAGCGGCCTAGTCGCTTAGGGTTTTGTGGATTGTACCTCGTAACAGAAACAATCCACGCTTTACATTTGAACAATAATAGTATATAATAGAGAGATTATGAACAGTAAAGAATTTAGTCAAAAAATAGAACGATTAGCAAAAGAAAAAAGATGTAGTCTTATGGACGCCATTTTAGAATTTTGTAAAGAAAACGACCTAGACCCCGGTACCGTAGGTAGTATGGTATCAAAATCCCTAAAAGAAAAAATCAAAGCAGACGCTATAGAGTTAAAACTGTTAAAAGGTTCTGCTTCTATGCCACAAGGAAAGTTGCCATTATAATGAACATACAATTAATTGATAAAATGGGAAGTGACTTATCAGTTGTAAATGCAGCTCGTGTTTCATTTTCAAAAAGAAAAGATGTAATCGACCAAGGTGATGAAAAGTTAATTAAGTATCTTGCAGACCATGACCATTGGTCACCTTTTGGTCATACAACATTACAGTTTTTAATTAAAGCACCTATTTTTGTTGCAAGACAATTGGTAAAACATCAAGTTGGTCTTGTTTGGAATGAAGTAAGTCGAAGATATGTTGATTATGAACCAGAGTTTTATGTGCCATTTATGTGGCGTGGTAAACCAGAAAATAAAAAGCAAGGTTCAAGTGAACTAGAATATGAATATGATATTATGCCTTTAGTAGATGAGGCAAAGAATACATATGAAAAAATGATTAAAGAAGGAATTGCTCCTGAAATGGCAAGAATGGTATTACCACAAAATATGATGACAGAGTGGTATTGGACAGGCTCACTTATGGCTTTTGCTAGAGTGTGTAATTTAAGAAATAAACCTGATTCACAAGAAGAAACAAGAATGGTAACTCAACAAATGGCAAGACATTTACTTGACCATTTTCCAATAAGTGCAAAGTGTTTATTAGATGAAAAAGTTTAAAGATAATATTGAAGATTTTTTTAAGTGGGTCAAAGGTACTGAACTTGTCGAATTAGATGACATAGATGTATCAGAGGATCCTGTAAGACCTGAGCTGACCCTTGGTTTCCGTATTATGCACGGCCGTAAAATATTTGGTCTAAAGTATAATAACGAGATTGAGGCGATTGTATGTGTTGCATTATGTCCAGAGGTTCCTTATACAGTAAGAGAAATGGATTATA
>Ga0208645_1001770_pt1 | contig 18254 bp, 27 predicted proteins | sample VirMetDEL_Sep_01_FD_184519 | JGI IMG/M metagenome (GOLD analysis project Ga0208645, IMG submission 184519) | Aqueous microbial communities from the Delaware River and Bay under freshwater to marine salinity gradient to study organic matter... | ecosystem: Environmental > Aquatic > Marine >... | reverse complement strand
TCATTCCTGTAATTCTTACGAATTTTTCAAATTCATTTGTTTTCATCTTTGTTATAAAATTTGGTTAATTTTTCTTTTAATTCTAATTGTGATTCTTTATTAGCTTGTAGTCGTTGTATGACTTCCATTAACTCTTCTACCTCAACTACATTTAAGTCACTTTTTACCATCTGCAATATAGTATTATATTTTTTAAAGTAATAACTATCTGTTTCAACTAACTGCATATTTAGCTTGTAGTGATGTATTACAGTAGCGTGATTTACTTTAAAATAGTCAGCTATATGTAAATAAGGCATTCTAAGAACATCTCTAGCTATTGCGTATGTCATACGTTTAATGTCTACAATATGACGTTCTCTAGACCTACTTTGAAAGTCTTTAGTGGATATGTTACCGATGTAACAAGCTGTTTCTACTATTCTATTTAGTTTATCCATTAAATTCTGGTTTTACTCGTTCATAAATCTCTGGAGCTATGTCTTTTAGCTTCCTTAATACTTTCCTAGATTCTCTCCTAGCGTTCTCTTTGCACGTCTTACTGATGTCAGTACCAGTAGCAGAGTTTATTATAAGATGTGATTCTTTAAGTATTTTGTCTATTTGCTGCTTTTTTTTCATTTTCTTTCTGTTTTAAATACCATTCTTGAAGCTCTTGACATTGCTCTTGTCTGAGTATTCTTTGAGCAATATATTTACCAGAATGATATACGCTTATATACCAATCTTGTAATATTACTTCATAATGGTCATCGTGTTCAACTAGCTTGGTAGCTTTTTTGTTTAAGTGCATCCATCCTTTGCCACGTCTTAATTTAAAGCAATAAGCAGTTTCGTGGTCATACACTTCCTCTCGTGATTGTTTACTAAAAAGGTAAGTCTGTTCCATTGTTTGTTGATTTTGGTTTTACATCGTTTAAAACGTATTCTTTGAATGCGTCTGCTATTTCTATTATCTTAGGAATATCAGCCTCTCCAACTATGTTACAAGCGTTAGTTAAAGCGTTCTGCTTAATAATGTACTCTTGTGTCTTATTATCCTTTGGAGCTGCTGTATAGCTTTTGCTACCACCTTGAAAAGTAGAAGCTGGTTTAATCTTGTTGATTGTAGTACCGTTGTACTCTCTTGTTGTTACTTCTATTGAAGCTATCTGACCTTCAATAAATTTGTCTTGAGTTTCTGTCTTGGATAGGTACTCGCCCTTAAATCCATCTTCAAACTCTAATAACCACTTATAAAAGTGTCCGTATTGAGATTCAAAATCTCCTACTTGTTTAACTGATTTTACTACTTTTTCCATAATATTTATTGATTTTAATTAGTTCCGTATTTAATATAGAATACTACCATAGTAACAAAAGAGCCACTATAAAGGCTTAATACCTCTGTGTAGTATGTTGGTATCAAATTCAATAGAAGTAGCGTTAGAAACGCTAAAACCATTAAATAAGAGCATAATTGAGTTAATGTAAAGCTAAAGAATTGTACTTGTGTTCCAAGCTCTAATTTAGCATCTAAGTAAGTTGGTTTGTGTAAATCTTGCATTGTTAGTTGTTTAAGTTATTTGCGTGTTCTACGCAATTTTTTTTATTTTTATATATTTTATGACTAAAACTTTTTGAATGTGATTTATTAAAACGGTCTTGAATTATTAATACCCAATTTTTTTTAATACGTTGATAAATAATATTAAAATTATATCTGTCATTTTTTGCCTCATAATGTCCAGAAAATCTTTTTTTAAACTTTAACATTGTTAGTTGTTTTAAAAAGGGGAGATTGCTCTCCCCATAGTTATTATCTTTCTATTGCGTAGTGATTAGACCATCTGTTGAATGTAGCTGATTTATCATATTCTCTTTTATATATTGATTGTGCCTTTCTAATGTTATTAGCTTTTATAATTGCAACTACTTCATATTTTTTATCAGTATAATCTCCAAATCCATATTCAGCAGTATTGTTTGTGATTCTTGTTATTTTTTTGATTTCAAATGTTTTCATTGTTTAGTGTTTTAGTTTGTTAAATTCTTTGGCTAAAGTAATACATTCTAAACTTCTGTGCAAACTTTTTAACAAAAAAAGTGTATTTTTTTTAGTTTACTAGAGTAAAAAAATGTTAAACTTTTTTAAATATAGGCATAAAAAAAGAGGATAGACGTTAATCTACCCCCTAAAAACAAACTAATAATTTCACTTATCACGATTATTTCTAACCAAAAACGTTGCAAATATATTAAAAAATATGAGTTAGATGTGCTATTTGTCCAAATTCATTATGTATAAAGCCTTCTACAGCTTTTATACTACCAGTATAACCCTTTTGATAGTGCCAAGCATCAGAGCCACTTGGAGAGCGTAAAAACTCTACTGTTACTCCTACATTGTCAAAGCTAGTCATAAACTTATATCGTTGTTTGTGGTGTAAATGATGTAAATACCAGTATCTATATTTAGTATCTGCCCACATCTTAGGTTTTTCTTGTGCCATAAGTAAAGGCAATGAAGGCAATTTTGCACCATCTCCGTGAGTCAATCCTATAAGACTATTTTTATACTTATAATACTTTCTATGCATTGGCTCAGCATCTACGCTTACAGCTTCTGTATTACGATACCAAGCCTTAAGAGCGTGTGCTAAATGGAAGCCAGACATATAGTCGTGATTACTCATAGAATGAACACAATCAACTGGAGCTATCTGCATTAGCATTTCTACTACCTCAACGTAAAGTTCTAAAGCCTCTGTAAAGTGTTTGTGCCATTTACCATCTACATCTTGTGCAGTTCCTTTTGTTGTTGTTTTATGTATGTTGTCTGTATGTAGTATATCATTACCAATACAAAACAAAATACGTTCTATAGGATAGCCCTCAGCGTTTCTTAGAATACCTTTTACACCTTCTCTAACTCTGTTCTTAGCTATGTCTATATTGTATTCATCTCCAGTTTCACTAGCATCAGCATATTTGCCAATATGTACGTCTGCTGGATTTATTATAAGTAAGTGACCATCTTGTCTAGTAGGATAATCAATGGAGGGATATTTAGGAGAGTATTGTGAGATAAGCTCCTCAATAGATTGTAAAAAGTCATCTTTAGTATATTCATTAGGTTTAGCAAATATTGAGAACTTTTGGCTTTTATACCAATAATGAGAAACAGAGCCAACATCTATACCAACTTCGTTACACTCATCAGCTAGTAACGACTGCCTTTTTTTGTCGTTTCTATATTCGTCTACTAATTTCCATTCATCTTCTTTAAGTCTATACCTCTTAAAGTCTTTCATTTATTTTTGATTTTCTCTAATCCTCTAGAACCGAAATAAGCTCCAATCGTTATAGTCAAGATTGCAGTTATTGTGCTTTTCCATTCGTCATCTACTACAAAATCTATAGCTCCAGCGTCTATAAATATAAGCAAAGTAGTAGAAACAACAAGCCAAGCTAAGACTAATGGTCTTATGTTTCTAGGAAGCCAACTTGATTGTAAGTTATCTGACTCCCATCGTTTAGTTACTTCTTGTTCTATTAGAGCCTCTTGCTCTTGAATAATCTTTTGCAGCTCGTTCTTTAACTGCATTTTTTCCTCTTGAGATGTAATTACTTCATCGACAATCTTATCAGCTTTACCTAATAAGTTGCCTAGTATGTTTCCTAATATAGCCATATAGCATCAGTTTTATCTTTATCAGTATCACAATGAATAAAAGTATCAGCTATGCCGATACGAGTAAATCCAGCCAATATAAGACCGTTTAATATCTTTTGTCTAGTTCCACTATCTTTGCAAACTATATCAGCAGCACAACCTTTTAAATGACTTGAGTTAGCACTAGCCTTATAGCCTTGCTTTTTTAGACTAATATTGTGTTGTGGTGTTCTAAAGCCAGACGATATTAAGAAAGGCACATTTGCTATGTCTCTAGCTATTTCTAACTTTATTAAAAATTCTTTTGTCATATTTTTTCCACTACCTTTAGAGTCTGGAGAATCAAACTCACTTAGCTTAAAATATTGCAATGCCATTTCTTTTTCTATGTTTTCTACGCTTTTTTTCCAAATATTTAATTTCATCCTTGTCCTCTTGTTGGTTTTTTTCTTTGTGATTTACTAAGGTTTTTAGAGTGTACTCCCTTACGTTTTACTTTAGGTTTCTTTCTAAAATTATTACTTATTACTTTTGCCATTATTTTCTTTTATTTCTGTAATACATATATCTGTCTACTGTATAAATAATAGAAACAACTAATAAAGTTATTTGCAGAACTTCGTGTAAAGTTGTGAAGCTAATTGAAAGAGATACGCTATTTAAGCCTAGAACGTCAGCATTTTCTTTTATCATATTTTTCATTATTGTCGTGGGTCTGTGCTTATTAAAAGCGTTAATGTTGCATAAAATTTATCACTACTAGATGTACTATTTAACTTTCTAAAAGATGGAATAAGACAATCATTAGCGTTAAGTGTTTCTGTTAGTTGTGCATCTCTGTTGAAAACATAGTTTATATCGTTTTGAGAAGTAAAAGCAAAATCATCTACTAACACAATATCTGTTGAGGTAGTTCCGTTCTCTGTTATAGGTTTTTTCCATAACTCAAAAATGCCATCGTGCCTAGTTGCTGAATCAGTCTGAACATCCCAAGTTATTCTCTCTATTTTACAGCCATTATGTGGACTTCTAAATATATTAAATACAGTAGCTTCATTAGTAATAGTATCTCCATCAGCCCAAACTGTACCAGCATTAATTGAAATGTCTGTTGGATATTGTGGATTGATTAAATTTGTGTTAGCGTGTGTGTTTCCTAACTCAAAAAGTTTATGAGTTACTATAGTATAGTCTCTAAATAGTGAATCGTATTTATTTTCTCTGTCTAATATAACAACACTACCACCAGGAATTAATTGACTGACTGTAGTAGAAGCAAATGTTATACGAGTTGAATTGTAACTTATATCAGCATCTAAAGTTAATTCTATACTTGAGCCAGTATCAGAGCAAATAATATAAACCTTATCGCCACTTTTTAAAAGTGTACTAGTGCTAGTAGTTGGTATTATATTGATAAAAGTCAATGTCAAGCTGGTAGTCTGTTCTGATACTACTGCTACACTTTCTCCTCTTAAATAATTTACTAAATTTCCCATTTTACCAAGGTGTAAATTCGTTAGCTACTGGTATATCTGAAATCACACCAGTTACTAAACTTAATGTATTACTACTTAAATCAATTCCATACCACTCTCCAGACCAAGTATCTTCATTAGCATTATAACTAACTTGATAAGGTATAAAAGCAGTTCCATCTATTTCTATTCCTTCAAAATAATTTAGCTCTCCACTTGTTATCTTTAGACTTCCATTAAACACTCTTGCTCCACTAGCTTGTCCTTTCATAACTTCCTCAACTAAAAGCTGTGTTATTTCTTTACCAGTACCAGTATTATATGCTTTCCAAGTATCATTCATTCCATTAGTCTCCCAAGATGAAGTAGTGTAATTAAATGTCTCTATCCTACCTACAGCTCCACTTGTTGGTCCAGTTCCTATAAACAATTCTGGTATTTCAAACTTTACACCATTTTGAATAGTAGAACCTCCCTCTTGATTAAATGCTCTGAAAAACTTTTTTATAGATAATTCATCATCTAATAAATATCTAATTCCTTGTTGATTATCTTCAAAGAGTTGTGGAGGAGAAAATATATATAAATTTGTTGGGTCAATAATTGTAGTAGATTCTGTTATCTCTGTTCCTACAGATTGATATTGTACTGTATCATAGTAAGCTCTAGCAAATATTGATAAATATAAATCTCCATCAACTGGAATTTGTGAAGTCTGAGCTGTTAAATTAGTCAAGTAAACACTATATAGAGGGAATGTTTCTGCTATTTCTATAGCGTTTGTGACTGCTGAGATTGTAAAAACTGGAGTTGTAGACCAATCTAAAACTAATTCATTTGCTAAAGGATAATAATAAGTGTCAGAAGCTCCCTCTAATTCAAACCTAGCATAAATATATATTTTAATTTTTTCTGCATCTCCACCTAAATTAGGAGAAAATTGTATAGAAGGATAAGGATAAACAGCGAAATCCCTACTAAATAATAAAGCACTATTTGTAGCTGCTCCTATTGTTCCTAATGATACTCTAAGATTATCTCCAGAACTATTGTTAATAGAATATACTTGAGTAGCTGGAGGAGCTGGATTTACATACATTTGATTGCTTTGTCTGAATCCATTCCATATAGGTAACTCAGTAGAAACAGTCTGAAATTCAGCACTTGTACTAGCTGGATAATCATTAACATAATTAAAGAAAGGAATGTCATAAGTTTTTAGATGATTATAGAAAGTTTCTACACTTCTTAAAATAGGTAAGAAGTCAAATGAGCCTCCATATCTTTTTATATCAGTACCCTCTGTTGTAGTATAACTAGCGTTACTACTACTTAAAAGAGAAGCTCCAGCATTAGATGAGTTATAAACTTTACTATAATTTCTAATGTAATGAGTGTTAGGTGCTTTCCAATCATCGTAGTTATTAACTTGAATTAAGTGCCATCTACCATCTGAGAAAAAGCATCTCATTCCCCAAGCCTTACAAACGTTATCTAATAACTCAAAAGAACTTTTAAATTTCTTTATACCATTCTCCTCATCTACATCAACATAAGCCATAAAATTAAACCTACTAGCTACTAATGGGTCTCTAGATACTATACTTGTCATAGTGTCCGTAGTCCAATCTACGGAAGTTGTAATATATGTATCTGTCAAAGACCAGTAATAATCTTGTAAGCCTATCTGATTGTTAAATATATTTACAAAATAATTTAAAGTCTGAAAACTCGATGGCGTACTATAACCAGTATCAACATTGAAATCTATATCTCTTAAAGGAGCTAAACCACATACAGCAGTTAAAGCTACTCTAGTAGGTCTTGATATGTCTTGCTCTGGAGATATATCGTTCAATAATAAACCAGCCCAATATAGCTCATAGGTAACATCGTCAGTACTTTTATAAATAGCAATATCAAAGCCACCATAAACAGAGCCTCTAATATCATTAACTACTGCTTGTTCTCCATCTTCTGTAACTAATATGTCAAATGTTACCTCACTTGGAATTAAACCAGTAAAACGATTGTCATTGTCAGTTTGATAAGTTAATGTAAAACCATCAGCACCTAACTTAGGAGTATAAGTAGTAGATGAAATAGCGTTGTTGTTATAAACATCTAATCTATAATAAGTGCCATTGTCACTCTGTAAACTTAACTCAAATTTCTTTTCTCTGCTCATTAGTAACCTCTTGTTCTATTTCTATTTGCTTGTGCTCTATCTGAGCTTAGTAATATATCAGCTCCACTTATTACACCAAAGACTTCTGTTGTGCCTCCAGTATTTATCATTGACCTAGCTCCTACACCACTTAATAAGTCTGGAGTTTCTCCTACAACAGACCTTCCAAAAACATCTCCTATACCACGAAATCCTCCTATATCTTTCAATCCCATTAAAGCACCCATACCAGTACCTCCTAGTAAAGCATTAAATATAGCTGTTACTAACAAAAGACTAAGCATTTCATTTACTGCTCTTTTGATTCCATCTATAAGGCTAACAAAGAAGCCATCTGTACTCTGTAAAGCAGTTACAAAAGCTCCTTGAATACTAGAGCCAAATTGTCCAAAGATTGTGTTCATTTCTTGTACTGCTAAATCAATACCAGAAACACTTTCCTCAAATTGTATTATGATAGGTTCTAGTGTTGCAAAATCATTTTTTACTTCTTTTAATGCGACTGATGTTACCTTTATAGATTCAGCAAATTGTAATTGACTAGCCTTTGCTTTATCAATACCCATTTGTCTTTGACGTTCTTCTTCCTCTGGAGATACTTGTTTTTTAGGTACAATCTTAACGCCTTGTCTACCAGCAGCTCTACGTCTTAATTCTTCAACAGTTAAAACCTCTCCCTCTTGTACTGAAAAGTCTAAAGCTAAATCTTCTTTCTTTTCTAATAATCCTAATTTAGTTAATAATTTTTGAGCAGATTCTATTAAGTCGTCAAAACCTTTTTTTACTTTACCCCAATTTGTAACAAGATAAGAAGCAGCTAACAACACACCAGATATTATTCTACCTTGTGGTGTTAAGTTCATAAATCCTTTTATTAATAATTTAATAATAGGAAGTAAAGACCTCATAAAAAACAGTCTTAATTTTCCAAATGCTCCTAAAACTGAACCAACAGAAGTTATTATAGAACCTAAAATCATTAATAGTGGTCCAATAACAGCAACAAAAGCAGCTACTTTAAGTGTGGTTTTTTTCTGTTCTGTTGTTAAATTTCTCAAAAATTCAATTAAACTTAATAGACCAGCTTTTAATGGCTCTATGTTTTCCATTATTAACTTACCAAACTCCTCTGAAACATCTCCTAATGAGTTTCTTAATTGTTGAAATGGTCCTAATCCAGCATTAGCTGCTGCCTCTGCTGCTCCTCCAAATTGTGTTTCTAATTCATCAAGAATTATACTTTGTGCATCTGCTAGTTTGTTAGTTTCTACTAGTGACTTTATTAATTCTTTTTGCTCTTTAGTGAATTGTATACCAGCTCTACTTAAAGCTGATAAGTTTGCTACTGGGTCATTTAATGCTTTACCTAATTGAATACTTGCAGACTTTAAATCTCCTTTAAATGATTTAGTGGCTAAGTCAGCAACCACTTTCTGTGTTCTTGAAAACTCCTTACCAGCTATATTAGTAAAAGTCAATAGTTGAGCTGTTGCATTTTGCAATATATCTTCGTCTCCAAATAATGTTTTTGCTTGTAATTCAGAAGCCATCTTTTGTAGCTGTTCAGAAGTAAAACCAGCAGCATTGCCAGTACTTTTTAAACCAGCTTCTACTTGTGCAATAGCTTTTGCTTGTTTATCAAAAGCAATAACACTAGCTGTTCCCATAGCAACTATAGGCAGAGTTAAATTTCTTGATAATGTTTGTCCAGTCCTTTTCATAGACTGACCAAATCGTTTCATTGACCTAGTAGCCTTTCTTAAACTACTTTGGAATTGCTTATCATTTAGTGATAATTTTACGCTAAGAGTTTTCTGTGCCATTGTCTTTATTTAGCAATTCGTATTTCTTTTTAATATATTCTGCTCTCTTTCTTTGTTTGTCGATGTCGGTTTTGACTTGTTTCTTCTCCCATTCAAACTTGACAAGTTTTTGTGGTGTTAGGTTTTGTCCTTTCTTAGTATGTGGCTGTAAATTAACACAAGCCAACCATCTTACTCGTTCCCATTCCCATCTCTGTTCAAGTTCTATTCTATCATTTATGCCCTTTTGCATACATTGAAACTCGTGGAAAGTCAAATCCCAAAAGTCTTTAGGTAATAATCCGAAGCCATAACCTATAGCTTCTAACTTATCCCAAGTTACTTCTTTTTCTTCGCCACTTTCTTCGTGGCTTTGTCGTTTCCCTCCGTTTCAAATTTAGCAGAGAATTGCTCTGAGAATACTTCTAAAACTTTATTCAAAGCCTCAAAATCTTCGTCTAGCAAGTCTGCGACATCATCAACACTTAAAGAACATTCTTGTCCACTTACTCGTGAACCATCTTTTATTCCGTTTAGGATTAGATAACAAGCATCGTCTAAGCTCATACCATCTCCTAGCTTATCTAAGTCAGCTAAACTTCTTCCAGTATCTTTACAAAATAACCTCAAGGAGTTCATTCCAAATCTTACTGGGTAATCTTTTCCGTTTATTACTACAATTTCATACATATCTTTATTGGTTTTAAATTATGTCAGTTGGAGCAGAGCCTAAGCTCATACCCCAACCAACAAAGAAATTATGGTTGTACTGCTTGTGTTATAGCTGAACTTCCCTCTATCGAAACAGAATAGACTGGAGCATCTTCCACACCACCACTAACCTCAAAGCTAGTGATAATACCAGAGCCAGTATAATAAGTATCTCCAGTAGCTAATGTACCTCCATAAGTGAAAGTAAATGTTACTTCAGTTCTAGCTAACATTTGAGTGACTAAGTCACTTGGGTCTGTTGTAGTACCAGCAGTAGGAGAAAAATCATAAAGACCATCAGCCGAAAGACTGAAAGACTTTTGACCACCTAATAAGTCTCTGAAACCAGCAGAGTCTTTTGTACTTACATCTATCGTATCAACATTGATACTTAAACTAACGTTTTGCGAATGTAGCAGTTTAAACTCATCTGCCGAGCCATTCGCTTCTTGGACCTTTAATATGAGGTCTGTTCCATTGAAAATTGCCATTGTATTTTAAAATTTATTAATTAATAACTAGTTATCTAAATCTTTTAAAGTTTCCTCTTTTTTAGATTTCTTTTTGGGTTTGCCTAAAGCATCATTGAATATTAATATTCTATAAATCTTTAAACTTACCTCATAAGACTCGCCTTTCGTATATTCTACTCCTCGAACCTCAATATTTTTTTTTATATATACTTTATACATATCTATCTATTTATGTTAAATCTGTAATCTTGTGCTATACCATATAAACCTATAGAACCAGCACTATCATCGTATAGCTCGTTCTGGTCTTGGTAAAATATCTTATCTACTACTACACCACTATAAGTTCCACTAACGTAGTCTAGAGCTGTTCTAACGTGACCAGCTAGAGTTATCATATCAGCGTATTTATTATGATATATGCTTATCTGTACTCTAACATAGTCATAAGTACTTACTCCGTTCTTAGTGTTGTTAGGCTCATCTGCAAACATCTGATAAGTTATATAAGGTAACTTAACGTCTGTAGGGAAATTGTAACGACTAGGAAAGATTCTCAAGTTGCCACTTGTAGTAACTAAAGGAGCAACATTTGAATCGTTGCTTAAAATATTATATATTACTTTGCCTATCTCCATTACTTCATTCTTTTGTCAATGAGTTTTTTTATTTCTCCTATTACACCGTTAATAGCTGTATTACCTTTACTTGCAGCAGTCTTATCTAACATTCTTAGTCCTGGTATTCCTTGAAATCCATACTCTAAGAAATAGAAATAAAATCCAGACTTCTCTTTACTAGCAAATGATTTTTTTACTCTTGGTCCTATATATACTGTAGGTGGTTTGCCTTTTACGTTCTTACCATTAATTATACCTAAAGACTTTTTAAGTTGTTTAGATTCAACTGGCACAATAGACTTAAGCTCTTGTAAAATAGGCTTTGCAGCTTTACGCAAACCTTGTCTCAATAGTGTCTTGTTTTTACTTTCAGACATATTAAGTTTCTCTAAGTCCTTAATTAAAGAATTTAGCTCTTTCTCATCTATTTGCGCTGATACTATCATTGCTCTGGAAAAGGGTTTATACCGTTATCTATTAATATGTTTATCCAATCTATTTCCTTAGTGTATAAGTCTACATTGTCCCACTTAGTCTCTAAACATTGATAGGTTTCTAGCACTCCATACGAAACTATCGCATCACTATCGTTCCATACGATGTAGTAACTCTTTACCTCTGGGTAGCATATTTCTGTCAATCTTAAACTCATTACGTTGTTAGTTGTGTTAGTTCGCTATCACTTAAAGCTTCATTAAATACTGCTAGTGCTTTGCATTTACCGTAGAAATTTAAAATAGAAATACCTGTATCAAAAGCTAATTCATTTAATCCAATAGGTGCAGAACCACTTGTGTCTGTAAATCTTTCAACCCCATCAATCCATAAAGCAAAATCATTAGCCTTGTATTTTATTGCAACTTTATGATAATCTAAAGTCGATGTTACTTGATACTCCTCATCAAATGAAGTAGAGCCATTACTCTTTACTATTGCTCTTATCTTGTTAGAGTCATTTGCTAAAACTAAAGTTACTCTATCATCAGCAGTACCATCTGACAAAGCAATACATCTATTTGTTCCATCATCAGCCAAAGCAGCTATCTCTGCATATAACACACCCTCTGTTGAGTTTATTAAGTCAGCACTACCAGCACCAGTTGCAGTCTCTGCAGCTCTTGTAACTGTACTACCTGTTAGTGTTGGTATGTATGATGTAGCGTAGGATAAGGCTTCTGCTTGTGCTCCCCATATTAATAACTCTGTAAGAGTTCCACTACCTCTAAAATCTACTGCGTAAAAACTAGTTGAGCCAGTTCCTGAAGTTGTTCCATTAACTTCAAACCTCTGCCAAGTTTCTGTTAAATTAAAAGTATTATTAGTATTAGAGTTGTGTGATGTTAATTGAGCCGTTCCCGTTCCACTAACAGTTCTTGCCCAAATTGTTCTTGAATTATCAGCACCAATTAAAAAAGAACTAAACCAAAAACTATCTTGATTTGCGTTAGTTATTTTATACGCACTATTACTACCATCAGGTGCAGTATAACCACCTTCTAAAGTTGGAGTAGTTCCAATACTTGCATTACTCCAAGAACTATCCTCAAAGTTTTCACTATAAGGGACAAGATTAGTAGAAGTAGGCTCTAACAATATATGACCATTATCGCCATTACTATCATAGCTTATTCTTGGCACTCCAGTAGCTACATTAGAAACTAATCCACTAGAGTTAATTCTTGTAGCAGTTGAAGTTCTAGCAAAGTCAAAGTCCTCATAAGGCTCGTCTATTGGTGCTACGTTGTAAAGCGTTCCAGCCTTGTAACCAGTAGGAGTTAAGATTATACTTGCTTTATTTAATAGTCCGTCTGCCATTAGCTTATGTCGTTTAATGTTTGTAAGAATGCTTGACTATCTGTAGTGTTTTCTACTACTCCTCCAGCAGCTACTACTCTTGTATTTAATACGCTTATGTAATCGGCTGGAGTTGGATTAAATATTCCACCATCAACAATAGTCCAGTTATGGTCTTGAATTAAGCTCAATCTTGAAGCATAAGCCGATTCTGTAAATTGTGAGCCTCCAAAGTTTATACTTATATTGTTATCAACTACACCAGCAGCCCAAGCTATTAGCGTTGCATCGTAGTTAGATGTACTAAGACCAGTAGCGTTCTGCATAAAATTAGTAAAGTTAGAAACATTAGGAATTAACCACGCAGCTAGAGATTGGTCGAATAAGTCGCAGTTGTAGAACATTGCAATCATATTTTCTACATTAGTAGTGTCCCAACTATATATATCTCCGTTAAATTGTGACGCATTAAGAAAAGTAGCGTCCATTCGCTCAACATTAGAAGTGTCCCACGAGTTCAAATCTTGGTCAAAAGATAAGCAATTATAAAACATATAACTCATATTAGTTACATTACTAACATTCCAATTATTTAAAGGCTGATTAAATGTAGAACATTGATAAAAACATTGGTCTATTCTTGTTACTGAGCTAATATCCCAGTTACCTATTGCTCCATTAAAGTTAGTACAGTCTCTAAACATAGTATTAAAAGATGTACTAGAAACAGTAGGAGCATCTGTAGCACTAGCATCTAAATTACTACATCCATAAAAAGCAGCAGAAGTAGATAAGTCTAAGACTCCCCATTGTTTTATATCAAGCATTTTAAGCTTATCTCCAGCGTTATTGAATTGCCATCCTTGTAGTGTTCCCTCTATACTTATTTCGTATTGACCAGCACTTGTATAAGTGTGTGTAACCTCTTGTTGATTGTAACTTGTTATTGTATCGCTAGAGCCATCTCCCCAGTTTACTGTAGCGTTATAACTACCTCCACTAACCAATGGCATCATAAATTGAGTATTTAAGCTAGAGCCACTAGATGTATTCTCTGTGTCAATAGTAAAGACAAATTGATTAGGAGCTGTCTGTGATAAGTCTATTACGTCATTCTTCTCTAATAAAAGCACCATAGCATCTTTACGACCTACTTCCTTAATACTCTTAATAGAATAATTAGTAGAACCATTAGAGATAAAATACTGAGGAGAAACCCCAATGTTTGTTCTGTATCTTATTAAGCACTCTATACGCTCGTCATTGATTAAGGCATCAGCATCGAAGTTAGTATTACCACCTTTGAAATCAAAGTTTGCATAGATGGTAACGTAACTATTGTCAGATACTACTCTCTCGCCATAAGCGTTAGTAGAGTAAGTCTGTGTATATAGTTTTAACTTTCTATCTAGTTTGCCTATTATCATAGTTCAAGCAATCGGTAAGGAGTTAATAAGTGGTCTACCATTAAAGGTAATTCATTTACTTGAGTTCCCATAACAACATCTTGTCGGTTCTCATAATATCGACCAACGATAATATAAATAGCTTGTACTATTGGAGCTGGAACGTCACTCGCTGCACCTCCTACTATAAACTCAACCTCTACAGCGTTTGGTCTTTCGTAAGTGTTTGGAAAGTCTCCGTCCTCCGATTCATATATCCTTCCTGGTCTTACCTTAGTATCTACATCGTATTGGTCAGTAGCTAAGGTTTGTAATGTATTGTCGGCATCGTAATACTTAATATGAGTAACACTAGCAACATCTCCTACTTGTAAGTCAATGTAAGGAGGAAACTCATCGTAAAAAAGATTGTACGTCTGAGTCATTAATCTACGTCTAGTAAACTCCTCTACAACTTGCGTAGCAACATTAATCAAAGACGTAATATAAGTATTGTCATCGTCATAGTCTGAGTCTATTCTTAAAAATGCCTTAGCCTCTGATAATGATATTACCGTAGACGTTGGAGCAGTCTTTAGAACTAACTTACCATAAGGCACATAGTCAGAGCCTCTTAATGTGTTGAAGTTGTAGTTATAGTATTCCATTTAAAAAAAATTAATGGAGAGAGTGTTTCCACTCCCTCCGTTAAAATAAACAAATTATGCTTCAATCAATTTAACAAAAGCAGTATCATTCTGAACAGCATCACCATCAACTAATGAAGTCAAGATGTATCTTGGCTCTCCAGTACCAGCGTTAGTGTAGATATCATAAATCACGTCTAAACCACCGAACTGGGCGATGTGGCATTTTGAGAAGTCTGCGAATAAAGCGTGGTCTTTACCAGCGACTCCACCATTACCTACGTTAGGAGAAACAAAAGCAAAGTAGCCGTTAAGCTCTTTTCTAGCGTTATCATAAATAGGAGAAACATTAGAAACTTGAGCTAATCCTTTTACTGTAGCGTAAGCAGATGGGTTTAATAAGTAAGCCATTCTAGCTCCGTTTATTTGTACGCCATTAGCAATTAAGTCAGTTTCCATCTCTAACCAATCAGCAGCAGTAACCGTAGTTGGTCCAGTAGCAGCGTCAGCAAAGATAGAAGTAGGAGCGTTAGATACGTCACCAGTTCCTAATAAAGCAGCTTCTAAAGTAGCAGCAACAGATGCAGCCATATTTCTTCTCAATGCAGCCTCGATAGAAGCATTTTGAGCGATAGCCTCAGCAGAAACATTTACAATAGAGATAAGTTTCTTAGGCTCTAAAGTAACGCTAGAAGCAGTACCATTAGCAGCTGGAGCAGAACCACCAGTCTCAGCAACGAAGCCAGAGTTGATAGCACTAAATACTGGGAACTTCATATTGTCTACACCAGAGTAGAAATTAGCACCAGCAGAAGCTAAAACTAAGTTTGCTTCTAATTGGTCAGTCCAAGCCATAACCTCAGTAGCGTTACCAGCAGCAGTAGCTACAGCAGCACGAGTTAGGATTGAAGATGGTATAGCGATACCTTTAAATGATTGACCAGTATAACGAGCCTCGTTTCTTGCCTCTTGGTCCATCTCTTTTACAAGACCTTCTAAACGACCAGTTGCAGCTTGGTGCATAGCATCTTGGAAAGAATAGTCTCTCACTTCGCTAGGAGTGTTTTCTGTTACTTCTTTAACAGCTTTAGTTGCTTGAAGTTTCTCAAAAGATTCAGCTCTTACAGCCATCTTGTTTAACTCCTCAACTTTTTCATTTAAAGAGTCAAAGTTGCTTTGCTCATCAGAAGTTAAGTCACGACCTTCAGCAGATGCTACAAGTCCTTCCATCTTTTCGATAACCTCAGCTCTTTCCTCTTTGTAAGATTTTGAGTTTTTCATTTTATAGAAAATTAATATTAATATTTATTTTTTAAGATTTTTAAACGCATTTCATTGAGGGAGCGTTGTTTCAAATCTTCTTCTTCTTTTATACCCTCTAATTTTTCAGCCTCTAAACTTTCTTCTAGTTTTTTAGCTTCTTCTTTTTCTTGCCATTGTTCCATAGAACGTAAAGCGACAGAGCTACTAGCCTCATTGTAAGCTGGATAAGTTACAGCAGAAACGTCATAAAGTCTAGATACTTTGTTTATAGTTCTTACATTCATTCCGTCTTTCATTTCCCAAGAGTCATCCTCTACAATAAATGCAAAGCTAGACTGATTGATAGTACCGTCTTTTAGTAGTTCCATTAAATCTCTAGACGTTGATACATTAGGATTTAATTTAGCCTCGTATTTTAATCCTCTCTCATCAACAGATAGTCTTAGCGTTCCGTTAGTCGTTCTAGCTAATGGCATACCATCGTGATTAATTAAGAATCTTACATCATCTTCTAAACGACCTTCAAAAGCCTCTGAGCCTATATACTCTCTAAATCCTCCTAAGTCATTAGACATAGAATTAAATACAGCACCGTAGCCTACTACTACTGGATTGTCTCCATCCATTCTAAGCTCTAAGTCTTGAACGTCAATAGTTCTTATTTCTTTATTTTTCATATCTATAAATTTTTCTTCTTTACCTATTTCTTCTATCTTTCTTTTAGTCCAAGCAAAGCCTACATCTCCTCCCCATAATGCCCAAGCTATTCTACCAGCACTAGGATAACCTTCGTCACCACTATAAAATCCTTGTCCCTCTTTGTCTACTTCGTGCCTACTAAAATAAGAGTACATTCTTTTTATTGTTTCAATACTAAGATTTACTCTGTTCTTAATATCTCTTGCTCTTGCAACGCCTACCTCTGTTCCACCTCTACCAAACTCCTCACGCCATTCTAAGCCTTGTGCAGCTTCGTCTGCCATCTCTTGAGTTGGCTTAGTGTTTATATCTTCTAAGGCTCTGTCCTCTTCATCTTCTAGTTGAGCATAACATACAGCTAGACGTTGGTCGTTGTCGTCATACTCTTTCATAAACTCATCAGACATACATCTTTCGATGAACTCCTCGTTAGTCTCGTCTATATTTTTAGTAGGTATCGGCATTACTCTTTGTCCTCCTCTTCTACGTCTCCAACTGGAGCAAAGTTTAACGGCATAAATAATTGGTCGCCCTCTGGTCCTACTCTATTCAAGTCCTCCATTCGTCTAATCTCATTAATAGACAAAGCACCAATAGAAGCCATCTCTCTGTAATAACTTGCACGAGAAGCACTATCTCCTCTTAGTAAAGCATTAGCATTTAGCTTAATAGTAAACGAGCCAAACTCTGTCTCTCTAAACAACTTTCTGTTAAGCTCTTGCTCTATCATTACCATATAAGGCATCAATGTGAACCTAACAAAGTCAATACTTAATGCTTCTATACTTGAGTAGTTAGCTGCCTTTTCGAGATGACCAATCATCGATAATGGAACTTTGAACGCTCTCGAGACTTCTTCAATCTGAAATCTACGAGTCTCTAAAAGCTGATACTTATTAGCATCAATATTAGTTTGCTCGAATGTCATACCCTCCTCAAGGATAGCAGTCTTACCAGCTACAAAAGAGCCAGAGTAATTTTGATTCCAAGAGTTCTTTAATCTTGCTACAGCTTCTTTACTAAGTTTGCCTGGATGTTTAATAACTCCTCCTACTTGAGCAGAGTTTCCCAGATAACTATTGGCTGTATCGTTAGCAGCTATAGAAGTAGCTATTGTAGTGTTCTGAGCTTTCAATACGCTAACTCCCTCGCATCCGTTAAAAGATAAGTTAAAAAAGTGTAACATATCTTCTTTCATTACTCCTATCTCATAGTCTTTAATGTCGTAATAGATTTGTCCTTCGTGCTTAATTACTTTAACATCTTCTGGATTGATAGGAATTAACTCTATGGGTCTAGCGTTAGAATCTCTAGAAATGTAGTAATACGCATTCCCCTCTAGTAATAAGTTGGTCATTAGAGTATCTAGGAATGTGTATGGTGTCATATAGCTATTAGGATTTCTAGCTAGTAGTCGGTAGATTGGATGGCTGACGTCAGTAATCTTATCGTCATCCTCCTCGACTCTGTAAACTTTTATGGGTAGACTTGCTATTGATTCACTAATAACTCTAACACACGCAAAGACTGCACTAAATG
>Ga0208645_1001766_pt1 | contig 18265 bp, 14 predicted proteins | sample VirMetDEL_Sep_01_FD_184519 | JGI IMG/M metagenome (GOLD analysis project Ga0208645, IMG submission 184519) | Aqueous microbial communities from the Delaware River and Bay under freshwater to marine salinity gradient to study organic matter... | ecosystem: Environmental > Aquatic > Marine >... | reverse complement strand
CCATCGGTCATTAGTACCGTCATAGGTAATACTAGGAGATGTTGCACCGAATACTGAATTAGCATCTGCAGAGAAAACAATAATACCAGCGCCATCAAACTCTAATGGAGCTGTACCGCCACTATCACCTACAATAATAGCTAGATCATTGATAGTAACTTCAGTTGAGTTAACTGTTGTTGTGGTACCGTCAACCCTCAGGTTACCTTTAATAATTACGGTACCAGAGTCAGCTGACGGATATGGGTTAATAATTAATGTTTCGTTGCTTGAATTAGTTCTAATCTCATTAGCTTCAAATTCAAGCTGACCTACTGTAACAATGCCTGTAGATGGATTTAGGGAAAGATTTCCAGAGCTTGTGCTGATCTCTCCACTATCAACCGTAATGTTATCAACTTTTAATTGATCGATTTTATTACTAGCGTCTGTAATGATAGCAGAAGATGCTGTAAGAGTACCTGGAGTATGATCTAAATAATTGGTAAAGTATTCACCACCAATGATTGCAGTTCTATTAGAACCACCATTGGGAACACCTACGAATAATCGCTGGCCTTCATTAGTAGAAGTACCAGTACCAAACGCATACGCAAGTTCACCGCGGGCTAGATTACCATCAGCTGGTTTACCGTCGCTATCCGAACGTTTAATAAGAATGACGGCCATTTAGTATTCGCCCCCGTTAATCGTTTGTACTTGATTCGGCCTGTCAGTTCTTCCTAATGTTGTAGTAGTCTCGAATCTGTTTGTGTTTTTATTGAAAACCAAAAGGCTTCCATCTTGTACATTTGTCGTTATGCTGTTCAAAAGATTACCAGCGCTGTCAGCAACGTCACCTAAATCTCTAAGCAGATTACCTCTGGCGTCTGAAAGAGCTATCGGCTTTTTAACAACAATTTTTTCAACAATAGTTCCATTTTTATATGTAACTTTTATTTTCTTCGCGTCAGCATTCCTTCTGAGTTCACTTACATAGGTAGCCATTTATAATCATCCTATTTAGTGACGGAAGGAGTGACATTAATTTTTCCTTCTAAAATTCGTTCAACAATAACATCATCATCACCGCTTAATAATTCAATATCATATACATATCTACCAGGCTTCATCGTATCTGTAGTAGTATTTGTTAGAGTAATCAAAGCAATTCCGTCAGAGGCCGGAGCACTTACTGTAGTAGTCCAATCAAAGATTTGATCGCTGTCAGTCGTATCATAATTCTTTTTAATCTTACCACGCAACGTATGACCAGTTAAGTTTTTTGCTGCACCATTTTCTTCTTTTAAATGCAGCTCAACCGTAATGTCTGTACCCTGATCAATTGTCAAATCTCTATTCTGAGCCATGATTTCCTCTAAAACTAGTTTGTTATATTTATAATCAATGGATTATTTAGATTTGATCAGGTCTTGGATCAATGTCTTTAATTCTCTAACTTCACTTTTTAATTCATCAAACTCTTGTTTTTCTCTCTCTATCTTTTCTTTTCTTGCTTTTGCTCTTTCCAGAGCAGTCTTATTCATGTTAACAATTGCACCACTTTCATTGCGGTAGAGGTCCTTATGTCCCTCTACCTTTATCAAATTCTTCATATTAAGTACCTAATGCAATCGCTCTGATATCTCTGAGACGTGGAACCTTAGAAGAGTTACCAGATCTAAAGACCACCTTAATCTTAAAGGTATCGAACGGAGTCAGAGTTCCACTTTGACCACCGATCAAATACTCGTATTCTCTGAAGACCGCAGTATCATCATCAGAAGGATTATTACTTTCTTCTTCAATTAACACATAATTCAGCTCATTAATATCTGTATCATCACCTGCAGATACCAACTTATAGTACACATCAATGAAAGTATTTGATGGTCTGTTAGCACCAATCAGAATCTTCAGTCCTACAGCCGGTTCTTCTAAGTTAATATTCTTAGAGACATACTTGGCAATAGACGTACCATCAACAGGATCTGTCTCTGCAACATAGTTGATAGGAACATTTGTCAGTGTAGTATCTACTCCAGCAGAGTCGACTTGGTTATCAATGATATTATTGAATAAGCCAAGTTCAGCAGTCTGCATATCAATCACTGGAGAAAGATATTTGTTAGTAGTCGTAAAAGTTGCTGTAATGTTAGCAGATCTAGTCGATGCTCCTAACTCAGCGATTTCAATCTTTCTGCCGGCAATTACACCTGGAGCTGTCAGAATAATAGGTTCATTACCATTGAACGGATGATTCGTAGCAGACGAGCTATAAGCTACGTTACTAGCATCACCTGCAGTACTTAACGAAACACCATTTCTAAAGTTTCCTGTCATTGATAGACTAACTTCAGGACGGATGAATGTTTCAATATTAGGAATAACTCTATCAAACATAATATTTTGAGTAACAGTGATATCATTGCTACCAGCTACCGTAGAAGCCGTAGCAGAAGAGTCTGCAGTAATAGTAAATCCATAACCATCTACATTTACCACAGTTCTATCACCCAGAATTGAGCTACCAGCAATACCACCAATATCATCGGAAGAATCAATACCTCCGATACTGATAACGTCACCTTTTACCAATCCGTGATTAGGATTTTTAAAGAACACTGTTGAAGATCCAGAGTCTACAAAAATTGGATTGTCTTCTAAGAGATCATCTTCCAGATCATCGTTTCTCAGATATGCAGTACCAGTCACACTAGTATCAAAGGATGCAGCAAAAAGCTGGAACATCATGTCACGTTCTTGATCCGGAGTCCAAGTTCTAGAGTTCTGCGACATGAACAAGGACCCGAGAACTGGTTGACGACGGATACGTCTTTCAGTCGTGCCGATCTCAAAGTCTCCTGCCTTGGCTACATAAGCATTATAGTCATCAGACGAAGACAGCAGAACAAAGGCATATTCAGTTTCTGCCTGCAAGTATACAGGTTCCTCAAACACGAAACTTGTAGGAGCGGCAACAATATCCGACAAACTTTCCAGATTCGATGGAATTGTAACATCATCTCTGTTTACAGATGTTTCTGCAATAAAGTCTTCAGATGGAACACCAGCAATCATTGGACGAATCTGCATTCTAACTGGAATATCTGTAGCAGGACGTGTTCTGAAGAATACGTTAATCTTACTAACAAATCCACCCGTCTCCATAGGAAGCTGGAACGATTGTGCCAATGGATCACGTCTTCTAGATCTTCTACGACGTCTTCTTGGACGTGGACGTGGAATGAATCTAGTGCTAATCTCTCTGGTAACAACTCTACCGTTACCGCTATAACTACTGCTAGCATGTGACAGGGCAGCATCCTCATCATCAACGCTAATATCAATCAGCTTAAACTCTCTGTCACCGGTACGGAAGGTATTTGCCGGGATAAAGAACGAGCCAGTAATCTCACCCTTATCATCTGTTGTTAGAGTAGTTGCACTATTGGGGTGAGCAGTAGAATTTCTATTGACTGCACCTTGAAGTAGTCTACGAGAATCTCTTCTTACAGCAGTTTCACTTCTAACAAAATTTGTAACTGAAGTACCATCAAAGAAAGCAAAATGTCTACTGTTTGGTCTCAGACCTCTAGCCTTGAAGAAGACCAGTCTAGGACGAATGAAATCTGAAAGTTCAGTTCTTTCTCTTGTAGTAGTAATGGTTGTGCCATTCTGAGCAGTTCTTCTTGTAGTAGTTACGTTCCACTGCAAGTTGGTATTTGGCAGAGGTCTGATTCTTCTTTGATTTCTTCTGTTGCTAAGAACCAGTCTTCTCATAGCAGCAGCAACTCTTCTGCGAAGTCTTGGTGTTACTCTACGGCCCCGAGTTAAACGAGCCCGCAAAGCAGCTGCACCGAAGACGTTTCGTTGTTGAACCTGTGCAGTTATAATTCTACCCGCACGTACCTCATTGACTTCAGTAAAGAAGTCTACCGAAGGAGTAAGTTCGATACTACCTACATGAGTAATAATGTTGTATGGGTTGACGTTTTCTGTCTCAGACGCTACCAATTGAGTAATTACTGCAGAATCTTGGTAGTTCAACATTACCAGTTCACCCGCAACTTTAATATTAGTAGATGCAGCAGAATCGGCAAAAAGGTTTACATTTTTAGTTGTAAATAATGGTTGAATTAAATCTTGTTCTTCATCAAATGATGCAAAGAATTCACCTGTCTCGGTATCGATAAAATCAATATTTTTAAAGTTGTCTGCAAAGAAACCATTTTTAAATCTATTGTTTCCATTTGCATCCAGAACTTCAATGTTTGCAGTTTGTGTTTCTAACAAGCTGAGTGTCGTCGTTTCTTCGATGCGGTCGATTCTATCTTCCAGATTGGCAATATCGGCCATAGTATAGCGTCTATTACCTACAGGTTCAAAAGTAACATCGTCTTCATTATCAGTATATGGTTCTAAATCGATGGCATAGATCTGCATTGCATCGTTTGGAACTGTAGGTGGAACTGGATTAAACGCCGAGGTACCCTCAATATACTTAATCTCATTATCAACGTTAACAACAACAATATCTCTTCTAGGCTGATAGTAATCAACATCTAATTGAATAGTGTCGGTATTAATAGGCAGTTCATTGACAATTGCCGTACCAGCAGAGTATTCTGCGTCATTGTCGCCTTTTCTTGGTCTAAAATCAAGAACATTACGTAGCTCAATGGTTTCGCCCAACTTATTAGTATACTTAGGAATGTCTTCTAAGTCCAGGTCGCTATAGGAAGCAGCAGCAAAAAATGCACCTGCACCATGAGCAAAATACTTATATCTGACAAAGATGTTATCAGTAGGAGTTCCAACGCCTGTGTTTAGAATCATTCTACCTTGTTGATAGAAGTTATCTCTTTGTCCATTATCAAGAGTAAACAATCCAGCAACATCTGTACCATCAGAATCCACGGTACTCACTCTCGATACAGAATAGATATCTGCTTTTGTGAGAGGCACAAACTTGACACCATTGCCGTCTGAGTCAATGGCTGCAGTAACTGTCGTTTCAGTTAAGGTTTTAGCACGGAAGTTACCAGTATTATTAGATCCACTAGGCGAAGTTTTGTTGACTAAAGCTAAAACTTCAATGTTCTGATTGATATATGCAGAGCCAAAATCCAGTGTGGCAGAGTTTGTTCCCGAACCAGAGATACCATTGGTTGGAGTGATAATACTACCATCAGAATCAAATGCTGCAATCCACTGACCTGTGCTAGTAAATGTTTCACCTGGGTTTGCAGATACATCCAGAGTAGCCTGTCCGTTTGTTCCGTCTGTGGTTGCAGTAAACCTTCTCTGTACGGTCAGGGAGATATCACTGATTGCTTTAGGCCGGATCTTGGAAAGCGGAAAGAAAAGATTATTCTCGTCGGCTTCTTTAAGAACAGCTACACTATTTTCAAGGATTAAATTACCATAGTTGGTAGAATCAACACCGATACTCTGAGTATCAGTGAACTTATTACTTCCGGTCATCGAAATATCAAACAGGTAGTACTTGTAGTCTGCGCCGTTTTCTTCTACCTGGCGAACTCTGGCTGTACCCAGAACAGATCCTCTGATTGAAGAGTCGCTGTATAAGTTAACCGGCTCTAATACATTAATATTAGGGAATGCTTTGGCTGTTGTACCATCAATGTTTACATAATTGCCAAAGAAAGCAGATACGACATCATTCTCTACCGTTTCAAAGTCTCTGGCTTTATTGACTGTGATAGGAAGAGTTGTATCTTGATTGAATCTGTATCCTTGAACGTATGCGACACCAGGACCTACTTCCGCAACAATCGTGGTTGTTGATCCTGCCGAGTCTGCAGTATAATCCAAATCAAGGCTTTCTACGATATAATTACCGGACTCTTCAAACGTACGAAGAGCAGTTTCCTCACCGATGATATTATAAGTGCTTCTATCAATCTCTTTCAGAAACTCACCGTTTACCAAGCGATTTAAGTAGACAAAGTTATCATCTGCTTGAAGATCATCAGCAGTTACCAGAGTTAATTGAATTCTGTATCTGTCAGCGCCTGGTGCAGTTTCGTTCGGAAGAACGTTTTGGTTATCATATAGTGCACTATTATCAGAGGCTGTAACAATATCTTCAGTGACTTTAAAACCCACATCAACCGTAGGAGTGGCTGAGTACTTCGATACGAGGATCGTTTGTTGATTGCATTGTACAAAGTGCCCTAAGGCAAAAAAGCTACCGGTGGACACTGAGAGCGCCGTACCTGCGCCTACGGCAGGGTTCTCAATAGTGTTAGTCTGTTGTACCTGTACCGCATCGTTACTAGCATTTCTGATAGTGGCATTGGGAGTAAACCTGACAGGAGCAGATGTTGGAACTTGTGTTCCACTATCAATATAGGTTATATAAAATGTTGCAGGCTCAGAAGCACTGACATAAGATTCAATTCTAATAATTCTTGCTTTGATGCCAGTAGTATCTTCAGTTAAAATATCTCCTACAGAGAAGTCTCCGACATTTGACGGAGTACCTTTTAACTTTACAAACTCAATAGTATCAAGAGATAATCCACCTGGAATTACAAGTGATCCATCCTTAAAGATATGGCTGCCAAATCTCTTAAGTTCTTCTTGAATAATCGTTTGAAGCTGTGTAAGTTCACGAGCTTGCAGAGCTTTACCACTATTGAATAAGACGCGATGATAATTATCGGAGTCTTTAAAATCATCCTTATAAGTGGTTGCAAACGTATTACTAGTAAATTCGGCCATGTTTATACCTTAAAGTTGGAATATTACTTTGACATCTTCAGTTTGAGCAGCGTCTCTAGTTACCGGACTCTTGTTTTCAATATAGATGATCTCACCGCTAAATGGATTTGCTTCACCATCAGAATCCAATGCATTTAATGTACCAAAGACTCCAGCATTATCAGAGTCGGTTACTACCTCGCCGGAAGTAAACGGCTTGAATCCAGTACTAGCATTTTGATGGAAGAAAATAGTATTAGTAGAAGCATCAAACTTGTCAACAAATGCTGCCGCGTTAGAAATATTACCTCTAATCAAATCATCGGCACCAAACGTTCCTGTTACGCTATTAAGTCCAAACTTTCTAAGTACTAATCCAGTACCAGCAGTAAAGTCAGAGTCGTTATGTGTTTTAGGATTCTTAAGAATTCCAATTTGTCTAAAGTCTTGGCTGACTAAGAAGTCTCCTCCCTCTTCACCTGCAGGCTGAGAGTTCATCATTAAGAATCTGGCGTTAATGTCATCTCTAGGGTCAGCACCGATGCCATTCATGGAGACAACCGGTTCAATCGTAGCAGCGCCGTTATTGGAATCCGTAATGCTTACAGATGCATAATCATATCCAGCTCCAAGAGCAAGATTACCGTCTGTAGAATCCGCAATAATTGCTTTTACGATACTACCGCCAGATACAGTCAATGTTACTGCACCGCCAGATCCATTTCCAACTACTGTACCAGTAACACTAGACGGATAATCAGTACCACCACTAACAATTCTGTATCCTACGATAGATCCTTTTACAGCAGCATTCTGGACGTTAAGTTGTTCTGTTTCAATTAAGTTTCCAGCTGTGGTGATTTTTGTTACAGGAAGAAAATTTGCAGAAAGAAACTTATTGGTGTTTATGGCTGTCAGAGTAAACAGATACTTCCAAACATATCCATCAGAAGTTCTGGAAGGAATATTTCCTGTTCCAACAGTATCAGGATTGATAGTAGAGATTACTGGGTTACCAGAAGTGTCTTTACCTTGTTCCAGACAGATATAAACTCTTTGGGATTCCGTATAGACGTAATATGCTCCGAGAGAAGTCAAAGTTACAGCATCACTGAAAGCGTTGTAAATCGTACCAGAGGACCAGTTATATCTGGTTGCTACAAAGCTACCATCAGAAATTTTCTTAATTGACTGCATACTCGAGCGGAATTTTCTTTCCTCTTCCAGAGTATTAACAGTTGTAGGTACGGTTTCAGTAGTGTTCCACTGATCAGACTTACCAATCGCTAAGTAGTAATTGCCTCCTGAGTCATCTAGATTATCAATAATCCTATCAATGACGGTCTTTTTAAATGAGTTTGTAGCAATGGCTGTCATTTACTTAATCCATTAAGTTAAAAACGTGATTCTTGAGTCTGAGTCTCTGTCCAGATGCCACTCGGTACCGTCCCATACCAGGTCGAAAGACATCTTGTTATTTATAGTCAATCCAGTAGATCCGATAGGAAAAGCTAACCCACCGGTACCTGCTGTAATAGAGAGACTAACATCAGAATCAGACTTATTGATAATTCTTTTGATCTCACCATTGGAAGATCCATTGGCAAGAGTAAAGCTACTATTGATAGTAGGAGTACTTGCTAAGTTAAAGATATAAAGAGTACTGGAATCCATGGAGGTAGAACTATCAGTAATAGACTGAATACTACCTCCTGGCATGAAGGTATACAGCTCAGTGAAGTTGGCGTTAATCTTTACACCAGCATCTCTTAGGGTATCACCGGTACCGTCGTTAGCTGTCGTACCTGTAGAAATAATTTGTCGAACCATATTTCCTACTCTATATTGAATTCTTTGATTTTATTTATCATACTTATCATGTCGTATTAACTTTAAGGCGGATTATATTAAACCACAAAGACATCTCTATAACCGTCTTTTGTTAAACAATAAATTAGCTCCGCCGGGCAGCCAATATAGTAATTGCAGCCAGACCGCCATTCCCAGTGTCCGGGGTAGTTGAGGTACTTGCACCATCACCTCGGCCATCTATATAATTTGGCTGGTCTGTACCACCCGGCTCAGCAAAAGCCGCAGCGCCATGCGACGCACTGCCTTTACCCCTCTCACCATTTTCTTGAAATGTATCAGTAGCATCGCCATGTGTATATCCTTGGCCACCCAATGAATAGTTATTGGTTTGTCTTTTTCCGCCGATGTAACCGCCACCGCCACCGCCGGTCATGGTGCTGCCAACTCCCTGGACAATACCTCCCCAACCACCTTGTCCTCGGCCAGCGCCATTTCCGCCATATAAACTAGCATCATTGTCGCCGCCTCCAGGAGCACGCTTTGTAGTGTGGCCTGAAGAGCTATTATTGTACCAACTGCTACCTCCAGCGCCTCCAGCGGCAATCAATAATGAAGTTGCTTGAGATTTAGTAAGTGTATCAAATAGACCGGTCATTCCGCCACCGCCCCCAGCCCAGCCGAGAGTGCTTGCTGCAAAACTAGTATTCTGACCACCATTGCCAAATGCCGTGCCATGTGTACCATTTACATAAGCAGAACCGTTGTACCCGGCAGCACCGCCGCCTCCTCCATAGCCGCCTCCGCCATAACTGTTCGAATAGTATGACACGGTACCGCCATTACCAAGCATAAGTGTATATTGACCTGGTTGTAATAAAAAAGTTGCATGTCTATATTCACCAGCGCCGCCGCCTTGGTTTTCACCTGAGTTGAGGGAATTACCGTTGCCGCCAGCGCCGCCCCACAGTTGTACTTTTACTTGAACTGGTTTTTCAGTAACAGTTATAATATTATCTGCATTATTATGGCCTTGGCCTAGCACTGGCGAGAGCTGAGAAGTATAAGTTGGATTTGGCGATTCATAACCTTCCCGAGTATAAATTTGATTAGTGCTATAAACTACACCATCAATATCAATAGTGCCAAAATTGGCACCACCGCCGATAACAGCTGGCATAGCTAAAGCAAAAGTACCAGGAAAAGCCATTAGACCGAACCTACCAAACCTGCACTAAGAATAAGGACGTTGGCAGAATCAAATACCATACCAGAAATAACCGTATGCTTATTTGGTCCGCCCCATGTAATGGTAGCCGAGTCACTATAGTGTACAGTAATACCAGTACCACCAGCAAAAGTGATAGAACGATCTGAGTCGTCATCACCATTGAATGCCATGATGGTAAAGCCCATCCCATCAAGAGCCCCGCCGGATGTACCGTCGAGTGTCAATGTATTAGTTGCATCAACAGGAGATGAATCTCGATTCCATTTAGCCACATTGCCGGTTGAAAGATCATAGGTTACTGCATTGCTGTTTGCAAGAGAAACCAGGCCGGCTTTAGCAATACCAGAAGCAGTAAAATCATTCGAAACAGTCAAATCATTCGAAACAGTCAAATCATTGGCAATCGTAATGTCATTAGCAAGTTTAGCACCAGTTACAGCATCATCCGCGATTTTATTCGTCGTAACAGCCAGATTTTGAATAGCTGCGGTATCAACAGCGTTATCTGACAAGATATCAGAATCTACCGAGTTATCAACTAGAGCAGCTGCATCAACTGTGCCTGGCTCTAATCTAACTCTTGTTTTAATTAAATTTGTATTAAACCTTGCCATTTATATTTCCTCTATTGGCGCAATTTTTAATATTTATAAGCAACTTACTATTGTTCGTACCTAATTACTACAGCACCAGGAAATCCATTGCTAGTAGAACCGCTGCCAGTATTGCTACTAGGTCTATAACTAGGAGAGCCAGCCGGCGCGGTGCTGCTCCCCGCATTTGAAGCTAGCGTAGAAAAACCGTTAACATAATTTAGAGTAGTTTTTCCAAAACTAGATCCGCCACCGCCGCCATATCCAAACTCCGTGCCTACAAATTGAACAGCGCCACCGCCGCCGCCATAATAGCCACTTCCGCCACCGCCACCGCCGGCAACGGTTATGCCACTACCTGTCCCAGCGCCACCTCCGCCTCGACCCCCAGCTCCAGAATTGCCCGTTGAATTAGCGTTACCACCAGTACTGGTTCCCCCGGCGTTTTGAGTTCCACCGGTAGCACCTACATTTCCAGTAGACCCGTCTGCTAAAGCTGAACCGCCGGTATTTCCACCACCTACTCCTCCTTCTGGATCAACGTTAGAAGAAAAGTCATGGCCTCCCCCGCCACCGCCAGCTCCAGCCGCTAAAAGAATGTTACTCTGCGAAAGGCTGGTTTCAAAAAAGAAAGTGCCACCACCTCCTCCGCCGCCAGCAAGCTGTTGATCAGGTGAAGAAAAATTTCGTCCCGAGCCTCCAGCCGCAAAAGAAGAACCGTTGCCTCCATCAGATCCAGCTCCGCCAGCGCCTCCACCGCCCCAGCCGCCGTCTCCTGATATGGAATTATCAACATTATTATCAGGCTGATGAGCCTCAACGCCGCCATTGCCTACTCGAAGATAATACGTCTTAGTATCATCTAAAGTTATATCAGCATGGACCCACCCGGCGCCGCCTCCATGAGCATCGCCACCTCCTCCACCGCCTCCCCACATGTAAACTGAAATAGTAGGATTGCCTTGGGAAGTAATAGTGAGATTTGTACCAACGTTTCTTTGATTTCGTATAAACGGTTGGCCGTTAGCAATATCGGTATTATTTAAAGTTGACCTATATCCGCCAGCTCTAAATATAGTACCACTTGACATTGTTACTTCGAAATTATTATAAGTGACTGCACTGGTACCAAAATCTCCAGTGTTACTATATGAAGTTCCATTAATAATAATTTTATTTTCATTTACGTCTGAAATTGTTATAGTAATAGTTCTGTCTGCAAATCCATATGTATTGGTAGCTCGTACGTCAACAACATAGGTATTATTAGATCCAGTATCAGTTGGATTTTCAAAATCAGGAGCAGTTATAAATTCTAAAACACCATTACTGATTTGAAATTTACTTTGATCATCGCCACCAACAATAGAAAATGATGGGTTATTAGTAGCGGATAGCGTAGCTACAGTAGTAGTGTTTTCTTGAATAGTAATTGATTCGTTTGTAGCCCAAACAGGAGTAAAGTCCTGTGAATTCATTACTACTCCTGGATTAAAAATTGGCATGATAAACTCCTATCTTATGTAAATGCCTGAATGCCACCTACAATAATTTTCGCACTATCATTTTCTACAGGGTCAATCACAAATCCATTCCATACGACAAATCTGTTTGCTGTACCTACCGGCTCAACTTCAATACCGCCCGGCCAATAATCCCTTAACACATAATTACCATCACTCGCTAAAGTAACATCTGTTACTACACCATCTTCTCTTAATACAATGGTAAACGGTGTCATATTTCTAACTTTATCAGCCTTAGCCAAGGTTAATGTAGAACCATCTGCAAGATTCCAAATGTGATTATTAGACTTGGATATATCAAAAGTTGTACCTGTAGTAACATTACCTGCAGCAACACCACTGTCCATAGAGATGTTATTATTAAACGTACTAGTACCACTTACTGTTAGATCTGTCCCAACCGATAAAGTTGTTCCTGCACTAACTGATGTTCCTGCTGTAAGACTAGTATCAGATACAAGTGCATTAGCTTGAATAAGCCCACCGGAAGTGATATCACGAGTTACTCCAATACTATCTAATGACACAGTTGTCATAGTTGTTGTTAAAGTTACATCTAAAGTGCCACTAATATCTGCATTGGTGCCTACATTTAAATCACCTCCAATATTAAGATTTTCAGCAATTCCTGTTCCGCCATCTACTATCAATGCACCAGTTGCAGTATTTGTTGAAGTAGTTGTATCATTAATGTTAACAACTCCAGTAAAATCGCCGTTGCCGCTTACTGAAGAGTTTCCTGCTATATTTAAATTTCCGCTGCCTGTAATATTTCCACTAAAGTTTCCACCAACAGTAGTAATACCTGTAGACTTGAATGTCGCTGCAGTTACGCCACCGGTAGCAATTTTTAATGCGTCATCCGAATCTGTAAATAATCCCGTATTTTCGTCAGTTTCAACTTTTGGATCAGGAGCTGTAGCAGAAGTTCCTTTAATCAAAGTTTCTAATTCACTAGCAAATACTTGTGCTTCGGAAATGTTCAAATCGATCGTATTAGAATCTAAAGCATAATACAATAATTGATATGTGTTTATATTCTGCGTTGTAACTGGAAAGGTTCCAGCAGAATCTGGGATATAGTAATATCTATTTGGAGACAAGTTATTAAAATTTTGGCCATCAGACTCTAGTTCAAAAACTCCGGTTTGAGCCAAATCAAATGTAAGCGGTTTAGTAGATACAATAATGTGTGATGCTACATTATCTGAATCTTCGAATGCACCTGTCCAGAGGCCGAGTGTACTATTATAAAATACAGCTTTACCTACACTTAATGATGCATTTAAAAAAGTGCCGGCTCTTCCTGGAGAGTCTAAAAGCGATTTATCGACCGAAAATCTAGAAGACTTGTTTGCATTAATATTAACAAGATTTAAATTTGAATCTAAATTTTCAAAATTCGTGTTAATTTTAAGTGCAGCGGCCCTTAGCGTATCACCTGTATTATCATTTGGCAAAGTGCCACGATTCAATATATTATCTGAGTCTAAGTAAATTAAAGGCATGTTCTAGAAACCTTTTGTGAGCAGTTTACATTTATTTATAATGTCTTACGGTGTATCAGCACCGGAATCTGGATAATAATCAAATTCAGACTCATCCATTGTTTCAATAATATTGGAGAAGTCAATAGTCTTAAAGACGTCAAGTCTATCAAGTGTAAAGATAGTACCAGCAGAGTCATCATCCAGTGTATGTGTACCATCAGAGTTACTGAGGTTAAACTTAATACTAGTTACATCATCAGTAGAGCTGAATAGACGAGAATTTGTTTCCAACGGACCAACTAAAGTACTGTATTGATTATATGGAGAGTCGTCTAGAATGGATTCACTAGTATTGTAGTAGCTGTATTCTCCAGGTGCATACATACGTGTACTGATTGCAGAATCAACAATTGTAACATTAGCTTTAGACGAAACTGTTCCAATTTCAACTGCCAAAATATTGGCCAGAATAATAGGAGCAGAGTCATCAATGGAAAGTGGCATTGAGGCGGCCAGAGATGTATTAGTAGTCAGGCCTTCAATTACCAATTCAGAAAAGAGTTCCCACCCTGCAGGGTGAATATATGTTTTATAAAGATTTTTCCAAGTTGCAATTGGAATAGCAGATGTGACGAGAACAGAATAAATCTGATAGTAATAGGAATCTTGTAAAAACTTAACAGACTCAGCACCAATCTGAGACTCACCTACAATAAAAGTCTGGTCTTTAGGATAAGACAGCTGTACGTTTTCGCCATATAAAAACTTAAGAAAGCCTTCAGCTGAAACTTGAGTTCCTCGAGTTTTATAGAAAAATGGTAGGAGCTTAATAAAAAATCTAGATGTGGATTCTGGAAAAGCATCGGGTCCAATACCAGATGACAATTCATCAAAGATAAACTCCAAGAATCTTTCTGGAGTAAGTTCTCTGTCTTTTAAATATGCAATGTCTTCCAACTCACCGATAGGATTTCTACCGTCAGAATCTGTATAGTCTTGAAGCCAGTCGTAGTATTTTTTAAGAAGTGTTACAAACGTAGGGTATTGCTCTTGGAAATGACTAGGTAATACCGTATCGACATCCGGCTGATTAAAAATCAGATCATTTCGGTTAAGATCAACTAAAGTATGAGGCATTAGTTAGTTGTACCTACGACAGAATTAGCAAGGTTGACATCAGGAGTTGCAGTGACTAAGTTTGATCCAATAGTCACGACGTTATTTCTTAATGGTTTTACAACGGATCCATTCTTAGGTACCGCTTTAAGAAGAAGATACGTATTACCACTGGCAATACTCGTTGGTTTAAATCCTACCAGATTTACTTTACCTGTGGAAGGAATATATTCACCTACATTATCCTGTGCAATATTTCCAGCTTGTGTTAGAATTCTCAGTTTAGTAGAATCTAGTTTATTAGAAATATTACACAAAGTTCCGTTAAATGTAAAGAAGTCACTAGTAATAACCGCATTTGTGCCATTGGGTTCAGCGAGTTCATTAGTATAAGAAATTTCATAGTCGGCTGACACAATCTGACTTGTATTAGTATTCACAATAGGAGTAAATCTAGACTCTAATTGAATAGTTACATCAGAAGATAAGATAGCAGGATCAGCATCATCAATAACTGTGGTTAATTTAGATTTTCTAAACACGTCATTGAATTTACCCAGATTATTAGTAAAGAACTCTGAAATTCTACTTTTAACTACATTTTCCAAGCTTTGAGGAGTTCTGTTTGTCAAAGATTCATCGTATCTAATATCAGTGGTAACATTAACATATGTAAATGTTGGATCTACAAACTCCATTCCGACAGAGATAACCGATAGATTATCAGTAATGTCATCTCGAATAGTATTTTGAATCAAAGTCTTCTGTGTAGTTTCAACATCATCTTCAAAGATCAATGATACCATTACTTTACCGTATTTGGCAGGAACGTTATCCTCACCGCCCCAGGCGTTTACTGATTTAATACCAGGAACTCTGGACTGAATGATTGTTCTGTAATCACTTGATGTTACCAGTCTAGAACCAGTCAGCAGATTCAAAGGTGCATTATTTCTGATAGACTCGATTGATTCTTTCTCAGCACCAAAAGCAGCTCTAGATACGGTTGTAACAATCAATGGATAAGACTGTGCGTTTACTTCAATCTGGTTTGTAGGAGTAAATACGTTGGCTGTGTTTGCAGCCACACCACTGGCCGCCAGGTATTGTGCTCTGATGATATTTCCTGGTACAGGTGCTGTACCCGTAGACTGACCATCACTAAAACTAATCTCATAAAAACCATTGTATGTTTCTACAGGTAAGAATAGTTTTGTATCATCATTATACTCTTTAATGTCGCTGCTTCTCTCGTAGATCTCAAACTCGGTGGAACTGATAGAGTCAAAAACTGTAACAACGAGTGTCGACAAGTCCAGGTTTTTATCTGGAATTACATAGACTTGTCTTTCTTGAGCATCGGCGCATCTGAAGTTTCTGGTCTTGAGTACACCTTCAGAGATGCTAATATCTTTATCACCTGACTTTACCTCAAAGGTATAGATTCCTGTACCTGTTCTATCATAACCGATGTACTCATCTAACGTATAGAAGGTATAGGACACGCCATCAACTACAGATGTAAATGAGGAAAACTGTGGAAGTGTAATTGTTGAAGGCTTGGGAGAAACACTAGCCAGATTTACCGAAAGATTAACCGTTGCCTTTGCACCTGTCTTAGAACGTGGAATATAGCCCAAGTTCAACGCGTGATTAATCATACTGGATCTTGTCTGAGCTGTCGACAAGAAAGACTCATTCAAACCAAAGTTTGCCAACAAAGCATTTTTATGTGAGTTATAGGCAAGCAGATCCATTAATACGGAAAGTCCGGATCCGTCAAAGTCAAAGTCAGCAAACTCAGTTTGACCAGCCAGATAATTCTTCATACTAGTTTTTAGATTATTAAAATCCAGTGTGCTAGTATGGATAGTTTGCTTTGTTGTAGATGGCATCGTTATTTAATCCTCGTAAGAGAGGTCGTGAGTACAACAACCTCTTCTGTAGAAATTATTCTAAATTGTACCGTTATCTTTAAATCATTTGCATCTATATTATTATTAACCTGAACGTCTAATACTTCGGCTCTGGGCTCATAGTTTTGAATCGCAAGCTTAACATCTTTTTGAATCTCCTTTGTATATGAAGGATCATTCAATTCAAAAAGATATGAGTTTAGATTGGCACCAAAGAAAAAGTCGAACGGTTTCTCACCATAGTTAGTTAACAGAATAGTACGAATGGACTGTTTGACGGCCGCAGCATCAGTTTTCTTGAAAATATCTCCTGACGGTTTAGTATCTAACGTTAGATCTATATCAGAATAATTTTCAGGTTTGCTAGCAACAATAGTGGAAGTACTATTGATGTTCTTATCTTCGATTGCAAAACTACGTCTGACTGCCATTGTACTTTTTTACCTTATTTAAAATTTATTTATACGCTACATTCAGCTATAGCGTTATCAATCAGTAGTTTAAAGTTAAATTCGGTTGAAACTTTACGAGCAAATGATCCAGTAAAGTTCTCAGCAATCTCAGGCATGGTTACTACGATTTGAGCCGTAAAGTCTACACTCGGATCCACTGTATCATAGCTCATAATAAGCTTATTAAACAAGTGATTGTCTTTCCAGTAAGCGGCTAACTCAAATGTTTTCTCAGGAGCATTATTACCTGCCTGATCAATAACCTCAAAGACGCAGGCTCTGCCTTTTGAAGCCAGCTCTTTGATTCCACCGGATGTTAAGGTCTCGGTTGTTTCTGGCAGATACAAACCTTCGGTCACTGAGATGGAATAGTCAGTACCGAATCGATCTCTTAGATTCATAAAGCCGGTCATCATCAGACCAAACATATAGTAATGACGGGCCAATCTTTTTCTGTCATCTAGATTGGGAAAATCATTTAACGTAGCTTGAGCAAGAGATTGCGTAGCTACAAACCTACCAAGAGGAATCCCTCTCCCGAGTTTCGTACCTGAACCAATATCAGTCTTATTCATCGGGTTGAACTGTTTCTCAGGTAAAACCCTGGAGATTTGTAAGCTCTCTTTGTATTTGCTCTTAGGCGCAGAACCCTGGCCAAACTGTCTTGTGCCAAATTTAGCTTTGGGTTCAGAGTTGATGATTCTCTTGATATCACCCGGCTGTGTGGTTTTAAAGTTAGAATTAAGAACTCCCAATGAAATACAGAACGAGACGAACAAATCATCTTGCCTGTTATTGGGCTCTCTTAATTTAGAACGAGCCTCTCTGGCTGTAATACTGTCTCTACGAATAATCATTATGGCACCAGATCATATGCGCTAGCAGTTGAAGTTGTCGATTTGTTTTCACCGAGTATTTCCAGTTCTCTCAGATCGATATTTTGTAAAATCTTATTATCTGGATCAACGTCTACATTCAGAATGCCTTTGTCGGATCTTTCTAGAGTATCCTTGACCATTGCAGACGTGGCAGAAGTCAGGGACTGTGGCGTTCCTACAGTACCTGTGGGAGACGTTCCTCCAGTTCCTCCAGCTCCAGGAGCGGCCGCAGCTGACAAAGCTTGTTGTGCGTTAACTGCTGTTTCTGATTTTACTGCTTCTGCTGAAATTCCAGTAAAGAAGTCACCGTCAAAAGCTCTGCCTTTGTAAGTGTCACCAGTATACATCATATTGACACCACCAATCTGTCCCTCAGGTGCAATAATAGCCAAGTCCTCTGCGGTTGCATTCAGTTCAGGAGCTGCGATATCGATTCTGGTTTTAGATGATAGGTGTGTGGACTCTGACGTAGCGTATTCTGCTTTACCATCTGTTAATACCGCCAAATCTCCCTTAGTAATAATATTGGCGCTTTCCAGTGAGATT
>Ga0208645_1001765_pt1 | contig 18266 bp, 17 predicted proteins | sample VirMetDEL_Sep_01_FD_184519 | JGI IMG/M metagenome (GOLD analysis project Ga0208645, IMG submission 184519) | Aqueous microbial communities from the Delaware River and Bay under freshwater to marine salinity gradient to study organic matter... | ecosystem: Environmental > Aquatic > Marine >... | reverse complement strand
ACTAACAAAGAAGAAGCTAACTTGATAAGCTTCAAAGTTTTACTAACGAGAGATAATAAAATAGTTACAGAGTTTAGTATGCTACCTGAAAATATGGTAGATGATGTTATACCTCAAGATGATAGACCGTTAATAAGAACTATACTTAGACACGGTAAAGATAAGTTAGGTAGTGTACACGAGTACTTACAGAAACAACTTAAAGGCTTTCAATAGTATATATTATAATTTCTTTTTCCTTACCTTTTACATGGATAGGGTCTAAGAATATAGTGGGCATAGTAGAGTTAATAGCTGTGCTATGTCCTATAACTATATCCTCTCCAACTTCTTTTGTAGAACTTTCTAATCTAGCTGCTAAATTAACAGCATCACCTATGGCAGTATAATCAAAGCGTGTATCACTTCCCATATTTCCTATCACAGCTTCTCCTGTATTTATTCCTATACCAATTTCAATTCCTAAGTCTGCTTCTTGCATATTCTTTTTTATTTCAAGAGCTGTTTTTATTGCCTTAGTTTCGTGGTCAGCTAAGTCCATAGGTGCGTTAAATATAGCCATCATTGCATCACCAATATACTTATCAACCATACCTCCGTGTTTCTTTACTGCATCAGCTTGTATAGTTAAAGCTTTGTTCATTATCTCTGCAACTTTTTCAGGCTCTAGTCTCTCTGATAAACTTGTAAAGCCTCTAACGTCTGTAAATAAGAACGTACAGTTTCTTCTCTCACCACCTAACTTTAATAGTTCAGGATTATCTTGTAATCTTTTTACTTGTCTTGGGTCAAGGTAATGTTCAAACTGTTTCTTAATCTGTTGTCTTAATTTAAATTGTGTTCTAAAGTTAAGATAGAATTGTTGAGTTGCAATAAGTGTCATACATGTCATACTCCATGTAGAATCTATAAGCACATTTTGACTTACAAAGTAGTATTCAAGATATCCCACACCTGCTAACATTCCGAAGAATGATACTACGCCTTTGGTGATACCAAGATAGTTGATTGCAAGAGCTGTCAGTAAGCCTGAGAGGCATAATAACAATAACTCAACAAACAATCTAAAGTCTGGTATCTGAGGTGTATCCATTAACATACTTTCAGAGAGTGCTGCTTGTATTTTATGAGGTTCTAATAGTCCGGTAGGTGTTGCAAGTTGAGGGGATATACCCTTGGCTGTAAAGCCTACAAACACAAACTTGTTAGCAACATCCATTTCATCTAATGTAGTTTGTGGTGTGTCTACCCAGCTTACATATTTACGACCTAATGAATCTGTAGAGATGGGTGGGATGCCTCTTACTCTAACCTGTTCAATTCCATTCTGATTTGTAACAATCTGATAAGTTTGACCACCTCCTAGTATTTTTAAAACTTCTGTTCCAAACGAAGCTACCCACCCATTGTCTATTTGCTGTAGTAAAGGTATACGCCTTACTAAGTTATCTACATCTACTGGTGCAGATATAGCACCTTGTCCTGCTGATTGTTTTAATACATCTATGTTTTCTAAAAAGCCCTGTGCTTTTGGTAATGAAATGATTGGTCCTTTGATAACTGTACCTACTGTAGAAGGGTAACTATTGTTAGCTACTTCAGGCATAGCTATAACACTAGGAGACTTTGAAAGCTCTAAAGCAAACGCATCGTCTCCTCCTAGTCTATCAGGGTGTGGGAATAACATTACCCAACCAACACCTAACGCACCTGAGTCCATTATATCTTTGTGAATCTTTGCAAGTGTATCTCTAGGCAGGGGATATCCACCCTGTTCATCTAGGAATTGTTCGTCTATGTTGAGGATTGTAAAGTATCCAGTTGGTTCTGGAGTTGTAACAAGAGCATCAAAAGTCTTGAGTCTCATTACTTCTAGTGGTACAAGGTTGAAGAGGAGAGGTAAAGTTAGTAGAGTTAATAAGGTGATTGCCCACTTCATGTTAGTCTCCTTGTGTAATTTTAATAGTAGAGTCTCCTCCACCATTAACTATAATCTGTGTGCTCTTACCATTCTGTATCATAATAATAGTATAAGCATTTGACTTGTCTAAATCTAATCTTACTGTATCTTCTAAAGATTTATAAAAAGTTATAAGGTTATCTGTAAGAAAAGTATTTATTTGTGTAGTAGAATCGTATCCTACTTTAGTACCTTTTAAATCTAAGCTAGTATTTAAAATAGTTTCTGTCTGGTCTAGCTCATTTACATCTGCTATTACATCTAGCAAGTCTTCTAAAAAATTTACATCAAGATAGTTTATATCTAACTCTGTAAACTCAAGCTCATCTCCGGCTAAGTAATCTACTTCTAAATCATCGAACTCCAGAAAGTCAACATCCAAAATGTTAGTAGTATTGCCGTTTCCATTTTCTCCTTGAACACTTAGATTTTCCTTTGGTGGGTTAATGATTAACATGTTATCAATTAACTCAAGTGTCAAGTCAAGAATAACGGGGTTACTCGGTGCAGCTTCAAACATTGAAACTGTAGTAGCTTGATAAGGCTTGTTAAGAACTACCTGTCCCATAGCTGTCGCAACAACTATTTCTCCACTAGGTAAACCGTCATTGTCTGGTAATAATATAACTAAACTACGACCTAACTCATCTACAGTCACAGTAAAGTCTGTACCACGTATACCAATCGTAGCACTAGGAGTGTTTATAGTAATGTTTTCTTTATCTATGGTGGCTAACTTACCAGTAATAAACCTTGCAGTTCCACTAGCAAATTGTAAAGCCATCTTAGATTTAGATGGGTCAGGGTCATAGATAAATTCATCTATAATTAATTCAGAATGCTCAGTCAATCTAACTTGGCTGTCATCTAAAAAAGTAATGCCCAATCTCCCATTAGAAGTTTGGACATTATCGTAGCTGTTTATGTCTAGGTTTATAGAAGCTTGATAGGTTTTGTCTAAGTCTTTAGGGACTTCTCTTACAACTTGACCTGCTCCTTTTAGTTCAGTTATGTTGCCAATATTAGCAACCGACTGCACTTCCCCCATCGTTCTGGATGACACAGATAGTACCATTAGACCCAGTAGAAAGTATTTTAAGCCAGTCATTATCGTTTGTACTCATTTGATTGATGTTAAAAGTTCTGCTGTTACCTGTTTGGTCAAGATAAAAGTACCCACCTGCGTACCCTTGCCCGTCAAAGTTTACAGTATTAGAATCTCCATCTATGTCCATGTAGTTTGTACCACCATCATAGTCTATATCAGCGTTGATTACGTTACTATCTCCGTTAATAATCCAATCTAAATCTGTGTTACTAGCCATAGAACTTGTAGCTAAATCAAGTGTAAAAGTATTTGTACTACCAGTAACATCTACATTAACATTAGAACCATCAGCTCCATATGTATTAGTAGGGTCTACTTGTATAGTAAAATTATTTGTATCACCATCAAACTCAAAGAAACCTACAAAGTTATCAGCAGTAATGTCTCCTAAAAATTTGTTAGTGTCTCCTATTTGATTTACGTCAAGCGTCATTGTACCACCGTCTAGGTCTAGCGGTGTCATTGAACCTGCAGAAGACAATAGTCCTCCTATCAAGTTAGCCGAACCTAGTTGCTCCAAATCTAAATTAGCAGTAGCTCCACTTTGCTCTACATATATCTCGTTATCTGCTGCATATGTCATTACAGACATAATTACTAATGCAGTTAGTATTAATTTATTATTCATATTCCCAATAGCCTCTCTCTATTCCTGTATATATTATATTTAAAACCCCTGTCTCTACTGCTTTTTGTAAAGCTATAGACACACTCTCATTCTCAGCTACACCACCTTCTATCTCTACTAGTTCAGTAGACTCCTCGATAAAACGAAATATATCCTGCGAAATACTTGTGGATATAATGCTTTTAGAAACTAATGTTTCTGTTAGCACTTCTCCTGTTGATACTGATACTAACCTTAATGATATAGTAACTATATCTTCTCTATAAGATTTTGAATTTCCAATTCCTAGATAACGTGCACCAATACCACCAGATTTTAAGTTAGCTTCATAACTAACAACTCCACCTTGCACTAAAAGCCCTGCAAACAGCAGAGGTTTCATCTTGTTATCTTCTTCAAACTCTTTACGAGTAGTTCTAATAAGCTGTCTTTCTTTTACTAAGTCATCTAAACCTACTCTTTCAACAACTCTAAAGAACTCTCCGTTAGCTGTATGCTTAAAAGCTCTTATTAAAAAAGCTTCTGGTGCTTGTGTAACTGCTGTGCTAAACAAAGCAAAGGTGCTGTTACTTCTACGCTGTCCTGTTAAGTCTCTAAAACTATTAGGATATATAGCTATTGTAGGTTTACTCTTAGCTGGTGGTAAATTTTTTAATTCTTCTGATTGTAGTTCTAAAGTAGAAGTAGACTGTATTTTTTTAGTTAATACTAAGTCGTCATTCTCCCATATAACTGCACAACTAGAAAGTAAAAGTACCGATAGGCAAAGAAATCGTTGTAGAATTCCCATCACTGTCCGTTATAATTAAAGTTATTATTCCATCGACAACATTATACTCAATAGTATTGCCTTCTAATTCTAGTATGCCACTATCAGAGGGCATCTCTCCAAATAAATTTTCTACTAACTGTCTAGAAAGTTGAGCATAAATTCTAGATTCTAAGTTCCTAACAAACCTAGCTAAAGTTGTGTTCTCTTTGTCTCGTTCTATCTCATCTTGTAAAGCTTTTATCTCTGCTTTAAGAGCTTGTTTACGATTAAACTCTTGGTTCTGGATTGTAAGATAATGTGAGCTTGTATTTACTCCGTTAAAGCTAGGGCTTTTAAATTTAAATACTACCTCGTCTGACAAACTTCCTATAGAAAAACACATGACAAGTGCACACCAAAAAGCTATACACCAATTACAGTTGCGTATAGTTTTGTCGCTTTTAAATGTTGGTACTATTTTCATATTAAAATAAATTACTAATTACTATCATAGATAATAACATAAAACCTAATACACAAACTTGAACTATTGAAGCTATTGTAATTTGTGTCATTGGGTGTATGTCTTCTATTGTGTTAATCTCTTCGTTGGTCTTTTTTTCCATCTGCTCTTGCTATCCTATCTACATCTACTTGAACTCCTAGTACTGTCCTGCACATAGAGTCTATTCTTATCATGTCGTTGTCCATCTGTCTTACTCTATCTATTAGAGCAACTATCATACCGTGTTGTGTATCTAATTTTTTATGTACATCTGCTATTAAATGTTGGAATAATTTCCACACCATCCAACCAGCACCTACTGCAAAGGCTGCAGGAATACCTACAGTCTCTAACAAATCCATAAACTGATTAGCGTTCATTACTTAGTAAAGTCTTTACTACCTTTTGAAGTTGAAGTATATAAACCAAACCAAGCTGCTCCTGCTCCTACAACAACAGATATTAAACCTGATTGTTCCATACTAGGGTCTACTAAATCCATGTACCAAAAAACTACATAGTATAATAAATACATATATACACTAAGAAAAGCTCTAGGTATAAGTCTCCAACTGTCTATTGCTTGTGCAACAAATATCCATCTTTGATAAGGGTTATCGTTTTTTTCGTCTTCTAGTTCTCTTATTCTATCTTTTAATTCTGACTTCTCCTGAAGCAATAACATAAATTTGTTAAGGTCTATCTCAACTTCATTCCTGTCCATGTCTCCACTAAAGCCACCCATCATATTATTTTGCATTTTATTTTCCTTTGGCTAAACTTCCACCGAAGTACATGCCTATTATAGCTGATACTAAATTAGTATCTAACTGTGTAATTACTAAGCCTTGAAAAGTTATCCATTCAAAAACTTCTCTGCCCTCTCTAAAAAACAAGAATCCCGGATTCCAATTAGTATATCCTACTGTAACAGATACATCAGGATAATATACAGCTACAATTTTAGGTAGTAACACAATAGCAAATACAGATGTTAATGCTATAATTCTTCTTGTCCATGCAAAACCTTTATCTTTTAAACCGTGGTCAAGAGATTGTTTTTTTGCTTTCATTTCAAACTCACCACGAGTTATTAAAAGTTTTTGAGTATCTGCTTTAGCCTTGCGGCTTTCAGCCCATACACTCATTACTCCACCTAGTACAGTAGAAGCCAGCATAGTTATTATTTCAAAAGGAAATCCCATTACTTTGCTCCTAAAACCATACCCTGTAACTCTACGCTACGTCTACCTACTTGACGATACCATCTGCTGTCTTCCATTTGTCTTGCCATTTCTTCCCAGTTGTGTTCTCTACAAGCCTTTAACATATTTTTAAATTTAGAAAGTCCGTTAGCTCCTAAATTAAAACACATGTTAACTAATACATGTTGTATATCTTCTGGTAAATTATTAAAAGAAGGAATACTTCCAAACACATGAGCTGTTTCTTGATAGTGTTTATTAAAATCATCTATATAATACATGTCTACTACTTCTTGAGTAACAGGTGTACCTACTTCCCAATTATACTCAGGGTCGTTAGGTTGACAAAGATGTCCAACTCCTAAAGTTTTATACCCTAAGCTATCTATATATATTGAAAGCACTTCGCCTTCGTGTCTTTTAATTTGTTCTTTACATAATTCTACATTCATAATCCTAGTCCTTTCATTTGTCCTTTAAGTTCTCTATCTTCAATATCTTGTGCAGCCTCTGATGTTGCATTAAAAGGCTGTCCTGTTACTCTGCTTTTCATTTCGTCAGGCTCGTCTGTTACATTAGGTACATTTTTAACTATACCACCTTTAGAATATTGTCTTATTTTATATTCTTCTTCCTTACTAGATGAACCTCTTGCTGCAGCTCTCATAGCTTTTCTTGTATCTGATGGTAGTAAACCATATCCGGGAACATTAGTTACCATAATTTCAGGTATTCCTTTTCTATATAATACACCATCAATAAAGTCTTGTGGTAATGGACCTGCAAAAGTTTTTAAAGAAGCTGTTAAAGTTCCTACATTTCTGTCATATTCATTGTCATATCTTGCTGCATAATCAAAAGGTCCTATACCTCCCCATCTTCTAACAGCTTCAAATATTAATTCACCTGATTCTTTATCTGCTCCAGTTTCGTAATCTTTTAAATTTTGTCCTTGACTCCTAACTATATTACCTACATGAGCTACTGAACTCATAAGTATAACTGTTGGTAATACTTTTGGTATAGATTGCATTGGACTATTTACAGCTTCGTTTGCAAATCTTTTAAGTATAGTATTATTAAATACTGTAGGATATCCTGCAAACTGTACTAACATTTGAGCTGCAGGTGTTGAAAACCATAAAGGTCTGTTAGCTTCTGCAGTACTAGGATTAAGTATAATTTCTTTTACAAATCTATTAGCTCCTGAAGTATATTGTTCTTGATAAAACTCTTGACTACGAGCTATGTTATCATCCCACTTACCATTAACTGTAGATTTTTTATACCATGCAACAGCATCGTCTGCTTTAATTCCTAAGTCTCCAAGTTGTTTAGTAAGATATTTTTCTTTACTAGCACTTAGTCCACCCTTAGAAAGTTTTTCAGCATTTTGTTTTATTAATCTTTTACCTGTAGTAAATGATGCAAGTTGAACAGCTCTTGTCCATTGTGTAAGTAAATTAACTTTAAAGAATCCTTGTTGCATATTCTTAGCTAAACTACCATGTAGTCCTTCACCTGCAAGACCTTCAAGCCTTTCTTGCACTGCTTGTTCTAAAGCTAGTCCAGTTTGATACAACTCTCCCCATGCTTCATCGTCTATATCTTTTATTCCTTTAACTCTTTGACGTAATACTCCACGTTGAAAACCTTTTATAGTTCTGTCAATAACACTAGCACCTTCTTTGGTTAAAGCATTTCCTATATCACTTATAACTTTAGGAGCATCAGATTTACCTGCTCTTGTTAAAAGTAAAAAAGGTTCAGTAATACTAGACAAAGTAGCAAACGGAAGATGAGCCATTTGCTGTGTTAATTTGCCCCAATCAGCAGCATTTCTTGCCCATCCATTTTTTTTCCACACAGACTGTGCATCAGTTTCAATTCCAGTTACACGTTTGTGCATATTCCTAAGACCATCAAGAACCGTACCCACTTCGTTTTCACTCATTCCACTTTTTAATAGTTCTAGTCTAATAGGAATTATACTATTTTTTTCAAATTCTGCTATATTTTTACCAAAATAATTAGACCTTTCAATAGCTCTAGCAGCATTACTAAAATAATCTTCTAATATTTGTTGTGTGTCACTTTCTAATACGTATGCTATTTTATTATCATCAAGATTAGTAAACCTTCTAGCTTGTAAATATCCTGCAGAATCTCCAACAACTTTTTCTTTTGTCATCATTTTTACTTCAAAAGGAGTCCAGCGTTGTTCTAACATATCATCTACAATACGAGAAGCTTTTAATTCTTTAGCTAATTTTTCATCTCCTTTTGCAAGTTTTAAAAAATCAACACCAAAAATTTCTTCATCTAATCCAACAGCATCTTCTTTAATACCTTGAACTTTTACATTGTCAGAAGTTTTAATAGTTATTTCATCTATATCATTAATAGGATTAGCATGTCCTGCATCAATTAAATCTTGTTGAAATCTTTCTCTATTTTTCTTTAAAGCTTTATAGTTAAATAGTCTTGGTAAAAAACCACCTTTGTTTATTGTTCCAGATTTAAATAAACCTGCAGTACTTAAGTCACTAAATGATTCATCTAATATATTTCTAACACCTTCAGTACCATCAAAGTTTTTACCACCGTAAGAAACTGCAACATCTTCCGTAACTTTAATACCTTTATAATCTTTACCAACTAAATCTCTAATCCAAAACTTACCTTTTTGTTGAGCTTCTTGCTTAGTACCTACTACCATTTTATCTCTTAATAAAAAGTTTAATTCTTTTTGTTGGTCTTTAGCTAGTCTAGCTCTAAAGCCTACTCTGTCTAATACATTAAATGACTTAGCTAAACCATATAGATATTTGCCTGTTCTTTCTCCAACAGCTAAACCATAAGACTTTGCTTTTACAAGCTCTGAACCTTCCCCAGTTAATGTCACATCATAATCATATCTAAATTTTTTGAGTAATACTTGAAGTTGTGGTGATTTATCTACATAGCTTAAAAATGCTGTAGTCGGTTTACCTACAGTATTTGCTATAAACTTATGTAAAAATACTGTACCTTTGCTTTGAGCTTTCTCACCTTCATCTTTTAATTTTTCTAAAGGTTCTACTAATACTTCTTCAGCTTCAGACTCTTCTAATATTTCTTTTCTTGTTTTAGCACGAGCAACATCTTCTATAATTTCTTCATTACTAAACTTAAATTCTAATTGTTGATAAGACTCTGGCATTTCAGTAACAGGAACTGTGTCTACATCTGTGTCTACTTTTTTAGCAACTTCTTTAGCACCTCTACCGTATGTAGCAGCAGTTATACCACCACCTAAAGCCCCACCGATTGCTCCACCTAGTAATGTAGTAGCTGCAATATTTGTAAAGTCAATATCATCTTGAAGTCCTAAATCCATATCTATATCTTGTAAAAAATAATTATGTAGTCCTCCCCATGCAGCACCTTCAGCAGCAGTAAATAATGCAGTATCTTTTATAGCTTTTGTTTTTAATTGAGCTTTTGTATATTGCTTCATGCTTTCTTTAGCAGCAGTTCCTAAAACAGCTCTACCACCTAAAGAAGTACCACCGCTAGGAATAGCAAATATAGCAGCAAGAATATTAAAAGGGTCAGTAACTATATCGACTCCAATATCTTTTATCATTCCAAATCTTTCTTTCCAATTACCTATATCTGCATTATTAAATTTTTCACGTAAGTAAGCATAGTCTTGTTTTTGTTCTTCTGTCCACTTACCTGTTCGAAAAGAACGAACAGCAGCAGCACTTAAACTATAGTCAGAGTCTCTAAGGTATTCAAAAATATTATCATTACTACCAACACCATCTAAAAATCTTGAAGCTCTTTGAGCAAACTCTGGGTCTTTTTTAAGTTCAGTAAGTGTAGTTTTTCCCGGAGTAGAATCGTAAGGATTTACTTCACGTTCATTAGTTGGTTCAGTTACAAAAGTGTTATAGCCTTCAGGAGTTTCAGATGTAGGAGTATAATAAAAAGATTGTTCTTCTTCTTGTTCTTCTTCTTTAGCTTTTTGTTCTTGTAAGCTTTGAATGTATAGGTCTAGTTGATTACTCATAATTTATATTAAGATTTTTTCCTTCTCTTACAAATCTTCTAGAAGTTCCTTTTCCTGAACTTGTGTTATAATATTTTTTCCAATATCCACCTTGCTCTGTTATGTCTGTAGGAATAGATTTTGGAATTGTATATAAATAAGCTCTAGCAAAAGCTACAGCTACAATAGGTTGTTCTAAATCTTCATAAGACATTTTAGTTAAATCTAATCCTAGTTCTTTTTTTAACTGTTCATTATATCTTCTAATATTAGCACCTACATCAGCGTTAGGGTCAAGTCTTCTTATAACTTCTTTATATGCACCTGTTTTTTCAATCTGCATAATGTTTGAAGAAGATACTTTAAAAGTATTTTTATCTGTACCAAAATCTGATTCTACTTTAGCTGTTCTAAACATAAAACCTGCTGCATTTTTATCTTCAAATGTAACAGCCTTTATAGCTTGTTCAATTACATCTCTACCTATTGCTCTAGGCTCATAAAGATTTATCTTTTTTTTTTCGTTTTCCATTAAAGATTCTAAATATTTTCTATCATCTTTATTATTTATAATATCTATAATTTCATTATAAGACTCTGGATTATTTTCTAATGCATTTGTAATTTCAACACTTATTTTTTGTAAATTTGCTGTATTTGAATTAATACCATATTTTTCTTTTATTAAATTAGTAACAAATCTTGCATTTTCATCTGCATTTTCTTTTTCTTCTTTTTCAGAAGGAAGTGTAAATAAATTTCTAGTAATAGAAAGTGTTTTGTCTTTGTTAATATTTTTTATTTCTTGTATTAAAGTATTTTTCTTTGTAATAAAATCTTGTTTTTTTTCTTTTCTATCTTTAGATTTTTCTTGCATTATAATATTTCTTTCTCTAACATTACCGCTTATAAAACTAGCAGCAGGAGTTTGTTCAGGAAGTGTAGATATTTTTCTTTGTATTGTTGCTTCTAAACTTTCTTTAGGTTTAGTAATTTCTATTTCTCTAGCAGCTAAACTTTCTATATAAGCTTGAGAGTCCATTCCAAAATATTTATTAATTTCAATATCTAATGCACCGCCAAGTTTTATATTTCTTTCATTTTCAGTTTTAGAAGTTGATAAAATATCTTTAACTGTAGATTCTAACATATCTTTTTTTATATTTTTTGAAGCGTTAATATAACTTTCGGGTAAATCTATACCACCTCTATTATTAACATTAATACTTTCCCCAATTAAATTACTTACATTATATTTATTATAAACTTCATTTAATGTTCCAAAAGAATTATAAGTTTCTTGTTTTCTTGGAATCCAACTTTCATCTCTAAAACCTGCGTCTGTAACTATCATAGAAGCAAACATAGTTCTATTTGCTTCATCATCTAATATAGCTCTAAATTCATTAAAGCTTTTACCGTCTTCTTTTTTCCCTTCTGTTTCATTATACACTGCTGTTAAAAATTTTCTATCTTCTTTTAATCTTAAACTTAATGCAGCAGTGTCCATAACTAAATTTCTTCTATCTTCATCAGAAATATCTCTCATAAATTCATCCCAGTTTCCTTTACCAATAAAAGTATCTGTTTTTAATTCACTAGGATATCTTCCTTCATCAAGCAAGTTTGTCATTTGAGGTAAATATATTCCACTTATATTTTTTCTATAGTTTTCAAATCTTTTACCTGCAGCTCTTTCTTTCCATCTTGTATCTGACTTAGAAGCATCTGCTAAAGCTTTACTAACTATGTTGTTAGTCATACCTTTTAAGTTCATAGCTTGATTTAAATCTCTTATAGTTGGTCCAGCTAATGCATCTTCAGTAACTTTAGAAAAAATATCAAATCCACCTTTTCTTTTATAGTCATCATTAAATAACCCAAGTACTTTTTTAAAACCACCAATAAGATTTCCTTGAGATTTATATTGATTTAATACATTTTGATAATTTCTTTTTTGATACATAGTTAAAGTAGATTCATTTAGTCCCATAGCTGTTTGAAATAAATCATTTTTGTCCATATTTATTGCATCGTCACCTAATAAGTCTTTTATTCCATCCTGATAAGCTAAGTAATTAGCTTTTTTAGATACAGGGTCTATTGCTAAATATTTCTTAGCAAATCCTTTTGTTCCTAAATCAATAGCATTATTAAAAGTAGATGTATTTTCTATTGTATCATACTCATCACCTGTAGTAGCTTTTATTTTTTGAATAATATAAGGTCTTACTGCTTGTTCAAATCTTAAATAATCTTCACTGTCTTTAAAACCTTCATATCCATTTTTACCATCCCATTGATTACCAATAGTATTTAAAATAGTAGCGTTCATGTTTAATTGTTTAACTTTATGGTCATTACCTATAGTCTCAAATTTATGAAAGTCATTTAATTCTGTCATGCGTTTTTTAAATTGACTTTTCATAACGCCTTGACCCATTAACAATAAAGCTAATGCTTGTTGTACTTTTTCATTTTTTTTAGCTCGTTTAGCAGCAGCCCTATCTGAGTCTGCTTTTTTTTGTAATAAAGATGAACCTAATTCATCAAGACTCATATCACCCATATTACCATACATATCTTCAGCCATCTTAAACTCCTGTTTTACCTAATAAACTTTCTTGATTTTGTAAGGAAGGTTTTTGTTTTTGTAAAATACTTTGTTTTATTTTTTCACTATCTAAAGTATCTAATTGTTTTTTAATATTACTACCAACTGAAATAGGATTAATTTTTTTAATTACTGCATCTTTAAATCCTTTACCTTCAGGAATAACATTTCTTGTTTCTGTTCTAGATGTTTGTAAATCTTGAAGAGCTTGGTCTTCATCATCTTCTATTATAACATCAGCATCGTCTCTTGTCAATACAGGTTCAATACCTGCTTTTTCTGCTATAGCCATTAACATATACATAGTAGGCTCTAAAAGATTTAACATTAAATCAGGATTCCATTTACCTTTTTGAAATCCTGCTGTTAATAATAAATTAGCTATGTCTGCAACTGGAGTTTTCTGAGACATTAAAGTTGCAACAGTTGTAAGGTTATCTTCTTTTAAAAGGTCAAAGAATATTTTTTCTGTAGCCATTTTAACAGAAGTCATCTCAGGAGCTTTTTCCCAAGGATAAGGATTTTCTGGGTCATTTGTTAATGATTGACCAGCTACCGGACCTTCAAATAAAAAAGGTGCTGCGTCTTGTGCTATTGCATTTGGATTATTCATATAGTCTGTCTCCTAACTGTGTTCTAAGAAATGCTTCGTAATCAAAACCATACCCACCTATATTCTCTGGATTTATATTTGATAAAGAAGCAGTTTGTCCTCCAAGTCCTCTATAAGTTAAATATTGAGACCCTACATCTTGTGATGGATTAAAATTAGAAAAGTCTACAAATATTGGCATTTCACCAACATGAGAATAATTTTCTTGTTTTACAGTATATAATTGATTAGCTGCTTCAGCTTTAAAATAATCAGATTGATTTTGTAAAACTCTTTGATAGTTTGTTTCTGCTTGATTTTGAGCAGCTGACATTTGTTGCCCTGCTGTTGTTAGTGGTTGAATTTTTTTGTAAGCTTTATACTCTGAGCTAGTTGTAATTTTTTCTTTTAAACTTAAATCTTTATTACTTAAATTATCTAAAAAAGCTTTACGTTCTTTTGGTCCTTGTGAAGCATCTACTAAAGCTTTGTTATCAATAATTTTTTGAGTTGCTTTATTTTCTAAAACTTTTTTAGTTTCTGTTGTTGATTTGTCTATAAATCCACCAGTTACATCACTTACAAAGTTTCTAAAGTTTGAGCCTATTTCTCCTTTACCAACTGTACCACCAACTTTATTCATACTAAATTCAATAGCATCTGTAACTTTATTAAATACAGTACCTATTTATCTTTTACAACACCAAAAGCACCTTTCATTCCATCAACAATTCTAACTAAAAAATTACTATTAGGTAATCCAGAAAACCAATTTGACATGGCTCCGCCTATTCCCGTAAATATAAATGATAAAGCTATTGAACCTAAAGGTCCTAGCTTACCAAAAGCTTTAGCTACTTTACCTAAACCTTTTTTTAATTTACGTCCTACTTTTCTAAAAGCACCTGCTATTTGTTTAGCTTTTTTTCTTAACCATCCCATTATTCTAACCACCCATTTATTAAAGTTGATATTGCTGTTAAATTACTGCTCCAATTACTATCTGATGTTGCTCCTGTATCATTTCCTAAAGCTGCTGTGTATATTGAAGTCTTTCTAGTTTCGTTATTATCCCATCTTCTAAAATTAAAATCAGCTTCGTCACGAAGTTCTTGCCATAAAAAGTTCATAGCTGAAGCTGTAATTCCAAATGCGTTTTGTGCATTTTGTTGATTGATTGAATTTTGTGCTGCTGTATCTATAGTATTGGCTTGTCTTCTCCAAGCTACATTAGATTGGGCTATTGCTGTTTCATTTTTAGAATTAAATTCTTCTCTTTGAAAATCTAATTGTGCATTAAATTTACTTATATCTGTTTTTAGTTGAGCTTCAAGTTTTTCGGCTTCTCCTTGTCTACCAGCCCTACGTGCTTCTGCTGCATTTAAAGCTTGAGTATTAAACTGTTCCATAGCATTTACTTGACTTGTATTAAATTGTTTATTAGTCTGTGATAAATTAGCCATAAATTGATTTGTTTGATTTATACTTGTAGAGTTAAATTGTTTTGCAACATTTTCAGCTGATTGGTCAGAAAGTAATCTTTGCTGTTCTTGTTGAGCTCTTAACATATTAGCCTGTTGGTCGTTATTAAGATTAGCCATGTCCATAGTTAAAAAGTTTTTAGCATTTTCAACTTGTAATTTTTCTTGAGTTGATAAATTTGCTAAGTCTAATCCTGCCATAGCTGTAGCATTTTGTATAATACTTTGTTGTTCAGCAGACATGTTTTGTATTTGAACAGTTTGTATAAATTTACTATTAGATAATTCTCTTTGTTGCTCTGCACTAAAGTTTGCCATATCCATGTTAGCATTAATTTGTGCGTTATACATTGCAGATTGTTGGTCATTACTTAATTCTGCTAAACCTAGTTGCTGTGCTAACTGTGCGTTAGTCTGAGCAGCAGCCATACGTTTGTTAAGATTTGCTAACTCTACTTGATTAGTAGCCGACATGCTTTCACTATCAGCTTGATTTTTAGAAGTTAAATTAGCTAATGCTACTTTTTCTTCAGCTCCTAATTGTGCAAGTTCTGCTCTTTGTCTTAATTCTGCATTTTGTGATAGCACACTTGCAGTAGTTGTAAGTTCTTGTAATCTAAATTTATTTTCTTCTGTAAAATTTGCACTATCTGCAGAAGCTCTTTCTTGTAAATTTGCAAGCTCCATTTGATTTTCAGCAGACATGTTAGCTAAATCCATTTGCTGTGCTAATGCTGCATTAGTCTTTTTAAAGTCTACAAGAACACTAAGATTTGCTAATCTCATTTGTTGTTCGTTAGACATACTAGCTCTATCAGTATTATTAAGCTCCGATAAATTACTAAGTTCAACTTTTAATCTAGTATCAAGATTGGCTTTTTCCATATCTTGTTCAAGCTCTGCTTGTCTAATATTTCTATTAACTTTAGCTTGATACTCTGTTAATCTTCCTTGTTGGTCTGCAGACATGTTCTGTCTTTCAGCTGCATTAAGCTGTTCAAGATTTGCAAGGTCCATCTTAGCTCCAACATCTAAATTAGCTAAAGCTGCTTGTTGTCTCTGTGAAGATTCTTGAGAAGCTTGTTGTTGAGCATTTTGAATGTTAGTCATTCGAACTTGTTGACCTTGTTGAGCAGAAGTCATTACTGCTTGTTGGTCAAACTCGCCTTGTTTTAACACAACTTGTTGTGCCATTTGTGCAGTTTGTGAAGCAGCAGTTTGTTCGTTAGCAAGGTTAGTCATTCTTTGTTGCATAACTTGACCAGCTTCTTGTAAGTTAGCTTGTTGTTCGTTACTTAAATTTTGTGAAGCTCTTTGTTGTAAAGCACTTGCGTTTGATTGTGCTATAGGTAAAGCACTTTGAATAATAGCATTAAATAATGCATCTCTACCTACAGTTGATGCAGATAATCCTCTTTGAGCCATCATTTGATTAACAGCTGCTACAGCTGGTCTAGCCCATACTGGTGTTTTATTTTCTTCTATACCAGCAAGAAGATTTTCCATTTGTGAAGATACTAAAGCTTCTTTTGGAAGTGCTGCTACTGCTGCTTGAACTTCAACAGGCTGTGTGTCCATTTTAGCTTCTACTTCTGCAGGGTCTTCTATAATTGCTGCAGTTACTTCTGGTGGTATTTCACCTATAACAAGTAACATATCTTCTGCTGCAGTTTTACGAGCTTCTTTAGTTACTGCTTGCATTGAAGCTGCTTTAAAAGTTGGTACACCACCTATTTGAGCAGCATCACCTTTAGCAACTCCATCAGATGTTATACCAGCCCTAGTAGCTGCATCTTCACTAGGAGCTGTTCCTAACTCTTGTGTTATTTTTGTATTAACATCTCCAACTTGTGCTGTTCTTTGTTTAGCTATTTGATAACTTGGAAGTTCTTCTAAATTAACACCTTCTTTTGTTACTTTGTTTAATATATCTTGTTTATCAGCTTCACTTATTTCTTGACCTTTTCTAGTTGTTACAGTTCCGTCAGTTACATCAACAACTTTTTCAGAAGTTTGTCTATCTAATTCATCAACTTCTGATTTATCTTCACGTAGAGTACCAGTAACTTTACCAGCTTTAGCTTTTTCAGCTTCTGCATCAGTAATTTCTGCTTGCGTTGCTCTTTCTGTTAAAGTTTGGTCATCTAGTTGAGCTTCTTTACTTACTTGTGATTCTGCATCTTTTACAACTACATTTTTATCAGCTACTGTAGATACATCTTTTATAGTGTCAGTACCTTGAACTTGTGTTGCAGCTGCAGTATCTGTTGTTCCCTGAGCTACTTGTTCTGTTATACCTTTATCAAAAGTTTGTCCTACTTCAGCAGCTGTAGCTTCATCAGTTTTATCCATTCCATATCTTGTTTCAGCTAAAGTAGTATATCCTAACGGTATTTTTTCTGCATCTGGAATAGTGGGTAAATTAGTATTAGTAAAATTTCCAGCAGCTAAAAGTTCTGCTTGCTGTCCAGTAGCTATAGTACGGTTTGTTTTATTAGGGTCAACCCTTCCTTCAGGTCCACTTTCAATAGGAGTATTATTATCATTATGTTCTGCTTCCCAAGCTGCTAAAGCAGCCTGATACTCAGCTTTAGCTGCTGCATAAGCTGACGGACCTAAATGTTGATAGTTTGCTTTTTTTGGCTCTACTGGTTTTCCACCATGAGCTAACTTAACTCTTTGACCTTCACGGTATTGAAGTCTTTCAGAAAGTTTTTTACTGTTGTATTTTTTATTTCTTTTTTTCTTTTGTTTATTTTTCATATGTATATACTTAGTTTACTTAACTTCAAAGAGTTTGTCAAGTTTTTCTCCAATTTTATCTATTCTATCCATGAGGATTCCCATGTCATCTTTAAGTTCTGATTTGGTTACATACTCTTTTGCAATCTCTTCACGAGTCTTGTTAAGCAATATGTCAATGCGTTTGTTTTCTGATGTGTTTTGTTTGATGCTATAAAGCACCGGAGCTAACACCAATGTTATGAAGATGTTCCAAAACAAATATGGTGTTAATTCCATAGCTTATTAATTTGCTGCGATGTAATCAGTACCAGTTGTAACGGCTGCAACGTGAGTAGTTTTTAAATTACTTGCTGCTCCTTTTACATCTGGAGTGTCATCATCAGAATCAACTGGTTTGTATAGTAAAATTGTAGATAAGTGGTCTACGTTTCTTTGAACCATCTCGTTTATTTCAGCTTGTGTCATAGTAGTAGTGTCTGCTTCTGCTGAACCACCAACATAACCTGATTTTTTTCCATTAGTATTAATGTCATTAATTAAAGTTACGCTATCAGTTCCTGCTGCTAAACATTCTGTTACTGTTTGTGCCATTTTATTCTCCTTTTAGAGTTTTTAACTCTTGTTTTAATTCATCTACTTGC
>Ga0208645_1001763_pt1 | contig 18283 bp, 13 predicted proteins | sample VirMetDEL_Sep_01_FD_184519 | JGI IMG/M metagenome (GOLD analysis project Ga0208645, IMG submission 184519) | Aqueous microbial communities from the Delaware River and Bay under freshwater to marine salinity gradient to study organic matter... | ecosystem: Environmental > Aquatic > Marine >... | reverse complement strand
CTATGGTGACTTTGGTAAGCAGTACCTATCTAATTCAGATATAGGTACACTACTGAAAGACCCTAGTCAGTTTGGTGTTACACGACCCGACAATCAGAACTTTGCTAAAGGTAGATACTTTCATCAGTTGATACTTGAGCCAAGCAAGGCAGAGAATATTCAGTATGTTACTGCGAGTACACGCACAACAAAAGTGTACAAGCAATACTGCGAGGATAATGAGCTACCGTATGCATTACTTGAGAGTGAGGTTGAAGAGATACAAAAATTAGTTACAAAGATGTTGAGCAACTACACATTCTTTGATGATATCAGAAACGATGGTAATGAGTACGAAGTACCTGCTGTTGGTAAAATAAGTGGAGAGATGTGGAAGGGTAAGGCAGATATTGTACATCCTGATATGCTCATTGATTTGAAGACCACATCTAATATAGATGACTTTAAGTGGAGTGCAAGGAAGTATAACTACGATAGCCAAGCATATATATATCAATCATTGTTCGGTAAACCATTAGTATTCTACGCAATAGAGAAAGGTACAGGTAGGTTGGGTATATACAGACCAACCACCGAGTTTCTTGAACGTGGAGAAGATAAGGTTGTAAAAGCAGTAGAGGTATACAAAAAGTTTTTTGCAGAGAATGCAAATGAAAATATTAACGACTACTATATAGAGCAGGAGTTAATTTAATTATGATAAGGTGGGTTCGTACTTCCCAATCGTACCACACCTAAATTAATTGGGATAAAATTTATATAATAATTATGTCAAACGAGACAATTTTTGCAGATGGATTCATCTTCAAGAGAAAAGAAAACGCACCTGATTTTGTTGTTGGGTCGCAATCAATTAAAGTAGAAGAGGCGATTGCGTTTCTTCAAGCAAACCAAAAGAATGGATGGGTTAATCTAGACATCAAGCAAAGTAAAGGTGGTAAATATTACTGCCAACTTGATACTTGGCAACCTAAACCAAAGGAAGAAAAGAAGGATGTGATGGAAGTCATCAGTAATACTTCAGAGGAAATGCCATTTTAATTAAGGGCTAAGTTGCAGATAATAAGGGAGTTACACGACTCCCTTTTATTTGCTCTTTATCCTGACGACTTTAAAAATCCCTATACTACTACTACTACTATATATATAATAATATTTTTTTATTACAAGTTTACTTAGTAAAAGTCGTCAAGTCGTCAGAGTCATTGATAATCAACAATTTAAACGTCAGAAAATCGTCAATTTATGTCAAACAACGTCACAATATTTAAAAATATAAAAGAAACCCAAGCACCATTTCACGTTCCTATTGGTGTTATACTTGATAGAATCAAGGATGGTAAGAGTAAGGAACTAGTAAAAAGCATCAGAACAGAAAAGGATAAGAACACAAGAGCAGAACTAAAGCAACAGCTACCTGCTATATGTTTTAGTGGAACATTCAATAAAAGAAACGATAAGTCAATACTAGAACATAGTGGTCTTATATGTTTAGACTTCGATGATTATGAAAAGAAAAGCATAATGAAGGAGCATAAAGATAAGATAGCTAAAGACAAGTATGTCTATTCGGTATTTGTATCTCCATCAGGTAATGGTTTAAAGGTATTAATTAAGATACCTGCTGATATAGATAAACACGTTAACTATTTCAATTCACTTGAGGAGTATTTTGATTCACCATATTTTGATACAACATCAAAAAATATAAGTAGAGTATGTTATGAATCTTGGGATAATCTAATTCATATCAACGAGAACTCTGAAGTGTATGATAAGATAAAGGAGAAAGAATATGTAGAGGTTGATGTGTTATCTAACATAGCCACACTACCAATCACAGACGAGAATAAGATTGTAGAGATACTTGTTAAGTGGTGGGAGAAAAAGTTTCCAATGCACGAGGGTATGCGAAATCAAAACGCATATACACTTGCAATGGCTTTTAATGAGTATGGTATTAATAAATCATTAGCAGGGTATGTACTAAACCAATACGAACAGGAAGACTTTACTCTTAAAGAGATACAAGCTACAATTGAGAATGCGTACAACCATAATGATAAGTTTAAAACAAAGTTTTATGAGGATGAGTCGGCTGTTAATATAGTTAGACTTAAGGTTAGGAATGGAGCAACTAAAAAAGAAATTATTGAGGAGTTAGATAGCAATAATAAATCATATCCTGAATGTGATGTCGAGTCAGTAATTAAGCGTGCAGAAGACGAAGGTTCAAGTTTTAAATTTTGGTCTAAGAGTGAGAAGGGTGTAATTAAAAATATACCTATATTATTCAAGCAGTTTCTAGAAGAAAAAGGATTTTATAAATATTCACCTGAAGGTACAACCAACTTTGTATTTGTTAGAGTTATTGAGAATTTAATAGACCACACATCAGATAAAGAGATAAAAGACTTTATATTGAATTTTCTTTTAGAACTTGATGACCTGTCAGTTTATAACCACTATGCAGATAGGACAAGTTTATTCAAGGAAGACTTTCTTACATTATTATCTACTATTGATATTCATTTCGTAAGAGATACAAAAGATACATCGTTTCTTTATTATAGTAATTGTGCAGTAAAGGTAACAACAAACGATATTGAAACTATTGATTATCTTGATTTAGATGGATATGTTTGGAAGGACCACGTCATAGATAGGACATTTAGAATGTGTCGTAATTATGATTGTGATTACAAGACATTTATATCAAGGATATGTGGTGGTAGTCAAGATAGGATTGATACCGTAGAATCAACAATTGGTTTTATGTTACACGGATTTAAGAACTTATCATCTTGCCCGGCAATAATATTGAATGATGAGGTTGCTAGTGAGAACCCTGAAGGGGGGACAGGTAAGGGAATATTTATGAATGCATTGGGTCATATGAAAAAGCTAGTTGTGATTGATGGCAAGGCATTTAACTTTGAGAAGTCGTTTCCATATCAGACCGTATCTGTTGATACGCAACTACTATGCTTTGATGACGTTAAGCGTAACTTTGACTTCGAGAGATTATTTAGTGTAATTACTGAAGGTCTTACGTTAGAAAAGAAAAACAAGGATGCAATCAAGATACCATATACTCGTTCACCGAAGGTAGCAATCACAACTAACTACGCAATACGAGGTACAGGTAATTCATTTGCAAGGCGTAAGTTTGAGATTGAATTACACGCACATTATAATAAGCAGTATACACCATTTGATGAGTTTAAGAGACATCTATTTAATGATTGGGATTCTGATGAGTGGTGTTTATTTGATAGCTATATGGTTAACTGCCTTAGCAGTTATATGAGAACAGGTCTGATTGAGAGTGAGTTAGTAAATGGTAAGTATAAAGCATTCATATTAGAAACATCAGAAGACTTTGTAGAGTGGTGTGGAGTGAAGGTAGGAGAGAAGAATCCATTGCTACCTAATGAAGAGAAGATACATTTGAATAAACTTTATATTGATTTTTGTGATGACTACCCTGACTATGGTAAGACAGGTAGTATAAAATTAAGTCGTATGAAGTTTCATAAGTATGTAAAATCATATGCTAAATACACAACAGGAAATGATGTAGAGGAAGGAAAAGATGTTACAGGTAAATGGTATATGATTAAGTTATGAAAGGATTATATCAAGTAACAGCACAGAAAGGTAAAAGAATCTTATCATCTGAGGTATATGGAGACTCGGATGATAAAGACTCTTTGTTTTCTAGGTTAATGAATAGACATAAGATTATTCATTCAGATAGACCTAAATTTAAATTAACAGATATAAAACTAAATAAGAATATGACTAAGTCAAGTTTTAAGTTTAGAGACTATCAGAGAACTATCATCTCTAGGGGGGTAGAGATGATAAAGTCTAATCGACTATTATACCTAGCTATGGAGGTTCGCACAGGCAAGACCTTAACAAGTCTTGGTATTGCTGATGAGGTGCGTGTAGGGAATGTCCTTTTCTTAACTAAGAAGAAGGCAATCAGCACTATCGAGTCTGACTACGCAATGCTTAACCCTAAGTATAACTTAGTGGTTATGAACTACGAGAGTATCCACAAGCTACCACAAGATATGTGGGACTTGATTGTATGTGATGAGGCACATAGTATGGGTGCGTTCCCTAAGCCAAGTAAACGTGCCAAGCAAGTGCGTGAGCTGATAGCTAAGAACAATCCGTATGTTATACTTATGTCAGGCACACCAACTCCTGAATCGTTCAGTCAGATGTATCATCAGGTGTATGGTATACCAAATAACCCATTCAATCAGTATAAGAACTTCTATAGGTTCTGTGATGATTATGTAATCGTTACTGAAAAGAAAATAAATGGTCTTCGTATCAGAGATTATTCAAATGGTAAACAGAGCATCATTGATATAATGAAAGCATATACGATTAGTTACTCTCAGAAGGAAGCAGGGTTCAAGGTTGACACCCGAGAACACAAGCTGTATGTAAAGATGGATGACATCACATACAACATAGCCAATAAACTGAAAAAAGATTTAGTTGTTGAGGGTAAGGATGAAGTCATACTTGGAGATACTAGTGTAAAGCTAATGACCAAGTTACATCAGATATATTCAGGTACGGTTAAGTTTGAATCAGGTAACTCAACGATACTTGATTTGAGTAAAGCGAGGTTTATACACGATAACTTTGGCGATAGTAAGGTTGGTATCTTCTACAAGTTTAAAGAGGAGTATAACGCCTTAAAAGAGGTCTATGGGGATAATCTATGTACGGAGCTAGATGAGTTCAATACAACGGATAAAACCATAGCCCTACAGATTCAATCAGGTAGAGAAGGTATTAGTCTCCGCAAAGCTGAGGCATTAGTGTACTACAATATTGACTTTAGTGCAACAAGCTATTGGCAGAGTAGGGATAGGATGACAACTAAAGATAGATTAGAGAGTGATGTGTATTGGATATTCGCTGAGAAAGGTATAGAAAATAAGATATACAAGGCTGTATCTGACAAGAAAGACTACACCACTAAACACTTTAAGAAAGATTTGTTAACTTTGTAGCAATGAAAAGCAGAAGAAACTCTCGTGCCGGCAAGCATCCATCATATGATAATAAAAATATGTCTGATGAACAAATCAAACGTAAAAGAGAATATGATAAGAAGTATAATGCCACTAAGAGACGCAGGAAGTATCGTGCTAAGCTAAATGCTGCTAATAAAAAAGCAGGGACATATGGCAATGGTGATGGTATTGATATGAGTCACACGAAGAGTGGACGCTTAGTTAAGGAAAGACGAAGCCGTAACCGTGCTAGAAACGGTCAGAACGGTAGGTCGACAAAGAAATGACCGAACAGCAGATACAAAGCAAAAGGATAAAAGAATTAGAAGAGCAAGGTTATTACGTTCTTAAGTTAATTAAGACGAACAAAAATGGAATCCCCGATGTTTTAGCTATTCATCCTGATGCTGCTGTCATCTTTAGCGAAATCAAAACCAAGACAGGTAAGCTGTCAAAACTACAAGAATATAGATTAAAAGAACTTAGTACATTCGGTTTTAAAACTGAAGTGTATAGAGGTGAATAATTAAATAATAATAATATGAATAATACAACAGACAGTCATCATCCCCTAAACAAGCAGTTTTGGGAGTATGGTCAAAACTTTTGTGTAGATTGCTTAAGGTCAGGAGACCTTGTGTTAGACTCTACACACAGCACAGAAGTCTTGTGTAAAGAATGCAAGGCAAAACGTGAGGAATAAAAAAAGCCCTCTTGGTCTTGAGGGCTTTTGCTTATTATCAAATACTGTCTCTAAATGAAAAAAGACAATACGAAATTAAATTAATTAAATTAAATAAACAAATGAAAAAATTACCAAAACATATGAGAAAAACAATTATAGACTTACCACTAAGGAAAAAACTAATAGCTTTAATTAACGAAACATTTAAAATAGATATAACGGCAGATACTAGAAAACAAGAGTATGTATTTGGCAGAATGATTTATTTTAAAATACTTAGAGACTTAGGATATGGTTTTCAACCAATAGGTAGAACTTTAAATAAAGACCACTCAACAGTTATACATAGCGTAAGAACATTTGATGATTTAGTTATTTATGACAAAGAACTATATCGTACATACAATATAATCAAAGAACTAGTAATTAAAAGTATTGATACGGTTGATATAGAAAAAGCAACATACAGCGAGCTAGTAAGATGTTTGCGTAATTTAGAGAGAGAGAATGTTTCTTTAAGACAAGAAATTCAATTACTTAAAAAAACAAAATTTATTTCAATAAAAAATTAGGATAATTAAAAACTATTACTTAGGTTTGAAACCACAGGGATGAAAATATCTGCATACGAAAAGGAGAGATTAGCTCACATCAACTATAAGATGGGAGTTATTCACGACTTTGTAGATGACGTCTATGAACTTCTAGTCGACAGAGATTTTGATGAATTGAGTGATGTGCTTGTCGAGTTAATCGAGGAGTTAAGAGAAATTCAATTATCAATTACCGATGAGCTATAGTGATTTTAGACCAAGACTAAAAGGCAACAAGAAAGATGCCTACCTAAACTTAACCAAAAACGAAAAGCGTATACTTGTTATAGGTGACCTTCACGCACCATTTACCCTTGACGGGTACTTTGAGTTCTGTAAGGACACCTATGCAAAGTATAACTGCAATCAAGTAATATTTATTGGTGACATCATCGACAATCATTACTCATCCTTTCACGCAACAGACCCGGATGGTATGGGAGGTGGCGATGAGCTTGACTATGCGATTGAAGAGATTGCCAAGTGGCGAGATGAGTTTCCAAAAGCAGATGTATGTATTGGAAACCACGATAGAATAATAATGCGTAAGGCTTTTGATTCTCAGATTCCTGCACGTTGGATTAAAGATTATAATGATGTGCTTGGAACTAATTGGAATTGGGTTGAGCAGGTTGTCTATGATGGTGTACAATACGTTCACGGTGAGGGAGGTACAGCCCGGACTAAATCTAAGAATGATATGATGTCAACCGTTCAGGGTCATATCCATACGCAAGCATATACTGAATGGAATGTAGGTAAAAACTTCAAGATATTCGGAATGCAGGTAGGTTGTGGAGTTGATGGCAAGTCATACGCAGCAGCATACGCTAAGAACTTCAAGAAGCAAGCTATTGGGTGTGGTGTAGTGTTCGGTGGACATACAGCAATAAATTGTATGATGGAGTTATGACAAAGAGATTTGAATCAAAAAAAGACTTGCATAGAGAGTCCAAAGCAATAAAAAAATTCTTAAGTGCATTTAATGGTTCGGCAATCAAGCTAGGACCAAACGATATAGACTACAAGATATTTGACAATGACGGTAATGCTATATGCTATGCTGAGGTAAAGGGTAGGATAAGAGATATGGAAGATGCATATCCACTACCGATAGCTGCTAGAAAATTAGTTAAATTAGCAGACAAAGAACTTGAAGGAGTTATTGTATGGGCTTGCAATGATGGCATCATATACGGTCAACCTTCTAAGTTAAAAGGAGCTGTAAGGTACGGTGGAAGAACTCCAAGACCCGGGGCTGCCAATGACCAAGAAATAATGGTATATTACGATAAACAAAAAGAATTAAAAAATGGCAACATACGATGATAAACTAAGAACACTAGAGGTACTCAAAGATTCTGATGCAATGATTGTAACAGGATTTGGAGCTGCTCTAATGGGTTATTGTGACTTTAGAGGTAATCTAGTGGCATCTTACGATATAGATAAGTGTATAGATATAATAGCACAAGATATGGAGTATGAGGATGCTATAGATTATTTTTATTTCAACATACACGGTGCGTATGTAGGAGAGAGTTCACCAATTTTTATAAGACTAGACCATAACATATGAGTAAAGGACCAAACTACGAAGAATTTATAATAGCTATATTAATTAATACAGCTATTATTTTGTTCGTCTTGAAGTTAATCTTGTAACCTTCTTAGGTTTAAAGTTATTCTTCATCTTCTTTGGCTTAACTCTTGCAGGTAGATTCTTAGAGCCGTACTTTTTCTCCCACTTCTCTGCAAGTTCGGGCATATTCTTATACATATATCGTCTCTGTGCTTCGCTTTTAAATGGCATAATTATTTTCCGTAAATCTCTTTATACCCTTCAGGGTCTATTTGTTTGAATGCTTTCTTCTCTTCAGCTTCAGTAGGTCCTACATCAATCCACTTTGACTTACCACCTTTTCTGAAGTCTTTATACATAAAACTGTTTAACTCTTTTTCAACTTCTTTAGCAATAGGTACATATCCAAGTAAAGCAGGAATCTCAAAAAATACAAATCTCTTTAGACGTTGTTTTTCTCTTTTCTTAGCATCTGCTTTTTTACTAGGCTCTAAAATATCATCCGTTATTTTAAGTGCTTTGTCTCCAAAGGTTAACAATTTACTATAAGGTCCTGAAAAAGTATATAGATAGTCTGATACTTTTGCATCTTCGTATTCTTTTACTTTTGGGGATAATGTGTACCCTAGCTTGTCTTTGTATTTGTCATAATCTCCATCTCTTAAAAACCCTAAATATTTTTCATTTATTGGCTCTATTACTAATGAGTTTTGAATTTGTTTAGTTAAGTTTCCAAAATTTCTTCCCACAAGTAAACCAACACCGGTTTGCACTATTGCTTGACCTCCTTTTTTGAGAATACTTTTTTCTTCTTCGTCTTCACCTTCTGCGTACCCAAGTAAGCGTCTTATAACTCCAACAGCTCCATAAGGTATTATAGCTGCTAATAATGAATACAAGGTCATTCTAGTAGCAACTGCTGCCATAAGCTGCCTACCTTCTTTTTCAGAAATCATTCCATTTCCTTTTGCTGCCATTAATCCTTTCCTAAAAGCCTGAAACTCATAATTTAAAAACGTATTCATATAATCATTATAATTATAAAAAAACTTTTTTACAAACCCTTCCATCCCTTTTTGTCTTGCAGCATCTTTACCTTTTGATATACCCGTAAACATACCACTAGAAGCTCCTGCCTCAATGCTAACATCATCTGATTTTTTCATAGATATTTTAAGTGCATTTTTGTATTTTGACATAAATGCTTGGTCATTAGCAGCAATCCTTTCAAATCCATCTTCCGGGAAAGACTCTCCTGTCTCCTGCTCAAAAGTTGATGCAAAAGTACCTTTAATAAGAGGTCTGTTCATTATTTGGTCAGGACTAGAAATAATTGTTGCTCCTACTGTGTCTGCAACATTTGCTAAAGGTTTTAATGAATAATAATTTATAGACCCTAAAACATCCATTACTTTACTTCTATTTTGCCTTCCTCTTATGCCTAACTTATCTTCAAAAATTTTTTCTGTAAATCTTGATTTTAGATTTGAATCCCCATAAACTCTGTCTGTCTGTAAAGACCCAAGGTTTCTCATAGCTTTAGCCATTGTTTCAGAGCTCACATCTCTATATTTTGTTACACCGAGTGCCCATTCTTTTCTACCTTTATTTAATATATATGAAAAGTTAGATAAAACTTCCTGAGTATATCTTTTAGAATCAGCCAAAACTCTTTGGTATGATATCCTAACTATAGCAGATAAACCCTTATCTATAATTCCTGACGATGCAACAGAATTATATATAAAATTAGATATCGTATTTTCTACTAATGAGTCTATAGCTTCGTATATATCTTTTTTACTTTTATAAGAGCCATCCTTCTCTAATGCTTTTTTTGTTTCTTTTAATGTAGCTCTTGCAGTTTTTATGGGTGCTGTCAAATGAAAATCTAAAAGAGTGCTTTTAGAGCCTCGCTTTACTGAGTTATATATGTCAAAGTTTAAAGCAGTAACTACGTTTTGTCTTTCGATTGTTGACTTAGCTTTTGTTGAAGGCTTTAAATTTTGATTCATTGAATCCATTAATTTATGTGAATCATCAATAACATCTCCTTCAAATCTTTCACTAACAACAACGTGGTGAACATAGTTTTTTAGTAGGTTTATTTTTTGACCCGTTATAACCCCTGCGACAAACAATGCTTGTGGTGCAAGAGATTGATTTATTTCTTGAGCAACTTTTATGGATTTTTTCTCAGCACTATTAAACGAGCTGTAAAGTTTATCCATATCAACTTTTCCATCAACAACATATGCTTCTTTAATTTTTTCAAGCATATCTATGTCTCTTTTGTCCACCTTAGCTAAATCTATTGTTTTGTCAAGATATTCTGATGCTTTTTTGACTTTTGTTTTATCTTCATTAGAATTATACTCTAGCTCCAACATATAGAAGAATTGTTTAGCTGATGATTCGATTGTCTTATTTTCGCTTCCTTTAAAAGATTTTTTCACAGCATCCCTAGCATTGTCAACTTGTTCGTAATATTTCTTTATATCATAAGTATATTTTTGTTCTCCTTCAGCCATACCTCTAAAAAGAGAATCATATAAGTTTTTACTTTTACCATCACCAAACACAAGGTCAATGTAATATAACGGATTAGATTCAAGTGTTCTTTGAATATAGTTCTTCTTTCTTCCGGCAACTTTTAATAAACCTGTTTTTACTTTATTGTATCGTTTTTCAATCGCACCAATAGTGCCATTAAGTATTGATTTTTTTACAGGACTAGTATTTTTTAAAGAATCTAACTTTAATTTAAGTAGAAAGGCGTTATTAGTAACTAGTCCTTGGTTTATATTATTAATTACCTGTAGTAGTGTTTTTAACTCATTTGTAGACAACTCTTCTATACCCTTAGTATTAATTAACTCTTTTAGTTGTTTAGCTAATGCCAACTCTTCATTTGTAGAAAATATTGGATTCTTTTCCTTAGAGTTTTCTTTTATACCTTTTATCAGTTCATCCTTTTCTTCCTGTATTTCCTGTTCTGTTTTCGTAGTTTTTTTAGTAGGACTTATTATTGATTTGTATTTCTTCATAATAGCAACATCGCTATCATCTATAACACCATCTTCTTTCATAAGAGAAACTATTTCTGTAAAAGTCTTACCTTTAACTTTTGATTTATTTTCAGCAACATAGTCTTCAAAACCACTAGCTAACCAATTTACTTTACTAAATTCAGAATCCATATAGTTAAGAATCTCTTCAGTATTTTTAGTTATTGATTCTAAATCTAACTCAAGTTCTTTCTTTCGTTTAGAAAGTGTATCTACTATTTCTAAGTATTTATCTAAAAACTGAGATGGTATTAATCTAGGGTTAATTCTAAATAATTTACTCAGTAAAGGACCTACCTCGTTAATACCTGTTTTCCCTTTCTTAATATTATTTCTTGCCTTAGGTAGCTTTGCATCAGCATCTCTTATCTTCGCAAGATAGTCTGCGTCTGCAAACACCTTTGTCATATAATCAACGAAAGACTCAACCTGAGATGTAGAAAATACATCAACATTCTGAAACTTTCTTAATACAGCTTTAACCTGAAATGTTGTTAGCTTCCCTTGACCTTGTAATTCGTTTAAGGTATCTCTCAAACTATCATCTAGTATCTTCTTTTCTTTCTTAGTTAACCTAGCTCTTTTCTTTAAGTCTTTAGCTATCTGTATCTGCTCCTTTAAATCTATTTTAGTTATGTTCGTGATTTTAGACAATATATTCTTAAAAGATTTCGAATCTACCTTTTGCTCACGAACAGCACGAGTGGTATCATTTTCTGAAGATATTTCTTCTATTGGTATCTGCTTATCAAATAAAGCATAGCTAATAACAATATTTTCATCGACAATCCCGGCAGGTCGTTCAGCAAATAAAGCTCCCTCAAAACCTGCATTTTCCATCGCCTCTATAAACTGACTCCCGGAGGACCAATCATTTATACCTTCTCTACCCTTAGATGCTTCTTTCATACTTCGCATAGCATTGTCGTAATCCCTTAACGCATCTTCTTTGGTGTCGTATTCAATTTCAAGCTCTTCGTTGTTTTTTAAAAACCCTTCTTTTAGTTTTTCAACGTGCTCAGGTTTTCTTAAATCAAATAAATTTTCTTTCTTTTGTTCAGATATTTTTATTTCAGTTACCTCTCCTACTTTATCCATAGAATATTGCTCTGCATATTTTCTATTTGGAGTTAAGAATATAGCACCTGACTGCCCTCTTTTTAAAACACCTCCTTCAATAGGTGTTGGTGAACCGTGATATACTACTTCATCCTTTTGCTCACGAACAGCACGAGTGGTTTTTTTAGATTTTCTTCTTTTTAAACCTTCTTCTATTGCTGTTTTGGCAGATACAAAATCATATTTACCTTCTACTACTGATACATTTCTAACTGCGTAATCAAGATTATATTTACCATCTGCACCTTTTTGAACTATAGTTTTACTACCCGGCTCTCTATTTTTAGGTAAATGAAGTATAGGTGCACTTCCATCTTTTAAACTTATATGAAAAGGATAGCTTGGGTGAGAATCTTCTTTAACCTCAACTTCGCTATTTATCTCTATAACAGCATAAACATCTCCCGTGCTTAACCCTTTAGTTAGTTTCTCTGATGCTACTTTAGCTATTAAATCAACAAGTGCCTGTGATTTAGCGGTATTTCCAACACCTAAGCCTTTACTTAAATCTCCACCTAAGAAACTTACAATATCTTTTTTCTTACTTTTATCTAAATTACTAGCAATGTAAGATACAATGTCTTTTACAACAAAACCTCTTTTTTCAAATGTACTTGTCTTGGGATTTGTAAAATATTTTTCAATATCTTTCTTTAAGTCTTTAGCAGACTGTCTAAGATTTATACTTCCCTTTGCTTTTTTAACTGATGATGATACGGATTCTCTAAATAAAGAAGGACTAATTAGTCCTGAGTCTAACATAGTATTTAAAACTGCAAGAGTAGAGTTAACGCCTGAAGCACTACTTACTAATTTAGAATCTGTTCCTTTTGTAAGAGTTAAAAATGCTCTTCCGTTATTTTCTTTTAGTTGTTTATTTAGATTGTTTGCTATTGTGTTTGCAGTTCCAACTTTACCTGAAGCCCATACATCACCAAATTTAGTTACAAAAAATAAACCACCCTCCCCTTCAAATATCACTTTACCTTTATGTTTTATTTGACCGGCTAACATATCATCAGGAGATGTTATAGTAGTAAAAAGACCTTCTAAAAATGAAACATCTTTTGGCTGCGTAACCCTTCCGTCTTTTAAATAAGATTCTATGTTTTCTTGTTCGGTATATGATACCTCGAAATCCCCAACTTGGTTTCTTTTTAATGCAGAAATAGGGTTTTCCATATATTTACCCCCTTCAACGTCTCTATCAGTAAGTGGTTTAGTTTCCTCTTCAGTTATAGCCTCTCCCTCTTTAACCCGGGTAGCCATTGTATTTAATAAATCAATGGTATCTATGTCTGATAGGTCTTGTTCTGATAATTTAATTATATCACCTAAACCAAACTTAGTTGCAACTTTATTTACGAACTGTTTAATCTTAATCTTAACAGGTGCACTTAGTTTCTTGTAATCGCTTGAAAGCATACCAAACAATTCAGATAATGCTTCCTCGCTTCTTATGTTGTCAGCATATTTTTCAGAAAACTTTCTTAGCTTTCTTTTTAAGAATGGATTAGTAGCTAATGAACGATTAACAGTTTTGTACATATCATCCGTTAGCTTCTGTAACTCTACATCAGATTTTATGGACTCTAATAATATAGAGTGGAATGTTTCGTGTCCTATGGTTCTTTTATTAGCTTTTGATAAATCTATGTGTATTGTTTTTGTTGCAGGGTCGTAAGAACCTCTAGTGCCTTCTTTACCAAAATCAGTATATTCTTTACTTGTATCGTGTAAAACAACTCTAACATTAGGTGCTACTCGCTGAATAGCAACGGCAGCTTTTGTTGCTTGGTTTACTATTGATTGACCTATAGATGAAAGCTCAAATTCAGCAGATTTATTTCTAACTAAATTATCCGATAATGTTTCTGCTACTTCAGGATTTGTTTCGTTAAATATATTATCTACCCTTTTAGTTTCATTAACTACCTTTTCATCAACCTCTTCTTCAACTTCAGCATCTTCAATACCCTCTGTAGTAACTTTAGGTGCAGTTTCTTGTGTTTCTAATGGCTGCACCACCTTGCCTGCTATTATGTCTTGTATGTTCTTGTCTAACTCTTCTATTCTTTGTTTTTTATCAGCTATTAATGAAGGGACAGTAACACCCTCTGTTTCTTTTTGCAAGGATATTCTTTCTGCTGTTAGCTTAAATAATTGTTTTTGATTTCCTACAGTTATTCGATTGGTCTTAGTAGCATTTCTAACTTCTGCTGCTGCTTGTGAAACAATACCAACCTGCTCCTTAGCTGCCTGAAGTTCTTCGTCTGTTTCTATCTTGCCTGTTTTTCTATATGAATTAAGCTGTGCATCTACCTTAGCCATTTGCTTAGGGTCGGTAAACATTTTTTCAATAGCCTTGTAATCGTTCCCAACAAAAATATTTCCTCCTGCTACATTTAACGAAACACCACCAATACCACCGCCGATAGTACCTGCAAGAAAGTTATCCCAAGCCTGTGACCAAAACTCTTTAGACTTAATACTCGCTTTGATAAACTCAGGTTTGTCTTCGTCTTTCGTTGCATTGTATGCTTCAGCTAGTCCTTTGCTTAATAAAAATTGAGAAAATTCCTGAATACCCTCTTCTGCTGATTCTTTTAATGTTTCTGTTAAGATAGGTTTATAAGATACTTTTATTGCTTTCTCTGCTGCTTCTTTTGTAAATCCTTTTGCACCACTTTCTAAAATTTCATTTAAAACTTTCTTCCTAAGTGACTTACCTGCTAGTGCTTCTATACCTCTACTTGCACCCCACATCTCTAAAGGTGCTGATATAGCACCATAAGCCATAGAAAGATTCATAGCATCTTCGTGGCTTAATCCACTATTGGTAGCTTCTCTATACATCTCACTAGCAGACATTGTATAACCTGCTGCAACAACAGCAGGAGTGCCTCCTAAAAATACTCCTGAGCCTACAATAAAACCAATCTGCCCCACAACCTCTCCTGTGAAGTTCATTTTTTTGTCTCTGTAGTCTTTTGGAAAAAAATCTCTTACTTCATCTTCTAGCTTTAAAGCATCTTGCATTAATGATTGGCTTACAACCTTTGCCTGAGCAGGAGTCATAAAGCCTAATTTACCTGCTACTGATGCTAGTGTTCCAAAAACAACAGGAAGTGCTGATGCAGTACGAGCAACAAGTTCAGATGCAGCACTAGAAACTCCCGATAATGGAGCTAACATATCTTCATTTTCAGATATAATATCTAAAGAATTTATAAGTATACCGTCTTCGTTTGACTCTTTTATTAAATTATTATATTCCTCTATTGTTTCATTTAGAGGTATACTTAATTGGTCTGCTAATAAGTTATTACCTTGCTCCTGAAGTTGAGTAATTTTTTCCTTAGTATTTTTTATGTCTTCTTGTAATTGACCAACTTTTTTTATTTTTATTGAGTAGTCTTCTCTTTTTTGATTTTCTATAACATCTGCAAAGTTTTCTATAAGACCTGACTGAAGACCGGCATCACCTATTTCTTCTGTTTCGTATAGCTTAACTATCTCTTCAATGTTTTGGTTAGGTATTAATGATTGATTTACACCTATTACCTGTCCATTCTCCCTAACAACTCCCGGCTCTATCCTAGTTTTTACTTCTTCAGGTAATTCGTCATATGACTCTATAAACTTTCTCTCGTCACGAACTTCCTCAAAAACATCCTTGTACATATCAGGGAAAACTTCTTCAACATTTTCCCCTGCTTTATTGTACTTTCTAGCTAACTTGTCTGCAACTCTATCAGTAAAAGCCGACTCCCCTTGAAATAATCCGGGATATGCATCTTTTACTAATGGCTCTTTTGGTAAAGTAGATGGGTCAAATTCTGTAGGTTTAAAATCGTATTCACCTGCTTTTGCCTTAGCTTCTTCTTCTGCCTTTATTTTTTCAGTTTCTGTTAAATCATACTCGAATACTGAGTCCGAAGAAATATCTTCTCCCTGAACTTCCTCTGTAGTAGATTCCGTAGTAACCTCGGTTTCCAAAGTAGGCTGAGAATCGTCTTTTTTTTTTACGTCAAAGCCAACTAAAACTTTAAAGTCATCAATAGATTTCTGATACCCTTCCATCCTAGATATCTCATACATATTTCCTATAGCCTGTTCATTGGTAGCCATAAGATTTTTAAAATCATTATACCCCTTTTGGTATCCCTCTCCTTTTGCTAATCTATATAATTGCTGTAACGCTTGTTCGTTCATATTTTTTAATTATACATTGACATAGACCCACCCATAGTACCTAATTTATTTTTAAACCTAGCTTGCTGTGTAGCGTTTCCTCTTAAATAACTATCTAGTGCATTAATTTGCATTGCATCTCTTACGATAAATGTTGGACCTGATGTTGCTCCTGTTGATTTATCTTTTGATTCAACTATTTTTATTTGATTAGTTTCAGAATTAATTTCTGATTGAATGCCCATTCCTAACAGTTTATTTTGAATTTCTGTAGCTGATTTATCTACAGTTATATTTTTATCAAGAAAATTACCGTATGCTTTTTGGAAATTTACCTTTAAAGGTCTTTCGTCTATATCAGCTAAATTAATACTTTCTTGAAAAGAACTTATCGTAGGAACACCATTAAGTAGATTAAGATTCCCTGAAAGGTCTAATGACTTCAATGCTTTATTAGCATCTTTTATTCCTGTTAAAGCTGTAGCTGTTTTTACAAAAGTATTAAAGTCTTGAGTATAACTTAAAGGAGAACTACTAACTTTATTTCCTTTTGCATCTTTATACACAACAGTAATATTATCGTCTGTTCTTATTATATCTTGAATCTTACCTTTACTTAAACCTTTAAAGTATTGTATAGCTCCTTCTATATCTCCCTTAGATTGACCTGAATAAAGTAAGGCTAATTGATTTAAAGTTTCATTATCTTTTGCTCTATCTTGGCTTTGATTCCACCAAAACTGTTTCTCTTGCCAAGATGCTTCAAGTTCGGGAGTAGTTTTTTCTTCCTTCTTTTTATCAATCATACTGTCAATCAATTTTCCAACGTGGTTTCTAGCTGCTTCTTTCTGACCATCAGTCAATTGAGCCATACCTTCTTTACCGTTTGATAAATCAATATAAACCTGCTTCTCTCTTTCGGCAGAATCTTTAGATAATTTATTTACATCAGTAACTACCTTATACCCTTTCGACTTCATACTGTCTGCTAGAACAGAAGCTATGTCGTTATCTGAGCTAAGTATAATATCAATTTGAGCTGCCCTAGTTTGTTCGTAGTCATCTCTTTTAGTAATGTCATTAACAGTAACTGTTTTACCACCTGCTTTTCTACTAGCTGCTGCCGACTCTATATCTATGTACTCTCCAAGGAACGCTACAGCATTTGATGTTGTTTTATTTATATCAACCTTATCAATAAAGTTCTGTGCTAAGTTAAACATAGCCTGTGCACTTCTTGCCCGACTTGGGTCTATGGTTGTTACACCATTCTTATCTGTAACTAATGGAGCTGCTACAATAGCACCTGTGCTGTCAATAAAGAAATCATTCTCATTGAAGTTAGTCATATTAGATATATCTTCAAATATCTGCTGCTCAACCTCACCTGAAACACCACTATCTAATCTATTTAAATGCTTTTCGTATAGCTTGTTATAGTTGTTACTTAAGTTAAATATTTGGTCTGCACTACTGTTCATTCTCTGAACCTTACGCATATATTCAGCAGGAGTAATTCGACCTGCCTTTAGGTCTTTATTCGCAGCCAACAAGTAAGAACTTGCATTATCTGCTAGACCAATTATTCTGTCGTTAAAGTCTGTATTGTATCCTAAGGGTGCTTCTTTCAATGCATCCTGAGTTTTAATCATTACATCGTCAAGAAGGTCTTTCTTAGCTTGTCTTTCTTCTCGTTCTGCAACGAGCATATCAGCAAAGCCTTTTCCAACTTCACCCCAATTAACATCATTCTCGATGTTCCTTTCTACATATCCAAATTTAGTTGCCATAAATTATTATCTTGTTGGTCCTGTGTATGGATTAAATGAGTATATATTTTGTTCAGGAGGAGCTATAAAACCCATACGTTTAGATACTCCCGGATAAAAATCAGTTTGAGTAGTCAGTAGCGATTGGTCTATAGGCTGTATTGACATTATTTGTTCTTGAGGTGTCAATGGTATTCGTGGTGGAGGCGTTTGAGTAATGTTAAT
>Ga0208645_1001760_pt1 | contig 18288 bp, 2 predicted proteins | sample VirMetDEL_Sep_01_FD_184519 | JGI IMG/M metagenome (GOLD analysis project Ga0208645, IMG submission 184519) | Aqueous microbial communities from the Delaware River and Bay under freshwater to marine salinity gradient to study organic matter... | ecosystem: Environmental > Aquatic > Marine >... | reverse complement strand
AAATGGGTGGTATGCTAACACCTATTGAAGCTGGTGGTAGTCATAGTGAAAACGGACTAGGTGGTGTACCCATTGGAAACAATGCTTCTGTAGAGCAAGGAGAAACAATGACAGAAGATTTTGTTTATTCTGACAAACTCAAAATCAATAAGACTCTTGCTAAAGAGTTTTCTCTTCCTAAGTCAACGATAGGTAAAACATTTTCTCAAGCATCTAAGTCACTCACTATTGACCAAGAAGATGTTATCTCACAACGAGGTAATGAAAGAATGTTGAATCGTATTGCAGAAGCTCAAGAAGCTTACAAGCAATCCTTTGGAGATAAGTATTATCAAAACGAACAACCTACTGTTCAAATGGTACACGGTGGTCCTCACAATCCTTTGATGGAAGGTGTTGGTATGCAAGGACTAGGTATGCAAGATTTTATTGGCACTCCTGATTATTTAGGTGGTATGCCTATGGGAACTATGCCTGCCACATCTAATACACCTGCACCACAAACTCAAGTAACACCAGGTTTTGAAAATAGGTATGGGACTTTTATGGATCCTAACTTACAAGTTCAATTTGAACCACAAAGTCCTGTTGTAAATCCCGATGCTACACAAAATGTTACTCCTGATGTTACTCCTGAAGCAGTAGATCCAGAGGTTACTGTCCAATCTGAAAATGGACAAACACTTAGAACTTTAAATTTGAATACTAATCTATTTGGTAATCAAAATCAATTCTCTGCTTTTAATACTCCTTCTTTAGGTTTTGGACAAACTCAAACTTTTAACCCATTGGATCCATTTGGTTTAAATAGAATGAATCAAGGTCTTAACTTAAGAACTGGAGGTTCTGATACTTCTACTACAAATGTAGGTGAAGGAGCTGCTGATGAAACAGGAGCTGCTAACACTGAGGATACTGCTTTAGGTAAAGCAAAATTTAGTGCTTTAAGATATGCTCCTATTGCTTCTGATATTTATTCATTAGCTACTGCAGACAGACCAACACCAATGGACCCTTCAAGATATCAACAGTTTGGTACATTTACTGAAAATCTTGTTGATAGAGCACAGGCTAGAAAAGATGCAATGGATGCTGCTTCAACAACAGCTCAATACTTGCAAGAATCTTCTGGTGGAAATGCAGCACTTTTTAGTGCAATGATGCAGGGTGCTGATACAAGAAGTCAGAGAGCACTTGGTGATCTTTCTTATCAACAAGATATTGCAGATGCCCAAGAAAAAGCACGAGTCGAAGGTTTGAAGAACAGACAGCAGATGATGAATGCTCAGATTCGACAACAGATTGATATTCAGAATCAGCAAGACCAAGCTGCTTATAGTAATATGATGCAAGATAGTCTCACAAATCTTGCACAGAACATAGCTAATGTTGGAACAGAACAAACTCGTATGAGTCAAGTAAATCAATTATTTGGATACGATGTTTACGGACAGTATAAAAATGCTGTAAAAGATGGAACAACATCAGCTAAATCAATTAGTGAGTATATACAAGGTTTAATTGGTAAGTAATGGCTGTAGTTAATAGATTTTCACAGAGGCGCAATTATGCTACGTTCAATCCTATGACGATGCAGGAGCTGATGGTTGTACCTCAGTTTCGGCAACAGCAGCATGATCAAGCTGTAGCACAAGCAGAAGCTCTTAAAACTCAACAAAATGTACTTGCTGTAGATCAAGAACAATTTGATATGCAAGCGGGTGAAATAAATAAAGGTATCTCTACAATTGTAGATGACCTTTCTGAAAAAGGACTTCAAACAAACACACTTGCTAACGTACGTTCACTTAAGAATAAAAGAGATACTTTTCTAGGTGCAGAAGGTTTTGGGGGAAAAGCTATGTCTAACTATGCACTCTATCAAAAAGCTCTTGAGGATATTGATGAGATGCGTAAGAGTGGTGATTATCTAAATAAAGATCTTAATGAGTCTCTTTCTCTCGCAATGAAAAATTATAGTGATTTGGGAGGAGCTGCTGTTGGAGGAAGTTTTGCATATCAATCACCAGACCAATACATTGATGTTCAAACTAAATTGAATGATCTTTTAAAAGATGTTCCTATTTCAGAGCAAGAAAGAGATTTAGGTCTTACTCCAATGGGACCTAACAAGTATGGTCAAATGGTTTATAAGCATGGCTCTAAAATTATAGAAGCTAGATCTTATGAACACCAAAGACTTCTTGCCAAACACTATTTACAAAATGACCCAGAGGTTATGAGCTACCTGAAGATGCAAGCAAACTTTGCTGAAAATCTTCATGCTGTTAAAGAAAAAGGTACCAATAAGATAATCTTAGGTGATAAAACTTATGATGCTGATACTTTTCAGACAGACTTTATTATGTCTAAGATTGAAAACTTTGCTAGAATTGGTGCTGAAGCAACTGATGTTTATAATGTAAAGACCAAACTAGATTATGATATTAGGAATCTAAGTGACGCTTGGTTAAAAGCTGAACAAGAAGCAAATCAACGTAATAATCTTCCTGTATATAGTGCGGGTATGGCAGGAAATACAGTTATTGGTAATCCAGACTTTGATCAAAACTTATCATCTAACATGAATACACATTCATTAGTTAGAGCTACAGGTTTAGATGCTAGAAAACGTAGAAGGGTAGGAGGAGAATATATTGAAAAAGAAGGTTATATACCTGCAGGTTTAAGTTTAAGTGGGTATAAAGAATTCTTAAAAGAAAATTATGGATATGAAAGTCCATCAACGCTTGAGACTTTTACAAACTTTGCAAATTATAAACTTGCAGGTTCTAAATTTAAAGTAAGTCATGCTACTAGAGTACAATTTCCAGAAGATACGCCTAAAAGTATTGATTTAAAAATAGATTATGATCCTCAATATGAAGACGCTGTTTATGTAGATGTTCCAGATGTTCCACAAAATTTTCAAGACTTTCATGTTTTATGGAAAGATGAAATGCCTGAAGAATATAGTTCTATGAGTAAAGGGGAAGTTCAACAAATTTATTCAGATTTACTTTTAGGAAAAGGTATAAGAGAAGAAAAATATCCAGGTAAAAAAGGTCCAACAAAATTAAATTTCTTATTGCAAAATAAATTAGGTATTGCGGTTAAATCACTTTCTAAAGAAGAATTAGATGCTCAAAGATGGATTCATAATACCTATGTAAATAATTCAAGAGACGCATTTTTTAGAGCTAATCCCAATGCTGATGAAGAAACTTTTAGAGAATCACATACTAAAAATCTAGAAGCTTCTAAAATAACAGAAGTTTTAACAACTACCGTTGAGGGTAAAACAGCTGTTAATAATAGAATATTTGACTTTGCCGAGAAAGGTATGGTAGGTGGTCTTAAAAATGTTATTCTTACAGCATATGAAGATGTAGATGGGCAAAGAGAAGTTATAAAAACTAAAGGTAAACTTACTTTAGAAGGCGAGGATAAAGAGGAATTTTTTAAGAAGTTGCAAAGTGGGAAATTTACAGTTACTAACCCAGAACAAAATACTTATTCTGGAAACCCTAATGAGGTTGGTGGATACAGCATGGTTGTTAATTGGACAGATAACGACGGAAAAAATCCAAAAAATTATATTATAAGAACATATGCTTTGTCAAAAGGTGATCAGAGAAGGTATCAAGGTATGGCAATGGCAAATAAAGAATGGCTTTCTGATAATAAAGTAACTACACCATCAGCAGTTTCAAAAGAAAACCTTGTTGCTTATGACGAGTCTGTTGTTACAACAGTTAAAGATGGTAGATACTTTGACCAGTACAATAGAGAAATGACAGAGCTAGGTGCTGCTGTTGAAACTGGACTTGTTGATGGTTCTGGATTAGAGCCAAACACTAGAATCATTAGTCGATATTCTGCTTTTAATACATATATGCCAGGAGCAAATGGTATTGTAAACCAGGGAATGAGAAGACTTTATAAAGTTAAAACAGACGCTTCTGGAAAAGAAGTTGAAGTTCCTTTGATCGACCCTGATAAGTACGATGAAGCTATCTATAATGTGGATACAGAGAATCCAGCACAAAACTTTATCAGAGGACAAATGATGTTCTCTACTCAAGGACTGATAAAGAGAATTAGGGATATTGATGAGATATATGAATACGAAGCTATGAGATATCCTTCATCAGCAGAAATGAGAAACCTTGAACCTAGAAGATAATGGCGGAAAATTCTAATGATAAGAAGCTTGTAAAAACAAAATACAATATTCCTAAAGTTGGTATTGATAAGTTTTATGATCAGCCATTAACTATTAAGGAAACAAAGTACGATGGTAATCTACAAGCAGATGCTATACGAGATGTTGGTGGTTTAGAACCTATACTTGCTGCTAACCAAACAGGTTGGGATGAAGCAATGAATGGTATAACCAGAGGTGTTGTTTCTGGTTTAGCAACTGCTGTTGAAGACTTTGCTTACATTCCAAATATCTTTACTCAAGACTTTGAAGCCAATGCTTTGGCTCAAGCAATGAAAGATGTTAAGGAAGATTTGCGAGAAGCTCTTCCTATCTATAGATCTGGAGATAATCCTTTTTCTTGGGACAGTGAGATGTTTTGGGAATCAACTGCTGGTGTATTAGACTCAGGTATTGGTTTTGCAATTCCTGGTATTGGTATAGCAAAAGGTGTTAGCCTTGCAGGTAAAGCTATATCTAAAGCAGGTAGGCTTGGAAAACTTGGTGCAAGAACTGCAGCTCTTAGAGAATCCGCTTTAGGAAATCCTTTGCTTAAAAGACTTTCAACATCTACAATTGCTGGTGCTATCTCTAATGACTTGGAGGGTACTATGATGGGTGTTGAGATTTACGAAAATAAAGTAAAAGAGCTCATTGATAAAAGAAACAATGGTGAGCTTCAAGCTACAGATGAGCAGATTAAAAATGTTGCTCATAATCATGCTGCTAACTTTAAATTACACAATAGAGCTTTTGCAATAACAGATGCTTTTGCTCTTCAAGGTTTGACAAGAGGACATGGTATCACAAGAAACCTTATTACAAATCCTAAGAACTTTAAGAACAAACTTACTAAAGCTTTAACATCACCCGATTCTCTCTTGGCTCAAGGTGTAACAGAAGGTGCTGAAGAAATAGCACAGGGTGTTATGCAAAAGATGGCTGAGTTCAATATTGATGAAGAACTTGGTTTAGTAAAAGATGATAAGGGTGCTTTTAAAAGAGCTATCGAATATGCTCTAGATAGAGAAACTCTTTATGAAGGTATGCTTGGATTCTTTGGAGGTGGTTTTCAAAGAGTATTGTCTAGCAGTTCAAATAAAGCTGCTGACTTTTTACATGATAAAAAGATTCAAAAGAAAATTAAGAATCTTCAGGGATTAGCTAGTGTCGAACAAGATCCTGATAAGAAAGAAATTTACGAATCTAGAATCAAAGACCTTGAAAGAGAAAGGTCTTCCTTCAAAAGAGAAAACGAATATAACAGACAACAGAAAGTTATAGACGGTATTGAAGAAGAGTTGGCAAGTGTTGTTGGAAAAGAAGTAAACCTTTCTGAGGTAGAAGCTTATTTTGATGGAGACTCTCCTGGTGATAAGCAAATGCAACAACTTATCAGAGATGTTAAGTTTAGAAACATTTCTCTTAGACACTTTGAAAATGGCACTACTGAAAAACTAGAAGAGTCTTTAGCTAACATTGAAGATTCTGAAGAAAGAGCCTACTATCAAAGTAAACTAAAAACTTACGAAAAGTTTTACATCAACCATTCTGGTTCAAGCGTAAACGATTTGTTGTTTAGTGCTTACTCAGACATTGAGATGCTTCAAGATAAGGTCAAAGCTATTGACACTATGATTGAGCAAGTCAAAGCTGATGAAAATATTGTTGATGAAGATCTGGTAAAACAGTTTGAAGAAAAGAAATCTGTATTCCAAGAGCAGCTTGAAAAAGCTAGAGAGGACTACAAGAAGATTAAAACTAACGATAAAGAGGTTCTTGCAGACATCCTTAATAAAAAGGTCAAAGAGTTTTTAGATGCTGAAAATGAAAAGCAAGTTGACGAAATTAAAGAAGATCATAAGAGAGATGGCTTTGATACTTCAGAAGCTGCTGAAGAAGCTAAGACTAATGTAAGAGACAAACAAGATAGAGGATATTCTAAAGACTCTCAGCCACCTCCTGCAGATCAATTTGAACCTGGCTTTGAAGATGATATTACTTCCGAGCCTCCACAAACAATGACTGAAGAAGAGGCTGCGCAAGCAGCAGAAGCTCAAATGGATCTCGATCGGCAAAGAGCTGAAGGTCCACCTAAAGAAGCTCCTTCAGAAGAAGAAATTCTTTCTCAACCATCTTTAGATCCAAAGGCTTCTGCTAATGAACCGCCTGTTACAACACCTTCTGGAGCAGAACCTGATTTTGATTCAAAAACTGCAGAAGAAGCTAAAGTAGAAGATATAGAAAAAAGTGGTAAAGGTAAAATTTTAAGTGCGAAATTTACAGGACAAGGGACAGAGTTTGAAATAGAAATCCAAGGTGATAAAAGACCATTCTTATTAGTATGGAATAGAAATAACCCAACTCCTTCACTATTTGGAGAAAAGCAATCTGATGGTAGTTATAAATCTACAGAACAGTTTCCCTCAAAAGAACAAATACAAAAATTAGTAGATAAATACGTTCCTAAAAATCTTGTAAACTTAATAAATGAATGGACAGCGGCAAGTAAATTACCATCAGAACAAGTATTAGATGCTCAAGAAGAAATTGAAAAAAGAATTTTATCAGAACTAGCTAAAGAAGAAGTACAGCCTAAAATTAATATAGCAACTAAATCATCGGATGAGATTATATCCGAACTAAATAAATTAGAAACATTTCAAGAAAAACTTAATTGGTTAAAAGAAAATGATTTATTAGAACCAATTAATATTGATGGTAAAGATTATCTAACAGTAGATTATAAGGATAGGGTTATGGTTCTTATGAAAGTAGGAAACATAAACATGCCTTTTTATATAAGTACTGGTCAAGCTGGTAAAAAAGGTGTTCCAAAAGGAAAGTGGTACGCTGTTTTTGGAATTGGTCAAGAAGGTTGGATAAATAAAGGTAAAGACTCAGAAATCGTAAATCAATACGATAGACGTATTTTACAAAAGATTGCTAAGATTCTAAATGAAAGTATTGGTCCTTTAGAAAGTAGAGAAAATAATAATACAGGTAAACTTAAGGAAGGTATTGGATTTGTAGAAGATGATAACAAAGAACAAATTTCTTCTATTAATAGTCAAACTAATTTCCCAACACAACCTGCAGATAATAACAAAGAAATTGAAAGATTTTATGAACATGTAAAAGCTACTCTAAAGGCACTTGATATACAAGTACAGTCTTTATTGATTTCTGATTCTAAAACAGAACCTGCTAAACCTGAAGTTACTGAAGAAAAACTTTCAGATAATGAGAAGCAAGCTTTTGAAGATACTGAGCTAGGTCAAGAGTCTACAACTAATGAAGATGACACTTATGTAGAAACTGAAGAAGCTAGTAATGTACAAGATAAAGGAACTAAACTATTTGACCAAAGAGATTTACCACTTAATGTAAATCCAGAAGATTCTGTTTTCAGTCGTTTCTTTAATTGGTTGCGTACTTGGTCTCAACAAAAAGATGCTAAGCTTAGTGACTTTAGAATAAAGTTTGAGCTTTCATTTGATGAAAATCTTTACTCTCCAAAAAATAAAGAGTTAGCAAAATCTCTTGCTCTGCTTGCAAAGCAATCTCAAACTCTTAATACAGAAAATCTTAAGAAACTAGTTGATAATGTAACTATCAAAGCTGTTGTCGTAAGAGCTGATGGTACATCTGTTGTTGAAGGTGAAGAAGTTTTTACAACACTTAGACTTCCTACAAGCGAAAGACCTGAAACACTTTATCCTTTTAGAGAAGATATTATAAAGAGACTTCTTTCTGGTCAAGATGCTATTACTGAGATACAAGGTCAGTATGCAATGGGCTTTGATAATCAGCCTACTCAAGATGGTCTTGCTCCAGAGAATAGTCTTGAAATATTCTATAATGGAGATATTAATGAGATAGAAGGAAATATTAGAATTGGTAACTCGGGTAGAAACAACGATGGTAGCTTTACTACATCAAGTGAAACTCGTTGGTTGACTCTAGATTCTAATGATGACATTGACCTCAACGCAAGATCAGATAGTAGCATTGCTGGTAAGATTGGAATGAAAGTAAGAAACCCAAATGGTTCTTACTCTGTTGCAAAACTCAATGTAAAGAAGATTGATGATGCTGCTGCTGACCTTATTTTCGATGCTTATAAGTCAGCTCATGCTAAATTTAAAGAAGATGGTGTCAAAGGTCTTGGTTACCCACCACCAAATGATCTTGTAAAGAGACTTCAAGACATAGTAGGATTTGAATACAAACCTAAAACTATGTTAGAGCTGATGCAGTTTTTTGTTCACGATGGTTCCTTTAGAACTAAAGAGGGTAAAAAAATGTATAACACAGAAACTAAGATTGTTCTTAGAGAAGGTGCTCTTAGTTTTGGTGAACAAGAACTTACTGACTTTGATAATCCAAGTCAGATAGAAGAGTTTAAGAACTTCCTAAAAGAAAAGAAAAGATTTAATATTAGGAGAGGTAAGATCTTCCCTAACAAACAAATGCGTACTAACTATATTCAGTGGCTTGTTGATAACAAGATATTGAATACAGACCTTAGTCCGCAAATCTTTGCACCTCAACAAAACTTTAGTGGTTCTATCTTTGCAAAACCTTTTACGCAAGAAAAAGTAGCACCTGTATCTAAACCAACAACAGCTCAAACAGAAGTTGTTAAAAAGTTAGATGATGTTGTAGAGCCATCTAAAGAAGAGTCTAAAAAATATTTAGACTCTAAAGATTTCTTTGGTAAACAAGATACAAGTAACAGCGAAGACTTTACAGAAGACCAAATATCTAGACGTTTAAAAAATGTTATTGCTGACTTCTTTAACGGTAAGTTAAAAAGACAATACTCTGACCAAACAGATACTCCTTACTTCGAATCAGAATCTGTATTCAACGCATTTATAGATAGACTAGAAGCTATTAAGCAAGAGCTACATGCTGAGGGGTCTATTGTTTATCCTAAGCCTGTAACTCTAACAGATGAGAGTGCTGGTCTTTCAGCACAGCCTGAGATTTTAATTGTTAAATCAGATGGTACTGTTTCTATTTTGTCATTTGATGTCTTTAAGGCAAGACCTGATAAAATGTCTGAGACAGCTAATGGAAGAAAAAGATTGCAAAGACGTAAAGATGAGTTGAACTTGCAAAGAATCATAGGCTTGAACATGGGTCTAAACATGGGTAATAGTAAAGTTAAAATCTTTAGAATTGGTTATGGTCTACAGAAATTCTCAGTTAGCAGTGTTGAACAAACAGATTCTCAGCCATTTAAAAGTCAATCTCAGGTAACTAATAATGAGAAGAGGACATACGCTGTTAAAGTACAAACACAATCTGAGTCTACAGCTTCTAAGAATGAAAAGCTCCCTGAAAAACCAGCAGGAGAAAAGCTTATTAATGAAACTATTGATAAAGTAAATAAACATAAAAACCCACAAGACGCTAAAGCGTTTGAGAAAGGTCTTAAAAAAGATTGGGAAACATATTCTGAATCTGAAGAAGAATATCTAAGATCGTTTGATATTGGTATTATTGGTTTTTATCAATATCTTGTAGAGAATTTTGGTTTTTCTGAAAAAGCTACTCCTAAAGTAGACGTAGAAAACAATCAAATTGTTATTGGTAAGTTTATTATTGAAGGTACAGATTTAGAAAGTATTGATATGGCACAAGTGCTTATTGATAAAAACGCTGGGTTGGTAAAAAGATCTATAAGAAAAAGAGAAAGACTCTCTCAAGAAGCTAAAGATGCACCTAAGAGTGTGCCTCCCGCTGCACCATCTGCTGCACCACCTACAAGAGTTGGTGAACCTCCTGTTGGTGAACCACCTTCTGCACCACCAATGATTCAGGGTGAAATAAAAGAAGAATCTGAGGAATATAAAGAAGCTGTTGAAAAATTAGAGGAAGAAAGAAAACAAGCGTTCTTAGACCACGAAGAAAAATGGAGTAGAAAAGCAATGTCTGCTGCAGAAGATGGTGAAAATATATATAGACCGGAATCTCCAGAAGAACAAGATGAGTGGCAACAATATGGGCATCCTAAAGAAAGAGAGCAAAACGAAATAGTAGAAAGATTTGAAAAACAAAGAGAAAAGTTAGATAAGTCTTTTAAAGATCGTAATCAGAAAGATGCTCAGTCAGATAATAAAGCTAGAATTGATGCGCTTAAGAACAGAAATAAAGATTTAAGTGCTAGAAAAGATGAAAGTACCAAGGATAACTTAACAGATCCTGACAATAATCAAAAATGTTAATAAATGGCTTGTAAGTTTGAAGCACATAACGGAGTTGATTCAAGACTCCACAAGAAACTTGTTGATAATTTTAAATCAAAAGGTTCACAATTAGCTAAGCTAGGCAAAGAGTTTAGCTCAGATGTTAATTATGAAAGTCAAGCGGACGACTTGTATGCTTATGTACACGGCCCCGCTTTTAAAGAATGGTTTGGTGACTTTACTAAAGAAGACTTACCTAACACAGATGAGAATGGTGAGCCTAAACTTTTTAAAAGTCAAGGACAATTCTACTTTGAAAGACAAGATGGTGCTAGAGAATATATTACAGGTACAGATTCTTTGTTCTCAATAGAAGAACAGAAACAAATTTTTGAAGCTATTCGATTTAAGTTTTTAGAAAACTTAAAAGAAGATGACAAGAGCAGTCTTATAAGTTTTATATCAAAGTCTGAAAATTTAAAACAAACATTATCTGATAAAAATATCAATGATGTTGTTCAAGCTTTGATTGATGATGTATTAGAAGATGCTGAAAATTTAACAGATCATCAAATTACAATGTTGGAAAGACTTGCCAACAGCAAAAAAGCTTTTGATGATTTTGCTAACCAGCTTAGAAAATTCTACAGTAAGATAGGTATTGACTTTTCTAAAGAGTCAAGTCTTAATCAAGATGAAGATGGTAATGACCTTGATGAGACAACTTCAAAAGATTTAGATTTTAGTCCTTCAGTAGAATCTGATCCTATTAAAAATGCTTCTCGTGCCCTTAAGGTGTATTTGAATCATATACCAAAAGGTCAAATTGTTAATGGTCAATTTCAACCTATCAACGATAGTGTACTAAATGCTGGAACATATGAGTCTTATGGTGCTGTTCATAAGACACTCATTAGAATGTTCGCAGATACTATTCAAGGTGATTTAACTATTGATGAGTATGTTGATGAGTTTATCAACAAGCTTAGAGAAAATCAAAACGAACTTGCATGGGCAGGAAAGATTGCAGATGACTTGCAATCTATGAAAGATAATAAAGATTTGAACGCCCTCAAGCAATTTATAGTAGGTCTTAATACACACTACTATAATTATATGCTTTCTACATTTAATAACAAAGAAGGTAGTGTTAAATACTTTTCAACATCTGCTACAGAATCTAATGTAGGAAGACTGCTTACTCGTTGGAATGTTTCTATTATAAACACGGCTGAGTTGGATTTAAATGCTTTGACAAATGTTGTTGAGAGTACATCTTCACTTCAAAAGCAAGCCAAAGAGCTAATAGAAAGTGGAAATTCTGAAGCTGCTGTAAATCTTTTTGTCAATAATATTGTCGATGGTTTACAAGCTCTAAATGTAGATGTAAAACCAAAAGCTGTTAGAGACCTACTTAAAGATGAAAAATATCTTGGTGGTGAAACAGAATTAAATAGAGCACTTACGCTTTCTAAATTCTTTGACAGTTTTGTTACAGACCTTAAAAGTAAGCAAGCAAAGGATCAATTCTATGAAGGTGGTGAGACCGAAAATAAAATGGTCAACATCATTAAAGATAACATCTTTATAAGAAAGCTTGCTGAAAAACAAATTGTATTTATTGGTGAAGATATCAATGAGTCTGTACAAAGACCCAAAGGACAATCTTATTCTTACTCTAAGCCTTCACACATTAAAGACAAACTTCTCTTTATTCTAAATGCAAAGAGTGGTAAGTCTTATATAAATGATTTGCAAACAAGGTCTTACTATAAGTATTCTAAGTGGTTAGAGTATTTAGATTCTGATAATGCAGACAACGTATCTATAGATATGATGTCTCACTTTAAGCAGGAGGGAGTAGGTGATACAGGTAAAGACAATAAAGACATTAAGATTGCTGATGAATTGACCATGAACATCGCTATGATGTTAGGTCGTGATGAGCAAGGTAATCCTATAACACCATCCTTTAGAACTATTACCGCTGGTGATAAGTCTAGAGCTTTTCATATAAAAGGTTTTGAAATTGTTCAGTCCATGTTTGAAACAGGACAACTTTCAGAAGAGGTTATAGAAAGAGCAATGGGATATCTCAATGCAGAACTTGAAAGAGTTATTGAGGTACAAGGTGAAATAGATGCGATTGAAAATCCAGAAGAAGGAAGAGCTCCTGTAGAAAAGGTAATGCATTACAACACAGGTCTTAAGAATGGACTTCGTGTTTATTTTATGCCTGAACTATCTTATGAGTTCTATCGCGAGGCTGTTGAAAAAGAACCTAATGAAAGGTCACCTGAAGAAATAGCTATTGCAGATCTTGATAAAACAATCAAAGCTATTACCAAAGCAGCTGGTTTGGAGGAAAGAGGTCTTTATAATGAAAAAGGCAGACTTTTATTTGGTCCTAACTACACTAATGAAAAAGTTGCAGACAGTAAAAAAGTTGCTCAAGATATTCAAAACGCAATCAAACTAACACTCAATAATCTTTTAATGGATAAGGTTACTGCTGGTGTTGAAGAAATGCGTTCCTTCTATAAATACCCTGGTAATGAACAAGGTGTTGTCAAACTAGATCAGAAAGTTCAAAGCTTTTATAGTAAAAATCGTCCTGGTACTCAGGGAGCTGCTGTTCTAGGAGACTACTTTATCAATCAAATGTTTGCTAATGTTGAGTATACAAAGATGTATACTGGCGACCCAGCTTACTATAAGAATGTATCAGACTTTAACAAAAGGGTACAAGGTACTTACATCGATGGTGACAAGGGTGTTTTTGAAGATGGTAATGAAACATTTACAATTGCTGTAACAGAGTCAATTGAAGAATCATCCTCTCAAGATATTCTCGATGAGTATGAAAAGCTTATTGGTAGTAAAGTAAAGTCTTATAATAAGAATAATGTTGCTGATGCACAAGCTTGGATTTCTTTGGGTAGATGGATCAGCATTGAAAATTCATTGGGAAGATGGTCTGATAAACACGAAGAGATTTTCAATAAGATTTCTAAAGACCCTAAAGCAGAACTGACTAAGGAAGAAGTAAAGTTTGTATTAGACAATCATCCACCACAGTCAATGAAAGGTGTTTACTTTGATGTTGATAAAAATGGTAGACCAACATATCTAAAGTATTCACAAGCTGTTCTTATACCTCAGCTGACACAAGGTTCTCCTATTTTGGAAAAGCTTGTAGACAAGATGACTGAAGGTAAAATTGATGAGGTTATCACATCAGATGGTATTAAGGTAGGTGCTCCTGCAGACATCCTTGACAAAAATCTAGATGGTGAGTTTGGAACTCTAAAGTTAAAGGCAACATCATGGAGACTGCAACAAGACCTTCCTACTAAAGGTATCAAAGACCAAGATGTTGGTTCTCAGATAATGAAGAACATTCTTGCAAATGTTGATCCAGAGAACAACTATGATGTCAATGGCCAACCATTAACTGGAAAGCAGCTTACAGATGAGATTTTTAGAGTCATCAATAAGATGTCTAACTACGGTTCTGATAAGCTAAAAGCAAAACTATTTGACAGTGATGGTAATATAAGAAAGGATCAGATCAATAAAATCATTCTTGATAACCTTGAAGACCCTGATGAAAATCTTATCTCCGCATTAAAAAGAAATGTAGACTATGACTCTCTCCCTCAGTTTAGGGTTCCTATAATGAACGCAATCTTTGCTGAGGTTAGAAAATCTATTCGTCCTAAAACTAAAGGTATTGGTGCTATCCAAGTATCTGCTTTTGGTTTTGAGAGAATTACAGACAGATCTCAAATTGTTTGGCTTAAAGATGCTACGACTGATGAAGATAAAGTTCTAGACCCGCCTTCTAAAAAGAATGGTTATAAGGGGGATGTTCTTATTTCAGGAGCTATTTTAAACAAAATGATTCAGAATACAGAGCCTGGTGAAACATATAAAACACTCATAGATTTTGATTCTGAAGGTAATATTGTAAGTACTGAAAGACTTTTTGGAGTCAATGGTGTGCTTGGTGAATTAAAAGACTTTGGTGCTATTGGATATCGTATTCCTAACCAAGGACTTTCATCAAACGATGCTTTGAACATTGCTGGTATCCTACCAGATATTGCTGGTGATATTGTTGTTCCTTATAAAGAAATCACAACAAAGACAGGTTCTGACTTTGACATCGATAAAATGTATATGATGTTCAAAGATGTCAATCCACCTTTGGTAAGAGAAGAAGCTAGTGAATCAGCTAAAAAGTCAATTGATAAACTCACAAAAACCATATTTGAAGAAGATGATTTTAAAGCCAAATATGTAACTTCTGAAGAGTTTGAAAACATTCAAGACGCCAACAGACTTATTGATCTTTATCTGTCTATTCTAACAAGTGAGAATACAATTGAGCAAATCATTACACCTTTGGATTCTGATGATTTAAGGAAAGACATTAGAAAAGTCGCTCCAGAGCAAACAGTAAATATGTTTGATCCTATTGAGAATCTTAAGCTTAAGCATAAACTCAAGGGAGGAAAGAACAATGTAGGAGGAAACGCCAACCATTTGGTAAATATACTTTATGCTCAACTTGGAGAATCTAAAATCAATTCAGATTTGGGTGTTGGTCATATGGAAAATGGTGTTACGTTACTTAACAGATTCAAAGACGCAAACACCAATGAAGAAAAGCAAGAGTTTATTACAAAGACCCTTTCTGATTTCTTGACAGCCTTTGTTGATATTGGTAAGGATGCTTATGTTGTAGACGCCAACTATAATACAAAGACTGCAAACATTGCGTTTATGCTTTTAAGAGCTGGCGCTACAAAAGAATGGGTAACTAGATTCTTAAAGCAACCAGCTATTGAAATGCTTCTAAAAGAAATAGAAGTACAGGATGCGAGTATTGTTGGTTTTGTTGAAGAAAAAAACAGACCGTTTAATAAAGTAAAAGAAAGAATTCTTGATCAGGCAGCAATCAATCTTTCAAAAGCAGCTATAGATAGACTATCAAATCTAGATGCGGATGATGCTACCATTAATACAAGAAACAACTTTAAGATAAATAGACTTACTAATAATATTACAGACCCGTCAAAGAATGATAACTATTACGAAGATCAGATAACTGCTCTTGTAATGTTTGAGAAGTATAAAGGTCTTGCTCAAAATCTTGCAGACTTTAATCAATCTATGCGCTCAGATGTAAACGGCGCGGGTAGAGATTACTCTTCTCTTCTAGCAATTAAGAATACTATTGCTAAGGTAGAACTTGATAATGTAATTTCTGGTTTACAAGAAGTCTTTGAGAATACTCAAGTTGGTACATTTTATAGAAACTCTGTAGTAGTTGCACAAGATATTGTAAATCAACTATTTAATATTGGTAAGACAGATGGTGTTGTAGATGCCATAGGTGATGAGATGATGGGTTCTTATATAACAGATGAAGAAACCATTTTTGAAATACATAACTCTCTATATACATTCTTCCATAGGACTGGAGCCTTTGAAATAAATGAAGAAAAGCAAGATGCTTTATTCAAAGACCAGAAAGGAAGTCCTTCACTTGCAACAAGAATTTATAATCTTCAGAAACTTCAAAAGAAAGAGGATTTTAATCAAGAGGGTAAATTTTTGATTGATAGTCTTGTTGTTAATTTTAAAAAGATTGGAGCAGATAAAGTAAGACATGGTTTTATACAACTACCAAGCTCTACAAAATCAGGTTTAGACTTTAGACAAAATGTTTATGAGTCTTGGTTAGAACTTTTAAAATCAAACGACCCTCGATTTAGAAAGATTGGTGAAGACCTTATTCAGTATGGATTCTACTCAACAGGTTTTCAGAAGACACTTGGTTCTATATATGAGTTTATTCCAAACGAATGGTTCTTTAGAAATAATCACACAAGTTCTGTACAAACTAAGTTTGATAACTTTGATGGTTTCTCTGAAGAAGCTATGGACTTTGTTTACAAAGCCAATATGTTTGAAAATAAATTTGTACCTAGATTGTCAAAAGATCAGGTAGACAAAGGTAGAGAACAGATTGCTGATATTTCTAAAAACGTATCATTTAAAATAGATATAAAAGATCCAAGGAGGTTTGTAAAAATAGTTGATAAAAATGGAAGTATTCTTTTGTTTAAGCTAAGAGGTCTTGATGAAACTGGTAAAGCCATTTATGCAAGAGAAGTTACTATCAAAGAAAAAATAGGTTCTGTTTATAGATTTAAGTTTCCTGATAATCCTAATGAGCTTACTCCAGAACAAAATTCATTTGTTGATAGCTTAGTTGTTGTTGAAGAAGATACTAGTTCACCTAGTGAAGATAAAGACGATGTTATCAATGATGTGACAGCAGCGGTGGATGATGCTCAAACTACTGAGCAACCAATATCACAAACTCCTGTTCAACCAAGACAACGAGCTGCTGAGGTTGAATTAAATGAATGGAAAAGAAAAGATATAGAGAATTTATTTGATGAAAATCCAGCTTTAAAAGAAATAGGGAGTGTGGAAGAATACAACAAGTATTTAAAATCTGTATTTCCTAATAGCAAAGTAGATTACTTTTTATATCATGGAACAGACAATAATTTTGATGTTTTTGACAAATCTACACAAAACAAAAATACAGACCCTAATTTTATAAGTGAGGGATTTTGGTTTGCAACGACTAAAGAACAAGCGAGTGATTTTGGAAATAATGTAAAAACTGTAATATTAAACCAAGAAAACCCTTATATAAAAGAAGTTAGTTTGATAAAGGGTTATAGAGTTTTTGCTGATCAAGTAGATGATGTTAAAGCTGCAAAAAAAGCTGGAAATGATAGTGCTATTTTAGATATAAATGAAGGTGGTCTTGATGGAGAAGTTCCTGTTACAGAACATGTAGTTTTTGAGCCAAATCAAATTCACGAGTTAGGCACCGAAAAAGATATTCAAGGATTTAAAGAGTTTGTAAACAAACCAACACAACAACCAACACAACAAGCTAGTGAGGTTGAAGCTATATCAGAAAGAGTGTCTAAATTAAAATTTAGTGAAAGAATAAATGCTCTTATAGAAGAAGGTATTATAGCTTCTAATTTGACGTATAATTTAGGAAAAAGATTTCCAGTAATACTTAATATAAACGGAACTAAAGTAGCCTTTTATAGAAGTTCTGAAGGGACAGGTGGTAAAGAAAAAGGAGCTTGGACACCTATGTTTGGGTTTGGAGAAGATAATGGTAACCCTTGGTTAATTAAAGGAGATATTGAGACACAAGTTAACAAGAGTTATAATAACACCTTAATAAAACAATATGAAAATTTACTTAATAATACATTAAATTGGGATCATTCTTTAGATAAAGGTAAAGTTAAAGACCATCCTTATTTTAAAGACCTAAATTTAGCTTCCAATAAAGAAGCTTTTAATAATGAGCTTTATGGTGTTGAAGATTTAGGTATAGTGAACGGTGAAAGTGATGTTTCTGGTTTTATTGAATCAAAATTAAAATTTCTTCAACCAACACAACCAGCTGCTGCACCTAAAGAAGTTTCTGGATATAAAGTAGGAGATGCTTATGTTGGACCAATGTCTTATAAAACTATTGAACCAGGTTTTATAGATGATAGTTCTCTTGTTGAAGGTGTACTGATTGTTGATAAAATATTACCTAACGGTAAGTTGAAATTACGAAGGGGTATTAAACCTGATAAAGAACGTGAAGATTTAAGGAGTAAAGCTCTTATGTTAAATATGGATTATAATCAAAGTCTTAGATTTAATAATCCAACAAGAACAGCTGAGCTCCAAAAACAAGAAGCTGAAGCTCAGAAAAAGTTAGCTGACTATGATAGAAAAGCAGCTGCTGAGTTTAGACAGCGTGCCTCTAAAGCTGAAACTAGA
>Ga0208645_1001759_pt1 | contig 18290 bp, 14 predicted proteins | sample VirMetDEL_Sep_01_FD_184519 | JGI IMG/M metagenome (GOLD analysis project Ga0208645, IMG submission 184519) | Aqueous microbial communities from the Delaware River and Bay under freshwater to marine salinity gradient to study organic matter... | ecosystem: Environmental > Aquatic > Marine >... | reverse complement strand
AATGTTATCATCGCCAGAAGGGTCGGTGACGCCGAGTCCGTACTTAAGAGGATAAAGCTGAATGCGGTTTCTTACGGCAGTTCCGCTTGTGTTAATAACGTTATCTTTAGCTCTGAGCGCCATCATAGCTCTTTGGCGACGAGGGATAACTAACTCTACAGTGTCTCCGTTGGTAACGCCGATATCAGCCATTGCTCTATTAAAATAGAGTTTTACTTCGTTGACATTAGAGCCATTCTGCTCGGCCCAAATAACTCTGGTAGAAGTGTCAGCTCTCAAGTAAGATCCGATTAATTGGTCACGTTCGTGGTGATTGAAGCCTGTAATCACAAAAGAATTAGTGGCAACACTACCGGCAGTAAACGCTTGAACACCAAACTTAGTACCTTTGGGATAATCAGTGGACTTAGAAAGGAGTCTTACGGTTCCTTTGTCACCACCATCAATGTAGTAAGAAGCACCGTACTTAACAAGTCTGTTTCCTTCTGTTAATCCGCTGTTAAGTCCGCCGTGTGTAAGATAGGTAATAGGCAGTGTTGCGTTACCAAGCGATGCCACATCAAGCTGGTTAGAAGCTCTCATGTGGTGAACTCTTACCCAACGTGCTTCACCGTTGGCAACAGGAACATAGCAGAGGAACAAAGCACCAACAGCTCCGTACCATGAGAATTCGATCTTCCACATGGTGACCTTAGAGAAGTCAATGTTGTACTCTGATTGAGAAGTTAATGGAGCTCCGTCCAGAGAAATCGGATCACCAGGACGCTTAACAGAGATATCTGTAGGATCTACGTTAGCGGTAGAAACATCACTCCAGCGGACTGGATTCACGGTCCCGTTGAGTTGGTCGCCAGAGAACATTGCTCTAACAGGTCTCCACTCATAAACCATGCGATATTGCTTAGGAACACAGAGTCTAAACCATTCTTTCAAAGTAACGTTTCTAGCACCGATGGATCCTGTGGCGGAGGGGTCGTATTCTTTAGCAGCAACTCTATGGCTATCTGCTCCGAAAGCAGAGTTGAATTGAGCCTCGGTAACTTGATTACCACCTTGAACAGTAACAAGAAGGTTCCAGACTTTTACTCCGCTATTTGTCTCATTAGGGTCTGTGTCGTATCCCCATCTTGCGTCAGCATCAGAAGTATCAACAGCGTCACCCGTGCTATCAAGACCTAGTTCAGAATTAAAGTCAGATCCGCCACCACGGCTCAGGTTTGTTAAAATGTCTTCCCACTTACAGTGCGCGTCAAGGCGGATATACTCAGAAGATGGCTTGAGGAATAGATTGTTTTCTTTCCAGTTGAGATAGTCAGTACTAGACTTATCGATATCTTTTTGGTCAAATGGGAACTGGAATTGGCGGCCGCTCATGTGCTCTACAAAATTCCCAGAGGTGTCTCTGTAGGCAAGTCTTACAGCGTATCCTTCTTCGTACTCATAGTCATTGAGATCAGCTCCGCCCTCAATCGCATTTACGGCGTCAGGGCTGTAGCAAAGGCTGGGATCGTAGATTGCAGCAGCAACGTAACAAAGGCCATTTCTAAATACAACGGGATCTTCTCCGATCTCTCCCCAGTTACCGGCTTTAATGTTGCTGTTTCCAGTTGCACTCGAAGCGACTTTATTCCATCCATCACCTGTTGTTTCTACACCGGCGGGTTGGTAAGGTACAAGAGCTTGAGTTCTTCTTACACAACGAAAGTCGTTCTTATCGCCAAAGTTAGCAATCTCGTAGTAATAACCATCGAACTTATCAAAGATACCCCACTTCTTCAGCGAAGGAGCACCTTTCATAATGTCTCTGTTAGGGGTATCTGCAACATAAGTGCTTGCAGTGCGATTCATCTTCACACCCATGGTCGAGGAGCTAACACGACCAGGTTGGTAACGGAAGAAACGCTTAGAGGTGAGGATGGTGGTTTTGCCTTCTTCGGCTACTAGTTCAGCACCGGCTTCTTCGGCGAGGTGGTTGAGTCCTGTAAGTGTTGTTCCAGCTCCATCTACTTCGTTTTCAATAGGAAACTGAGACCACTCAGAAGGGTTGATGTCGTAGGTGTTTACGTCGGCAAAGATACCAAGCGCAACCTCGGCTCTAGGGATGCCAAGGAGCGATAGGGCGACTTCCGACTGAATCTTATTCTGTTCCTCAACTGGAATCGCTGGTTGGTCTTCAGCAAAAACAACTGGGAGTGAGTTAACAGCTTTTTGTTGGCCTAGAGGCACCGGCGCTGTTTTTCCAATAATAGTTCTTTTATTTGCCATGATGGTAGATTGGAATTAGTGGATCAATTAACAATTATATTGCCGTCAGCGATTTGGTAGTTACTTCTTTGGATATAGAGTTGGCCTCCAAGGAAGTCTACGCCATCGGTACCTGGGCTTAGAGAAGGAATGGTGTTGATTAACAAGGAGTTAGTATTAGCATCAATATCTACTACTTGATAAGCAGTATTTTGATCTAATCCTCCAAGGTCCGTATTATCAAAGCCACTTATGATAATCGAATCATTCTCTTCACTAGAGCTATTAAAGATCAAGAAGGAAAGCAGTTCAGAAGAGTTTCTTAGACGAATTGCTAAGTAATTATTGCCTCCGATCGTAGCTTCTCTGATATTAACGGGAACATATCCTCTACCTGCAGCTCCTAGTCTTACAGTTGCAGAGATCTCATACATGTATCCATATTGAGCGCTTTCTGGGTCAAGAAGACTTAGGCTTGCCGTGGCAGGAACTGTGTTTCCGTCAATTGTTGTCGAGGTTTTGCCTGGTAGTGTAACAGAGAAAATTCCAGCCTCGAGTTGGTCCTTGGTTTGAATAACTTTGAAAGAACCAATTTTGTTGCTAACGTTTTTCTGCCCAGAAGCATCAAGGCCGTAGATATCAGCGATAACGGTATCTTGCTTGATGCCAACCGACTCACCACCATTAGTAACAGTGAAGTAAATAGGCTCAAGAGCAGTTTCTCTACGGACTTCGATAGGAGCCTTAGAGTATTCGTTATTGTATCGATCAACAGAGCGGATGAGTGAGTCTGTGTCTGAATACGCCAAGTTATCCCCGGCGTTCCACTGATAAGAAGTCTCAAGAACAATACCCTCGTCACCACAAGAACGAATAATGTTATTGTTGATTGTTGAGAAGTCAATGCCAAAGAAGAACGGACCAGCAGTTGCAAACTCGAAGATGTTGCCTTGGACAATTGCGTTAGAGCTATTATAAACTGCGATTGGTCTTACCTCAGGCTCATAAGATCTACCCATCTTGCTGAAGATGTTATTGGTAAATAGGAGGCTAGAGGAGTTTTCTGCGTGGATTCCAGATCCAGCAGCATCAACATAACGGCACTCATTAGATACAATATTATCAGCATACTTCAAGAACACCAGAGTTTCTGAAATATATCGTGATGGATCGGCTGATGTGGCAGAAGGAGCGACAAGAGATACAGTAGAAGATCTATTTCCGTCAAATACAATCGATCTAAATCTTAAGCCATTAATAGGAGCCTCGGAGCTTCTGCCTCTGAAGTGCAATAAGCCAGGGTTGATGGATCCAGAGATTTGTGACTGGAGTCTTTTAATAACGGAACCTTCACCAACGCCTCTGAAGGAAATGTCGCTAAAGTCAAGGTCGAGTGTGTTAATAAACGACGAGTCTCTGAGGTTATATACACCAGCAGGGAAGAAGATCTCCTTAATATTACCCGTTGCGGCAAGTCGGATAGCATTTCTAATTGGCTCGGAGTCGTCGATTACAAATTTGACTTCATCTCCGAATTGGTAATCTGGGCCATTTGTTAACGCTCCGTCAGGAACAGCCTCGCATTGTAAGTAGTTAGGCTGAGAGTTTTCTACAAAAGGCTTGATTTTTAAATGCTCTTTTCCGATAATCTTCTTCATCTGAGTCGGAACATCGCCGATAACAGAAACTACTCCATCAAGAAACTCAGGAGACCAACCTGCTTCGTCGTTGTTCCAGCTAGGAATTTCTTTTAGGCCGTAGTCTCTGAAGGTAACCAGAGCAGCTCCAGGGAAGCCGATCTTTGCGTTACCGATCATTCCTAAAAACTCAACTCTAGATCCCCAGACTCTGTAGATAATAGGAACAACATTTTGTCCTGTTCTTGTGAAGTTAATATCTACGTATTGGTCTTGGTTCCAGCGATCAGGATCAAGGACTCCAGAAAACTGACCGTTCTCGTTTCCAGTGATGATGCTTACGGCATTAGGCATTCTGCCGGTGCTCACATCATAACCAAAAATATAGTACTTTAGCGGCTGAACAATATTTGAAGTAACTCCGCTTGAAGAGAAGTCTACTCCTTCTGGAGTTGCTGAGCCTGTGATTAGAGGTAGTTCTGGAGTGCTGCTGCCTCCCACAGCTCTGTAGATATGAGCCTGGAGTTCGATCCCGGCGCTTAGTACTGATAGATATTGCTGAAGAGTGCCATTGTTCCCATCAGAAATGCTTCCGATGGAAAGCTCATCTTCCAAGCCGGAGATGAGACTTCCACTGAAAACAGTATCTAGTCCCCTTGCATCGTAGTTTTTTACGTTGATGTAAGAATTCTTATCTTCGGGGACTTGGAGAACAAATTGTCTTCCTGACGAAGGTATGTATCTCATGTCAAAGAATATGTCTTTTTTACTTTAAACTTTTTTCACGACGACATATCTCTTTGATGCTCGTACCTCTCAACTTCTCTGCGAATATTCAGGTTATTTTCTAAGTTGTTTTTCTTGATTTGTTCAATGATCGCAGGCTTTTCCGACTCCTCGGCATTTTTGATAACATTCAAAACACCATAGGGGTCGGGTAAAAGCCCACCGACTTTATACACAGATTGGAAATAATCCTTTTCCATTACGCGTTATATGGGGCGTTAGGCTGATGGAGGGTGTATGATGCAAATACATCTAGGACGTTGGTGCTATTTGACTCATGCCAAACATACAATGAATCGCCTTCTTTAAGGATGAACTTATTGCCTTGGATGACTTCAAATGCTGTGCCGGCAGGGATATTAACTCCATAGAGGATATAAGCCGATCCACCTGCACTAGTGACCTTTGCATTAACAGTAATTGCGCCAAGGGTTTTATTTGTCATAATCAAGGAAGTGATCAGAGCAAAGTTCTTCTCAGCGTCTGTGAGAGGGTTTATTGCGGCGGGAACAGTAAGAAGTCTATTTGTTTCACTTACTTCAACGTTTGTTGGTGATCTGAAAACGTTGCTTGAAATATTAGATGGTAAAAGAATTTGTGCCATGGTGTTGAATTAGGTCAGCTCCAGATTAAATTGTGCATAAATTGATGAGCTCTAGAAGCATGAAGGTCTCTTCTTCTGATTACAGAATTCACAGAGTCGGGCGATGCTTCTACCTCAATGAGGTTACGAGAAAGTACAAGAGGGATCTCTGTTCCAAAACCATCTTGCAAACGGCCCTGATCGCGAAGGGGCTCATACCCAGTCATAGTCGACGGGATAGAAAGGGTGGGTACTCCGTCAGTATCAGGAGACCCGGTTACTGTTGTGAGAAGAACGTTACTAAACGTTTTTGAGATCTCAAAGTCTTTAATATTAGACGCCATCGAGAGTAAACCCCAGGTTTTTAGTTTATAGGTCTATGTAACTTTAAACAACACTTGGATTTATAGCAAATGAGCAAAGAAGCACTTGCCGAACTGATTGATGCTTACGCAGACGCAAAAGCCAGTAAGAATAAGATTCTTGTTCAGACGATGATTCGTCAGCTTGAACTAGCTCTTGATAAAATGTTTCCTGCAGAAGAGGCAGAAACCCCGGTCCCTAGCGTAGAAATCACAGAGTGATATGAAAATTACACGACTACCAAGAGGTAACGCGCAATTCCCCAAGGAAAAAGACCCTGGGGATCTTGTTGTATTGTCTAATGGTGACGCTTTTACTTGGAGTAAAGGCATCTGGATGATGCTTGGTGGTAGGTACTTAAAGCCCGAGGTAAGAGAGTGGATGTTAGATTACCTCAAGGAAGGATGGCCAACGCCATCTGAAGCTAACTTTGATCTTGGCCAGATGCTAGAGCTAGCCGGTGATGATAAAGAAGATCGGCGTTGGACGCAAATGGCAATTGATAATATATCTAAGATCTCTGATATAATGAAATCAGAACGTATTTCTTAATGGGTAAAGCAAAAGTAAACATTGTAGGCGAGATGGTTGAGATTGACCAGCTTGATCTTTCGAGGCTAACGACAGACTGCCACGGAGTGGCTTACACAGGAGAAACCAACTTAGTATACACCGACGTTGTAAGATCTCATACCATGGCGGATATATTTGATCTGTACCATGACGATGGGAAAACCGTGCATAAAATTTGGGTGTTAGGAGGTAAATTAAGTCCTAAGTTAGCATCTCCAGAGATTGTTATTAAGCAATAAAAAAGCGGGCGGGGAACCTAATCCCTACCCGCTCTTCTTTTATGCTATGGGCTAATTGGCTCAGGCTGCAGGGACTTCGTCCACAACTTCGGTAGGAGCGGCAACTGCCTCTTCAACAACTTCGCCCTCGCCGCCTTGACCGGGCTCTTCACCAAGCTGGAGTTGCATAGCCTCAACAGCCCCTTGGAGCTTGAGGGCGAGTTCTTGGCGTTGGGCGAGTGCTTGGCGGAGTTGGGAGATTTCTTTCTCGAGCTTTTCGAGCTGGGAGGAGAAGTTTTCTTTGAGATCTTTGGGTTCCATACGTAAACGTTTATGTGATGTATACAGGTCTATTTTAAACCAAAAAACAAAATTTGTACACTAAGCAGGTGGTAAGATCCGAACTCAGCAGAATAACTCTGCCAGCGTTCAAAGGGATTATAATAAAGCTTGGGTATTCTTTTGAGTATTTAGTTTATAGTCTATGTATTTGTTTTATATTTACTACTGCTCCAGAAGGTGTAGAGAGTCCGCTCAACTTAATTCTTAGTTGATGACTACTATTTCTAGCAACTCCGCTATTGTATTCAGTAGATCCATTCCACAGAACAAATGATGCAGTTACTTCAGAACTATTGCCACTACCACCCACACCATAAGAAATTCTTGTTGCGTTTATAATTGTTGAAACATCTGATCCAGTCCACCCAGTTCCTATATGCACCATATAAGTAGAACTACATCTGTAAGCAAAAGATCCATAATGATTTGGATTTCCAGAAACTGTAACTTCAAAAATTGCTGCATAATATGGTGTATTTCCAACATAAATTCCTGTATCTACGGTTGTTGAGTCAGTAAATCTTTTGCCGTAGATTGCGTCGCAGTTTATAGCTCCCTCTACATCCAGTTTTTCCGATGGATTTGTGGTGCCGATGCCGACATTGCCAATTGAAGTTATACGAAGTCTTTCTTCCAATCCAGCAGTGCTGGAATGAGCATTATGTGTGGTTTTAAATACAATTTCTCCATCGTCATTACCAGTTGCCCCACTATGGTTGCCCATACTGATAGCAGCAAGTTCACTGTGATGTTGCCAACCATATGGTGCTACTTTAATTTGATATGGAACATTATTTGCAGCATTTGTATATGATCCAGGAGCATCATATGGTCCAAGAATTACATCACCATTAGATCTTATACGAAGTCTCTCTGTTGCATTATTGGTTCCAGTTGTATTATCCCTGGTTCCAAATATTAAATCGCCATAGGTATAACCAGAAGTAGTTACTTCTTTAAAACCAATATAAGCAGGAATTCCAGTTCCACTCTCACCATTAGTGTATCCAAAACCTATTAAATAGTTTCCATTAGCACCAGCACCCCACTCACTTCCACCTAAATGAATGTAACAGTTTTGTCTGGAAACACTAGATGGAGCGGCACCACCACCAACACCTTTACTAATTTTTATTTGAGCGGCACCTTGCGTAGTGTTATCACTATCTCTAACATGAAGTGTAGCACCTGGAGTATTCAATCCAATACCGACATTGCCAGAAGAAGTTAATATGATTTTTGTATTAGCAGATGAAGGAGAACCTGAACCTATTAAAAGTTTATCTGAACCAGCAGTCCAAGTATTATCAGAAGAAAGAAAGAAGAAATCACCACCATTAGTTCCAGTATTAGTAAGTCTTAAAACAGCACCATATGATGCTCCACCAGATATATGTAATTTTGCATTTATTGGATTATCAGTGCCGATGCCGACATTACCTGTCCCTCCAGTAATTACCATTCTTTCACTGGAACTAGAAGCATTATTTGCAGTATAAAATATTAAATGGGGTGTATTTCCATTTCCATTCCTTCTAGCTCCAATTCTTACAACTCCTTCATTATCTTGAGTATTGACATATCCTGTTTGTATTGCAATAAATGCTGTACTATCAGTAGCACTGGTTGAATCATTAAATCTTGCAATTATTGATGCATTTTGCGAAGTAGTAACGTTTAATTTATTAGATGGATTATTGGTGCCGATGCCGACATTACCATCTCCCTGACAGACAAGATGTGTTGTAGACTCATTTGTCCCACAAACATAGAGAGAATAATTGGAACTTGTATTACCTGCTCTTATAAAGATACCATTTGGTCCTGTGTTGGTATCTCTTCTGATCTGCATACCCCACATATTTGATCGGGTATCATAGACTTTCAGAGTAGCACTATAATTTTGTCCTGTTATTTCTTGTCCACCAACTGAAGTAGTTCCAAACCCACTATTTCCAAAATGAATTTGTTTATCAGCAGTTACACGAAGACTTTCTGTATTAGAACCGCCAGTATTTCGAGTAAATACTACAAAACGAGAAGAATCTTCTGCGCCATCTTGATGAAATCCAAGGCCCCCTACTGTTGTAGGAGTTCTATTCTGTGCATTTAATTGGAAGAAATAATCGCCATCAGAACCTGCTACATTAGTCCTTCTAGAAGTAAATTGATTATCACCGGACGTACCTGAGAATAAAATTTGTCCATTTGAAGCTATACGAAGTCTTTCTGTTCCAACTGTACCAGTTGATGGCGTACCAAAAACTATAGAGCTTCCGCTACTTGAATTACCACCATCAACAAGTCCTTGTATCCAGGAAGTAGCAACGCCAGTAACTAATTCAATTCTTGTTCCTGCTCCACCATTTCCTGCAGAGTTTGTAGATTTTATAGTTGTTAAAATAGTATTGAACGGATCTGGGCTATTATTTGTTACTTGCAAAAGTGCAGTTGGATTATCCTCATTAATGCCGACATTTCCATTTGCTTTAATATAGGTATGTCCAACTCCATCTTGACCAAAAACATATCCGCCCGTATTTGACGTGTTGAAATGCATCGTGTCAGAGCAATACAATCCAAGTTGATTATATGAAGCTCCTATTCTCATGTAGCTTGGACTATTCGAATTTTCTGGTCCATATAGCTCTAGATTACCAGAACTAGTATATATCATATACTCAGTTGAACTATTAGCAACATGGAGTTTTGATAATGGGTTTGCGGTGCCGATGCCGACATTACCAGTTGAAGTTATACGAAGTCTTTCTCTTACTGTTGCATCAGAACTTTGTCTAGTTCCAAAAGTTAATGCTGTATCTTTACTTCCTGCAGATTCATTAAAAGAACTAATTGTTGCTTGACCTGTCTGTGCTGTACCTCCAGATAAAGATTGGAATTGTAATGTTGCGTGTCCAGCGGCGCCATTATTTAAAATTACAACGTTTGAATTATTTGTGGTTGCTGCTGCATCATATGCTGTAGTTGTTGATCTAGTTGATGTAAGTCTTCCATCTGATTCTATACGAAGTTTTTCTGTTCCGTTCGTAGCAATTAAAAGAGATGCATTTTCTCTCAACCAAATATGTCCATCATTGTTTTGATTTAATCCAATGTCCAATCCATCACTATTAATAGTGCTGCCAGTCTGAGCAGAATGCATACTCATCCAGCAAGAATTATCTGGACTATTGATTACCAAACGATTATAAGCAGCTGCTCCAGATAAATTACTATTTAAACCTAACCGACCATTTGAATCTATACGAAGTTTTTCACTGAAACCTGCTTGAGTTCTTGGTGATGAAGATGTGCCTATTACAAGCTGAGCACCATCATCATAACTAAATGTTGCTTGACTATTAGACTCAACATTTAAATTAAATTCACCACTTCCACTACTTACATTTGTCCTATCAAGCGATAGGAATTTATTAGTAGTATTTGATATCAATATCTCACCATCAGAAGTTATACGAAGTCTTTCTGTATCATTTGTATATACGATAAGATCCGCAGCCTCTGCATTTGATATTTGCAAATCTGATCCATTTAAAGCAAGATAAGAACCATCATTCGCCCCAAATCCAGTTGTAGAGTTTCTTAATGTTAATAATTTTCCACTATCTTTAGATAAAGAAAGAAGACCATTTGGATTATTAGTCCCGATGCCTACGCGGTGTGTGGTCTCATCAACCGTCAGAGTTGGTACGCCCGCCTGGACGTCAAAGTCTATCCCTCCAATTGCATCAAGGTCGATGAGATATGAGTCGATACGGGTAAGAGCCATAGGAGAACCGAGCTACAAAGCACACTATAATATTTCTATAGCTACTTTAAACCTATGAATTAAAAGCTTCGATTACAGCCTGAGGGGTAGCATCAACAACTGCTTGTGCCGCAGCTCTTTCTTCTTCGTCGCGGACAATGGCAGGGTTAGGTACAACAAATACAGCGATCTCGCCGGTTTCAATGTTAGTCTCAGTAGTCTCAATAGTTGCAGGAAGGGGGTCAATAGCCGGGCTAACTTCTACTGTTCTTGTTTCTTCGACCAATACTCTGGCGCCTGTCCAGGCATCATAGACTTCCACATCTTCGTCGAGGAAGAGGGGCCAAGGTTGGGTAATTTCTTCAGTAAGGGCCTCGCGGCCTTCGGAGAGGGTGTATTGCTCTAGGCGCTCGAGAGCAGCAATGTATTCGCGAAGCTGCTTGTTAAAAGTCCAGTTGTCCGCCGCTTCTTGCACCCCATCGGGTACTGGGCCGATGGTTGTCCCGCCAGTGATGGTCTTCGGGTATAGGTCTTTAATGCCTTGAATAGTATCTTCCCAGACTGTAGTTCCATTGACCTTATCCCAGTACATCATATCGAGCTGTTCTTCACGGGATGGGTATTCTTGTGAACGAAGAGTAGCATAGTCGGGTTCAATGATGTCTGGGCCTTCAACAATCTCTATACCTTGTTCAGCAACATCTTTGATGAATTGTTGGTAAGAAGTGTTATCATCAACTATTGGAATAAAAGAATTTTCTTTCTTTATCAATTGTGTATTTAAATGATTAATTATAATTTTATACATTTTTATAACTCCGCGTTTGCTGCAAATCTTCCTTCAAAATATCTTCTAGCACCCGTGGAATTGCAAGTTGCAGAAATACCCCATGAGGTATAACTGGCACTCAAAGTTGGAGCTCCAAATCCACTAAGTTGACTAAAGAGAGATATCATCTGTGGTGCAGCTCTCATTGTAGTTGGAAAATTACCTCTAATATAATAAGTTTGTCCAGAAGTTACATCCCCAGTAAAAATATAATCATAGCTTCCTCCTTGAGTGAAATAATACCTCTGACACAATGCCAGTTCCTCACCATAACTTCTGTGCTCAAACTCTGTGGCGTTTCTGCCGACTTCTAATTGGACTCCTGTAATCATCCAATATTGACCAGTATCTAATATCGGATTTCCACCAACATTTCTTCTGTTAGTGGCATATGCTGCCCAATTATCTGTAAGACTACCTGAAGTATATGTTGTATTTGCATTACTAGATAACCACCAATTCAATTCTAATCCTAATGTATTATCATATGTTGGAACACCACCAACTGTATTTGGTGGAAATGTAATAGTTTTATATTCCCATACACCACTACTATTAATAGTATATTGTTTTATCATTTGATGACTACTATCATCATCAAGACATTCAAGATTGTATGTGCCTGGTCTGTTTGACTTTACCCAAAAAGAAATAGTGAATGGTTTTGCAGAAGAAGTTCCTGTTTCTAATTGTGAAATATTTTGTGCTTCAATTTTTTGACCAAGAAAAAAATATTGCGCTGGAGATGAAGAATCATTTCTAACGACCTTCAAAGATTTGTAAAATCCTGCAGGAGCATCAGTTTCTTGGGACATAACAACTGCCCCAGCATTATAGTTAATCCAACTATTCCATCTATCTAATGTTCCAATAGCACCAGCAGTGGGAACATCTGCTGAGGTTGCTCTCTGAGCAATCCTCATATCGCCATTAATAATCAAATTCTTCCGACCAGCACTGACCAACTCCCTCGCCTCTTGGGCGGTTTCCGACGACATGATCTCTCCGCCCTTAAGGCCAATAGGCCGCTCGAGTTCTGAAAGTTTCTCTCTGATATTAAATGCTGGTTTGTTAACTCTGACTGCCATGGGTTATTGTTCCGCTACAAGGCCATTAGATGCTGAGATGGCGGTCGTTACCGCCGTTGTGGTATTACCCACTCTTCTTAGCCCTTTAAACTCAGAACGGCCAGATGAGGTACCGACATGGAGCAAGGAGGTGGTGTCATCGTAGGCCAAGGCCGTTACAGCATCTGATGAACCATAAAGAGTGCAGGCAGCATTCTCTTGGAAGAGTACCTTTTCGTCCTCATAGATTTTTTTGATTTGTTCAGCGGAAGGTGCTGATGCTGATACTCTAAACAAAGAAATGGAACCACCTGTTAGTGCTTGTCCTCCGCTAGAACCATCTATTCTATGTCCTAAACTAAATTGAGTGTTGGTAATAAAGTTAGTTACATTCACTCCACCATCAGTTCCAGTAGCAACTAAGTTGCCGTTAAAATACATTTCTTTTGATCCACCGGACCTTCTCAACGCGCAAACATGCTGCCAACTATTTTGAGGTAATACGTCTCCAGAATAAAAATCCAGCCAATTAAAAGTGCCGTCGGGTCTAGTAAGAAATCTTATTTGTCCGTCATTATTTAAGAAAAGTAATACAGTACCATTTTCATCTAAACCAGGAGTTCCATATTCCGCTATACCAGAATATTGATAAGTTGTAAGATAAAACCACCCCATCATAGTAATATCGCCTGTTCCAAAATCCATGTATGAATCATGAGGTTGAATTAATTTATTAGAAGAACTCCACCCGCTATAACCCACCAACTCCGCCCCAGTGGCAACGGGAGTCTTGGTGATTGTTCCGTAAACTGTGAGACCAGTATTGTTTACTGAACGGTCTTCTTCTTCCAACTCTCGGAGAAATAAATTATCCAATGTGAAATTTACAGTACCACCACCATAAGCATACATTCCCAACCCATATCCAGTGGTTCCAGTATAAGTTATTAGTTGAGTATATGATCCATTTGCACTAAAACCAATTGGAATATTACCAGAGTTTGCTTGACCTGCTTCAAGTCTACCACCTGCACCATAATTACTTATAGTAAAACTTAAAATATATTTTTTTCCATTTGTTAGTGTTGTGGTAGAACTACCTAAAAACGAATATCCACCACCAGTGTAATTAACTGTTGCAGTTCCACCAGATATTGTCCATTGAGCTGCAGCAGAAGACCATTCATTAGCATCTGCAAAATCTCCTTCTGGCCATAGTTCTGTCCCAGTTACATCCGTATCATCAGTATCAGACAGGAAGGCACCTTTGCAGTCTCCGTGCATCCATCCTGTGTTGTAGTCAGAAGTAATGTAGTTGGACATTCCGTTTGCAGGAAAAGTTCTATCTTCTTCAATATGAATTAATAAATCATCTCCAAAGAAAATATCATTACCTCTTACTATAGGATTGACTGTAATTCCAAAATTTGGAGTTACAAAAGGCATGTAATTTGCACCACTAATAATTGACCCGTACCCATAATATGTTTCATCAGTGCCTATAGCATTATCTCCATGAGCAGGTCCACTACCACCGTCTCCTAATTGTGTTAATGTTATTAGATTAAAAGTTTCAGCAGACTGACCACTAGTTGGACCATTATGAGTTGCTAAAAGAACATCCCCATCAACATCAATTTTCATTGAATCCCCGTAAGCATGAGAAACACTGTTTACAGTCCCATCATCCTTAATCACACTCACACCACCATCAGTCGCAACGGCAATAGTGGGAATTGGAAGACCAGTAGTAGAGTCAATGGGTGCGTTTGGGAGGACCGTCATTGCTACATCGTTTACGTCATTATCTACAATATAACCAACACTATCGTCCCAACTTCCAGTAGTTGGTGTTCCAGTATTTCTATTTGCAAGTCCTCCCCCTATCCATTTTCCATTATAAGTTGAAGACCCAGATTGCATATGCCTGTAAGCAGAGTCTTCAATGAAATTAAGTTTTAAAACACCTGCTTGACCACTATTAACGGTTCCTGCTAAATTTCCAATTGCTATTATCCCATTCAAAGCAGCAATAGAATCAGGTTTAGCACTCAGAGACGGTATTAATCCGCTGCCATTTACAATATCCTGAAACTCCATCCATAATGGCATATCAGGGTCATCGCCATCATAAATTTTAATATGGTATGAACTATCAGTGACAATCACAGCAACAGCAGGAAACTCTCTTCGCGCTCCGCGCGTCGATGTATTTAGGGTCTCATTGTACCAGGAAGTGTGCTGGGTGCGATAGCGCCATGCTCCGCCATCGGAGTCTTTGGAAGTATCGTAAACAAACACATCTACGGCCGTATCGGCAATATCCTTATTAAACCCTTCTAGCGCCGTTGCCCCGCGTATTGTCTCAATATACGCTCCGTCAGCATCTTGGAATGCCAAAGTCCCCAACATGGCGTTTGTGGATACCTGATCTAGCGATGTTCCAATAAGCGCTCTTTGGTCTGCCATAAATTTGCGTTAGAAAAATACTCTGTGAGGGGTGTTGGGCGCCTCGATTATATACTCTTTCAACTTATCAGGGACGTTTCCTGCAATGTTGACATGGTAGCCCGCAAGCGGGACAGGTGGGGAGAGCTCAATAGGCTCCCCGGTTGTCTCATCGGCGCCCCACTCGCCGGGTGGGTCGTAGATGGTGCCAATGACATCAATTGTCCGCTCATGGGATGATAGGGAAAGCAATATTGTTCCGTCCTCGGCGACGTGGGTGAGCCCGGCCTCGGCCATAAGCTCCTCAAACGTGGCCTGAGAAGGGAATTTTAGGTAGGTGGCGGCGGTGGTCATGATGTTAAAGCCTGGAGCTGGGTGTTAGAAAGCCTTCTATTGTAATATTTAAATTGCTTAATATGCGAGTTTAATACATTTTCTGAAGTTGTAGATCCTAAATACAATATATCTGGAGTAAATAAAGTTACGCTACTCAAGCTTACATTTTGATTTCCATTAACGTACGAATTAATATCATCCTCTTTTATTGTAAGAATTGATTTATATTCTGATGCCAAATTTGCAAATGTATAAGTATTTGCATCTGAAGTATTTATATAATGATACGGTCCTACACTATCTCGGCTAAATCCATAATATCGATTTGAATCGGATGTTAATTTAAAAGCATATGAAGGTATTCCATAATTACCTTTGGAATTTGGCATTGTAACATCAACAAACGCAGTACCTTCGGTGGGGTTGTACCATTCTGCAAAGTTTGTGCCAGAAATGGAGGCAAGGTCAGCGGCGCGGGTGACAGTAGAGCCGGAGGTGGGGATGTAGGAGGTTGGGAAAGCACCTGCTTCTAGTTGAAATCCCCAGACTAAAGTTGATCCTCCAATAGCACTACTATCCTCATTATAAGCAGATGCCGTATATAAAAACTGAGTGGTTGTTCCAGAAGACTGAGTATTTCCGATAATAATACATCTATACCAACCATCTGGGTATTTTTCTATTTGTAATGTATGACCGCCATTACCATTAGTAATAATTTGAGTTTCTCCGTCGCCAGTCAAAAGAAATCCTGCTCTTACAATTGCTCCACCAAGATTCTGAAAAGACCATACAAAATAATTATTTCCATTTTGTCCTTTCGCCCAACAAGATAGAACCATAGAGTTGGAATCAAATGTTATACTTCCGGTTGTTCTCCAATATGAGATACTAGTATTTGTTCCATTACGAGCAATTCTACAAGCCTCTGTTTCTCCATTTGGTGCTGTGGCGGTATTGTAAGTTATAGTGGCACTACCACCAGTAAATGATCCAGATTGAGGTTGAGAATTTAACTGAGAATTAGTCCTACTCTCCTCAATCAATAATCCAAGACTCTCACCAGTGGTCGGGTCGTGGTCGAAGCGTGGCACATTATTTGGAACAGTGCGGATGATGCCATCCTCATCAGTGTATGTTGCACTACTATCCCTAGTAAACAACACCCTACTATCCAGCCTTTTCTCTCTTGCAAAATTAAGATCGAGGGTGGGGCGGATAAGCGGGGTATCCCGCGCTGTGATAAACCCTGAGTCGGAGTAGATTGCCATGCGTTACTTAACCTCTTCTAATACAAACTTAAACTTCTTCCCACTCCGGCGGTTGATGAGGAACAACTCCTCTTCGCCTTCTTGGATGGTGTAGGCGCCCCATGTCCCATCGACGTCGTTGGCGGAGCCTTCATTGGATAACTGGAGGTCAGCAGAGTAGATATTCGCCCAGCGTTTAGTCGGAGAACCAAAGTCTTGGGTTGCATCTGCACCTGGAGTGATATGCCCAGTAGAGTGATTAATATTTAATCTTAGAGTTGATGGAGAATCTGTTGTTCCCGAACCGCTATAAATCCTAAATTCTGTTTCATTATTAAGAGACCAAGAAGTGTCAGTTCTAGTAAATATTAAATTTGCAACATTAGTTGGTTCACCCTGTAATTTTATATTTCCATTATATACTACAAGTTTTTGTGAAGGGTTATCAGTGCCGATGCCGACATTCCCAGTTGTTTTTATTGTGAAATACGTTGATTTATGTTGGTTCCAATCTGTAGTGTCTGAAACACTAGAGTCATAGTATCCGATATCAAACCGATTATCTTTATCTGCTGCCTTAGCATCTACTATCCAGTGTTTATCGCTATTTGATAAAATTAGAGAAGAACCATTATCACCTATATCTTGAGAGGCAATTTGAACTCTTGAGTCTTCGGCTTCAAATCTAGCAACAATATAGTTATCTTCTGAATTTGTTATGGAGTATCCACTTGTTCCGCTTAAAGTATGTAATTTTTTTAGTGGGTTTGTGGTGCCGATGCCGACATTTCCTGCCGGTGTAATTACAAGTTTATCAGAATAACTATTTCCAGAAGTCTGAAATTTTAAATTTCCTCCATCTACTACAATAAATACCAATGTTCCATCATCTTCATCTTTGATGGCGATAGAACTACTTCCACCAGTTCCTCTGAAAGACGCAACTGTTCCTCCGCCAAGAACTTCAAATTCTGTTGATGGATTATCAGTCCCGATGCCGACATTGCCAGATGAGGTTAATGTTAATGGGCCACTAGTATAACCACTAGTAGTAATTGGTCCTAAGATCAATGAATCAGAAGAGTTATAACTGTAAACCCCAATAAAATTATTTCCGGCATTATTAGGAGCTAATCCTCCTCGCCTTGTAAATATTATCTGCCCGAAGCCATTAAAGTCACCACCGGTGATCGTACTAGTGTCTACAGCTAATGCGACATTTCCTCTTATATCGCTTGGGTTCCCCACCATAATTGAGGAATATGATCCGCTATATCCATATAGCTTTTCAGATAGAGCTAAGTAATTATTTGCATTAAGTCTTATATCACCTTGTACGTTAATCCCAGTTGAAGTTGTCTCAAACTTTAAATCATTATCATAATATAGCTTTACCGCTCCAGCTTTGGTAAAATCTGCCATTTTACCGCTACCAGTAGAGTTATCGCTAATTAACCTAATCAACGATCCATTGGTATTTATATGAAGATTACCACTTCCTGAGTCTGAGATATAACTATCCGCTCCGCTATGATATATCTGTAGATCATCTCCATCGCCAAACAACGCCTTATCATTATCGCCTAACTTGATCTGATTAACAGTTGTAGTCGTGGAGTTAACCGTAGTGGTGGTGCCCTGGACGGTTAGGTTACCTTTGATCTCTACGGTGCCGGTATCGTCGCCCACGGCCGCTGGATCAATGACAAAATTCGCCGGGCCTTGGAGCTGCCCAGAGGCGATTAGGTTCGCCGCACTGATATCTCCTGTGGTGGTGATGTTGGCCGTGACGCCGACCCTATCGACCGTTGTATTGAGGTACTGAGCATGGTCGTCGTCGGTCAG
>Ga0208645_1001758_pt1 | contig 18310 bp, 22 predicted proteins | sample VirMetDEL_Sep_01_FD_184519 | JGI IMG/M metagenome (GOLD analysis project Ga0208645, IMG submission 184519) | Aqueous microbial communities from the Delaware River and Bay under freshwater to marine salinity gradient to study organic matter... | ecosystem: Environmental > Aquatic > Marine >... | reverse complement strand
ATACACGTTTGTACATTAATCTTTTTAGGCTCGTTAACATTGTCAGTAAAAAATAACAAGTCATCAATAATGTTTATACCTGTTATAATTTCTTCAGAAAACTTTAACGTGTCTTGTTTTTTGTCTACTAAAACTACTTTTGTCTCTTCGTTATCAAGACTATATTGTAGTATAGCGTCTGTATTACCATCGTTAGTAACAAACCAATATAAGTTATTTGTTTTTTCATCAGAAACACTTGCAATACATTTATAAGAAGCTGGCACTATAGCCTCTAAAGGTTCGTTACCTAATATATTTTGAACAGTACCAACGGCAGCATCATCAGAAGTTGATACTTTAATATTTTCAGCATGTCTATATTGACCGCTAGGTATTATTCTTTCATCAAGGTCTTTGTTCATCTTACCCTGAGTAAAAGTGTTTTTAATCTCCGGCATATGTTAGTGTTTTATCCACTTAGATTTACCTCTAAGTATTTGTATTATTTCTTCTGTCTTTATGTTTGACAACCTAAGCTTTGCCTGTCTTGTTGCAGCAAATTTTTCTTTTTTATACCTTTTAACTACATATTCAGGTACGTTTGCTCTTGTAGATAATATTGCATACATTATGTGCATAAACAATGCTTGTTGTGCAAATTTATGAACTTGCATTTCTTCATCAGTACCAAGACTATCGCTTATATAATCTAGTATCACAGTTTTTCCAGAAACATTAGAGCTAAAGTTGATTAAACCTCTTAAATTATCTATAAAATAAGATCCGTTAACTTGAGCGTGTTGAGGTTCTATACCGTATCTTTCTCCTAAAACTAAATCATAAGTACCATCGTCGTATTTATTAATACTATCTCTAGGTGTCATTGAAGTAAAATTTTCAGATGTTAAAGAGTTTTCTGTAGCAAAATCTCTATGTAGTAGTTCTACGGTAGACTGACCATTCATTGCAGAAACTTCTTTAACTTCATTTATAAACTTATGTTGCGTTGGTATAATACTACCTACAACACCATCACCAAGAGTTTCTGAAGTAATAGCTTCAACCCTACTGTTTATTATAAAAAACACTTCGGTATAATTACTAACATCAATATCTAGCTCTTTTGTAACATCTGACCCTGCAGAGTTAAAAGTCATAAATCCAAGGTTTGGATCGTTTAAGTTTCTACTTAAAAAACCAGGTGAATTTATCTGCCCTTGAGTTCCATTTGTTTTAGAATTAGAAACACCAGGCATAGTTTGCACGCCTATAATAATTTCTCCATCTGAAACGTCTTGACTATGAGTACTAGCATTTGCCACAGCTGCCGACGAAGTGTTTTGAAATAAGTTTACAGTTGCAGAAATTTTTAATACGTCCATATTTTCAACTTTAACCTTGTGCCAACAAGATAACACTCTACTGTCATGGCTAAGGTTGTTTACTGGATTTATAGGTTGAGCCACGTGTTGAAACTTTAGTGAACCACTACCAAGGTTTATTTTAAAACCACCACCAAAACCTAAAAAATTAACTGGCGCTGAGTTTTGACCAAGTCTTTGAACTCTATTTAATTTTGTTCTTTTCCATCTTGGATGAAAACCATTTGTTCTATCAAAGCTGTTATCTCTTAAAAGCTCAACGTCATCAGAAAATTCATAATCACCATCTTCTTCTTGTAGTATTGAAAACGGATTTGAAGTTTTGTTTGTAGGGTACAAAGGGTGTTTTATACCAGCACCATCACTCCAAGATAATTGAGTGTAGTTTACGTAGTCATGAGGAAGTGCCATTGTTAAAGATGGTGGTAAAACTATTTCTTGAGACTTTACAGATTTAAAAGTGTCAAAAGAAAGTTCTTGCATAGCTCTCATGGCGTGAAAAGAAACATCTGTTTTACTCGCTTTATTTACAAGTTTACCTTCTCCAACATAAGCAACAACAAATTGATTTATAACGTCCTGTAAAGAAGTAAATTGATAATTACCAAGATTATCTCCTTCGTAATATTCTCTTTGGTTTTGTTCTAATATACCCATTTATTTAAGCTTTTTGTTGTTGAATATTTTTATTTTCTTCCGCTGATGCAGCTTGGTATAATGAAGGGTCTTTTAAAGTTATACCTGCTAGTTGAAGTATTTTGATTACTAAATCTGTTTGCTCTGAAGCGTGAACTTCAAAATTTCTATGGTCTACAGCAGATTCGTTATAAACCGCTTTTTCATCAACAACAAAATAAGTCCAATTAGGATTTTCAGGTTTTCTAATGTAGTCAATACCTGGGGTTGTTATTTGACTATCTCCATAAACGAGTATTTGATTATTTTGCGTGTAGTAAACAGGTTTTGAATTTGATGGTTTGCAAAGTGTTACACCTTGCATTTCTAAATACTCTTTTGCAGTAACTTGCTCAACAGGCTTGTTGTTGTAAATTATATTTTGTATTTTGTATAAATCAACAGGTATAGTACCAGCAGATATAATAGTTGATTTTTCAAATATTGATATTTTTTCTTCTAGTAAACTAGTCATGTCGGCGTAAGCAGTGTCGTTACCTGGAACTCTATTAAACTGGTTTATATCATAAAAGTATTGTTCAAAAATACTCATTTGTGCTTGGTTAGCAAACAAATTAAACTCTTGTGGAGTTATATAACCTCTTTGCTCTTTATTAGCTAAGGCTAAAACTGTTTGATATACCGTGTTTATGTTTACCATAATTATTTTTTATTGTAGTTTGTAATCGCCCCGTAGGGCGACTACCACTACAGTTTGATTAACTATTTAATCGTTTTTCTATATTTGCATATATTTCCATACCTTCATCGGTTTTAAACCAATGTGCTAAAGCAGTGTATGGATGCTCATCAAAAGGAACTGTCATTAGTTTTCTATTGTTTGAAGCCCAGTAAAAATCTCTTTGATCTTGAGATAATTTAATAATTCCAAGTTCAACTGATCTAATACCAAAGTTTCTTAACTGAACATTGTCATCACTAACTAATTCTAAGAACAGTTTAGGACTTTTTTTAGCAAACACAAGCAAATCTCTTTTTAACTCCTTAGAGCTCAGCTCTGTAACTTTAGAACCTATTTCTACTCTCATAATAGCTTCTGCCAAGTCTATATCAAGATCTCTTGCTGTAATTAAAGCATCAGCTTCCATTTCTAAAATTTGCATTTCATCTTCAGCTTCTTTAACTGGCATGTACTCATGGTACAAGACATCTTTGTGTGGGTGATATAAGCTTAATAGTTTTTGTAAAGGTTGTTTGTTTTTTGGAACTTGTAAAACTCCGTTTCTAAAAACAATATGAGCTAACCTTTGATCTCCAACCATTTCATCAACAAAAATTGTTTTTTGATTGTGAGTATGTTTTAACTCTCTTTCATATCCTTTTTCTTCGTCAAACCACATAACTCCAGAAGATCTTATACTTCTACTTACTGGTGATTCGTTATTTGCTAAGTAATAAAGTCTATCCTTTATTTCCCAACCGTCGTTTGACTTTTTGTTTGTTGGTTCAACTCTTTTTGGTTGTTCTACAACCTGCGACTGCTCAACAGCCACTTCTTTTTGTTTTTTTGCCATAATATAATATATAATAAAATTAATAAAATAAAAGGGCCGAGGCCGAAGCCTCGACTCTTTTTAATAATAAATGCTTACTTCATTAACATGAAATTGTTAGCACCTTGAGTAACTAAACATCTTTCAGATAAATAGTGTACTTGCATTGCATCTAAAGCAGATGTAGCAGCGCCAACAGAACCAGTAACCCAAGACTTTAGTCTTCTGTCATCAGTTTGTGAAGCTCTATATCTAACATGTAAAAATGGTCTAGTAAGATTTTTACCTAAAGTTCCATCATAAACTGTAGAAGTACCAGCTGGAATGATGACACCTCTAATGTTTGTAACAGTATCTAATAAACCTCCTCTAGTACCTTTGTCATTTAAATATCTGAAGTCAGACTTGTAGAAATCGTAAGATCCACGTCTGAAACCAGAAAAACCTAAATTCAAAGCCATATCCTCTTGGTTGTTGAATACTCCGTAAGAAGTACCACCAGAACCATAAGAATTCATACCAGCTAACATATCATCTATGTTTAAACTAGTGTTTCTGTCTAAGAACATCATGTTTTCTTCAATAGCACCTTGCTTATCGAACTCAGCTAAAATTTGGTCAAACTCTTCTAGGTCAGTTCCTGGTAATAAACCATTAACTCCAGAAGTAGTATTACCTCTTTTTGCTATAGCATCAAATAAACCTTGTGTACCAAAAGCTTCGCCAGCTCCGTTAATCATGTCTTCAGTGTTACCAGAACCTAAGTTAGTACCTTTAACAGATTCTAACATAGCCATTTCTAAGTAATCAGTAAAACGCATTTTAGTTTCTGATGCAGCTTTTAAGTACCATAAGTAACCTCCTTGACCTTCTTCAGTTGTTACTTCAACCCAACCAATTTGACTAACGTCAGATCCGTTGATTTCGTAGTAATCTTTAAGAATCATAGGCTTGTTAGTATGAGTTTGGAATTGAGGCTCAAGAGCTTTTCTTGTATCAGCACCTGTAGAAGCGTCTGACTTGTAAGATTGTCCTTTTCCATATTCAGTACCATAAACAAGTACAGTAACAGTAGTTGAACCACCTATAACAGTAGTTAAATCACCGTTGTCATAAAGACCAACAGTAATATCTGAACCTGAAACAGCTTCAACAATTGCATTAACTGTTTTAACCGCACTAGATATTAATATTGTATCACTAACTCTGATACCATGAGCTCCACCACCTCTTCCATCAATATCAGAAGATATAGTAATAGTTTCAGCTGTTGCTGCTGTTGCACCATTATAAGCTAGGTGTAATCTACCTTGCTCAGACCAAACTACTTGGTCAGCTGTCATAGCTTCTTCAGCTCCTATTTGAGCTAAAAAACCTGAAATTGTTCTTTTACCAAAAACTTCTGCTTCTTTCTCCATAAGTTCAGGTAAGTATTGTTGCGTCCAGTTTGTACCTGACGCAGTAAAATCGATATAATTTGAACTATCAGCATACTTCTGTGGAAGTGGCGTTAAATTCAAATTAGCTCCTGCAGTAATTGCCATAATTTTGTAATTTTAAATTAGTTATTTATTGTTTTTAATTTTAAACTTAAAATCGTTAGAATTTTCACCTAATACTTTAAACTTTAAACCGCCATCTTTAACTTCACCAAAAGATTGTCTTGGATTCATGTTGACGTTTTTAGCTTTAGCAATACTATTTTTTAAAGCATCGGCTTTACCTTGCTCGTAAAAATGTTTTGCAACAGCATCAGGATTCATAGCTGTAAACAAACCTTTGTGATAACCACTAGCATCTGACATTTCATTATTTTTATTCAAAAACTTTTTGACAAAATTATTAATATCGCTTTGTGATTCTTTTACATCGTTTGTGTTCTTAACATTAAACCTATATTTTTTATCACCAACATTATATTCAAAACCTTTAAAGTTATTATTAAATACATTGTTTGTTTGTGATTTAAAAGCTTCAGTTTGTTGTTCTACAACTTTTTTGTTTTCCTCTGATTCTTTGTTATATCTATTAAAAAAATCTACAGCTTTTTGTTGATCTTGAGTCAGCTTTGACCCAGCTTTGATTTCTTCATAGTATTTAGACTTTTGCCCGTCTAGGTAGGCTTTAGCGCTGGCAACTTGCTCTTTTAACGCTATTTTTTTCTTTTTAACTTCTCTTTCTTCATCAACCTCTTCGTCATATGAAAACGAATCGTCCATTAGAAAGTCTATTTCTTCGTTGTTTAAATGAGATTTTGTTTGTTTGTAGTACTCTTTAAGTATTGTTTTATCATCGTAATCAGAAAAATCTTGATTAAGACGAACATAATCTTCTAATGTACCACCAGTTTCTTCCATAAAATCTACAACTTTTTGTAAGTTTTCAGGTATTGCTTTTCCAGTTTCTTGAGCTTCTAACATAGCTTCTTGAGCTTGTTCAGCTAGATCATCTACTTGCTCTTTAACCTCTTCTTCAGTAATTTCTTCTAGTACTGGAGTTTTTTGTGTTTCAGCTTCCGGTTGTACTTCCTTTTGTTCTTTTGTGGCATCGGCATTTTCATCGACTCCAGCCACTCTCTCGTTGTTAGAGTTATTTTCTTTATTTTCATCTTCTTTTGGTTTACTTAAATCAACAACGTAATCGCCGTCTTCATTAGTGTTTGGTTTTTTAGTTTCTTCAACTGGTTGTTCAGTTTGCTGTGTAGTTTCTTCAACTACGTTTTCTACGTTTTCTTCCATAATATAATATAATAATAATTAATAATTGTTATCTAGGATCAAATGCACCTAAATCAAATCCGCCACCTATAGTATCATTACCTGCAGACTCAAAGTTTTTAGGTGGTTTTTCATTTTTTCTTTGATCTATAAGCTCACTTTGTTGTGTAGCTTGTATTTTTGTTCTTTGATCTTTACGATCTTCTTTTTCTTTTTCCTTTGAACTAACGTTTTGAGTTTCCATTTGCTTAAGCTGCATGTTGTATTGGAACTCTTCAGCCATTAATTCTTTTTTCATTTGAACTTCTGCTTGAAGTTTTTGTATTTCAAGATTCATTTCAATATTTGCTAAAGAAGCTTTTGACTCTGTTATTGCTTGGTTTTTTTGAATTTCTGCTTGAGCAGCTACTTGTTGTGTTTGTGCATTTGCCTCTGCTTGAGCCTGTATGTTTTGTTGTGCTAACTGTTGGTCTCTTGCTATTTTCTTTTTTCTACGTATTTTAAGTAATTGATTAGCAAGTTTAATATTTTTAATATCTCTAATGTCAATAGCATCTTCAAGCTCTATATTTTGTTGAGCAAGTGCAACTTGTATATTATTTTCTAACATACCTTTTTCTTCTTCATCAGGCGATAACTCTATAAATATACCAAAGTCATACAAATGTAAGTTAGACATTTCTTCAAGCGTGGCAACATTGTGCGCTCCAATAGCTTGTATAAAAGCATCTTTAGTTGGTGAGTACTCTATAATATCAGATATTCTTAAAGATAAACACTCTGCTGTTTGTGAAGTTAAAAACAAACCTGCTTGTAATATATGTCTTGTTGCTGTGTTAGAGTTAGCAGCTGCTAATTTCTGTACACCTACTAAAGCATTTCTATCAGGTGAACTACCATCTCTAGCTTCATTAAGCCCGGTAGTATCTCTTATCATTTGTAAATAGTAGTTATAATTACCTATAAGTGCTTGTAATTTATTTCCACCACTACCACTTGTTATTTCTTGTATAGGAACTTTACCTGGGTTCATATCACCTTCAGATGTCATTGATCTACCTATAACAGATCCTGTTTGAAAGAACATGTTTAAAGCTTCTTGTGGATTATAGTTTGTACCATTACCCAAATCTATTTCAGCTAAACCATCAGCGTCTAAATAAACACCATCAGGTACCATACGCGATAACACTTGTTGTAGTTTTAAATGTGTTAGCTGTATCATATCTGCAAACCCAGTAATACGTCTTACTAAACTTTCTATTTTTCCTTTGTACATACGTGGGGCAACAATAGAGTAATTCATCATTACTTTTGTAAAATCACTCTTAGGCCTTATCATGTTAGAAGCTAGTTCCCATTTAAGAAGCTTGTTACTACCTAGTATTACAGCACCTTCGTATAAAACTTCTACGTTTCTTTGTATTTTTGTAAAAGTACCTTCTTTGTTTTCTGGTGGATTAAAAGAATCGTCTTTTTCTATAGCTTTTTCAGCGCCACTACCTGTTTCTTTTACTTTATAAACTTCGTTCATATAAGTTTTATAATCAAAATATAAAACGTGAACTTTGTTTCTATCTACTTCTCTGTAGTGAGTTGTTCCTTGACCGTAATGGTTAGCGTTAGTGTAGTTTTTGTTGTTTACAATATCTTCTAGCTCTTCTGGTGTTAAATGAGGAAACTGTTTTACAAGTTCGTTTACAGGTATTGATTTTATTTCACCAACATAATAAACATCATCAAAATAAGGAGATTCAGTATATGAATAAACTAAGTCAGCTGGATCAACGTAATTTATAGTAACGCCTTCAGATGTGTTAAAACCTGTTTTTACAGCGCCAACACCTAAAACAGTAAGATCGTAATAAAAACGTTTTTTAGTTAACTCATACTTATTACCTTCCATTAAAACTTTTAAAGCTTGCTCTTCTGCAATTTCTACAGATTGTTTATAATTCAACTGCATGTGCAAACTTAACTCTTGTTCGTTTTCTGGAACATCTTCTCCTTGGTTATCTCTTAAGTCTAAACCTAAATTTTGAGCAATATATTCATCTAATGATTTCACTTCTATATCTCTCATTATTGATTGCATATACTCAGTTCTTTGCTTAACGCCGTGTGGGTCTTGAGAGTAAGCTTTTATATCATAAGTTCTATCTGCTAAACCATTAACAACAATATCAACAAACTTAGGTATAATTGGTACTGGCGTCCAGTCTAAATTAAGATATGACAAGTCACCATTTATAGATAATTCGTCTTTATACTTTTTAATTGATTGTTCGCCTCTAGCATATAATCTTAGATTATGAAAATTGTTTTTGTTTGTAGTATACCTTGTTTGATTAGAATCATTGTAAAACCATTCTGTTTCAATAGCTTTAGCAACTTTTAATCCGTAGTCGTAACTCAACTTTTCAGCATCGCTAACCACTTGGCTTGGGAAATAACTTTTTATCGCAGACTCTGCCATATTATTGTTTTATTATTTGTGATAAATTTCCAGAGTTAGAAAACTTGGATATGTTTATGTTTAATTTTGGTTTTTCTATATTAGGGTTTGGTTTGTATAAATTTCTATTGCAAGCCATTATAGCTAGACCTGAGCTTATTGCAGCATCAAATGCTGTTCTTTTATTTATATCAAACCTAGCCCAATCATTTAATGTTTTGTTAAAGTACATACTACCATAACCACCTGTTTGCATCTGACCTACGTGGCCTTGTATATACATTTCAATAGCTGCTGCGTGAGCCTGCTTTATATCTTCACTTGAGTTAGGTATACCACCTATTTCTTTTTCTGCTACAGATAGTTTATTCCATATTTTATCTGGCCTGTTCATGCTATAACCTCTGTAACCTCTTCTTCTTAAATAATATAATAGACGAGGTTTATTGTTTTCTGCAAGTATAGGCATGCCGTAAAAAACTAATGCCATTAAAACATCTTCAAAGAATATCTCTGCTGTTTGTGGTCTTGCTATATATTCTAAGAAAAAATGGTTTGGCGGCGCATCTTCCATGCTAAACTTTGTTAACCCATGCAAAGCACCTTTAGAGCCTTTACCATCTACTGTACCTGATATATCATATGAGTCACAACCAAACGCCCCCATGTGTTCATTACCTGGATATTTACTACCGTTTTTTACAGCAATTTTGTTTTGTAAGTTTGATGGTGGGATCCAACTTACTTCAAACCTACCTTTTGGATCTGGATAAAAAATAACTTTAGAGTCTTTTACCCCATTAACCCATTGAAAATTACCTTTACTTAATCCTTTCCTTGTTTCTTCGTTGTAATCTATTTGTTCATATATTTTTACTAAGTTAAATATACTATTTTTTGTTTCATCTCTAAACGCATGCTCGGTAGTTCTTGGAAACTGCCTGTAAAATTCGTTTAAAGCGTCTTGATCGTCTCTTAAACCGTCAGCTTCATTTTGCCAACTGTCTACAACACCTATATCTATTAACTCTCCATGGGGGTCAAAGACATCATGATCTGGAGTATTGAAGACTGGGCTTCCGTGCTCGTCAATAAATCCTTCGTAGTTCCACTCCATTGGGATAAAAAGAGAATATAATCCAGACGCTGTTTGTCCATTTCTGTTTCTTTTAGTAACGTCTGATGCGTTGTATAATTTTTTAAAGTTTTCTCCACCTTTGTCTAATGAGTTTGATGTTGAGCCCATCATACACTTACCTATAATTCTACTACCTAATCGTAAGCATGTTTTTGTAACCCTCCAGTTGTTTAATATATTATCGGGTCTTTCCCACTTACCACTTTCATCGTGTACTAAAAGCTTTAGTTTTTCACCGTCATAGCTATTGTCACCTGTATTTTTCCAATCTATAGTCGTATCTAATCCTTCTAAGTCTTCTAGCTTTTCGTTTGTTGTAATCTTCTTTCTAGTAAACTTAGAAGCTGGAACTCTATATGCAAGCTCGGATTTTGGCCTATCCATACCGTCTTGAATAGGACTAAAAAAGAAAGGATAATTAATCGATATAGGTACAACTTTGTCAGTAAACATTTTCTTAGCATCAGCACCTGTTTTAGATAATATACCAAACCTTGCGTCACTTGATATTGTAGCTTGGTTAACTGTTTCAGCTGATGACATAAAAGAAAAACCAGATCGTCTATTTTTAAGGTAACACATACCATAACATCTTTTATCCGCTTTGCATGCTTCCCAGAATATATAGAATAATCTGTTTGCCTCTCTAAAGTCTGGTGCACCTACATCTATCTTACTCCACTGTAGATACATATAATGTGTACCTGTTATATATGTTGCTTTGCCTTTGTTATTAAACCAAAAACCTTGATCTCTACGTTTAAACTCTTCATCTATATAGTCAAACCAGTCAGCTTTTTTTTCTTCAGCGTAAGCTCTCCAGTCAAATATATTTTTAAGCCTGCCTAATTCTTTTGGGTATTCAAACTGTTTCCACTTTTTTTCTTTGTTGCTATACACACTACGTTCTTTTGGCAATGCTATCTGAAAGTTTTGTATTTCGTATATCTCACCTATTTCACCAGTCTTAGATATAACTACAAGATCGTGTTCTTTGTTGTAACCATACTTCCATTTCTTACCTTTATTAAGTCTACTTATAGTAGTTTTCTTTATAGGTTCAACTACTTGTAGTAAATTCTGCTCGTACATTACTTAGATCTACCTTCTGCAAAACCTTTAAACACTTTAACCTCGGTTTTAGTTTCTTTACCTTCTAGTATGTTCTCTTCCTCTTGTATTCTATTCAATATTTCAAACGCATCAAATATAGCTAATTTCTTTGTTGCTGCAGCATTTTTTAATCTGTCAGCTGATATATCATCGTCAGAATCTACAATAGCTTCTTTAGCAACTTTAATCAGTTCTTCAACTGCTTTATGCCCAGCTTGGATTATATTCTTCTTCGTCTCCTTGATATTCATATTTGATTGTAATAAAATTTGATAATACTCTATATAGTTTCTGGCCATCTATAACAAACTCATACTCTGAGCTTGGCTTAAAACCTATTAAATCACCTTTGTTTACCGTGCCGTCAGTATGTTTTACAATACCAACTAAAGGCTTTTCTTTATCTACACTTGTTTTGTTTGTAGATTTTACTGGTGCTACAAAACAATATCCTTTTTGTGCCTTCCACTCCTTATGTTTATACAAAAATATTTGATCAGTTTGTACTAAATAGTTTTCTTCATCAATATAACTTCTACTATTTTTTTCTATAGCATGTTGATTGTGCCATCTTCTAAAAACATTGTGATGTACTATAACAGTATCTCCAACTTTTATATCTGTATCACCAACTGTAGGTATTGCTTTTACTATAGCTTCTCTATTAATATATTGATGGTTATAAATTTCTGTGTTTACTATAAGCTCTTTACCACCTATATTCTTTGTATTGTTGTATCTTGATTTTACTGGAGTTACAACAAAGTTGTAAACCGACCTCATTAATACTGCAAGTTATATTCTACAGATACAGCCATATTTTTGTTAAAGTCTTTCCAAGGCAATACATCTTTACCTTTTTTAATATAAACACTAAACTTATCGTCTTCTTCTACAATATCACATATAGTATGACCACCATACACTTCTTGCCCAACGGCATAGTGCATGGCGTCATTCTTATAATCTTTACCGATACTAATCTTTCTTATCAGTCTCGACATCGTCGTAGTTTATTTCTCCTGTTTGTATGTTTACATTAACAGTTCCATACTGTTCTTCTAATTCTTTTTGTAGCTTTGATAAATCTTCTTGCTTTAGTCTTAAGCTATGAAGAATATTATATTTTTGACTTTCAATTCTACCTACTTCTAAATTATATTGGTTAATATTAGAAACAATTTCTTGTATTGATTTTAATTGTTCGTCAGTTACGCTTGTAGGTTTAAGGTCTACTACCTTTTCTTTTTTTGCCATTTTATTTAATTTAAGTTAATTTATTATTTATACTTCTAAATGAAATATAAGTCTTATAGGATTTGCGTTAACAATTTCCTCGTTATCTTCTACCTGAGCTGCTAAGTTAGCGTTTAACACTATTTCATTTAGGCCTAGTGATTTTACTGTTCCTAAAGGTGTGTCGTCTGTATTTGTGTAAACTGTATCTCCTACAGAAAAACATAGTCTAGGATCTACACCGTCTACAGCAATAGTGTCTGTAGATGTAGTTGCTTGAGCAGTTGGTTTAACTCCAGTTGAGAAATCAAGCTCACCACCGTTTACAATACCAGCAACATATATTGTTTGATTTCTTGAAGTTGCATCTAAATTTTCACCGCTTAGAATTAAAGTTGGAGATCCATTTTTATCAGCACCACCTTCAATTGTTTGTAAAACTGTAAAAGGATCAGTTCCTAATGCGCCAGTGTCTTTGTCAATAGACATAGCCCCAATTATATTTCTAGCAAGTCCAGATGTGGTTGCAGTTGCATTTCTTTTACCTATAGTAGTGGGAGCAACACCGTTAATTGACTTTGCGAAAACAAGTTCAATGTCTTTCATCGTTTGAGCAACGCCATCTTCTCCGTTAACAACAGCAGTAACACCTATTAATCTAGCGGTTTTTGATAAATTAAAAGATGTCCAATCAAAAAGTACATCTTTATCTACAAACGGCTGATCAGTAGCTGCAGGAGTTTGATTTTGGATCATATCAGAAACGTCACCAGCTATCATATCAGGTAAAACGTTTATTGTAAAATATTTTGAATTCATTTATTTTTTTACTTTTTCTAGTGATCTACCGCCAAAATAAGCACCGATCACTGTTATTAATACTAATTGTAATAAGTCTGTCCATTTGTCTTGTACTTTAAAACTTATAGTTCCAGCATCGATAAATATTAACAATACCGTTGCTACGACTAGAAATACTAAAACTAGTGGTCTTATATTTTTGCTTAGCCATGAATCTGAGTTCATGTCTACTTTCCATCTTTCTGTTACTTGCTTCTGCATCTCAGCTTCGTAACCCATTATCATGTCTTTTATCTTTTGTTCTGCATCTAGCTTTTCTTCTTTTGTTGTAGTTAAGTTATCTAAAACTCCACCTACGCTTTTAACAAGGTTTGCTGCTCCTGCAGAAAATATTTTGTTTATCATATTTTTATTTTAATATCCACCACCCCCACCGCTACTACTACTAGACGTTGAGGTTGAAGATGTTATAGTTACTTGCTGTGTAGATGTGTTTCTTAAATTATCTAATGCTCTACTGTGATTTGTACCACCCATATAGCTTACTTGACCTTGATAATTATGTGTGTGAAAACCTGACAAACCTTTAGAATTAGCCCACTGTACAGCTTCTCTTGGTGTTGCAAACAAAGGTATGCCATCTATACTTCCTATTACAGCCATGTTAGTATCATAATTACACACATATTATTATCTTTAAATTTTTCCATAGTTTGCGTCATTTTCCCAAGGAAAGTCTCCACCTGCCTCAGTCCACTTGCCATCTACTTTAATCATATCTTTACCGTTTCTAGTTTCTCTTGGGTAAGTCACACCATCATATCTTACAAAATCATCGCCATAAGCTAGCTTGCCTGTTTTCATTGCTGTAGAGTGTACCATCTCATGACCTATAACTTGTCTTTCTTCAGGACTACCAGGCATAAGTCTGTTGCTTATATATATGCTACCGTCCATATTAGCCTCACCCATAACACCTGCATCTAAATTTTTTCTAATAACAGGTGTTCCAGGAACAGAGACATCCATATCACCTGATTCTTTGTGAAATTTTAATTTACTTTTAAGCACACCGTTTACAGCGTAATTACCTCTTTCTGTACCTAGCTTAAAGCCCATTACTTTTTAACACAATCACTAACCATAACTACTTTACCATTCTTAGTTCTTCCTGATGGTGATTTTTTCATACCTACTTTTTTATGCGTCTTCCAGCATTTTGCAGGTGAGTTTTGATTTTTCATTTTAAATGGTCCTTTTTTCATATCGTTTATTTCTTTTTCATCTTAGTTGCAGACTTCATCTTCATTTGCATAGCTGAAGCTTTTTTCATCATCATAGTTGATTTCTTCATCATAGCCATAGACTCTTTTTTCATTTTCATTGCAGCTTTTTTCATAGCTATAGGAGAGTTATCAGCGTTTTTAGTATATCCCATTTTTTGTTTAACTTCGTTAGGAAGTTTACTTACGCCTTTTCCTTTTGCTCCAGCTGGAATAGCTTTTTTTGCCATTGATTTTTTTTTCATTTTGTTCTTTGTTTAATATGTTTATACATTGAGTTGCCTAGTTGTTCGCCCATCTTACTGTCTGACTTATAATGAGCGTGAGCAACTCTTCTACTATAAGATATGTTTTCTCCTGTTTTTGCAAATGCAGATTTTTGTTTTGGGTATTTATCACCTAGTACTTTTGCTATTAATGTTCCCTGAACAGAATGTCCAGAAGGATATGATTTAGTCTTCATAGAAGACATTTCATAGTTAGGTAGTTTTTTATCTAACTCTTTAGGTCTAGGTCTGTTAAAGTGTTTCTTTAATTCTAAGATTACAGGCGCAGAGTCTTTTATTAAGTTAGCAGCAACTTTTTTATCATAATTTTCTACTTTGTTGTCTTTAGCAGTTTTGGCAAATGCAGACTCTATATTATCAAATTTCTTTACAAAAGACTTATTTAAAGGTATTTTTCTAAGCTCGTTTAACTCAGTGTGAGTTGTGTAGCCATTATTAGATGGTGGCTTCATTTTTTTAAAACTACTTATATTAAAATCTTTTAACATTTCCATCTTCTTCTAGCAGCTTTACCACGTTCTCCTGTCCAGCCTTTTGATCTTGCACAAAATGATTTTCTACGCCCAGCAGCTTTGCTACCAGGTTTAACCTTACCAGTTACTGCAGTTTTTAATTTACTACCTGGGTTTTTAGCCTTATATTTTCTAACACCAGCAGCTGTCATACCAGCGCCTTCTTTTACAGTTCTAAAATTACGACCTTTACCTTTAGTTGTTTTTCTAGGCTCGTTACTTTTTTGCATAGGACTTCTTCTTCTACCACAACTAGTAATAGAATTAGGGTGGTTCATACTTAAAGTAAAACCATCCGCTTTTGGAAACATTTGATTTTGCATTGGAGATCCTGGCATATTATCTGTTTTTATCTTTTATCATATCATCTATAGCTTTGTTATAAACTTTATCTGTATATGATTTGTTATTGTAGAATACGCTACGTTCAGATGTAGGCATGTCTTCCTCGCCTAGTAGTATACGGTATATTCTATTTATTAATTGTTTACATCTGTAAGATGTTTTGTACACACTATACTTTATAGTAGTACGATTTCTATGTCTCCATACATCTATCCAACCATCTTGCCTAAGCCTGTCCCATCTAGCCTTATCCCAAGAAAATGTATACACTCCGTCCATGAAATCTTTTCGTGTGAATCTTTTTTCACAATCTAAATAAAATAATAATTCAAGGTCTGCATCTAAAATCCCGTAAGTTTTACAAGCCCACTTTCTAGTGAGCCTGTAATACTTAAGGATATTCATATCACGCAAATCTTGCGCGGTTAATCGCATTTATTAGTTAGCAGCGATTGCAGAAGCAGTAATAAACGAACCTTTTATTTTGTAACCACCAGCAGATCCAGAATAAACGATTTTAAAGTTATCACCTATTTTAAAGTCACTAGCTGCAATAACTACGTTTGTAGTATTGTCTAGTAAAACTAAAGAGTTGTTAATATCAACAGTTCCTTCAAATGCACCAGCTACAGTAATAGTATGTGCGCCTGAATCAGCTTCAGCAACAAACTCTAAATTAAAACCATCTACTGGAGATGAAGGTAAAGTAATTGTAGAGTTAGAACCAGTTGTTGGTACAGTTACTAAAGATCCAGATTGAGCGTTTGTAAAAGTCATATCGTGAGCAGTGTCCATTCCAGATCCAGCAGCGCCAGAACCATCAAGTAAACCTACAATAATATTTTTAAACGTACCAGCTCCTGTGTCTACAGATATAGAAGATACCGCAGTAATACCAGGTACTAAATAACTAGTTTTACCACTTACATCACTAGCTACAACTGTCATACCAATTCTTGCGTTAGCAATAGAACTAGCTAAAGCTTCCATTACATTTTCTTCTTCACCAGCAGTTACAGTTAAAACAACAGCATCTGTACTAGTTGCAGTAACAGAAGCTCCTTGTCCTAAAAATCTTAAAGTTACAGCTCCAGTTGTAGACGACATTGAGGATAAGTTCCCCGCATAATTTGCATAAGACGTGTCAGAGTCATTATGAAATACTAACATTTTATTCATTTTTTTTGTTTTTTTAATTATTAATTTTGTTTATTGTTTTAGGTTTGTGATTTATGGATTATGGTTTAGGTTTAATCTATTAGCACCACATCACCAGATCTGATAACATGGTATAATATTTCTTTATACTGAACACCATGCCCAGCATGTTTGTCATAAAAAACAACATCGTTGTTTTTTATACCTTCTACAAGGTTACCAACAGATATTACGTTAGCCTTTATATACCTATTGTCCGCATCCACGTCTTCAGTTAATATAAGCCCACCAACTTTCTTTGGCCCTTGTTTTACTTTTTGTACTATTATATAGTTATTTACTGCTTGCATCGCCTCTCATGTTTGAAATTATACAATCAGCGGATATAATAGTAGTTACAACACTTACCGCGTTTTTAAGTGCTGACTTAGTAACAAGTACTGGATCTATAATACCATGCTTAATCATTTCACATGTATTTCCATTTGTTACGTCTATTCCTTTACCATCAGTAGGCTCTACAGCTTCAAGTATACCAGCATTATCTAATATAGTCTGGTAAGGTGCTTTGATAGCGTTAAGTAGTATCTCTTCACCCCAACCATTTGCTTTTATTTCTTGTGCTGCATTTAATAGTGCAATACCACCACCTGGTACTATACCTTCTTTCAAAGCTGCTTTAGTAGCGTATATTGCATCTTCTACTCTATCTTTCTTTTCTTTTAATTCTACTTTAGAACCAGCACCTACTTTAACAACTCCAACTTTACCTGACAACATAGCTAGTCTATCTTGAATTTTTTTCTTTAAAAACGGAGATTTTTCGTTTTTAATAGCTTTTTTAACGTTTTTTATACGTTCTTCAAGGTTTATATTTAAATCTGATGTTGTAATTACTGTATTATTTGCATTTGTAACAGCTTTATCGGCTTTTCCAAGGCAATCAACAGTAATTAAATCCATATCATCACCTAATTCTTCATTTATTACCGTAGCTCCGGTTAAAAATGCTAAATCTTGTACTGTATCTTGCTTAGTAGGACCAAAGCCTGGTAAGTCTACAATATTTACCTTAATATTACCCTTTACTTTGTTCATCAAAAGCGCTGATTTTAGCTGTTGCTCAACATCTGCTACTATTAACAACTCTTTTTTATGCTTTATAACGTATTCTAGTATAGTTTGTATTTTTCTTACGTTAGGTATTGTGCTACCTACAATTAAAACTAGTGGTTCTTCAAGTACAGCTTCATGTTTTTCAGTGTCTGTAACAAAATGTGGTGACGTTATACCACAATCAAACTGCACGCCGTCAGCTATATCTGCATAAGTTTCTTCTGTTTCTGAGTTTTCCATAAAAACTACACCATCTTTACCTACTTTAGTATAAGCTTCTGCTATAATAGTACCTAACTCAATATCATTATTGCAACTTATTCCACTAACATCTTTTAACATGCTACCTTCAACTTCTATGGCTGTATTTGTTAGATATGTATTTACTTTTTCAAGCGCTGAATTTATACCTTGCTTGATAAATCTAGTAGAAAGCTCTGCATATTGTTCTTTTTGTACTTCTTTAATCAGTGCTTCAGCAAGGACGGTAGCTGTAGTAGTACCGTCACCTGCTTCTTTCACTGTGTTTTTAGCGGCTTCTTTAATTAGAGTAGCTCCGAGGTTTTCAACCGGGTCATATAAGACAACAGATTCTG
>Ga0208645_1001753_pt1 | contig 18339 bp, 20 predicted proteins | sample VirMetDEL_Sep_01_FD_184519 | JGI IMG/M metagenome (GOLD analysis project Ga0208645, IMG submission 184519) | Aqueous microbial communities from the Delaware River and Bay under freshwater to marine salinity gradient to study organic matter... | ecosystem: Environmental > Aquatic > Marine >... | reverse complement strand
CACAATTTTTCAACGAACTAAACAACAAAGAAATTGAATTTGTAATTGCACACGAAATCCTACACTGTGTATTTGATCATCTTACAAGACGTGAAGATCGAAATCCTATGCTGTTTAACATCAGTGCAGATTACATTGTAAACAATTTGTTGGTACGTGATCGTATTGGTGAAAAACCTAAACTTATTGACTGCTTCCAAGATTTTAAATATGATGGTTGGACTTCAGAAGAAGTATATGACGAACTGTTCAAAGAAGCAGAAAAGAATGGCAAAGAATTCTTAGAACAACTTGGTGAACTGCTCGACGAACACCTTGATTGGGAAGGTGAAGGCAAAGACGGAAAAGAAGGCAAAGGCAAAAAGAAAGGTCCGCCTAAATATTCCAAAGAAGAACTTAAAAAGATCAAAGAAGAAATCAAAGAAGGTATGATGAGTGCTGCTCAGGCTGCAGGCGCAGGTAATTTACCTGCTGAAATCTCACGTATGATTAAAGATCTTACAGAGCCTAAAATGAACTGGCGTGAAATACTACGTCAACAGATCCAATCAACTATCCGTAATGACTATACATTTAGCCGTCCTTCACGTAAGGCGTGGCACACTGGTGCGATTCTTCCGGGTATGAACTTTGAAGAAACTATTGATGTCGCTATTGGTATTGATATGAGTGGTTCAATTGGTGATAGACAGGCACAAGATTTTCTGTCTGAAGTTAAAGGTATTATGGATGAGTACAAAGACTATAAAATTAAATTATGGTGCTTTGATACAAAAGTATACAACGAACAAGACTTCTCAGCAGATGCAGGAGACAGTCTACTTGATTATCAGATCATAGGTGGTGGCGGCACTGACTTTGAATGTAATTGGGAATACATGAAAGAAAATGATATTACACCAAAAAAATTCATTATGTTTACTGATGGATATCCTTGGGGAAGTTGGGGTGATGAAGATTACTGTGATACTGTATTCATAATCCATTCAAACAGAGAAAAAGACCTGCAAGCACCATTTGGTACAACTGCACACTATGACAAAAACGCTGCTTAAAAAACCCAATCCACTAAACTTTTTTGGCTGTAGGCAGTCAAAAGTTCCACCACCTTATTTTGAGTACATCGTACTACCACAGAGATATAACCTCGAAGATAGTATGAAACGTTGGATAAACGAACATCTTAAAGGTAGGTATTATATAGGCAAAACTGTTAATGTTGACAGTACAAACACTATTACAACTGCTTTAAAAGTAGGGTTTGAAGAGCCTAAAGAGCTATCATATTTCACTTTGGCTTGTCCACTTTTAAAATACAAGTAAATATTTTCCAATAACTAATAGTATAAGGAGTTAATTAACTATGACTGAAGAAAAGAAAAAAGCTGAAGCACCTGCGCAACCCGCTCCAGCTAATACACAAGGTGCAGAACAACCTGTAGAACTTACAGTATCTGATCTTGGAAATATCAAACAAATTATTGACGTTGCTAGTCAACGTGGTGCATTTAAACCAAGTGAAATGACTGTGGTTGGTAATACATACACAAAACTAGAAGCATTCTTAAATGCAGTAGCGTCACAACAACAGGCAACGCAAAAGCCTGAAGGAGAAAAATAATGGCCTTAAAACATGTAGGACGTATTTCAGCAAACAAAAGAAAAGTAGTAGTAGCATATAGAACACTTCCTGGAGAACCAGAAAGTTGTTTGGTTGTAACTACTGAAAATCTAGATGCAGCTGATCATGATTCTTTAATGAAATTAGTTGAATCGGATGCAGGTCAAAACTCAGATGAATTTGCTACAGCAATGGCAAGAGCTAGACTATCGGATGGTAGAATTATGCTAGCTGGATTCCACACTACTGGAAAGCTGAGAAAAGTTCCAACTAATGCAGTAGAAATGACACCGGACGGAAATCAATCAATTATGTTAGATGAACTAAACAAAATGATTGCTGATCAAAAAGGTGTAGCAATTGAAGACCTAGCAATACAAAGCGACAGTCCTCAAACTATTGCTGATGTTAAAGATCTAGAAACGCCAACTGAAACTATTTCAGATGCTTCTGTACAACCACAATCAGATGGTATAATAACAGACGAGCAACTTGCCGCACAGTATCGTTCACAGGCTGATACTATGTTCAAAGAAGCTAAAAAGCTAAGAGAACAAGCTGAAGAGCTAGTTCCTACTAAGAAGAAAAAGTCTGTAACAGAAAGTGCCTAAGAGTAAAAAACTACCCAAAGATGTTATAGATCATTGGCCCGAAGTTTTTAAAGATGTTGATATCAGTGTAGTTCCTGTGCAATATCTGCACTCTGTACGGATCTTTTTTAAAGATGGTAAAGTTTGGGATATTGATGTCAATAAAACCAAACAAACCAAAGGCATTAAAACCATTGAAAAAGCAATGGAAGAGCTGTTTTTTGAATACGAAGATTCTATCCAAAACATTGATTTTAGGCTAGATACTGCTAAAGTTAAAGCAGATATCCAGGGTAGAACCAGGCATTTTATGAAAAGAAGAAAGTAAGTTTGAAATGGAATTTGTATAAATACATATAGATATTCCAGGAGTTAATAAACATGGCCCTAAAATTAAGAAGAGGTACAAATGCTGAAAGGCTAACAGTTACACCCGAACAAGGTGAATTAATCTATACAACTGACACAAAACGTCTATTTGTTGGAGATGGTTCAACCGCAGGCGGTACTGTAGTTACAGGCATTAATGATATTGTAGATGATACATCACCGCAGCTTGGCGGAGATTTAGACCTAAATGGTAATAATATTACAGGAAGTGGTAATATTAACATTGCTGGTACAATAACTGCAACAGGGAATATCAACTTAGGTGATGGTGCAGGTGGAGATATCATCAATGTTGGCGGAGCATTTAGCGGTGCTATTCTTCCAGATCAAGACATTGCATTTGATGTGGGTAGCACTAATTATAGATGGCGTAATGGATTTTTCAATGGTTTAAATGTATACGGACTGTTAACTGCTACAGCAATAAGCAGTGACTTAATTGCAGGCGACAGCAGTGTAGCATATAGTGCAAGCAATAATAGATTCTCAGGTGACTTTGTAGGAAATTTAACTGGTAACGTAGACGGTGATCTAACTGGTAGTGTTTTTTCCGATGACAGTTCTTTAATTGTTGATGCTATCAATTATAAAATTACAACAAGAACAATTTTTACTCCAGCATCAGATTTGCAGATTGAGGGTAATTCAATTAATGTTGCATCTAGTGGTCCACTTAATATTGGTGCAGACAATGAAGCAGGAACTTTTCAGAATGGACAACTAGTTTTAAAACGTTCAGGCGGAGCAGGTGTTGCAATATCTGTAAACACTTATCAAAACGGTGACAATATTTCTGATATCAAGGCTGTAAAACACAGAGGTACTGTAGATTCTCCTTTGACATATCAAGCAGGTGATAGAACTTTAGAAATCGTAGGACAAGCATTTGATGGTACTGCCAATAGAGAAAATGTTACACTTGTTTTTGAAACTACAGCAGGTGTTTCTAATAACGTTGCTCCTGGTAAAGCTACATTCAAAATTTATAATTCTACTGGTTCTTCAACTGATTTTGTTTTTAACAATGACGGTGTTATTAGTGCAGGAGGATTAAGTCTTACTGGCAATGCAACAGTTAATGGTTCAGTTACATCAAGTTTTGTAGGAAGTCTTGCTAGTGATAACAGCACTATGGTTATCGACAACAACGGATCTATTGTAAACCTAAACTTCACAGGTGAAGTTGGAAATACACCAGGTGATACAGGAACTGTTGATAGTTGGTTAGAAGTTACTGTAAACGGCGCAACCAAATACATTCCATTATACGCATAATAGCAAATAAGTAAGTTTATGTATACAAACTTACCTCCTCATGTATTCTGGTCAATCAACCAAAAACCTTACGCCAATTTTCGTCAGTTTTTAGACAAAAATATAAAACTCGAAAGTTTTGATTACAAGATTTCAATTGATAAAAATGTAGACGATTATACTTTTAGAGATGCATGTATAAATGCTGCATCTATGTTACCTGATGAATGTCTTGCTATTCCAGTAAGCGGAAGTGACAGTGAAATAGTTGCACGAGCTTGTAAACTTGCAGGCAAAAAGGCTGTAATCTACTATGAAGATTATCCATGGAGTGATACCCATTACGCTTTTCTTAGCCAGGCTGTTGCACATGAACTTGACTATGAATGGATTGGGTTAGAAGCAAACTATGACGAATGTTTATCAAGAATGAAAAAATACAGCGTCGAACTAGGTAATATGAGTAGAGGTTTTTTAATTAGTTTAGGTATGTTTGATAAGATACCAAGCGAACAATTTATTGTTGGCGGGTTAGGAGAATTAGAAAAAGACGGTTGGATTTATCGCAAAACAATTGAGAATTGCATAGGCGAAGATTGGGACAAAGAAATAATTATACCATGTCCTCCAACTGAAATAATTTGGTGGTTATATGGTGCAAGTCAAAACAAAAAAGGTATGTGGACCTTTTTTAACAGCACAAAAGAACTAATTAAAAGTCAAGCCACACATCCAAAGTTAAATTACGGAAAACAAAACAAAGGTGTTTGTAGCACAATGGCATTAAAAACAAGCGAATGGCCTGAATTATTATACACTAAAAAAACAGATCATTTCCATCCATCAGATGAGTTTTATCTAGAGATATACAATCTAATGGAAGAAAACATGTACAAATACTATCCAAAAGAATTGTTTAGTTTAGTTAAAAATGGATTTTGTGGTTTTGTAAATTATTCTAAATTGTTGGAGATATAAATTGACTCCATTTTCTATAGATTATGATGATGATATTTCATCACAAAGTGTACACATAGATATTATACTAGGTAATCTATGTAACTGGTCATGTTCATACTGTCCAACACACTTACATGATGGGTCTGATCCTTGGTTAGATAAAGATGCTTTAATAAAATTTTTAACAAAAAGTTGTCAACATTATAAAAATCTAGGTAAAAAATATTTTGATTTTAATTTTTTAGGCGGAGAAACTAGTCTCTATAAAAATTTTATTGATATTACAAAATGGATTAAAGATCAAGATTTTAATTCTAACATAGAAATTATGACTAACGGATACAGAAAATTATCCTACTGGAAGGACAATATCCAATATTTTGATACAGTTAGAATTACACACCATGTTGAAAATGCAGACCCTTATCAAACAAAGACTTTAGCTGACTTTGTAGTTGACTGTGGTAAATTTACAAGTGTGGGAATTCCAATGTTACCTAACGAATGGCAAAAAAGTATGCAACACGTTGAAATTATTCTTGATAGTAAAAATAAATTCGATGTTAGTCCTAAAACATTACTTTATGATTTTGGAGTGAAAAATATTCCGTACGATTATTCTGAAGACCAGAAGAAGATATTAAAAACAAAATTTAGATTTAATCAACTAAGTTCAAAAAATAAAAAATACAGAAAAGGTATAAATCCTAGCAAATTAATTGCTAACGGTGACAACAAATTTAAAAACTATACCTGTTATGCTGGAATAGATATTATTGGTATCAGTAGATTTGGTGAATTAAGATTAGGTGGAAATTGTAAAGTAGCATCATTAGGATTTACCGGAAAAACAATTTACGATGATGATATAGTTTTTCCTACAAATCCTGTAATATGTACACAAGACAAATGCAGTTGCCTGCCAGATGTACAAACAAAAAAATATTTAAATGTTTGACAGAATATATTTTTGATAGTATAATTTAAGTATGTTAGAGTTATTATTAATAATCGTTTTAGGAGTATTATGGGGATTAGTTTTTGGTGTGATTCCAACAGCAGGTCCTACCACAGCACTTCTAACATCATATGCTTTCTTTCCATTGTTCTATGACAATCCTTATCTAGGTGTTGCATTTTATACAGCAATGATAGCAGCCTGTACCACAGGTGATACATGGAGTAGTATCTTACTCGGCATACCTGGGTCAAGTTCAAGCGCCGCAACTATTGTGGACGGATATCCTTTGGCACAAAAAGGCAAAGCTACAATGGCTCTGAGTGCAGCTTTTACCAGCAGTACATTTAGTGGCTTGTTGTTTGGTAGTATAGTATTCCTATTCATGCCATTGTATAGCAAATTACTTCTTGTGTTTGGCATACCTGAACTATTGATGCTTAACATACTTGCACTTACCTGTGTGATCTTTTTAGTAAAAGGAAAGATAGGTTTAGGTATTGTGAGTATCCTAATAGGATTTGTTTTTGGTTATGTTGGTATAGATGAAAACAATGCTCCAAGATTAACTTTTGGCACAGAATATTTAAAAGATGGTGTTAGTGTTCTTATTTTTGCAAGTGGAATATTTGCAGTGCCAGAACTTTTTTATATGTTCTTTTCAAAGTCAAAAATGCAAAAACTTAATCCTAGTTGGCAACAAGTAAAACTAGGAATAGGTGCTTGGAGGAAATACTGGCGTGTAAGTTTGCAAGGAGGCATAATAGGAGCAATAGTTGGTGCAGTTCCCGGAGTGCATGGGGTAGTTGCAGATTGGTTAAGTTATGCTCAAACAAAATTCACCTATAAAAAAAGAAAATTCGGATACGGTAACATTGCGGGAGTAGTTGGTCCTGAAGGTGCAAACAATGCAGTACATGCGGCTAGTTTTGTACCTACTGTTGTGTTTGGTATTCCTGGTACACCATTTGCGGCTGTAATACTAAGCATTTTTTATCTGCTACACTTTGATTTAGGCTCAGTTTCCATACAGTCAGATACCGACTTTTATAAATATCTTGCAACGGGATTTTTAGGTGGCACTGTACTAGTAGGCTTACTATGCGTAGCATTAAGCAAACCAATTACACTGCTACTGAAAATTCCTGCAAAAATTTATGCGCCTTTGATACTTGTTCTTATTTGTTGGGCTTGTTATCAAGTATCGCATACATACTATGATATTGCCACATTGGCAGTATGTTCAACGATTGGCCTACTTTCCAAACGCTTTGAACTAAACAGACCAGCGATGCTGTTGGCTTTTATCTTATTTTCTAAGATTGAGGCCTTGACAATACAGACGGTTTCGTTGTATAATGTTGTTAGTTTAGTGGAAAGACCAATCTTCTTAAGTTTGTTTCTTCTCACACTATTAATAGCTTACGCTGGAGTAAAATATGTTAGAAAATAAAGAGGAGATAAAAAAACATGAAATATATTCTAACTGCAATTATGACACTTTTCTTAACTGTGGGGACTGCAATGGCTGATTACAGACTAGTAGTGCCAAGTCCGAAAGGCACAGGAACTGCAATTTGGGGAGATGTTGTAGCCGCGGAACTTGAAAAATATCTTGGTGAAAGAGTTATTGTTGAGAATATCAAGGGCGGAAAAGGAAACGTAGGATTAGAAACTTTTAATACAAAATACAAAGATGATCCTAAAACCATATTACTAGCACATGGTGGTAATGCCAATGCTTGGTTAATTGAAAATGTAAACTGGAGTTTCAAAGACTGGGAGCCAGTTTTAATTCAACCATATAATATCACAACAACTATTGCATCAGATTGGGATTGGAAAAACGAACGCCTAGATCTAGCAGATTGCTCAGGATGTGTTCCAGAAACACTTGCTTGGACAATGCTAAAAGGCTGGGATAACATTAACTTCATTCGTAAAATGAGTGCTGGTGAAGCAAAACAGGCTTGGTTGCGTGGTGACTTTAAATATATCCGTGAACCTGCTAGCAGACATATTAAAAATACAGTGCCAATGGTAGATAAAGGCGAAGCAGTTCGTTTATTCAATCACGGTATGTTTACACCAGACAATGGATTTGTTCAAGACTACAACTGGTTAGATACACCTATGGCTACAGAACTTTATGAAAAAGAATTTGGTACTACTCCAGAAGGTCCTGTGTTCGAAGCATATATTCTTGCCGCGGTATGGAGAGATGGTTTACAAAAAGGTTTGTTTATGCACCCAGGTGCGAATACAGCAGAAGTGATTGATGCTTTTGAACGTATGATGGCTAATGATGAAAGTCGTAACTATCTTGTAAGTAAACTAGGTGACTATCCTATGTACTTCGGTGACGAGTCAAATATTATTATGGATTCGTTGTACAATTATGTTACAAAAGAACGCTTAACATATTTGACAGACTTTGCTAAGAATAACATGGAATGGTCTACAGCAGAATATGTAGAAGGTAAAACCATTGACTAAGACAGATCCAAATCTGTTTTTACACTTATCAAGTTTAGGGGATATTGTTCCCCTAGACTTTTGTCTTGACATAAAACAATTAGAAAAAGAATTAAGCCAATTTGAAAACGATTGGAAGCAGTATAATCCAAGAAAACCAAACAATAGACAAGGTTTAAGCATCACAAGTTTGGACGGAAAATTAAGTGGTGTACCCGATCTAGACAGTTTATTTGAATATAACAAACAGCATAATACAAACATTAACGAAGTTGATATCACTGTAAAAACGCCGGTTGCAAGCAATATAAGCGTCATACAGCGGCTATTAGATGTATTTGATACACTAGGACGCTCACATTTTATACGGTTAAATAAGGGCGGTTTTTTCCCACCACATAGGGATGGTAAAATACTAGATATCACCTGTTTTAGAATATTAACTCTATGCCACAACTGCTCTCCAAATCAATTTACATTTAGATACGAAGATAAAATTTTGAACTTAGAACCAGGACGTCCTTACTTTGTCAACACTAGGAAAATGCACAGCGTTTTTAGTTATGTAGATAACAGTGTCCAATGTGTGCTTAACGTCCCTTTAACAAAAAATAACTACAATAGCATTATAAAACATTTGGCAGCAAAATGAAATATAAAATAGAACAAGTAGACTTTGAAACTATTCTACCAATTTGGGAAGAAGAATTATGGCCAGAAAGAGCAAGCGAAATAAAACCAATGAGTAGCATGATGTACAAGGGTGGGTTCGATATGGATATCTACAATCTATATGATCCAACGTTTTTTGCTGTCTATAACAATTCCAATCAAATTATAGGAGTCAACAGCGGTCATAGAACCGCTCAGAGATTATATAGATCACGAGGAATATGGGTGCATCCTAACTATAGAAAAAAAGGAGTTGCTGGTATTTTATTTTGTGAGCTATTTGGTCAAGCAATGAAAGAACAATGCGAAGCTGTTTGGAGTATTCCGAGAAAAACTGCACTAAGCACATATGAATTATACGGATTTAAAAAATCAAGTGATTTCTTTGACGAAGGTATGGAATTTGGTCCAAACTGTTATGTATATATGGAACTAGATTATGAATTTAAACAACACTAGTTATTTTGATTGCTACTTTGAAAGCGGTGAAAGCAACAGAATAAATGAAGATTTTTTTAAAGAAAGAGATTTTCTCGGTGGCTGGACTGTTAGTAATAGACATCCTTTAGTTGGCTTAAAAAGAATAGCATCTGAATGGTTATTGCCAGAATCTAAAGTTTGTGATATTACTATATCAGAACTGCGTAAATTATTAGAAAAAGCAATTACAGACTATGCAACAGACAAAAATGTAATTTTTTTATCAGGTGGAAAAGATAGCACTGCTTTAGCATATGCATTTACTGAACTAGATATTCCATTTGTACCTGTAAGTTTGTACAGCGATGTATCACCGACTAGCGAAAAATCTGTAGTAGCACAAATAGAAAAAGAACTAGGTATACAAGTACAATATTACAAGATTAACACAATACCAAAAACTAAATTTCCTTATTGGGTTGAAAATCCTTACATCGCAAAAAAACTTGCTATTGAAAATTTAAACCTAAATGATTATAGAATTTTCACAGGTGAAATAGGTACTGGTGAAATGCAAGTCAATCAAAGCCTACAATATACTGCAATGATGGGTTATAAACCAAAAGACTTGGCAAGGTGGCATGTTAATGTTTGTGGAAGTTATAGAAGAATAAACAGTATAAAAGAATTAAGTGAAGATACAATATATAAAGAATGTGTAAATCACTTTGAAATAAGATTTAATGAATGGGACAAACATCCAGATGTGCTTAACAGAGTAATGTTTAGTAGATTACAAGACGAAGGTGCATATAGATTGTTTAATTATTCTCAAGATAATTTAAAATGGGTACATCCTTATGCTGAAGATGAATTCATTAGTGCGTGTGTAAACATGCCAAGTGAGTACAAAGGTAAAAAGAATCTATATAAATTAATGTATCCTGAATTAACAGACATCCCATGGAGGTATCCAAAAAGTGGACTCGGCATTCCAACTGTGTAGTATAAAAAATTTAGTAGTTGTTTCCAACAAAGATGCAAAAAAAGCATTTTTAGAAACGGTATACCCACATAATATAGACTGTATTGTTGTAACTGCACAAGAGGCAAAACAATATGCAGGTGATATAAAAGTTATTTTCTTTGGGTGTTTTGTAGAAGAATTAAAAAACTGTGAAAACATAGTTATGGACGACATAATTTATAGAGCTTGGAGTCCTAAACCTTTTGCAATTAGATGGGAACCTGAAAGTTTAGCAACTTTTATATCTTGTTGGTTTAGTCAAGGCAAATTAAGAAAAATGCAAAATAATTTTACGTGGCGATTTGAAAACGGTAAGCCAACAGATGGTCGATTTGATTGGCTATCTAAAATTATGCGTTAATATATTTCTTAATATTTTTTTCCAATTTATGCAGTTCATACTGCATAGGATCATCAAAATATTTAAAACCTAAATCTTTACATTTTTTTGCAAGACGTTTGTGCCTATTTACCCTCACACTTATATCATTATAGACTTGTCCGTCATCATAAATCCAATACATTCTATAAGGAAAATTATTAGGAAATCTTTTATCTTTTTTTAGAAACCCTTTTTCAGTATATTCCTTTTTTGCACGAGTGTTAGGCTTAACTCTCATTAAAACACCTATATACAAAGGCTTTAAAATTTCATCATATGGTTTAAGTTTTTCTATTGTGTCTAATGTATCTTCAAATTCAGTTTCGCTTTCTGTCGGATATCCAACAAAATACATGCTTCGCGTTGTAATACCTACCCTATGACACTGCTCCATACAATACAATAAATCTTCTTTTGTATACTTTTTATCCATTTCTTTCAGTGTTGCAGTACTGCCACTCTCTATTCCAAGTTTGATATGATGCAGTCCACTTTCACGTAAACGATCCCACATGCTAGGAGGCATTTGTTTTTTTGCTCTTATTGCAAAATAGGCACTCCAAGCAAACTTTACATTATTATTTTTATAATACTCTAATAGCATATCAACCATTGAGGTTAGATTTTTTAACACACCATTTAAAATATTATCTACAAACACAAAATCAGTTACACCATAAGTTTCATAATAATGTATCATTTCTGTAGCAATAGCTTCTCCATCTCTTGCTCTATATACACCAAACTCTCCTCTAACATTACAGAATTTACAATCAAATATACAACTGCGTGTTCCTTCTATAAACAAACTAGCAACACCCATTGTATTTTCTGCAACTTCGTATGCGTCTTTAGGATATGCTGTAAAATCAAAATCATCATAATCTGGATAAGGCACAGCAGTAATATCAACCTTAGGAGTTCTTGGAGCTTCTAATTGCCAGTTGGAATTGTAAGTATCCTTGTTGTATACACCGTCAACAATTTTTCCGGTAATTAAACTTTCTACTCCATGTTCTCCTTCGCCAACAATAATCCAATCTAGAATATCCCAACCTAACTCTAACCCAAAATGTTCTGCGGCACTGCCGCCTAAAACTGTTTGTATATGTGGTGCTTTTCTTTTTAAACTTTCTAGCAATCTCTTTGCTGTCATTTGACTGCGTAAAAAATGTACACTTATACCAAAAAATTTAGGATCAGCTTCTACAATCACATCTGTCCATTCCTCTACAATTTTTCCTAGTGTTACTTCGTAGAAATCATCAAACATAATCTTATCTTGCCACAACTGCCATTTGTCGCTACCTTCCCAAAATCTATCTTCATCGCTTTGGAAAAATTCTTTGTCTTGTTTAAGGCGGTGCCATAAGTCTAAATTAAGATCTATATTATGACATTTTAAATTTACAGTATTCAAATAGGCTTTTATACGTGCAGGTCCTATAGGTGGCCGTAATTCAATGCTCGGTACTGTAGCAATAACTATATCCATATTTTTTGGTATATTAATTTTATAGGTCATACAACAATTCCAAATATTTTTGTTTGATAGAAGCAATTTTATCACTATCAGGTTTTATACTAGCATTGGTTTTCCTAAAAATAGAAGCCGGTGTTTGCATTACATAATCTATATCTGCTCCTGTATTATATACTCTTGCTAGTTGGTGTGCATTGAAATGATTATGAGGGCGAAATCTTTCAAGACATTCTTTTTTTAATTCTTCTGCTTGATAATAATTCAAGTATCCGTTATCCCAAATCATTTTGCTTTCATTATTAGGTTCTAGATCTTTGTATCCATACTTATAAGGGTCTACCATTAATTTACTATGATCAAAATGGCTTTTTAAACTAGGAATACTTAGTGCATAAACTTCTTTATTATCTAGCGGACAGTCTTTGCTATCTAACCATTCTATAGTTTGGCGCATACTTTCTATGCTTTCAAATGGTAAACCCATTATAAATCCACTTCCTAAACTAATATCGCTGTTTTGTTTGACCCAGTTCAATCCTTCAATTGTTTTTTCTCGTCCCATACCTTTACCAATTGCTGAGCCTGCTTTTTTATTTAGAGTTTCAATTCCAAATTGCATGCCTATACAACCACTTTCTTCTAGCAGAGGTAAAGTTTGTTTTTGACTTATAAGTAAATCAGCTCTTGCATAACTTCCAAACTTTACTTTAAATGGCAAATTTGAAAATACATCATATATAAATTGACATTTTTCTGGACTATCATTCAACAAATCATCCATTATATCATACACAGTTGTACCGTACAATTCATAATTCCTTAAAAGTTCTTCTGTTAATACTTCCTTGTGTTTCATATAATCATAGGTTCCTGCTTTTCCGTTACCAGGAAAAAAACAAAAACTACATCTAAAAATACAACCTCTAGCAGTTTCAATTGGCAATGCTTCACCTGGAAATATACAATCCTGCTTCTCCCAAATTATTTGACTTTGTTGAAAATCTTCGTAGACATACTCTGTTTTACAGTCAACTAATAATTGTTTTTCATTAAATTTAGTTGCTTTTAATAACGTTAAATCTTTTTTCCTACAAGCGTCGGCTATATTGATGATTGCACTATCTGCAAATCCAGTTACAAGAATATCAAATAACTTTTTTGCAGCTTTATCATAATGCCCTAGGCCGCCTCTGTTACCACCTATAACAAATGTTAGATTAAATTTATCTTTGTATTCTTGCAGTAGATCTAACATCCAATCTTGAGCAAAAATTTTATGTCCTTGATTGAACATAAATGTATTGCTTACACCTACAAAATTAGTTTCAGACGTAAGAAATTTATCAAAAACTTTTCTTGCTTCTGACTCTGATAGCCTACTACAAAAATCTATCACCTGTGTTGTATAACCTTGTCTTCGCAATTCAGTTGCAAGCCTGTATGCACCAGCTCCTCGAATCCAACCTTCAGTATATACATCAGATAAAATTACTACTTCCATTCCCCCTCCGGATCAAGGCTTGGAAAATTACTTCTATCAAATTCTCTTCTATAATTTTGTAATGTACTAAAAATTTTATCTCTATCTATCATGCTACTAAAAACAATATGATAACGATAATCAGTTCCACCATTAAGTGCTGTATGCGGCATAGCAGTTTCTGTGTAATAGATATGTCCATCTGCTGGCATATGCACTATTGATCTGTGTGCTTGTTCTGGCCAAATCATTATATTACTTGGATTTGTTAAAACTGGCAAATGGAATTTAAAAGTCATATCACGATGAAGCCTGTAACAACTTTTAGCACTCAATCTAACAAACCTAACTCTTGTAACTTCAAAAGGAAATAAGTTTATAATGTCTTCAAAATATGTATTTTTAAATAAATCATTTATAATATTATAGCTTCCTTCAGTAAGCGGATTACCTAAACTATCTTTTGCTAGATCAGGCTGGGGTCCGCAACTTTCATAGTAAGGATCGTTTGATCCAGATCTTGATTGAATAGCAAATTGTGCTTGGTGTTTTTGAGCTCCTGTGCTCCACCAGCCTTGTGCATTAATACTAGGTAATAATTTAGTAAATTCAGTAAGTAATTTTTTTGAATCTATGCCTATATCATACTTTCTTATAACATCATCAAACGAATATTTTTCATACTCGTAAAGTCCGTATTCTGCTACTTTATCCATGTTTCTATTGCTCCTATAGGCTTGCGGTTAGCATCTCTGCCAAAATTTTTAAATTCACTAGTTATGTATATACTCTTACGTGGCTCTAAACTTTTCCAAGGCGATACACTATGCCAACTATTATCACTATTGTAAGTTAGTATCAATCTGTTTTTCTTAATAGGTATAGATTTAAATATTCTTTTATCCTCATTATGTATGTTAAAACTGCCCCCATATTCACTATCACTGAAATAAAGTAAACCTGTCCAAATTGTTACTTCGCTATCATAATGCACATCTAGTATATCTTTATCTGTTTGTGTATTGCTTACATACATTGCTTCTCTTGCAATTCTATAATCACCTTCTGTTTTTCTAATTCCTACTGTTTCGTTAATCAAAGGTATAGATAATATTTTACAAACACGATTATGAAATTCTTGGCTTAAAATATTATCTAATAAATTTTTTTGTAAATTATTTACCAACGGTAAACTTTGCTTTGCATTGATTGCCTTTGTAACTTGATTTTCTCTTGTTTGTAAATTTTCTTCTAACCATTGCTGTGCAGGAAATAAGTTTTCATTGAAATCTTCCAAAAAGTTATCACATACAGCAAATTTGTAAGGAACATTGTATACTTCAATATTTTTCCAATTAAACATTTTATTTTCTTTTTGGTATTTTACTATCTGCGCTAGACACACAACTTTTTGTAATACACTGTTTAGGTGTCTTAAATAGCTGAAAACCTGTTTCGATGTTGCCAAGTGGTGCATCATGACAACTATAGCTTCTTTTTATGCTACCGTCTGGCTCGCGTATTATTAGTCCGCTAAAACCAGCATTGCAAGCCCATCCTTCAAAATTGTTGAAATTAAAGGCATTAAAGCGTTCTGCTTGATCCATATACCATTTTTTACCCTTACTATCTGTAAGCTCAACCTGCATGTGCCACGGAACACTAGCGTCATTTTTACCTATGGTATATTCTGGTATTTGGAAATTAGGTTTAGGACGATCCGCCCATTTACGCTTGTGTTCTGTGTAACTACGCTGTGGCATTCCGTTCCACAAGCGTTTCATTTGTTCGTCAGTATATCCGTCAACTACTCTAGACGCGGTAGGGTCGGACTGAGGTTTAAGAGTGACGTTAATTCCTTGTTCGTGAAAAAATAAAGCGTTTTCCCAATCTCTTTCAAACCAATCTGGTACCATAACTTGATTAATTGTAACTTGTACATCGTGCTCCTGACAGAAGATTAACTTGTCTGCAAAGTCTTGCATCTTCTCTGGTGTATTTACATGTTCTGTGTGCAGACTTGCTGTAATGCTTGCTCTGTGGAATGGTTTTGCGTATTCTACATAAGTTTCAAACCATTTCATGTTTCTTGAACAGTTTGAGGTCATATGTATGCTGGTGTAATTGGTATTTCCTACATCGTCTGCGAGATGTTTGAGAATGTCCAGGTATCCTGGGTGAAAGGTAGGCTCACCTCCTGACAGAGAAAAGTGAAATGAGTTGAACCCGTTCTCTCTAGCTTGTCTTTTGATTTCATCAATAGTTCGAAGACACAGCTCGGTTGGTCTGTGATCTTTACGATCGCTTCTTGCGTATGGCCAACAGTAGCTGCATTTGTAGTTGCAGAATCTGCCCAGGAGCCAACTGACAGTAAACAAATCACGGTAAAGCAGAGTACGCTGACCCACAGAGACAATGTCATCAAACGGAATTTTAGTAAAGTCATAGTTGCTCCATTTCAAATCTTCTGTCATTAATTTTTCTCACTTGTTGTATATATTAACACGATACTAACTAGATGTCAACTACTACATTTTGTTCAGCTTCTCTTTTTACCCTAGAACAAGTTTTTATACAACGAGGGTGTACGTTTTTATTTTGCCAGCTTTTGACTAGGTCTTCTGCAAAATATTTGCTATCTAATATTTCTTTCCAAGTCTTATTTCTCAATGTTAATTCACCTAAGGGATAACGCAATTGATCTTTTGATAAGGTTTTGTAAGTTTCAAATTCATCACTTATATAACAACACGGAAATACTTCCATTCTATTGTTTACATAAATTTTTTTTGACTCCTGGTACATACAATTTATTTTCCAGTTATTAGGAAGAGAAAAATCTCCCCATTCGAAATCTGTCATATTAGATCTACGTTTACCCACTAGCTTAAGGTCACTTAGAATCATTTTCATTTCATATGTTCCAGGGTGTCTCCATTCTTCGTTTTCGGGTGGTTCAAGATAATGTGTTACATTAAAATTTTTATCAAACACAGGAAATTTTTCAAACTCATCAAATCTTGCTGTACGTCTAAATCTAAAATGATCTACTCCTAAATTTTTTGCCAATTCTTTACATTTTTCCATTTCGTATTCGTTGTGTTTAAAAACTAAATAATCCCATCTAACTTTAACTGCACTATCGCAACAAATCTTAATATGTTTTAATATTTTTTCAATATTAGTATTTTGTCTATATAAATGATTTGTTTCTATTCCGTCCACTCCAAATGTAATCCTGTCTTTACTATCTAATATAGCGGTAAGTTTTTTCCACCATTGTTCTGTTTTCAAACTTCCGTTTGTAAACATTTCAATTTTTGCACCCGCATTTTTTGCCGCTTCGATTGCTTCGAATATGTATCTTGACGCTAATGGATCACCGTGAGTTCCACAAAAATAAACAAATTTCAAATTAGGTAAATCTTTAAAAACCTTATTAATATCATCAAGGTCCCATTCGCTAGATCCTCTTCCAGGCCTATCAACTCCGCCATGAATATTTCTGTTACACATAGGACAAGCTGCATTACACTTATTTGTAATTTCTACATGTAATTCTTCTATAGTTTCAGGCTTTATATAATACAAGTTTTACTCCAATAAATATACAAGTATTTACTATATACTTTACTAATATTAATTGATCATGATATACAAAGATAAATTTAATCAAGCCATACAACTTGTTGTACCCGAGCATGTAAACAACATAGGCATAAGTATGAGTGGCGGTGCCGATAGTTCATTATTGTGCTATTTACTCGCACGTCAAATAAAAAAAAATAAATTAGATGTAAAAATATCTCCTATCACTGCAAAATTTTCAGTACGACCTTGGAGTTACGATGTAAGTAGAACAGTTACTGGATTTATATCTTCAGCTCTTGATTTTGATAATTGGGGAGATCACTGGAAATTTGATGTTACAGAATATGAGTGTCAAACTGATGCTAGAAAAGAATATAAGTTTGATACAATAGTGCAATTTTTAATTTTAAATAAGAAGATAGATTTTTTCTACAGCGGTAAAACCAAAAATCCTGCGCAGGAAATAATGAATACATTCCATGATAAACAATACCAAGAAGATAGACAAAATCCAAATCAACAAAGTATTCAAAAATCAGAAATAGAACATGTTCCATATGCTATGGTTGATAAAAGACTTGTATTGAGTCTTTACAAGGACTTAGATCTTTTAGATACACTTTTTCCTTTAACACGATCATGTGAAGGTGATAGAAACATAACAAATAATTTTACAACAACATGCGGCAAATGCTGGTGGTGTGAAGAAAGAAATTGGGCATATCAAGAGGTTATAAATGACTGATATTGTTTTTCTTACCTTACCTAGACTCGAACTAAGAGCCCCTATTACTGCTCCGGCTATACTTAAATCTGTAGTTGAAAAAAAAGGTTACAGTGCTTTCTGTTATGACCTTAATTTAGACTTGTGGTTAAACATAGACACAAAGAAACATGGAAATGTTTGGTTTGATACAGATTTAACATTTAGATATGATGATAAATTTGCAGAATTTTGGAAAGAACACATTATACCGCATACACAAAGATGGATAGATGTAATTAAAGAAAAAAATCCTAAATGGATAGGCATGAC
>Ga0208645_1001750_pt1 | contig 18351 bp, 28 predicted proteins | sample VirMetDEL_Sep_01_FD_184519 | JGI IMG/M metagenome (GOLD analysis project Ga0208645, IMG submission 184519) | Aqueous microbial communities from the Delaware River and Bay under freshwater to marine salinity gradient to study organic matter... | ecosystem: Environmental > Aquatic > Marine >... | reverse complement strand
GGTAACAGTGATAGGCTTAGAGCTCAATTGGAAGAATTAGAAAATGCTGGCTTGGAGCAATAAATTTAATATGGAGCCAGAAAAAGACATATTCGAACAATGGACTGAGGAAAGAAATAATAGACCCTGGATAGTAAGGAAGTTCCGAGGGGTAGGAATGTGGTGGGACCGTGAAGGCAGATACACTTGGCGTAATTTTAAGGTGGGTATTAAGAACCTGATCTACTGGTCCCCTGTAATTTGGAAAGATCGCAATTGGGATGATTCATTCATCTTTATTATTCTTTCACATAAATTAAAAGCACAGTCAAAATATATCGGCGGCAGAGGAATTCATGTAAGCGCAGAAAGAGATGCTGAGATCATGATGACTTGTGTTCGGCTGATGGAATTGATAGATGATGAGACCTATTCTTCAGAGTACATGGACTATCACAAGACAAAACACTGGTTTAAACCATGTGATGATAAAGAGGGATACACAACCTGGGAATCTAAAGAACTAGAAGAGAACTTTGATGATTACTTTTCTAAATATCCATTGATTTATAAAAGGGTTCTAGCAGGTGAAGGCCCATTTCAACCTATATCTTTTAAACAAGAAGATAAACAAAGGATTGCAATGAATATTGGTCATATTAATCACGATAGAGCCAGAAAGCTGCTTTTCAAAATCATGGAACAAAACATTGAAAGATGGTGGGACTAAATAATGGAAATAATATGAAGGAGAAAATTAGGTTAGCTTTGATAGCACATGATGGGAAGAAAGCTGATATGGTCTCTTTTGTGATGAAGAGACTTTCATTCTTCCAACTAAGCGATGTTGGAATAGTAGCAACCGGAACTACTGGAACTATGATAACACATGCAGGGGTAGATAAGGTATGTAAAGTAGCATCTGGTCCGATGGGAGGGGACGCTGAAATTGGTGCAATGGTTACAAGGGGCGAGGTTGATGGGGTGATATTTTTTCGGGATCCACTGGATAAACACCCCCACGACGTGGACATTTCCATGCTGATGAGATTGTGCGATGTTCATGAGGTGCCTCTTGCCACCAACTACAAGTCTGCACACATAATGATCAAGTATTTTAAACATAAGGTGGAGAAATAAGCATGCCTAGTTTAACCTTCATATTGGTTGTAACAATTTTTGGTAGAATCATATGGGCAAAGAGAATCCCTTTTAAGGAGACCGGGTTAGAGGAGTTCATATTTTTCTTGGCCTTGCTGCTGATGCAGGTTCTTTTCTTCTCGATATTGCATTATGGGATCGGAATAAACTTCTGATAGATTATGATACCGAATCTGAATAACCCATTAATACTGAAGGTTTCAGACTTTGGTTCATTAGGTGAGTATATCTCATCTCTATCCAAACCAGCGAGGAAGGACTTTAAGAGCACACTCTCCCGGAATCGTAACCTGGAATATCGGTTGATCGATTACGACGTTTCACTCGTACAGGATTACATGGATCTCTGGTGTTCACAGCCTCTTTCAAACGGGAACTTTCCGATATGGGGAGAATGGAACTCTAATTCCATTCTTAATTCTGGCAATGACATAATGTTATTTGCAGGATATTTAGGGAATCAGGATATCTCCATACATTTTATATTTAGGTGGGGAAACTATCTTTATTGCAATGCCCCACTCTATAACAAGGAATTGTATCCAGGTTTGGGTAAGTGGATGTGGATAAAGCTTATCGAGTATTGTATAACAGATCACTCAATCGACTATCTAGATTTCGTAGCACCTGAGGGCATGTCAACTTCTTGGCATGAGGTTGTAAAGAGCAGGGTCAAATCCAATTCATCCGGTGACTTCGGTTATAAGTGGAAATTCATCCCCCGGGATGGTAAAATATATACTACAGAGAATCCCAATTATAAAATAGGTTTTTGTAAACTATGCAACTCAAGATGGGTTTATTGGGATGACACTAGAAAAGAATGCGAAAACTGTTTGGAAATTGCAAGAAATCTTATAATAGTCGCTCATCCGGATGATGAATCTATATTCTTCGGTAATTGGCTTTCAAAGAATGCGGAAAACACCAGGGTAGTTTGTGTAACTGGCGGATATGATGAAGTCAGGAAATCTGAATTTTTAAAAGCAATGGAGATCCTCGAAATAGAGGATTATGAAATATGGGATTATAGGTTCTCCTTATCTCCCCTTGAGGATTCTAGTTCCATCTACTCGGATCTGCAGAGACTTAGATTTTCTGAAAAATGGGATTGCGTAATAACTCATAGTAGATATGGCGAGTATGGTCATATCCAACACATCGAGGTTCATGATATGGTTGTTGATGTATTCAGTGGAATCAGGATTAAGGTTTTTTCGATCTCATCTAATCCGATATCGAATAAAGATTTAGAGTTTAAAATTCTTCTTAACAGGGCTTATGAATCACAATATCGTAAAGGGTTCGAAGAAATATTAGCATCCTTGGCCACTGGGTCTGATTGGTATAAGCACTCGGTTGGATTTGATATGGTTAGACATGAATCCTTGATTGATATCGAAAAATCCATCTCTCAACTAAACATCTCGATCATCGATCCTGTTGAGTATTCGGACTTCCCTTTTTATGAGAACTGTGCGAGAATGGCATCATTGCTCAGAGGAAGGGGTCATAAGGTAGATATTAGGAATAGTAATGATGACCTGGTTTCATATGACATTAACATAGTCTATACATTGGTGGATGCTCTGGAGATTTCCAAAGTTCCTGATTTCCCCTTCTTCTTTCTCTGCCTGGATGGTACACTAAAGAGAGATATAGGGGCTAATAAAATCAGATACACAAAGGAAATTATAGATAAATCTAATAGAACAGCATTTCCTGATAAATCTACTAGGGACCTCATAGGTAATCCACTAAATGTTGTACATCTGAATATGGATTCCAGTTGGTATGAAATCATAAGACAGCTAGAATCTCATATAATAAGGTCTATAGTAGCGAAGAGACTCTCCACCTCATTATCGAATCCACTGACGGAAATTTCGTTCGATTCATCTCTAGATAGGTTATCATTTAAATATAATGGAAAGTCCCGGGGTAATTGTGGGGTAATACTGGAGGATCAATACGGACAAGCATTGATCAGATATTCAATAAATTTAACAAGCGGTGGGAATTACTGGATAGGTGTTTCTCGGGATTGGATTGGGATGGATCTGAAGCTTGTTATACTTGACCCCACATGCTACCAGGAGCAATGGATCTTCTTGGATATATAATCCGATGAAAAAGATAGATCTTTTTGAGGATTACTGGAATAGAAGAGCGAGAAGCTCATCCTTTCCACAGAGAAAGCACAGCAGAGGGGTAAAGTTCATACGCAGACTTTTACCATGGAGTGATGAACTTGACCTGGAGGAATTAATAGGGAAGATTAAGGAATGGTCTGATCGTGATGGTACCTACTCTTACTTTCTGGATCCATCAGGGGAGGCGGATAAGGAGAAGATAAAGAACCAATTTAAAAACACCTCATGGGAGGCTGTGAGTGTTATTAGACCCGATGGTTTTGAGGATATAGTAATTCTAGATGACGATGAGATCACTGAACCCGGAGAGGGATTAGGATTTCTTACAGGGATAACGGATGATTCCAAGTATGTGTTTTATTTTCCAGCTCAGTTCAGCGGCAATAGATATGCTGGTTATGATGTGGATGATATAGATTTCCAAGATATAGATTGGGATTATTTTAAAAAATAATCCAGAACAAACGAAATATTTCCGATCAATTCCGGTATCATAGAGTAAATAAGTCTCTATGAGGAATTATTTAATTACTGGATCCAATGGATTCATAGGGAGAAATCTAAAGAGATCCCTTGTATCAAGCGGAAATTCAGTATTTTCGTTCGAGGAGGAAGATGCGTTATCGCATGACTGGCAAGATAGACTCAGAAAGGTATTCGAGAATAATAAAATACACGGGGTTTTTCATGTAGGTGCTTGTTCAGATACTCTGAACCAAGATGTAAATTACATGATGTTCCTGAATTACGAGTTTTCCAAGTATCTAGGAAATCTCTGTATGGAACATCGGGTAAAAATGGTTTATTCATCATCCGCTGCCTGTTATGGAACAGATGGGGAAAAACCGGCTAATCTATATGCCTGGTCCAAATATGCTGCTGAGTGCTTTCTCCACGGGATGGGAATTGCTGTTTGCCTCAGATATTTTAATGTTTTTGGTCCAGGAGAACAAGACAAAGGGAGAATGTCCTCAGTAGCTTATCAAGCTTATTATAAATACTATGTGGAAAAATCCATGAAGGTGATGGAGCTTTTTCCGAAGAAACCTCGGAGGGACTTCATTCACGTCGATGATGTTGTTACTGCAAATCTGATAGCGATGATCGGGGTTAAAGCCGGAACTACCTGGGATATAGGAACCGGTACTCCATGTTACTTCGAGGATTTTATGACAACCTTCAATATACCTTTTACGTATACTGGTCCGGAGATGATACCCGAGGGATACCAGTTTCTAACTTGTGCAGATGTTAATAAGAGATTACCCGGATGGGAACCCGAGAAAGAAATAAAAAACAGAATAAAGGACTACAAGGAAAGTCTTGATCTGGAATTTAAGAATAAAAAATAAAACATATGAAAAGAAGAGTAGGAATAGTGGGTAATGGCTTTGTAGGAGAGGCTCAGGCCTTTGCTTTTTCTCCAACAGCCGATGTCAGAATTTATGACATAGATGAAAAGAGGAGGACCCATAGTTTAGATGCCGTGCTCGGGCAAAAATACATCTTTGTGTGTCTGCCCACACCCATGAGATCCGATGGAACCCAAGATTTATCCCTTATTGAGGATTTCTTTAGCTCCATTATCCCCTCACCCGATTCTATCTTTATAATCAAATCAACGGTACTCCCAGGAACAACCATGGAGATGAGAGAGAAATTCGGATACCGGATTATATTCTCGCCTGAGTTTTTAACGGAGAGGACTGCTAAGCTTGATATTTTAACACAGGCTAGGATAGTTCTTGGCGGGGATGAAGACCTCACTAAGGAGGTTGGTGAATTATTCTCTGAAAGATTCATGAACAAGCATATCATATACACGGACTCTACAACTGCTGAGTATATCAAGTATATGAATAATACCTTTTTTGCTACCAAGGTTTCAATGATGAATGAATTCTACCGATTAGGTGAGAAGATAGGTATTAATTGGGAGGATGCAATCCATGGATTTGCTTCGGATGGAAGAGTGGGTGATTCACATCTTCATGTACCAGGTCCAGATGGTAAGATGGGGTATGGAGGAACTTGCTTTCCTAAGGACGTTAATGCGATGATCCACTTTGCCAGAGAGGCAGGTCTTCCTATGAATACAGTGGAAGGTGGATGGAAAACTAACCTGGAGGTGAGACCCGAGAAGGATTGGGAGAAAATGAAAGGTAGAGCAGTATCTGCGGATCAGATATAGATTTTTTTACATAGTGATCTGGTGAGAGCTGTGTAAAGTTGGATAAATATCTGTACAAATATTAAAACGAGATGGAAAGATCAGCAGGGATAGCTATAGTGTGTGAAAATAAGATACTCCTTTGCCATAGCTCTAGGTCTAGATGGTTCAAGAGCTATATGCCACCAAAGGGACATGTTGAAAAGGGGGAAAGCAATAAGGAAGCAGCATGTAGGGAAACCCTGGAGGAGGTTGGAATTGAAGTACCTATGGATTTATTGGGGAGAGAATTTAAGATTAACTATATAAGGGCAAAGAAAATTTTCAAGGAGGTCTTTATCTATGAATATAGGGTCGAATCCCTCTCTGAACTGGGACTGAAGAGCGAAATAATTCCACAGACTATGCTACAATTAGAGGAAATAGACGACGCCAAATTCATGGATAAGGATGAGGCTAGCGTGAGAGCACTTCCCCGATATCATGACATGATAAACGAATTATTAAAATAAGATAAATCCAATGGAAAAGCCCAAGGTATTTAATGCAAAAGAATGTCCAGGATGCAACGTTCCCAAGGGATGGGGACATGAGATAATCTTTGAGAACAATGAACTTTACTGTGGTAAACTATTATGCTTTAAAAAAGGAGCTAAATTTTCGATGCACTACCATATGATAAAGGACGAAACGTGGTATGTCCAGGAGGGATCTTTCCTTTATAGATGGATAGACACAGAAACCGCCGAGGTAAACGAGGTTGAACTCAGGGTGGGGGATTCAGTAAGACAGAGACCTGGTCAACCACACCAGTTGGAAGCTTTAGAGGACGGTGTAGTTTATGAAGTCTCTACTGAACACTTCGATTCAGACTCATATAGAGTATGGAGAGGAGACTCTCAAAAGTAAGTTCAATTGGATACAGACATAAATAGATCCAGTTGAGTCTGTACCGGTCGAAACATACTCGGCCCCCAATCGTAAAAATGAATAATCCAAACAGATATCAAATTCTATATCCAATGAGTTCTTCCAGTACTAAGAAAAAAGAGGAAGTTATCGTGAATCTTCTACAGGAGAGACATCTAAGTTATCTTGGTTTAACAAGAGATGACGTCAAGAAAAACCCGTTTTGGCAAAACACCAAATCAATCACCCGGATGGAATATCAGGAGTGGATTGAGTATGGCGTTAATTCGATCATGTCAATTACTGGATGTGAAAAAATGAAAGCCGAGATGGAGATGTCTTGGATCGAAAGCAAGTATCGAATTAAGGTAAGAGACTAACCGAGCTAACGGAATTGGGTAGTTAATATCTAGAAACCATTGCATCAACATACCGCTGAAGATGAATTCAGATTTAAAAATTAAAAATCTGGAAACTCCAAGATAACAAGGCTGTATAAAAATGTAAGTTCTTGTTATGAAAACATTTTATAAGCCATCGGAAGCAATTAAGTGGAGTAAGGAAAGACTTTATAATCACGGATATGTGGTTAAGACCGAAAGGTGGCAAGGGGTTCCTTCCCCAGATGACATGTGGGAAGTAATGAACCACTCTTTCCAGATGTTTATACCTAAGGATATAGAAAGCCTTATCGAGGAGGTTAATCCAAACCTCCCCTGGGCTGATGATCACTTTGACGAGAGGATAGGTGGGGTACCACTTAATCCTCCTCCCTCAAATGAATGGTGGCCTTATAACAGGAAGAAAAATGAGCAATTCAAAAAGGATGAGATGTTTTCCCATACCTATCCGGAGAGAATTTGGCCAAAAAAGGCTCCTATAAACAATCAGACTGGCAAGGTTAGAAAAAAGAGTCTTCGGGGCATTAGGTTTGAGTATGGTGATATGTCTGATTTAATAGATATGTTGGAAAGGGAGCCATTCACTAGACAAGCTTTTCTCCCAATTTGGTTCCCAGAGGATACCGGAGCCCCACATAAGGAAAGAGTACCTTGTACAATAGGTTACCACTTCATGAGAAGAGGAGATAGATTTCATATATCTTATTTTATCAGATCCTGTGATATCATAAGACACTTTAGGGATGATATCTATTTAGCTTGTAGAAAGCTATATTGGATTTTAGATTCCTTGAAAAAGAGAGACCCCGAAACTTGGGGAGAAGTTGAACCCGGATATTATTCAATGCATATCATATCTCTGCATTGTTTTAATCGGGAGAAGGGTATATTAAAACAAAGCAACATATAATGGGTTCATTACGTTTACCCGAACAATTTCTAAAATACGATATATGAGGAGGTGTTTCGTTTCAATAACAACCAAAAATTATCACTACCTATCGGTATTGCTATCTAATAGTATATCGGAGTTCTCCTCTTATCCCATACATATTTTTTGTATTAATTACAACCCAAAGAAAGAAGGGTTGGAAATGCCCTCTGGAGCGATCTTCCATGAGATAGAGTATGATATTAACGAGAATGGAACACCATTCAACTATGTTGAGGGTGGGAATTTCTACGTCGACAGGAGGAATTTGAGAAGCTTCCAGATCATGACCAGAAAATCCGAAGCTTGCCTGAGAGTTCTGGATATGGGATATGACGAATGTTGTTTTATAGACGGGGATAGCATAGCTTGCCCAAACATAGATGAAATCTTCTCGTACTCGGATAAAATTAAATCCACCCCTCTGATGACCAAAGGTCCGCATGAATTTGTCATGGTAACCGACGATGATGGGAATGTGAGGGGAAATCCATTCGAAGGATGCTGGCCAGAAAGAGATTTGACAAAGACCATTGAATATCCACTAATGAAATTTTTTCAGGTACCCATAGAATCAAGGGATGAATATAGGACTGGTAATCTCTTCCTCTTTAATCAGGGCTGTAAGGAATTTCTCATTGTACTGGAGGAAGTTCTCAATGTCCTATGGAAGGTAGTTGATGTGTATGAATATTCACCTTTCCAGGATGAGAGCGTAATGAATACTCTGGTTTGGAAAAATGGAGGTGGTGGATTACCAATGTCATATATCAATATAGAGGGGATGGATACGGTTCTTCATTTTTTCCAGAATCCAGAGGAGGTGGAAAGCGGCTTAATCTCTTCATTCTATAGAATTCCAGAAAATAAAAGGGACATAAAAGTACTACACGGGGAAAAGAGGAAACAAGAGGTGGAGACGATAATAGAATATCTAAAGGAATTAAAAAATAAAGGATACTACGATAATGGAACTGAAGAAGAAACCCCGGAAAATTAAGAAGCCAACCGATTCTATGAAGGAATATTACGAGAAGCTATATCTCAGAAACCAGAGCAAGTGGATGAGGAGATCTAAACTCGAACAGTCTCATTTGGGTTCCGAATTTGTCTTTCTTAAGGAATCACACAAGCTCCTAGGTAGCTCTAGCTCCACTGAGGTTGTTTTAGAAAATCTAGTCAGCGGGGAACATTACATAGTCCATATAGACGATATAACAAACATTATCCTTAACTGATGTCCAGTGATAGTAGAGATTACCACATACTCCCCACAGGCACACATAGAGGTTTGCACAATTATAAGAATCTATAATTCGGAGATAGTAGAGAATGGACTCGGGGCTGGGGAATCATATGGGAATTTTATAATTGACACACCGGAGGAATCCATGGAATCTCTCCTTTTGTTGGACGGCATAGAAATTATCTGGGAGGATTAAAAAGTTGATAATATTACAAAAAATTGTCCTGCGGGTTTGGCTTACTAAAATATATAGAGTACACTTTATTTGGGATTGTTGGGGAACAAACCATAATCAAAGTATATGAGCCAAAATAGGGAAATACCTGAATTGATACAGGATATATTAAATCAGCTTAACTCGATGCAGAGTCAGCTTCCTAATGGGGAGTTAAAAATTATTCAGATTAACATCCAGGAGCTAAGACATGCTCAATCTGAGATGAAGCAAGATTTATCTGAGCTAAAGAGGAAACTCCTGGATCCCGAAGACGGTGTTATAGTAAAGGTTAATCAAAACACAAAACACAGGCTGAATCACGAGGAAGATGAGAGGGCTAATCAGGAATTGCTATTGGAGCATGCTGAGTTAGTTAAATGGAAGGGAAGTGTAACTAAAGCCTTATGGATAATATTCTCTGCACTGGTTGGTATTTTGGCTAAAATGTTCTTTTTGGATAAATAGATAAAAGAAGGAAAGTTATGTCCAAATTACCAGTAGTAGAACCAGATAAGAAATTCAAGACAGTCGACAACTTTGTAAAATGGTTCGACCAGAAAACCTTTGGATCCGAAAGGGGATCCCTTGGATTAGAAAGGGGAACGGTTGGAAAACTAATGCAGTACGAAGACTTCTCCCAATCTGCGAAGGGGATTCAGTCAAAATAATCAGGAGAATTTATTTCAGAAAAGGCCGAAAATTTTTTGATAAACTAGTATATAAATAGTATATCAAAAAATCAATCTCCTTCATGAAGATAAAATTAGAATATGTCTGGCTAGATGGTTATAAACCCGAGCCTAACCTGAGATCCAAGGTCAAAGTAATTGATTTTGGTGGTGATATCGAGAATCCTATATCTCTGATTATGCCTAAGTTAATGGACATTCCCCAATGGTCATTTGACGGAAGTTCCACAATGCAGGCCGAGGGAAGTTCCTCAGATTGCATATTAAATCCGGTTAAACTCTACCACGATCCAACCCGCGGTGGATTTTCCTATATAGTTATGTGTGAAGTCCTTAATATGGATGGAAGTACACACGAGACTAACACCAGAGCTTCCATAGGGAGCGAGGGGAAGGATAACTGGTTCGGATTTGAACAGGAATATGTTCTAAGATGGTTCAATAGCAAGGATAACAGACCACTTGGATTTGAGAATTTCCAACAACCTGAAAAGCAGGGCAAATACTATTGTTCGGTTGGGCATCCACATAGTGCAGGTAGAGAAATATCCGAAGAGCATATGGATGCTTGTATTTCCTGCGGTATTAATATTACTGGGACAAATGCAGAAGTTATGCTGGGTCAATGGGAATATCAGGTTCTTGGAGAGGGTAATAAAGATGCAGCTGATGATCTATGGGTTTCTAGATTTCTACTTCGCAGAATAGCAGAAAAATATAGGGTTAGCGTTGATTTTCATCCCAAGCCTATGGGGAAGGGAGCAGATTGGAACGGATCAGGTATGCACGTAAACTTCTCAAACAGGGAAATGAGAGAAGTTGGTGGAAAGGAACTCTTCGATTCAATATTCAGACATCTGGAAAAAACACACAAAGAAGCAATAGACATATATGGCTCTGATAATGATCAGAGGCTAACCGGAGAACACGAAACCCAGAGCATAGATAAGTTCTCATGGGGAATGAGTGATCGAGGGGCTTCAATCAGGGTACCAGTTACCACTGCAAAGGAATGGAAAGGATATCTGGAAGACAGGAGACCTGGGTCAAATGCGGATCCATATCTTATCACTGCATATATGGATGACATATTAAAAACAGACGTGGTATCTCTCCAGAGCTAAATTTAAATTATGGAAGGACCCGAAGTTTTTCTCGATTCAGATGGGATGTCCTTTGAGGAAAAGGATTTATTCTGGAAGCTAATCTATAAAAATGTATCAAAAGCGGTGAAGAAAAAACACTCATTCACCCTGATATTCCATCTGGATGAGATGGGATTAGATAACGAGGATGGATATTCCATTGTTATACAGAAGAGGGATTACGGAACTTTTCTCAGAAATTACCTCATGTGGTCGGAAGATCTTGAAAGATACGAAACCTGTATGGAGGTTAAGACTTTAATTGATGAATATAAATTATGGGAACAGAATTTAGATTAACACAATCCGCAAGGATAAATGGGATACAAGTCTCAAAGGGTGATATTCTACGAGAGAATAACACGTCCAAGACTGTAAAGGTGCTAAATGTACTTAGAAACTCGGAAAACCAGTACATGCTTCAGGTGGAATACAACTCTCCTTCCGGGGCGGCTGGGGTATTTCAAAAACCCGTGGAGTCATTCTCTTTCCTGCACTAAGTAAATATATACTTAGCATGGGATATTATGAGAACTCTAAGATCTATAGAAGAATTGAATTGGGCTCTGAAGATATATTCGGATATAATAAAACGTGGATCGAAAAGTCCGCTATTTGAGAGTTCAAACGATTGTATGGGCATACTCGAAGAGTTTGAAGAATATGAAAAATGCTCTGATCTTTACGAGGTTATAAAATCCTTAACTACTGGAGAAAAAAAATAGGAAATGGAAGTGAAAGGCAGCAAGCCACTTGAAAGAGATATTTATGAGAATGCTATAAGCAGGATGGAGACACTCGGTACTAAGGCGATACTTCAGCCCCGTCTTATAGAGAAGAGACACGCTATAAAGGAATCACTTCTGGATTATTACGAATCGACAGAGGAGTACGAGAAATGTAAGTACATTACGGAGTTCTTCAATATGGTGGAAAAGGAAATAAATATCCTTGGCATAATAGGAAGACTGAAGGAGGAATAGTAGAATCACATCTCTGTTCATATATAATGGGTATTCAATTTACCCATTTTTTGTGGTATAGGTCTAACGAAGCCCGGATATAAATACTAAGGGGACCCGAAATTTTTTTGAATGTCTCCCATATATTAGAAAACTTCCGAAGTATTAAGAACCCAGGAAATTAAAGAATAGCATATGTCACCAAAAGAAATTGTTGAAAAATTTAGCGATGATATCATCAACTTAAGTCAACAGGGACTAAGCCACCCAGAAATAGCAAAAAAACTAATCTCCGATAGGGGAGTAGATATCGGTGAATATAAACCCGACTCGCTAAGGAGGCAGATCACCATTTTTCTATCTGCAGAAAAACCCGAGAGTTCTTACATCTCAGAGGAGGAAGGAGAAGATATGGAAAGGTCAATAAGAGAAAAATTTGAGAAGGATAATATAGATGATAATGTTATACAGGATATAGAGGAGGAGGAATCTAATCTTGCTAAAAGAGCATACAAGAAATACAAGCACAGCACCGCTTATTATTACGACGAAGCTAAAGATCTCTACATCATATACATAAAAAACAAGCCCTATAAGTTTACAGGAACCATTGTTAGGGATATGAAGTCCAGATATTCGAATATGGACGGGTCTCCGGAAACCATCAATGAAATATGTAGAAACTTTGAGATCCCAAGGAATATCTTTATTGCTCTAAAGTCTATCATGGGATGGACCCACGACTCCGAACCATTCACAGACGAGGAAATGTTCTCAAGAGGTGAGGATGAGATGGTTCAGGATGCCTTACAGAAAAGGAAATTCTCTTTCTTCCAGAAATATACACGAAGCGAGGAAAAACTTATCAAGGATGCCGCAAATAATTGGTGGGCTTTCAAAGGATTAACTCTAAATCCCTTGGCTGAAAAACTAGAGAGCGTTTTTGCCAAATATACCGTTCCTAAGATCAATATACCGGAAGGTGATAAACACGCTTTGGTGATATCCCCTTTCGATCTCCACTATGGTAAGTACTCTTGGTCCGGCGAAGTGAAGGAGGAGTACAATAGGAAAATGGCAAGGGATCTTTTGATGGAAAAAACAAATGAGCTTATCCCCGATATTCTCAAATATAACATAGAGAAAGTGATAGTCCCGGTGGGATCTGATTTTTTCCACGTAGACACGATGAGAGGCACCACAACTAAGGGAACTCCGCAAGATTGTGACGGTACCTTCATACAGATAATGGTCGAAGGTCAAAAGCTCATGGTAGAGTTCCTGGACATATTAAGACAGGTAGCTGATGTTGAAATAATTCTTACTGCAGGAAATCACGACTTTAAGTTATCACATGTTTTACTTCAATATCTGGATGCATATTACAGGGAGTGTGAAGACGTCAATGTTATAAGGTGTCACCGATTCCGACAGTACTTCAGTTACGGGAATACCCTAATGGGATTTACCCATGGGGATGGGATGAAGCTTCAGGATTTGCCATATATGATGGCTAATGAAGCTCCGGACCTATGGGCAAAGACCAAACATAGAGCTTTCTTTACTGGTCACCTCCATCATGAGATGGTTAAAGACTACAAAGGCGTGAAGGTATTTCAGATGCCTAGTCTTTCCGGATCGGATAGATGGCATCACAATCACGGGTATGAAGGATCAACCAGAGCTTTGCATGCTTATGTGATCCACCCGGAGAGTGGGATAAAAGCCACACTAATGGCAAACGTATGACGTAATAAACGTAATATAGAAATGAGTCTAATAGAGGATCTACTAATGGAAGCATGGAAGCTCGGAATTAAGGACCAAGTTATGGAAAAGGTCTCTAATGAAACTGCTAAACTCCACAGTGAAGGCAAGAGACATATCGACCGGGAATCCATCTATGAAAATGCTTTTAAAGAAGCCATGAGTGAAATTGATAAAAATGACGGCAGGAATAGATGAGGTAGGCAGAGGGTGTCTTTCCGGACCAGTTGTATCTTCGTCGGTAATTCTACCTGATTCTTTTTCCCATGATCTAATAACGGATAGCAAGAAACTAAGCAAGAAAAAGAGAGAAATTGCCTACGGGGTAATAATGGATAATGCCCTTCATGTAGGTATCGGCTATTCATACCCAGCCGAGATAGATGAGATCAACATACTTCAAGCTACATTCAGATCTATGTTTAGATCAATCGATGAGCTAGGTATAATACCGGAAATGTTGTTGGTCGATGGTGATAAGTTTCCGGGTTATCAAAACATACCATTTAAATGTATAATAAAGGGAGATTCTAAGATTCCCTCAATATCGGCAGCTTCCATTATAGCAAAGGTTACGAGAGATAGATTCATGGAAAATCTTTCCATGGATTACCCCGAATACCTATGGGAGAAAAATTCAGGATATGGAACCAAGGACCATATGAATGCTATCGAGAACCACGGTCTAACCGAACACCATAGGAGATCTTTTTGTTCTCGTTTTATAAAAGGCAATTCTATTTTTTAATTAAGGTTATATAGTGGAAAATATAGAAGAACTAATAATGGGAGAAAGCTGCACATACAGCTTAGATCTGGTCTCGGAAAAGAGGTGTCAGGATCACATGTTGGAAGATCTGGAGGGAAAGATTAGATCCATCCCCTTTGATTACCCGGAGATCGCTGAAAGTATATGCTCAGTTCTGAGGATAAACCAGGAAGGTAAGATAGAGATTTATATAGAGGACAATAAATTTAATGAGGATTGCTCTGACTCCCTTGTTGATTTTATTGTAAAGATAGAATTGATAATCGGGCAGTTTGACTACGGATCGTCACTTAAATGGGAGGTTGAATTTCCATTTACGAGTAGAACGTGGGTTAAGGATAACTACCAGTGGGAATTATCACATTCCGAAGAGGACAACTACTACGACGGGGATAACTGGTCAGACCCAGAATGGGACGATTGGGAAAATTAAAAAAACATGGATCCCACCAGAACCTCTAACTACGGACCGGGTGACTTAAGGAGGATCTGCGAGCTGAACAAAGAATCAGACCTCTCAAGGATAATAGATATCGGAAGTAAATTTGAATTGAGCGGGAAGAACGAGGTACAATTCCCAAAAAAAGCCTATGTTATAAACTTGGCCAGGAGACACGACAGATGGGAGAGATTCAATTCATTAAATAAGCAGCTCTTTTCCAATTTCGAGGTCGAGAGATTTGATGCGGTTGAAGATCTATCGGACGTTCCCTGGGCCATCTTTAGAAGTTATCTCGATGTCATGGAAAAAGCATTTGGAGAAGATTGTCAGGATTCAATAGTCGTGATGGAGGATGATGCTTATTTGGTTTCCGGGGCTATGGATAAAATAAGGGATTCATATGCTAGTCTTCCACAGGATTGGGATATTTTGATAGGCAACCATTATTTCTTTGGAGAAATGGGGGTAATAAATGAACATCTGGCAAAACCCCTAAATAGGGCATCCACGATTAATTTTTCAATTATCAGGAATACTATTCTGGATAAGATAAAGGACAATCTCAACATGAGGGAGGGGGATAAATTGGATATAGATCATTTCATCACAAGCTGTGATGTTCCGATAAACAACTATTCCATTTGGCCAATGGTATCTAGAGAGTATCTCAGTCACTCAGACCACAAAGGATGCGAAAAAAATATGGAAATGAGAATTCGGGAACATGCGTACCTATTCCCATTTGTCGATGGTGATAAGTATTACCCATCTCTAGCGGGCTGGTAAATATATGATGTCCAGCTTGGATATATATGTGGATATTTTCAAGATCCATGATTAAAAGTTACGATCAATTTAAAAATAGAGGAGAAGATCTCAAAGAGGCGGTAACCATCTTCGGGGGTTTAGATCCCAAATGGGGATCTTATGAGAACGGCCCGAGAAACCACCAATCCAGACCATTAGGTAACTGGCAATCTGATAATGCCTGGGATATTTTCGCAAAGGCGGGTACTCCGGTATATTCCATCACGAGCGGAGAAGTTAAGAAGGTAAAAGATACAGGAAAAAAATCTGGAAAGGTTTACGGAACCCACGTTACTGTGGATAGTTCTGGTAGGGATCCTCAAGTTTTTTACACACATCTTAAAAACGTATCAGTAAAACCAGGAGATAAGATAGAAGCGGGTGATGTAATTGGTGAAATATCTGAATGGGGGGATAGTAAATCAACCCACGTTCACATAGGTCTGAGCAATAATAAGCACATCAGAGACTATATGAAAGAAGATGGGACCCTTCTTCTTGTTAACCCTGAATCATCCAACAAAGGAAGGAAAGTCACCGGAGGAGAAACCCCAATGGATGTCAGATGGGATACCAAATATACCGATGCAACAGCCAAATCGAATAGCAACGTGATGGGATTCCTGAAGTTCCTACAAAAGAGGAAGGAAAAAGTGTTAGCCGATGCGGGTGGGGCACAAGGATCGACTGGGCTATTCACCTTGCTTAATCTACCTCGGCTAGGATCGCAGGCTTCCCCCATGAGAAGCACCACCTCAATCACTCCAAAAGCCACAACCATAGGCAAGGGACCATCACCTATGTCAGTTGCTAATGATTTACACAATGAAATATCCCCAGTGGTCGGTTCGATAGTACCCAAGGGTAAGGCTTCTTCACATAAAGAGAATATCGAGATAGTAATAAGTGCTCTAAATAAGTATGGAATAGTTAATCCACTTATACAGAAAGGAATACTGAGCGTAATAGGTAAGGAATCCGGATTTGTTCCTAAGAATGAGCACGCATATAACAACACCTCCAATGAGAGGATACGCAAATACTTCGGGAGTCGTGTTTCTAATTATACTGAGTCGGAATTAACAGATCTCAAGAAGGATGTAGATCGATTCTGGGACGTTGTCTATGGGGGTAGATACGGAAACGATTCACCAGGTGACGGATCCAAATACAGGGGAAGGGGATTTAACCAGCTCACTTTCAAGGACAGCTATAAGAAGTACAACGATCTTCTGAAGAAAAATGGGACAAACGTTGATATAGTGAACAACCCGGAAATGGTGAATGACCCTAAAATAGCGGCTGAGGTGGCAGCCCTATTCTTCCTAAACAGATTAAACAGCAGACATTCCAAGAAAAAGTACGGGAATGACGACCCCAATGATTTTACGAATTTCGATACAGCATTAAAAGCAGCTACGAATGCCAACGCAGGATGGGGTAAAAATATAGAAGGCAGTAAATCACTTAGCAACGCCAGAGAATACGCAGCTAATTTTGACATAGTAAATACAGATGGATCTATGCTAGCCTAATGAATGAAGATATGAGTAAGCTTTTTAATTTTTCAGAATGGTTAAAGATCCAGGAAGATCTAGATCCTACCTCACATTTCAAAGAAAGGGTTGAAGAGAGAATAGTGGATATGAAGGATATACTTTTGCCACAGCAGCTACTTTCAAGGATACCAACCCCAGCGAGTAAGCTAAAGGAACAGGTTAAAAAACTCATAACAGACGAGACACTGAGCAGAATCAAGGCACTGGAGAAATCATCCCTTGCATTTGATAGAAACTCTGGATATCCCCTGATAGCTCCATATTTTACACACGATGGGGTAGATTATCCCGTAATTATAGTTTCTGAAAGCAGGGACGAAAAAACTGGAGTTAAAAAAGAATCCAGAGGGAATCAGATCTACGTTCCAATTAGAGATGGCAAGTTACTTACTATTATTCCATATCCAGCAAATATGGATGACTCTGAAATAGAGAAGAGGCAGCGGGATCATGCAATCAGGAGTTTTGGTGAGTCTGGAGGAGCTTTTAAAATGATACCTAAGAAACAGGATTATATCTATAAAGTGGAGGTAAAAGAAGGGGAAGTCGTTCCATATAAGACCAGAAAATCTGCTCCTATAGACTACAGTAAAGAACAGCAGTACAATCTTAACGCCGGGAATAAGATTAGGGTTTTTGTAAAATTCGCCGGTGGATTTGTTGAGGGTGAAATCGATCGCATCAATAACAGGATTGATGATGAATTCAGAGAAGAGGGCATAGGACTGGATCTTCTCATCGATGTAAAAGGGAAAAAGATGAAGCTACCTAAGAAACTACCTGCTGGTGAGATAGTAGAGCTTCCCATCGGTGAAGATGGAGAATGGGTTAAGTCCGAGGTAGTTTCCCCTGGATACGTAATAGATAATCGAATGGACGAGCCTATAAACCTCAAGTTCAAGGCTAAGAGATAATTAATATTTGTCGAAACAAATCATCCTATTGTCCTGTAAAATACATGACTTTAATAGGATAATTATGAGACGGTTACTAGAAAGAATATCATGGCTAACTAGGAGATGGAATTATTCATTCAGCCTCCTT
>Ga0208645_1001747_pt1 | contig 18357 bp, 24 predicted proteins | sample VirMetDEL_Sep_01_FD_184519 | JGI IMG/M metagenome (GOLD analysis project Ga0208645, IMG submission 184519) | Aqueous microbial communities from the Delaware River and Bay under freshwater to marine salinity gradient to study organic matter... | ecosystem: Environmental > Aquatic > Marine >... | reverse complement strand
TATAAATAGGAGGAAGCAAGACTTTTATTTCATGTCCGAAAACAAGTTCTACCTCACCGATTCATTCGTCGAAAAATACCGTCGCAAAAAGGCTCCTTTCGGATTTAACGGTCTTGGAGAGTTGGTTTACAACCGCACTTACAGTCGCCTTAAGGACGATGGAAAAAACGAACAATGGTGGGAAACTGTTCGCCGTGTTGTCGAAGGAACTTATAATATGCAAAAGCGACATATTGAAACACATGGCTTAGGTTGGAATGCTTGGAAAGCCCAACATTCGGCTCAAGAAATGTATGACCGTATTTTCAACATGAAATTCTTACCGCCGGGCCGTGGTCTATGGGCTATGGGAACTGCTATTACTGAAGAAAAAGGACTTTTTGCTGCTCTCAATAACTGTGCTTTCGTGTCCACCGAAAATCTTAAAGAAGATCTTTCGGCTCCCTTTACCTTCCTGATGGATGCTTCTATGTTGGGTGTTGGCGTTGGATTCGATGTCAAAGGTGCTGGAAAGGTATTAATCAAAGGCCCCTCAACTACTCGTCGCCCCGAACAATTTGTTATTCCTGATACCCGAGAAGGATGGGTAGATTCTGTCAGAATGCAAATTGAATCTTATTTCCTTGGCACCGCCCCGATTACTTTTGATTATTCTGAAATTCGAGCGGCTGGAGAACCTATTCGTGGTTTTGGTGGAGAATCATCTGGACCTCGACCTCTTATCGACCTTCACAATCAAATTGATTCGGTGCTATCTCAAGAAATCGGATCTCCTATCAGTCAAACTGCTATTGTAGATATCATGAATTTGATTGGCAAGTGTGTAGTCGCTGGCAATGTCCGACGCACCGCCGAAATTGTTTTCGGTCCTGCCGACTCGGAAGAATATATTGACCTTAAAAATTACGAAGTAAATCCTCATCGTGCCGAATACGGATGGACTTCTAATAACTCCGTTTTCGCAACCGTAGGTATGGATTATGGCCCAACGGCTGAAAGAGTGAACCTTAATGGTGAACCCGGCTATGCGTGGTTGGATAACATGAAGGCTTATGGCCGAATGAAAGACCCTATTAATAACAAAGACCATCGAGCCAAAGGAGGCAATCCTTGTCTTGAGCAAACCTTAGAATCTTATGAATTGTGTTGCCTTGTGGAAACTTTCCCCAACAATCACGAAACCATCGAAGATTATTTGAAGACTCTCAAATACGCTTATCTGTATGCCAAAACCGTTACCCTTGGTAAAACCCATTGGCCGGAAACCAACCGAGTAATGCTTCGCAACCGCCGAATCGGATGTAGTATGTCTGGAATTGCCCAATTCCTTGCAGATCGAGGAATGAGTAATCTAATTGATTGGATGGATACGGGATATGACCACATTCAAAAATTAGACACCGAATATTCCGATTGGTTTGCGATTCCTAAATCTATTAAAACTACCAGTATTAAGCCGTCCGGCACCGTATCATTATTGGCGGGTGCAACCCCCGGAATTCACTTTCCAGAATCCCGATATTATATTCGTCGAATGCGATTAGGCAAAATCTCCAATTTGGTTCCCTCATTAGTTAAGGCCGGATACAAGGTCGAACCTTGTGTCGGTGCTGAAGAAGATACGGTCGTCGTCGAAATTCCCGTAGATGTTGGTAAAGGAGTTCGCACCGTAGACCAAGTTTCTATGTGGGAACAATTATCGTTGGCTGCCGTCGCTCAACGCTATTGGGCCGATAATCAAGTTTCTTGCACCGTGACTTTCCAACCCGAAACTGAAGGTTCGCAAATTGCTTCCGCCCTTGATGTTTTCCAATATCAATTAAAAGGAATTTCTTTCCTTCCTAAACTTGACTTCGGGGCTTTCCCACAAATGCCATACGAGGCTATCGATTTATCTACTTACAACGACATGAAATCTGGACTTGGCAAACTCAACTTTGGTCGTGTTAAGGGTGAAGAAATTGTAGCCGAGCGATTCTGTGATAACGATGTCTGTGATATTGACTTTGTATCCGTATCTTCTGATGAGGTTGATTTGGTTGCTGAGGAATAAATTGCCTTGTTTGGTATAACCGAAACCTACAAATAGTAGTATATCCCAAAGGATTATATGGGCCGCTCAAAACAACAAGTAATCATCGATCATGCCAAAACCCTTTTGGCTCGACATCCCGCTACTGCTGAACAAATTCGACAAGCCATTGTCACTTCAGGCCGTCGTCATGTTCCCACACCCCGAGAAATCACCTTTGCCTTGCGAGGCCATTCGGAATTTGTGTTATTAGATAAAGTAGATACCAGTTCTCTTAGCCGAACTCGTAGCCATCAAGTCAATCTATGGGGATTAAAGCGAAATAGTTATTAATAACCCTAAAGTATATATAGCAGGGCTGATAAAATCAGCCCATGGAGTTTGAATTAGCAGTTCAAAAAGCCGAACACTCCGCCATTATGACGCAAGTTCATTGTAATAATGTTGCTCATCGATTGCAACATTTGAATCATTGTGCCCAAGTTTTACTTGCTAAATCACTTCGTTTTCTTAAGGAGTGAATTAAATGCCTCGTGATGATTTAGTCGGAGTCGAAGAAGCCCTTCGTGACTTTGCAGATATGATGCAAGGTTTTATTGCCGATTCTGATTCTTATTCTCATTCTCTTGCCAACTTGGAACACACAGTTGGAGATCTCAAAGAAGACCTTTCCGGATTATTAAAAACCGTCCGTGATGGCAACGGACAACCCCCGCTAACTACCCGTTTAGCCGTTATCGAAGAAAAAGTGGCTGAAGCCGATCGAAAACTTAATCGTTGGTGGGCACTATTAGTAGCCGCCGTTCCAGGTTTCTTGGCTTTCTTACAAAACATGATGTAGGGTCTTGAAGACAAAATATATATAGTCGAGATGATAAAATCATCTTATGCCCTATTCCAATCCCGAAAAGAAGAAGCAATATATGGCTCAATATAATAAAAAATATTATCGTGCCAATGCTGAAGATATTAAACCTCGGGCTAAAGCCAATAAAAAATCACTTCGTCAAGAAAAACACGATTGGTTAGTTTCGGCTTTAGGTGGGGCTTGTCCACATTGTAATTCAACTATTTGGCAATATCTACGAATTAGATCTCTTGATGAATCTGTGTTACCTATGCCTGTAGAAGATCAATCATGGGATAAAATTAGAACTCACACTTCAGAGGCTCGTTTAATTTGCACCGTTTGTGAATTAGATTTAAAAAGAAAAACTCCGTAAAGTTTATATAGATGATATCTCTAAAAGATATTATGGCAAACATTATTGTTTTGGGCCCCACCAATCTTTATAAAATTGATACTACTGGAAAAATCCGTCATTGGAAAGGGTGGGTTGAACAAGTTGGTTCCAACCATGTTATTAAAGTTTCTACCGGTGTCAAGGGAGGAAAAATGGTTACTACCAAAGGAGTGGTAATCACTAAAGGCAAAGCCGGTCGTTCACTTGCAGAACAATCCAAATCACAATTTGATTCTTTAATCACCAAGAAAAAGGATGATGGTTATACCACCAATACTTCTGGAAAGGGTGCTGTCGGATCTATTAAAGTTAAAGCCATGTTGGCTCAAAACTACGAAAAACACGCTAAAAAAATTCAATTGCCTGCTATTGCCCAACCCAAATTAGATGGTGTTCGATGTTTGGCTCAAATTCATAAAGGTAATGTTATTTTACTGTCTCGAAACAATAAGCCTTTCCCAGAACTTCCCGGAATCAGAGATGCTCTTAAAAAAATTAAACTCCCTGAAGGCATTATTTTGGATGGAGAATTATATTCTACCGAACTTGGAAAAGACCAAGCCGAAAACTTTCAACGAGTTGTAGGCTTAGTAAGAAAGCAAAAATTAAAGCCTCAAGATGTGGCCGATTCTAAGAAAGTAAAACTTAATGTTTTCGATCTAATCGATACCAATAACCCCGGAAAAACCTTTGCTAAGAGATATGCAGAAGCCACCAAATTGGTTAAAAAAGATACTTCTAAGCGATTAACTATGGTTCCAATTTATCAAGTTAAAAATCTTCAAGATATTGAAACTCTTCTTACTAAAAATCTACAGGCTGGATACGAAGGAGTTATGATTCGAAATGTTGCCAGCCCCTACGAAGGAAAGCGTTCTTATAATCTTCAAAAATATAAAAAATTCGATGATGCCGAATTTAAAATTGTAGGTTATCAAGAAGGAAAAGGCAATGATGCCGGAACTGTTATTTGGACTTGTGAAGTTCCCAAAACCAAGAAACGCTTTACGGTTCGTCCTAAAGGCACTCGTGCCGAGAGAGCCAAATTACTCAAAGATGGCAAAAAATATGTGGGCAAAAAATTAACGGTAAAGTTCCAAGACTACACTTCTGCAGGAATTCCTCGATTCCCTGTGGGCTTAACTATTCGTGATTACGAGTGAAAACTATAAGTAGTTGTGTATCATAGATACACTTATGGAAATCATTAATTGGATTCGAGATTCTCCAGAATCTGAAACCTTTTTTACGGCTTCTTACGGATCTTATGACCAAGATTTGACCGTTAAATTTTATTCACGAGAAGATTATCAAAAAGTTTTATCGAATTGGTCATATCTTATCGATTATTGGAATACCGGTGATTGTTTAATATTAGAATTAACATGGAGACCACAAATTGATGCTCGCAGTCCTTTGTGGGCAGAAACATATCAAAATATGCATCCGGATGAACAAAATTATCTTTCCACAACAGGAGATGTTCAAACCATTTTAGAAAAACTATTTCAACAAATTTTATTAGGAGAAACTGAACAAATTAGTTTTGTTTGTTCAGATGACCAATATTTTGCTTTTAATACCGGAGTTGTGAAATCATGAATCTAATTAATTGGCTACGCCAACCCGATCGATATTGGTTGTGGGTAGATATTGGTGGTATAGAAAGATATGAAGGTCCAATTCATAATCTTCGAGTTATTCTAACCCAAACACACGCTGATGATTTTGTGGCTTGGCAAATAGAACAATTTTCATCTCGTGAAGATTATAACATGGTTAAAGTAAAGACTGACCTAAATGAATTGACCGATTCTTTTTTGCAAAAGTTTCTTTATGATAGTGGTGACCCAAGAGAACAAATTCTTAGTTTTCAACGCTACCGAGGCAAAAAAGGAGATCGTTATCTTACGACTGCATATTTATTTGAGGTGAAAGCACATGACTACTAAAGAAGATATTTTAAAGGCTATGGAAGCAGAAAAACATAAAATCATGTCTTCCAGCATTAAACCACAACTACAACCCAACCTAACTGCCCAAGATATTGTTAATGCCCATTATGAAGCCACCCGCCCCGGTAAAGGTGGTCAAAAGATTGGTTCTGATAGTAAATTGGGAGCACCCAAACCTGCTACCGATATTACCAAAGCACCTAATGTCGATTTCGAAATCCCCGGAATTAGAGATATGCTCAAAAAAGACCGAAGGTGATATCATGATAGTTGATCTTAGAACAGCCCAAGAAAATATTGCTGAATATTTGGAACAATGGGAGAGGTATGATACTCCGCTTAAGGAAGTTCTTCGAGAATTATATTCTCAAGGTTGGTATTTTCAAATTGACGAAGGAGTGTGGACCCAACAAAGAATAGATTTGTTGTTGCAAAATATTAAAATTAATAACCGTTTTCAAGATAGCGTGATGACCGAACTTGAGGTAGTTGATGAATATCTTGGTTTTAGACTGGTGGACATTGCCGGTGGGTGGAACCAAATGGACCCCGCCTATATATATCTAAAACACGGCATTGATGAATCTAATGATTGGCCCAATAATATTATTAAGGAAGCCATTGGATTAACAATAAGATACGATGCTATTAACAAAAGAAAGATATAAGTAGGTGGTCGCCTACAAACTTTTTTAGTTGATAATTATGTGGGATGACATTTTTAGATATAGTAACTATTATAGCCGACCTTTGACCAGCCGAAGATTTAGCAATTTCTATCAAGATCTTTATCGCATGATGGAAGAAGCCATGGATGAAGTAGCACCCAAACCTGAACCCAAAATGGAGTTCAAGGTAGTATCTACTAAAACCGTCAAACGAAATGGTAACACTTATCGAGTTACCGTTGAAAAACTTTCGGAATCAGAAACTTCTGACGACGATACCCCGGAAATTCACATTGATGAATCTGCCGAAGATTTTGACGAGGATACTAAGCAAGACATGGCTTGAAAGGTGATATAATGCCTTTCAAAGATCCTGCTAAACGAAAAGCCTATCAAAAGCAGTATCAACGCAAGTATTATCTTAATAACAAAGATGCGTTTATTCAACGCTCGGTAAAAAATAAAAGACAACGCCGACAAGAAAAGAAAGATTGGTTGCATTCTCAATTGGGTGGTGTCTGCCAAAAATGTGGCTACGATAACCCCGCCGGATTAGATATTCATCATACCGATTCAACCCTAAAACAAAAATGGGGTTTGGTTCGTCCGGGACAACAAGGCGGTAGTGGAGTAATTAGACAAAAAGGAATTACCGATTATTCTTGGGAAGATCTTAAAGCCAAAATCCATACTTTAGAATTGTTGTGTGCTAATTGTCATCGTGAACATCATGCCGAATCTGACGATTCTGAAGAGTGATACATATCACCACAAACTATATATAGGAGAAAACATCTAATATTAGGTTAGAGGGAAAAGCGGTTTCCCTATGAATAACTTATATATAGGAAAATGATTACTATGAAGACAAATAAATTCAAAAATACGATGCTTACAATTTTAACTGCCCTGATGCTCGCTATGAGTGCAGGTATTGGAGCCGCCGATGGTTCTGACCCTCTCGACCCCTCCGACGGTGGAGCCGATTGGGACGGCGATGGTTTGACCAACGCAGAGGAACAATCTCAAGGCACCAATATGAATAACGCTGATTCTGATGGCGATGGACTCCCAGACGGTTGGGAAGTTTCCAACGGTCTTAATCCAACTAACGGTGGCGACGGCAACGCCGACCCCGATGGAGATGGTTTGACCAACGCACAAGAGTATGCCAAGGGCACAAATCCAAACAACGCTGATACAGACGGTGATGGAAAGTCCGATGCTACGGACCAATTCCCTACAGATCCTAATGATGGTGAATACTCCGATTCTGATGGCGATGGCATTCCTGATGCTTACGACCCTGATTTCCAAGAGTCCCAAGCCGGTAGCGGCGATGGTGGCACCGAAGGCGGTGGCGAATCCGACGCTGGTGGACAAGGCGAAGGCCAAGGCCAAGGCCAAGGCCAAGGCCAAGGCCAAGGTCAAGGACAGGGCCAAGGCCAAGGCCAAGGACAAGGACAAGGACAAGGACAAGGACAAGGCCAAGGCCAAGGTCAAGGTCAGGGACAAGGCCAAGGTCAAGGACAAGGACAAGGGCAGGGCCAAGGACAAGGGCAAGGTCAGGGTCAGGGTCAGGGTCAAGGGCAAGGCCAAGGCCAAGGTCAAGGACAGGGCCAAGGACAGTCTGGACAACAAGGCCAACAAGGCCAACAAGGCCAACAAGGCCAGCAAGGTCAGCAAGGCCAACAGGGACAACAAGGCCAACAAGGCCAAGGTTCACAACAATCAGGACAACAAGGCCAACAAGGCCAGCAACAAGATAATGGTCAAGGCCAACAACAACAAGGTGGACAACAGGGAGGTCAGCAAACTGACCAACAAGCCGGAGACCAAAATGGACAAAACCAAAACGGGCAAAACGAGCAACAGCAAGGTCAAACCCAAAATGGACAACAAGGCCAACAAGGACAACAATCCGATCAACAACAAGGCCAACAGTTAGACGGTCAATCCGAAAACGACAATGACGGTGATGGTATCCCCGATGTTTTAGACAACGATGACGACAACGATGGAATTCCCGATATTCTCGACGACAACCCCATGGACCACGATAACGATGGTATTGACGATGTAGAAGATGATGACGATGACGGCGATGGAATCGACGACCGTGAGGAAGTCAATGACGGCAACCCCAACACCAACATTTACGACCACGACAATGATAACATCCCTGATAATGTAGATCTTGATATCGACAACGATGGAATCGACAATTACAAAGACCTTTACGACAATGGAACCTCGGCTATGCGTGACCACGATAACGACGGACTTAATGACGGCGTAGACAGCGACGACGACAACGACAACATTCTTGATGTTGATGAAGTTGATGGTATGGTAGGAAACTACCGCTACGACCACGACAACGACGGTATTTGGGACATGACTGACCTTGATGACGACAACGATGGACTTAGTGATTGGTTTGAGAACAACGATGGTAACGACCTTACCGGACAGTTCGACCACGATAACGATGGCGTAGACAACTACTTGGATGAAGACGACGATGACGACGGCATCCTCGATGAGTTAGAACTTTAAGTTTCCACTACACTACACGGCAAGTAATGATGGACGGGATTTCTATGTGGAATCCCATCTTGAACTTGTTTCGTGCGGTTGTGTGGTTGCTTATGTGGCCTTGGTCATGGATGTTTGGAAGTGAATAATATGGATTGCGGAACTTGTGAAATTAGTAGTCCCTTAAACCTAATTCAACCCGAAAAGGTGGAAGCCGAGGTTTCTATCACTCCTGTAGCCTTAGAGCGACTCTCTGAGGCCATGGGGCCCCAAGATGCCCTTTTAGTCGGCGTCCTTTCAGGAGGTTGTTCTGGCTATATGTATGACCTTCAAGTCATTGAGGGTAAGGATCCCAAATGTCAAGAACTAACCGTTTCAGGAGTTCGAGTTTTAATTCCCGATGCGGTTTCGCATTTACTACATGGTATTGAAATCGATTATGTCGAGAAATTAATGGGTGGTGGATTCAAAATCAATAATCCTAATGCTTCTGCTTCTTGTGGTTGTGGAGAATCATTTTCTTAACCAAAAGTAATAAATAGTAGAATGATTAATTAGTCAGTATGGGTATTGCCGACAATATCAATTCTCCCGATGATTTATGGGCCTACATTACCAGTTGTTTTTCCACCAGCGGTTATGTAGCCCACGGTTTTTTTAATTGGGGTTATAGGCGAGGGACCTATGCCCAAGGATCAAACCAAGAAGAACAGGCTTTAGAACTTACTTCGAGGACAGTTTGGGGACATTTTTCAGCCTTAATGGCTTGGTTTAAATTATCCAATCAAGATCCAAATTGGACTGATGATAATCAATGGTTATCTAATTGGGCATCGGAACAACAAAAAATGTATTTTAACATGGATAATATCAATACCCGAAGATATAAAAACGATACTACTTTTTCTTTTAAGGATTTCTTTACTTGGCTAAAAAGTCAATCTCAAGATGCCACCCAAGAAGTTTACGATTGGTATCCTGCCACCAGACTTGCTGGTTGGAAAGCCCCTCTTGGACCTGCTAAATATTATCCCGGTTTATTAATAATTGATGCAAAAGGTAATGCTCCTAATCAATATAATCCTAAAGGCCCTGTTATTCAATACACTTATAACGCAGGCCGAAAAAATGCTGTCACCAACACCATGTTAATTGCCTCTTCAACAACAGTAGTCAAAGATTACGCTAAATATAAAGCCACACCCGGTTGGCGAGGACAGCCTTATGATACAAGCCAAATTTACGGTTCAGTTCCCTGTCCTAAATTACCTTTTCAAGATTGGATTGATGAAATGGTTAATAATAAGTCCCAAGGTTGGATAACTTATTCAGCCGCCCAAACACCAATTTTTAATAAATTAGTTTCCACTATGGGTGTTGCTACTGCAAACCTCCAACCAATTCCCACCATTAATTATGATTATCGTTATTATGATTTCTTGAACTAAAATTATAAATAGTCGTTTGACGAACCAAACGACATGAGATCTCTTCAACAGAACGACCTCACCGAATTATTTGCTGAGTTTGAAACTCTTCGTCGAGAATACGAAACCATGGTTTCGGACCTATCCGAAAAAGTAGTTCAGGCTGGAAAAGCCAAAAATCTTAAATCAGCCCTAAGATATTCCGCACAAGTAGCCGTTTATCGAGAAAGATTAGGCTATTGTGTAGGAGTCTTATCCATGATTCGTTGGCTTAGTGGTGGACGCCAACCTCGATTAAGCCCTACCCGCCGACGATAATTATAAATAGTTAGAAGGATTAAATCCTTTTATGCCTTATATTCTACCACCCCAAGAAGATAAATTATACACGGGTGAATATAATTGGCTTTGGGTTCAAAAAGCCACGGCTACAAAACCCGCCGCATTTATTTACGAGGATTGGACGGACTCGGATTTTAAGAAAGTTATGACTGCCACACAAAAAAAGAAATGGAAAGATTTTAAGTTTCCACGCAACAATTTCAAATCAACCGTGGCTGCTTACAAGAAAAAGGGATTCGTTGAAGTAGAAACAAAAGATATGGTGAAACTTTTTAAGGATTATGTTCCCAGATCTTATGCTGCTGCCCTCAGATCCAAAAAAATCAATCCTAAATCCCAATACAATTTTGTTAAGGATGGAAGCCAATGGGTTGAATCTTATGCCCCGATGGATTTGATTTATGACAAAACTTCTGTTAATTCAGTTTACAACAAGTTTCAAAAATCGATGACTTGGGGTGGTAAAAAGCCCCATAAATATCTGCCAAATACTCCCGCAAGTTTCTTTTGGGGTTGGAATCGGCCCCTCGATTTCAAGGATGGTTGGCATAGTATAATTCCGAGGGGGTATGGTTCTTATACGGTAGTATTACATAATTATCAAACCGGTATGGTTGCCGTAGTTACCGAATGTGGGGGAGATGACGATGAAGCCGGATATTATGCCATGGGCCCCGTGGCTTTCGAATGGAAATTAAATCCCAAATTGTTGGCGGCTATGAACAAACCTGTGGCTAAACCCAAAGCAAAAGCCCCGGCCCGTAAACCAAAAGCAAAAACACCTGCTAAGAAACCAAAGGCTAAAGCCAAGCCAAAGGCTCGCCCCAGCCCCAGCCAATCGGCTGCGGCTACCAAAGTAGGAGTCAGAAAGCGTGGTAACGATGGGTTCATGTGGGAAGTAAAACGAAATAAAAATGGTGTTCACCGTTGGGTTCGAGATACTAAATCTACTAAACGGGCTGAAGATTATTGGTATTGGAAACAATAACTATAAATAGCAGAATGTATAACCATTCTGCATGAATTGGAAACAAGTTGCTGGTATCGCCACTATTGTCGGCGGAGGATACTTTGCCATTGCTAATCTTCGTGCTCTTTATGGCATGGGCTGTCATCGCCCCGCCACCGTATTAGTAGGTTCTGTTGGAGCCATCTATCTCGGACTTCGTTTAGTTCAAATCAAGACTCCTGCTAAGGAGGCTTCTTCGGATGAGTAATTACGCTGAGTTTATGGCGGCTCTTCGTGAACAACGCCAAAAAGAACTTCGCCAACAAGCCGTTTTAGGATTAGACCAAAAACACCAAGAGGCTCCCGATACTCGTTTACTCCCCCTCCCCTCAGACCCCACCCCTTTTCACCCTCAAAATCAAAAGCCTTCATGGATTAACCAAGTTAATCATCATATGGACTTTCCAGAAATTAAAGCCGAATTAGATCGAGAACAACGCCGAGAACATATTAACGCTACGCTTTACGGACAAAAACAAAGAGTTTCTCTTAAACAATTATTAACTCGTCGTGCCCTTCGACGATTAAACCACCATGATGATAGGTGATTTCGATGACCGAAATTATCAATTGGGTGCGAAATAGATCTGAAATTTATATTGTTCATAACTCCGCCTTTAAACCCAATAATTTATATTTTAATAATTTACAGGCCGCTACCGATTTTTTTAATACTCTAATTTTGTTTATTGGAGTTCACCACAGTTCTGATGAAGAAATGATGGGTAGTCTTTATCAACCCCGAAACTCTGATTTTTCGACTTTAAAGAGGGGTTATTTGAACTCACAAATAAAATTTTGGACCGGAGATTTTGTAAAATCTTCTTTCAAAACGACTTGGATTGACTATTACGGACAGTTAAAACCTCCCTATAATGATAGTCAAATAAAAGGTCCCAATTATCGTGATTACATAGGGATTTGGAAAGGAAGAGGATACCTACCTCAACAAATTAAAGATGAAGAAGCACATTATTTTAATACTTCATCACAAATTACTTTTCTTGACGGGTGGTGGTTAGAAACCATAAACGGCACCTACGAAATTTCTTTAGGAAAGATTAATATAGATGAATGACTCAATTAAAAATTGATGTCTATCCGCCGACAAGGATATGAATTCGAATTTACCGATCTTGGTAATCTACCTCAAAAACGATTAGATTTGCTTTCAGAACGACAACAATCGGTTTTAGTAGGTGCCGACATTGAAGATGGTTTCGGGGTTTTAACCAAATCCCTATATACCGAAGCCGATGAATATATTGTTCTTGATTATATTGGCTCAACCCCCGGCGGATTTCAAGCCGACCAATTAACAGGTCAAGATTGGGGTCCCCGTGGTTTTGTAAATGTAATTATTGATGATACTGGATATTATCAAACCCTTGATGGACGAGATTATGATGGTATGTCAGGCATTGGTGCTCCCTATCCAATTTCTACGGCTTACCAGCCGGCTTACAAAACTAAAATTCCCATTGAAGTCCCACCCGGAACTTGGTGGGATATCAGATATCGGGCTTATAATCGTGTTATTGATATTCCTACTACCTTTGCAGGAGTTACTTCGGAATGGACACCTACCGATACACGATGAATTATCGTTAGATATAAATAGAAGCGATGATAAAATCATCGCATGGGTATTTCTTTTGACCTTACGGTAGAAGATTTGCCGACCGGAATTTTAGACCGAGTTATTGCTGGTGGCTATCATCTTAAAGATACTTTTTCTTTAGCCCGTTGGGACGGAATCACCGTTACTTCTCAATCATGGATTATTAACGACCTGCAAGTAGCCAACAACATGGTTTTTCTTTGTGGATCTTACCAAGCCGATTGGGCCCTACCCAATGCTGATCCCGGCGTAGGCTCGGGATATATACCTGACAGCATTTTCTTACCGGAGTATTCTTGGAGAGATGGTTTTTTTGCTGCGGTGGCTTTTGATAATTTGGCTAATCCTGAGGCATGGCATATCATTCCTTGTCGAAATCTAATAGAACAAATTAATGTTGATAATGGCTCTAATGCCTTATCGACGGAAACCGGATTAAAATCAATGGTTATCGATCGTAGAACCACCTCTTTAGGAATTAGTGAGGGTTCGGTTTATATTACTGCTGTCGGATATGCAGGAGTCGAAAATTGTAATTTTAATGGAAATTTCTTCCCACCACCATTCCAATATCTTCCTTATATGAATTCTATTTACGACAATCAAGATTTTTATCCTTATATTTACACTTTTAAAATTAGTTCTGCACCTACTTTAGTTTCTAATATGACTCCCGAATCTATCACTAATCCTGATTTTGATGGTTTGTTGGCTATCGACCAGTTGGGGAAAGGATTTCACCTTGCCGGTTTGACCACAGATCCAAATTCAGGACCCAATAGTGTTGATTTGGGCGAATCTTATAACCTTTGGGGTGGTATTGCAGTATTTCCGATGGAACAATTTACTTATCGAGGACACGAAATCGGTATTTTATTTACACCCGTTACAGGATATAGTAATGTCGATCCTTATGGTCGTTCTTTTTATGGATTTTTTTGTCCTACGGCTTATGAGGGAATGTTTCCCATAATTAAACCCATGGAATTCCTGTGGACTCACCCCGGCTATCAAGCCAGCCGTTCTTTGAATGTTGCTCAAGATTTATTTAATCCCGAATCAATTTCTTTAGGCGATGAAGTTCATTCTGATGCCCATTTTTGGCGACGAGGAACTATTCCTCGGAGACTTCATGATGTTGCCATGGCAACCTCAGTTCCCTCTTTACTTGACCCCAATAATTCTGCTTTTCCTTTCCAGTCAAATCAACAACCTTTAGGAACTTTAGTTTTCGTGGGTGATTGTCTTACCAAATCAACTTGTAATACGGCTAATGACCCCACCACAGAATATGAACCTTTGGTGGGTTATGCTACCAATGGTTATTCGGATGATTTTTCTTGGAATCAAGGAGTTATTTATGGATATTCTTCGGATAATATTTCTTTAGAAGATGTAGCCACTTATTCCGGAGGAACCAACACTTCTTTGGTAGGTGCCACAATTAAATGGGTAGCCCCTTCTTTTGAAATTCCTGTTCCAGAAGGCACATCCATTTATCACATTTTATTAGGCTTAGAAGCCACCAATCCCGAAAATCGTGCCGAGATTTTAGATTTTCAACCTTGGCTTACCAATCCTTATGTTTCTCCTGCCGCCTATGTTAATGATTTTAAAGTTATTGGACCTTATGCTTCTTGGGACGGTATTTGGGAAACCACTACCGGATTAGAACTTCCCGAACAATGGACTAATATTTTAGCCCAACCACGAGATTTTACAGATGATGAAGTTGCCAACGGATTATGGCTTCAAAATTATAAACGCTATACCGGAACCACAGGCGTTCCCACCGGCAGATCCCAAGTAGCCTTAGGTTTTATTGACCGCACTCGCACCGGGCCATATATGTTGGCTTATGACCCCGGTTCTATTGATCAAGATATTAATCCCTCATTCAATAATTTCGGACAACCCGAATTGTTTCAGGGACAATCCATGTTTAAACAAGGTTCCAACGGAGGCACAGGATTTCCCGGACCTCCGGAATTAGCAACATGGATTTCCTCAGGAAGTAATTCTAATCAAGTTTATTATCATATTATTAATTCTGAGGGATGTTATCCCGACCCAATTCCTTTAGGGGGATTTACTTGGTCAGGAGTAGAACTTAATGGATTCGATCTTTCGGCAATTTATCCCGGTGCCACCTCACCGCCACCCACCTATACTTATACTACTATTGCCTCCTTAGTTTCGGAACTTAATGCGGCTCTTTCTTATGTTATTTCGGCAGGCCCACCCTATAATCAAAATACGCCCCAAGGAGTTAATGGTCTTCGTTTTGCAGCCACTTCTGACGGATTAGGAATATACATTAAAGTAGACAATGCTATTTTAGTTGCTAATGGTGGTTCAGACCCTACCGGATACGGTAACGGATTACAAATTAATGAGCCAACCTTTTTTGGATCTCCTACCAATTATCCCTATCAAGGACCTGCCGGTATCAATTATCCTTTTATCGGAGCACAAGCCGTTGATGTCGAACCCCTTACAGTTACCAACGCTATTGGTTCTTTCTTAGAATTAGGAGAACAATTTAATGATGCTATTGGAGATTCGTCTACTACTCGTCGCCCGATTAGTGGTGATTATGATACTGATCGAGACCAATGGATTTTTACTTTTGCCTTAGTTGGTGGTGGTTTTTCTGTGGTCGCCGCTACGACTGATTATTCTGATATTCTTGACCAAACTGATAATTTTAAAGGAACACTTCCCGAAGGATTATTATTCGCTAATCGCCAACAAACTTTCTTTTTAGATGGTGTCGGATTTGGAGGCACATATTATAACCCTCATGGTGTTAGCAATGATACCGGATACATAGTTACCGGAACCACAGGTCGAAATGTCAAAGTATTCCTCAATTATATGCTTTATGATGAATTAGACGCTCTTATTGCCGTCGAAGTGGCTAATTTAGGACTCCGAGTAACTCCCGAAAATGTTTTATGGTATAAAACACATATTTTGGGTCAAAATGCTGATGTGGAAGTAACTTTAGAAGAAATTAATAGTTGGATGGCACAACAACGAGCCCAATATGAAGAGTTAAAGCGTAATCGCAAACCAATTAGTTTCGATGATGGCGGCAAAGCCACCGTTAAAGACTTTATTCTTGATGACGAATCTATTGAAGACCTACTTCCCGAATTAACTCGATTGCCACCCAATCCTGATTCTGGTGATTCTGATGCCGATTTCTTAGGTAACGATCTTTCGGGATATATTAAGGATGAGGAAGAAAAAAGACGAGAAACTGATAATTAATGGAAAAAAGTTTCCACATTAGGTAAAAAACATGATGCAGCAAGCCTATAATTATAAATAGTCGAAAACCAAATTATAACTTGGGATCGATATGAGATTCAAAAAAGAATTTGAAATGCCACTAAACAAGTCATCAACTGTAATTGCCACCATTGAATTATCAGAACAAAATTGTTTAGAACAAATCATCGTGCATCCAATCCCCGGATTTAGTGCCAATGATTATGCTACTATGACTATTACTCATGGAGACCACGAATTATATCGAGGTGAATTAGTAGCCGACGGCATGGTTATTGAATTAGAACAATGTCTTATGACCGATGAAAAAGTTTCTGAAATCCAAGTTTCCGTCGAGTGCAATTCTTTGTGGGCGGCTTTAACGGGAGAGTCATCTACCATAGATGTTGAAACTTATTGGTGTAAGTTTAGTCTTATGTTTATCGACAACCAAGTTGCTATGCAAGAAATTGATGAATTCGATGCTGATTTTCAAGCCCTTTGGTCCTAAACTTATAAATAGGAAGGAGCGTTATTTCTTATTATGACGCAACTTTTGTTGTTTACCGGTAAAGGTGGTGTTGGAAAATCTACTTCTTCCGCTGCTACGGCTCTTTATTATGCCAATCAAGGTAAAAAAACCCTTTTGGTTTCTTCAGATCCTGCTCACAGCACCGATGATACTGTCGGCACTAAAATTGGAGATACTCCCCGAGAAATTAGCCCAAATCTGTGGGCGATGAATATCAACGCCTCCGTAGTTACTCAAAGTCGGCAACAAGAAATGCAAACGGCATTTATTAAAACCTTTGGCAAGTTTATTCCTTCGCTTTCTGATGATGATTCCGGAATGTCCAAAGTCTTTTCTATTAACAATGCTATTCCCGGTATCGACGAATGGGGTGCTGCCGAAGTTATGTCCCAACAATTTATTTCGGGAGAATACGATCTTGTTATTTTTGATACGGCACCCACAGGACACACCCTTAAGGCTTTGGCTGCACCCGCCCATGTTAAACAATTTATCTTGCAACTTCGACGACTCAAATCTAAAGTTTTAGGAAAATTAATGCTGTTTAAAAATCGTAATGAAATTGATGAATTAGAATTGGCTTTAGGAAGATTCTGTGAAGAAATTGATGATTTGCGAGCCAACTTATCAGATTCTAAAAAATCTAAAGTAATTTTGGTTAGCATTCCCACCGAAGCCGGGTTTATGGAATTTTTCCGAACTGTCAAATATTTACAATCTTTACACCTTCAACCACATACTCTAATCCTTAATCACCTTATTCCTGATATGGGTTCTGAGGTTTGGGATACTGCTACCACTAATCCTGCGGCTACTATGATTTATCATGAATATCTTAATCAGCAACCTTGGATTGCTCGATATCAAAAACTTTGTGCTGAAAACAATATCACCTTAGTGGGCTCTGTTCGATTGCCTTATGAACCTAAAGGAGTTAAATCTACTGACCATCTCAAAGATTTTGCTGACTTAATTTGTGGCCCTGAAAAGGTCTGTCCGCCGGAGGAATAATCATGGATTTAGAAATTATTGTGTGGATTTTAGCCGCCTTTATTGTTGCCCAAGGAGGGTTATCACTTTGGTTTGTCCGATGGGTTCTTTGGCGTAACCAACAATTAACAGATTTAATTTCTTGGAAACATCTTAATGGAAAAAAATTAGATATTTTAGCCTCTCGTTTTAAGATTTCAGTTCCCAAATGTGATTGGTGTCAATCCGAAGATCACAAAACTGCTGATTGCACCAAAAAAGAATTTAATATTTCTCAACTTAACATAGAACCTGTTAAATTAGTTCTTGAGGATGATTAAGCAAAAATATATATAGTAGAACCAAGAATTATTCGCCATGGGATTCTACACCTACAACTCATTTGGTAAGTTCCAAGCCGAAGCCGATTATACTGATGCTCTTCCTGCTAACGCAGAATTAATTTCTGGTTTTGAAAGGGCTTTGGGAGAACAACACGAAATCTATACTGATTTTGCTGTTTCAGAAGGAAAAACCGCTAAGTTGGCTGTTTACAAAAACGGTGATGTCTACGATTTGATTGCTCTTGAAGGCACAGGTGCTACGGATTATAAATTACTAAAGCACTATGGCGAGTTCGAAACCGAAGATGCTGCTACGGCTGAATTCGATAATCTTGTTGGCGAGTGTTCCGATCCTAATGCTACTTACAACCAATCTACTAACAAGTGTGATTGTAACGAA
>Ga0208645_1001744_pt1 | contig 18408 bp, 19 predicted proteins | sample VirMetDEL_Sep_01_FD_184519 | JGI IMG/M metagenome (GOLD analysis project Ga0208645, IMG submission 184519) | Aqueous microbial communities from the Delaware River and Bay under freshwater to marine salinity gradient to study organic matter... | ecosystem: Environmental > Aquatic > Marine >... | reverse complement strand
GGGCAGGCGATGCAATATTCTTTGTCCAAAATATGGACGGTCACGGTGTTCGACTGGGTCATGAGTCCTGCTCCAGGGCTTTAAGGCGCGAAATCATCGATTCGACCTTGTGCCGGGCCATTTCGTTCTTTTCGATCAGATGGGCGCGTTCCTCACGCCAGGCCTGTTCATTCGCCAGCAGGAGTCGGTTGTGAGCCTTTAGCTGCTCGACACGCTGGATCAGGAGCTCCAGCTTGGCGGTCAAGGCGTGCAGATCGGCGTCTTCCATGGGCTCTCGCTACGGGATGGCTGGCTGGACTATATAGGCTTGTCCCGGTTAGGGGTCAAACCCAGATGGCAATGGTGTGATGCAGATGATGTCATCACCGCGGCGGCCTCGGATGGTCTTGCCGCGTCTGCCGGTGCTAGGATACGAGGCCTCCATTCTAGAGATTGCGCCGCCTGGCGCCTAGCTATCTATGTCGATTCCAAGCTCTCCCTACGCCGCCTTCGCCGCTCTGTTGACCAGCGCCGGGCATCCCGTTTCCCCAGCTGAACTGCATGGCCTGCTGCTCGGTCGCAGCTGCGCGGGTGCCGGCTTCGACGCCGATGCCTGGCTGCTCGACGCTACCGACCTGCTCGGTGGCGAGCCGCAGGACAGCGTGCGCCAGGCGTTGATCGGCTTGCAGGAGATGGTCAAGGGCGAACTGTGCAGTGAAGACATCACCGTGGTGCTGTTGCTGCCGGATGACGAAGCGCCGCTGGCACAGCGAGCTGTCGCGCTCGGGCAGTGGTGCCAGGGCTTTCTCGGTGGCTTCGGCCTCACCGCCCGCGACGGCGCGCTGAGTGCCGAGGCCATGGAGGTGCTGCAGGATCTCTCCGCTATCGCCCAGGTGCAGAGTGCCCTGGAAGAGTCGGAAGATGGCGAGAGCGATTACATGGAGGTGATGGAGTATCTGCGGGTCGCCCCGTTGCTGCTGTTCACCGAGTGCGCCAAACCTGCTGCGCCTGCCGCCAAACCGTCCCTGCACTGAATTTCGCCGGAGCCTGCCGTGATCAGCATCCCCAAGTCCGAATATGCCCGTCGGCGCAAGGCGCTGATGGCGCAGATGGAACCCAACAGCATTGCCATCCTGTCGGCGGCGCCGGTGTACATCCGCAACCGCGACGTCGAGCATGTCTACCGTCAGGACAGCGACTTCCAGTACCTCACCGGCTTCCCCGAGCCCGAGGCCGTGATGGTGCTGATCCCGGGGCGCGAGCATGGCGAGTACGTGTTGTTCTGCCGTGAACGTGACCCGGAGCGTGAGCTGTGGGACGGCCTGCGTGCCGGTCAGGACGGAGCGATCAGCAAGTTTGGCGCCGACGACGCTTTTCCCATTGGCGATATCGACGACATCCTTCCGGGGCTGATCGAAGGACGCGAGCGCGTCTACTACGCCATTGGTTGCAACCAGGAGTTCGATCATCGGCTCATGGAGTGGGTCAATCACATCCGCGCCAAGGCCCGTCAGGGCGCGACGCCGCCGAATGAATTCGTCGCCCTCGACCACCTGCTGCACGACATGCGCCTGTACAAGTCGGCGGCCGAGGTGAAGGTGATGAAGGAAGCCGCCGAGATCAGTGCGCGAGCCCACATTCGCGCGATGCAGGCCAGCCGTGCTGGCCTCTACGAATACCACCTCGAAGCGGAGCTGGATTACGAGTTCCGCAAGGGTGGGGCGAAGATGCCGGCCTATGGCAGCATCGTCGCGGCAGGCAAGAATGCCTGCATCCTGCACTACCGCGAGAACGACGCGCCGCTCAAGGATGGTGACCTGGTGCTGATCGACGCCGGTTGCGAGATCGACTGCTACGCCAGCGACATCACCCGCACCTTCCCGGTCAGCGGCACCTTCTCGCCCGAGCAGAAGGCCATCTACGAGCTGGTGCTGGCGGCCAACGAGGAAGCCTTCAAGCACATCGCCCCGGGCAAGCACTGGAACGAAGCCCATGAGGCCACCGTGCGGGTGATCACCGCTGGGCTGGTGGAGCTGGGGTTGCTCAGCGGCGATGTCGACGAGCTGATCGCCGGCGAGGCCTACAAACCCTTCTATATGCATCGCGCCGGCCATTGGCTGGGCATGGACGTGCATGACGTCGGCGACTACAAGGTCGGCGGCGAGTGGCGCGTGCTCGAACCGGGCATGGCGATGACGGTCGAGCCCGGCATCTATGTCGCGGCGGACGACGACAGGGTCGCCAAGAAGTGGCGCGGCATTGGTGTGCGCATCGAAGACGACGTGGTGGTGACCCGCAAGGGTTGCGAGGTGCTCACCGGTGGTGTGCCCAAGACCGTCGCCGAGATCGAGGCGCTGATGGCTGCTGCTCGAAGCGAGGCGGCCTGAGCCCATGTCCCGTGTGAACCTGGCGATCATTGGTGGTGGCTTGGTGGGAGCCAGCCTGGCGCTGGCCCTGCAGGACACCGCGCGTCAGCGTGGTTGGCACATTGCCCTGATCGAGCCCTTCGCTCCGGGCAGCGAATATCAGCCCAGCTACGACGCGCGCTCCACCGCGCTGTCCTACGGTAGCCGGCTGATCTACGAGCGCCTCGGTCTGTGGCAGTGCATCGCCCAGCGCGCCGAGCCGATTCAGCAGATTCATGTTTCCGACCGTGGCCGCTTTGGCGCCGCGCGCCTGCAGGCCATCGAAGAAGGTGTGCCGGCGCTTGGCTACGTGGTGGAGAACGCCTGGATCGGCCATTGCCTGTGGCAGGCGCTGGATGCGGATGTGATCGAATGGCGCTGCCCGGCTGAAGTGGTCGGCATGCAGCGTGTCGACGACGGCTATCGCCTGACCCTCAACGATGAGACCTGCCTCGATTGCGACCTGGCGATTCTCGCTGACGGTGGGCGTTCCGCTCTGCGCGAGCAACTCGGTATCGTCGTCACTAGCAAACCCTATGGTCAAAGCGCACTGATCGCCAACGTCAGTCCGCTGGAAGCGCATCGCGGCCAGGCCTTCGAGCGCTTCACCGATGACGGCCCCATGGCCATGTTGCCCCTGAGCGACAACCGCTGTGCGCTGGTCTGGACGCGCGCCAGCGCCGACGCCGAGCGCTTGTTGCGCGTCAGCGAGGCAAACTTTCTCGCTGAGTTGCAGCAGGCCTTCGGCTACCGCCTGGGCGCCTTGCAGCAGGTCGGTGCGCGACATCTCTATCCGCTGAGTCTGGTCGAAGCGCAGGAGCAGGTGCGCGCGCATCTGGTGGTACTCGGCAATGCGGCGCACAGCCTGCACCCGATTGCCGGCCAGGGCTACAACCTGTCGTTGCGCGATACGCTGGCATTGGCCGAGGTGCTGATTGGTAGTGACGCCCCCTTGGGTGACTTCACCACCCTGCAGCGTTATCAGCAGCGTCAGCAGCGCGACCAGAATATGACAGTCGGCTTCTCCGATCAGGTGACACGTCTGTTCAGCAACGCCCAGCCGCTGCTGGCCACCGGGCGCAACCTCGGCCTGCTCGGCCTCGATCTGTTGCCGCCGGCCAAGCGCTGGTTCGCCCGCCAGGCGATGGGCATGGGCACGCGAAGTCTCTGACAGCCAAGGAATGAATATGCGAGCGGATCTGATCATCGTCGGCGCCGGAATGGTCGGCAGTACCCTGGCTCTGGCGCTGGAGCACAGTGGCCTGGAGATCCTGATCGTCGATGGCAGCCCGCTCAGCGTGTCACCGTTCGCTGCTCAGGCGCCGTTCGAGCCGCGCGTCAGCGCGCTGTCGATGGCCAGCCAGCGCATCCTCGAACGCCTGGGCGCCTGGCAAGGTATCGCCGCGCGGCGCGCCTGCCCTTATGGCGAAATGCACGTGTGGGACGGCTCCGGTACCGGCAGCATTCATTTCGCCGCAGCCAGCGTGCATGCCGATACGCTGGGCCATATCGTCGAGAATCGCGTCGTGCAGGACGCCCTGCTCGAACGCTTGCATGACAGCCAGATAGGTCTGCTGCCCGGGGCACGCCTTGAGCAACTGCGCCGCAGCGGTGACGACTGGCTGCTGACCCTTACCGATGGTCGCCAGTTGCGTGCACCGCTGCTGGTGGCTGCCGATGGCGCTAACTCCGCGGTAAGACGCCTGGCCGGTTGCGTCACCCGTGAGTGGGACTATCTGCATCACGCCATCGTGACCAGCGTGCGTTGCGAGCGCCCGCATCAGGCCACGGCCTGGCAGCGCTTCACCGACGATGGCCCCCTGGCGTTCCTGCCACTGGCCGGGCCGGCGGACGAGCACTGGTGTTCGATCGTCTGGTCGACCGTGCCGGTGGAGGCCGAGCGCCTGATGGCGCTGGATGACGAGGCGTTCTGCGCTGAACTGGGCAAGGCCTTCGAGTCGCGCCTGGGCAAGGTGCTGCATGCCGATCGTCGTCTGTGCATCCCGTTGCGCCAACGCCACGCCAAGCGCTATGTGGAGCCGGGGCTGGCGCTGATCGGCGATGCCGCGCACACCATCCACCCGCTGGCGGGGCAGGGCGTCAACCTGGGCTTTCTCGATGCGGCTGTGCTGGCCGAGGTGCTGCTGCATGCCGCTGCGCGAGGCGAGAACCTTGCTGAGGAGCGGGTGCTGAGCCGTTTCGAGCGTCGGCGCATGCCGCATAACCTGGCGATGATGGCCGCGATGGAGGGGTTCCAGCGTCTGTTCCAGGCCGACCCGCTGCCGCTGCGCCTGCTGCGCAACGTCGGCCTCGACCTGGTGGATAGCCAGGCAGAAGCCAAGGCGCTGTTCGTGCGCCAGGCCCTTGGGCTGTCGGGTGATCTGCCGGAGCTGGCCAGGGCCTGACCAACGCTTTACCTGTCATGGATGAATGAGGAGTGTGCAATGAAGCACCTACTGCAATACCTGGTTGTGGCGGCATTTTCACTTTCTGCAGGCTGCGGGACCATGGTCGGTCGTGGCGGCGCCGCAGTGCCGACGCCAGTGGAGACCTACAAGGGCGTCAACGGCGATCTCCATCTGTTGGGATTGCGCCCTGGTCCCAGCGGTAGCGGCAATGCCGGGGCGGTGATCTGTCTGATTAGCATCGTCTGTCCGCTCATAGTCGTGGTGTCACTGCCAGTCGATGCGGTAATCGACACGCTGTTGTTGCCGGCAGATCTGCTGGCAGCCCGTGAGCCCGAAAATACCTTGTAATAACTGCTGCGTTTCGCGTTGTTGTTTACGTTGAGAAGGCAAATAACATTCACTACTATTCAGCCACTTTGTTATCCACAAGAGGCTGGTCCCATGAAGGCTCGCAACACGCTCCTCGCCGCATTCACTCTCAGCACCTTGGCAACTGCCGTCCAGGCTGCCGATGAGGTGGTGGTCTACTCCGCTCGCATCGATGAGTTGATCAAGCCAGTGTTCGACGCCTATACCGAGAAAACCGGGGTCAAGGTGAAGTTCATCACCGACAAGGAGGCCCCGCTGATCGCCCGCCTCAAGGCCGAAGGTGCCAATACCCCGGCCGATCTGCTGATCACCGTCGATGCCGGCAACCTCTGGCAAGCCGAGCAGGAAGGCGTGCTGCAGCCGACCAAGTCCGACATCATCGACGCCAATATTCCGGCCCAGTACCGCTCCAGCACCGACAGCTGGACTGGCCTGTCGCTGCGCGCACGGACCATTTTCTACTCCACCGAGCGGGTCAAGCCGCAGGAGTTGTCCACCTACGAAGCCCTGGCGGACAAGAACTGGGAAGGCCGCCTGTGCCTGCGCACCAGCAAGAAGGTCTACAACCAGTCGCTGACCGCCACCCTGATCGAGGCCCATGGCGCCGAGAAGACCGAGGAAATCGTCAAGGGCTGGGTCGACAACCTGGCGACCGATGTATTCGCCGATGACACTGCGCTGCTGCAGGCCATCGACGCCGGCCAGTGCGATGTGGGCATCACCAACACCTACTACTACGGCCGCCTGCACAAGCAGAACCCGGATCTGAAAGTGAAGCCGTTCTGGCCGAACCAGGCTGACCGTGGTGTGCACGTCAACCTGGCCGGTGCCGGCGTGACCAAGCATGCACCGCATGCCGAGCAGGCCAGGAAACTGCTGGAGTGGATGACCACCCCGGATGCGCAGAGCATCTTCGCCGGCGTCAACCAGGAATACCCGGCCAACCCTGCGGTGCAGCCGTCCGCCGAGGTCGCGTCTTGGGGCACCTTCAAGGCCGATACCGTGGCCACCGAAGTGGCGGGCAAGCGCCAGGCCGAAGCGACCATGCTGATGGATCGCGCCGGCTGGCAGTAAAGAGGATCGTGCCCACGCTCCGGCGTGGGTGCGATCATCGTACCTTCGGCGATCCGCCCCGCTGCCGTTATACTGCGACGCCCCGCCTAGCCGGGGCGTCGTCTTTTCCGTAGTCGAGGAATCCGCGTGCCGCATCCCGTCCAGCGTCGCTGGTACCCCATCGTTCTTGCCGTCGCCGTTCTGGTGCTGATGCCGTTGTCGGTGCTGCTGTTGAGCTGGCACGAGGTGGATCAGCAGATCTGGGCGCACCTGTGGCAGACGCAGATGGCACGCCTGATCGGCAACACGCTGACGCTGGTGGTCGGGGTTGGCGTAGGGGTGACGTTGCTGGGGGTGAGCCTGGCCTGGCTCACCAGCCTCTGCGAGTTTCCCGGCCGGCGCTGGCTGGATTGGGCGCTGATGCTGCCTTTCGCCATACCTGCGTACGTGCTGGCGTTCGTCTTCGTCGGTCTGCTGGATTTCGCCGGCCCGGTGCAGACGCTGTTGCGCGAATGGTTCGGCAGCGGCCTGCGGCTGCCGCGCGTACGCTCGACCGGTGGCGTGATCATCGTACTGGTGCTGGTGTTCTACCCTTACGTCTACCTGCTCGCCCGTGGCGCCTTCCTGGCTCAGGGCAAGGGTTTGATGGAGGCGGCGCGGGTGCTCGGGCAGAGCCCCTGGCAAGCTTTCTGGCGCGTGGCGCTGCCCATGGCGCGGCCGGCCATCGGCGCTGGCCTGGCGCTGGCGATTATGGAGACCCTGGCCGATTTCGGTGCGGTATCGGTGTTCAATTTCGACACCTTCACCACGGCGATCTACAAGACCTGGTACAGCTTCTACAGCCTGACCAGCGCCACGCAGCTGGCCAGCCTGCTGTTGCTGGCCGTCGCTCTGGTGCTCTACGGCGAGCGCCGTGCGCGCGGCGCCGCGCGGCCGGCCAACGAGCGGCCACGTGGCAAGGCGCTGTATCACCTGCACGGCTGGAAGGCCCTGGCCGCCAGCGCCTGGTGTGGTCTGGTGTTCGCCTGTGCCTTCGTCATTCCGCTGCTGCAACTGCTGGCGTGGTTCTGGCAGCGCGGGCGTTTCGATCTCGACGAGCGCTACGCCGGTCTGATCCTGCATACCCTGTACCTGGGCGGCATGGCGGCGCTGATCACCGTCAGTGTGGCCATGCTGCTGGCTTTCGCCCGGCGTCAGGCGCCGAATCGTGGTGTGCGCTTCGGTGTGGCGCTGGGCAACATCGGTTATGCCCTGCCGGGTTCGGTGCTGGCTGTGGCGATCATGCTGGCGTTCAGCTTTCTCGATCGTGAACTGGTGATTCCGCTGTCCACGGCGCTGGGCGGTGCCGGCAAACCCTTGCTGATGGGCAGCCTGGCGGCGTTGCTGGTGGCCTACCTGATCCGCTTCATGGCGGTGGCCTTCGGCCCGCTGGAGACCAGCCTGGCGCGTATTCGTCCGTCTCTGCCGGAGGCGTCTCGCAGCCTTGGCGTCGGCGGCCTCGGGCTGTTCTTCAAGGTCTACCTGCCGCTGCTGCTGCCAGGCACGCTGTCGGCTGCGTTGCTGGTGTTCGTCGACGTACTCAAGGAAATGCCGGCGACCCTGCTGATGCGTCCGTTTGGCTGGGACACGCTGTCGGTGCGGGTCTTCGAGATGACCAGCGAAGGAGAGTGGGCGCGCGCTGCGCTGCCGGCCCTGACGCTGGTGCTGGTCGGTCTGTTGCCGGTGATTCTGCTGATTCGGCGTTCGGCCCGCAGCTTCGGCTGAAAGCCTCTGGTTCCGGCCCTGGGCTGAGGCATATCCCGGCTCGGCTCACTGCGCGACCTTTGGTCAGATGACCCCCGCCGACCTTGCGGCTACAATGCGCGCCATTCGCGAGCCGGCCCATCCGGCAGACGTATCGAGAAGCGTAGGCGAGGCGGCCAGTGCAAGGCGCAGCCAGGCGAAAAAGCGGAGTGTGCTTTTGCACATGAGCATTTTGAGCCTGGCTGTAACGCAGCAATGGCGACGCAGCTAGCTTCTCGGGGGTCTGAATCGCTTCGCCAAGCCCGGAAGGAGATAACCCATGGGACAGCGCACCCCCCTCTATGACCTGCACCTGGCACTGGGGGCCAAGATGGTGGATTTCGGCGGCTGGGACATGCCGCTGCACTACGGTTCGCAAGTGGAGGAGCATCATCAGGTGCGCCGCGAGTGCGGCGTGTTCGATGTCTCGCACATGTGCGTGCTGGACGTCGGCGGCAGCCAGGCGCAGGCCTATCTGCAGCGTTTGCTGGCCAACGATGTGGCCCGTCTGGATAGCCCAGGCAAGGCGCTGTACAGCGCAATGCTCAATGAGCAGGGTGGGGTGATCGACGACCTGATCGTCTACCTCACCGAAGGTGGTTACCGCCTCGTGGTCAACGCCGGCACCCGTGACAAGGACCTGGCCTGGATGCACGCGCAGGCGGCTGATTTCGATGTGCAGCTGCAAGAGCGCCGCGACCTGGCCATGCTCGCCATCCAGGGCCCCAAGGCGCGTGCGCGCGTCGCTGAGCTGCTGAGCCAGGCTCGCGCCGCACTGATCCATGAGCTCAAGCCGTTTCAGGGGCTGCCCGAGGGCGACTGGTTCATCGCGCGTACCGGTTACACCGGTGAGGACGGTTTGGAGATCGTGCTGCCGGTGACCGAGGTGGTGTCCTTCCTCAACGATCTGGTCGGTGCTGGTATCTCACCCATCGGCCTCGGCGCACGCGACACCCTGCGCCTGGAGGCGGGCATGAACCTCTACGGCCAGGACATGGACGAGCAGGTCAGCCCACTGGCCGCCAACATGGACTGGACCATCGCCTGGGAGCCTGCCGAGCGCGACTTCATCGGTCGCCAGGCGCTGCAAGCGCAGCGCGCCGCTGGTTGCCCGAGCAAGTTGGTAGGCCTGGTGCTGGAAGAGCGCGGTGTGCTGCGTGCGCATCAGGTGGTACGCGTCGACGGCCTTGGCGAGGGCGAGATCACCAGCGGTAGCTTCTCACCCACGCTGAACAAATCCATTGCGCTGGCGCGTGTGCCGGCAACCACCGGGGACCGTGCCGAGGTGGAGATACGCGGCAAGTGGTACCCAGTACGCGTGGTCAAGCCGAGCTTCGTTCGCCACGGTAAAACCCTTATCTGAGAAGCTGACTACGATGTGCTGCGCGCCAGCGTTGCAAGCAAGCTTGTACAAAGTACACAGCGCCTGCGCACCTGGTTTTGCAGGCCCGATATCGGTATTGCATGGCCCTGGCTCGCAATATCGTGGTCACGCTCTTTTTTTGTTCGCGGTGCTGGCTTCTCCTGACGCCGTGGCCTGCTAAATTGTCCTGACGGTCCACTTGCCGTCACCGTTTACGAGGAATCAAACATGAGCAATATCCCCGCCGATCTGCGTTATGCCGCCAGCCACGAGTGGGCGCGCCTGGAGGCTGACGGTAGCGTGACCGTGGGCATTTCCGACCACGCCCAGGAAGCCCTCGGTGACGTCGTGTTCATCGAGCTGCCGGAAGTCGGCAAGCAACTCAACGCTGGCCAGGAGGCGGGTGTGGTGGAGTCGGTCAAAGCGGCCTCCGACATCTACGCACCGGTTGCTGGTGAGGTCATCGCCATCAACGAATCGCTGGCCGACAGCCCGGAAAGCGTCAACAGCGACCCGTACGGCAGCTGGTTCTTCAAGCTCAAGCCGAGCGACGCCAGCGAGCTGGACAAGCTGCTCGACGCTGCGGCCTATCAGGCTGCTGCCGACGCCGACGCCTGATTCACCTGGCTTCGACCCGGAAACCCGCCACGGCGGGTTTCCGCGTTTCTGAGCTGGTGATTGTTGCTTGTGTGCGTATCGCCAGTGAGTGCGCTTGCATGGCGTCAGTGGTCGCCCGGATGTAATCCGGGGAGATCTGTGGATTCGGCGAGATTGTTGACGATACCCTTTGTGGGAGGCGCTTTAGTGGCGAGCTCTTGTCGCGGATAGAGCCCCTCCCTCTATTTGTGCTGTGCACGGTTGGACGGACTTTCGCGGTTGCAGCCGCTCCTGCAAGGCGGCCTGTGCAGTCCCCCTCCTACCGCCGGTCAGTTGCGCTAACACTTTTTCAATATACAATATATAAAAATACATATTGTATTGAGTGAAGGTGTCTCATGGCCGAAACCATCGATATCCAGCAGCTGCGCGCCAATGCCGACGCCGCCGGGCAGCTGCTCAAGGCGCTGGCCAATCCGGATCGTCTGCTGCTGCTCTGCCAGCTGTCGCAGGGCGAGCGTAACGTCAGCGAGCTGGAGGCGCTGCTCGGTATCCAGCAGCCCACGCTGTCGCAGCAACTGGCGGTGTTGCGTCGTGAAGGGCTGGTGGAGACCCGTCGCGACGGCAAGCAGATCTTCTATCGCATCAGCAGTCCGGCGGCGCTGGCGGTGATCGAGACGCTCTATCGTCTGTTCTGCGAGGGTCAGCAATGAATATCGACTGGGCCAGCTTCACCCCTTGGAGCGCCCTGGCCGGTGGTGCGCTGATCGGCCTGGCGGCGTCCATGTTCGCCCTGGCCAATGGCCGCGTGGCCGGCATCAGTGGCTTGCTCGGTAGCCTGCTGCAGCGTGGGGGCGAAGGGCGCGGCGAGAAGGTCGCCTTTGTCCTTGGTCTGTTGCTGGCGCCCCTGCTCTGGGGGCTATTCGCGGCGTTGCCCACGCTTCATTTCGAGACCGGCAGCCTGGGGTTGATCGTGGCGGGCCTACTGGTCGGTATCGGTACCCGCTATGGCTCGGGTTGCACCAGTGGCCATGGCGTCTGCGGTATTGCCCGCCTGTCGCCACGCTCGCTGGTGGCCACGCTGTGCTTCATGGCCTCGGGTTTCGCCTGCGTATTTGTCCTGCGTCATCTGTTGGGAGGTTGAACGTGGTCAGACTCAGTGCATTCGTTTGTGGCCTGCTGTTTGGTCTCGGTCTGTTGCTGGCGGGTATGGCCGACCCCGGCAAGGTGCTGGCTTTCCTCGACCTCGCCGGTAACTGGGACCCGTCGCTGGCGCTGGTGATGGCTGGCGCGATTGGCGTTGCTGCGTTGCCGCTGAGCCTGGCACGACGGCGCGCCAAGGCGCTGCTTGGTGGTGCCATGCAGCTGCCCACGCGGCGCGATCTGGATGCCCGGCTGATTGGTGGCAGCCTGCTGTTCGGTGTTGGCTGGGGGATCGCCGGTATCTGTCCGGGGCCGGCCTTGGCCGTCCTGCTGACCGGGTACTGGCAGGCCGCGTTGTTCGTCGCCGCGATGCTTGCCGGAATGCTGATCTTTACTGCGCTGGAAGGCCGGCGTGGACGATGACCTGGAGAACCTCGATGAAAGCCAATGTTGGAACGATCGACCGTAGCCTGCGTATCGCCGCAGGGCTGATCCTCATCGCGCTGAGCCTGGCCGGTGTCATCGGCCTGTGGGGCTGGATCGGCTTGGTACCGCTGGCCACCGGCATCTTCCGCTTCTGCCCGGCCTATCCGCTGCTGGGGATCAATACCTGCAAGATGAAGTGACGGCTGTCCGCCTAAGAGAGGGAACGAAAACGCCCGGCACAGGCCGGGCGTTTTCATGGCGACTTGTGCAGCGAACCGTCAGGTTCAGGCACCCTGCGGGGCTGGTTGCTGCTGGGTGATGCAGTGGATATTGCCGCCGCCCAGGAGGATTTCGCGGCCCGGTACCATCACCACGCGATGCTCGGGGAAGATGCGCTGGAGGATGGCGCGGGCCTCGATGTCCTTCGGGTCATCGAAGCTCGGCGCGACGATGCCGCCGTTGACGATGAGAAAGTTGACGTAGGAGCCGGCCAGACGAACGTCCGGGCTGCGCTCCTGGCTGCCTTCGACCATATCGACGCCTGCGCACTCTTCGACGGTGGCGTGAAGCGGGCCGGGAATCGGCATCTTGTGCACGGTCAGCTGCCGGCCCTTGGCGTCGCGCGCGGTTTCCAGCACGCGCATGGCGGCCTGGCAGCGCGGGTAGTTGGGATCGTTCTGATCTTCGGTCCAGGCCAGCAGCACTTCACCGGGGCGCACGTAGCAGCAGAAGTTGTCGACGTGGCCGTCGGTCTCGTCGTTGTACAGGCCGTCCGGCAGCCAGATCACGGTGTCGATGGCCAGGTGCTCGCGCAGCATGGCTTCGACTCCTTCGCGGGTCAGGCGCGGATTGCGGTTGTTGTTCAGTAGGCACTCTTCGGTGGTGATCAGGGTGCCTTCGCCATCGACATGAATCGAGCCGCCTTCAAGTACGAAGCCTTCGGTGCGGTAGCGTTTGCAGGCTTCGATTTCGAGGATCTTGCGCGCCACCTGGTCGTCACGTAGCCATGGCCAGTACAGACCACCGTCGAAGCCGCCCCAGGCATTGAATGCCCAGTCCACACCGCGCACTTCGCCGCTGTCATTGATCACGAAGGTCGGGCCGGTATCGCGCACCCAGGCGTCGTCGGTGGTGATTTCTACCAGGCGGATGTTGCTGTCGTCCAGGCGTGCACGGGCGTTCTCGTACTGCGCTGCGCTGACGCAGACGGTCACTGGCTCGAACTGGGCGATGGCCTTGGCCACGGCGACGAAGGCGGCCTGGCCCGGCTTGCCGCCGTTGCGCCAGTTATCACTGCGCTCGGGCCAGACGATCCAGGTCTTGCTGTGGGTTTCCCATTCCGCCGGCATGCGGAATCCATCGGCGCGTGGAGTGGTGTTCAGCGTGGTCATGTTTCACCTGTAGCCCGGATGCAGTCCGGGGTGTCGTGAGAAAAATCCCCGGATTGCATCCGGGCTACGTTCACTCGCAGAGGTTTTCGCCATCGAGTGTGGAAAGCGGCCAGTATAGGTTCGGCCGGCGGTCGCGGAACACACCCCAGGCGCTACGCACCTTCTCCAGCGCGGTCAGGTCGAAGCTGTGCACCAGGATGCCTTCCTCGGTCTGGTTCAGTTCCTTGACCTTTGCTCCGAACTGGTCGGCGATGAACGAGCTGCCATAGAAGGTGATGTCGTAGCCGTCCTGCTCTTCGCGACCGATACGGTTGCTGGCCACCAGCGGCATCAGGTTGGCGCCGGCATGGCCCTGTTGCACGCGCTGCCAGTGCTCGCGCGAGTTGATGCCTGCATCGTGCGGCTCGCTGCCGATGGCGGTCGGGTAGAAGAGGATTTCCGCGCCCATCAGCGCCATGCTGCGTGCGCACTCGGGGAACCACTGGTCCCAGCAGATGCCTACGCCGATACGCGCATAGGCGGTGTCCCAGACCTTGAAGCCGGTATCGCCTGGGTTGAAGTAGTACTTCTCGTGGTAGCCGGGGCCATCCGGGATGTGGCTTTTTCGATAAATCCCGAGGTTTGTGCCGTCGGCGTCGATGATGGCGATGCTGTTGAAGCGGGCGCGGCCAGCGCGTTCGAAGAAGCTGATCGGCAACACCACCTTCAGCTCCGCGGCAACGTTCTGAAAGTGCGCAATGGCCGGATTTTCTTCAACGGAGGTCGCCAGCTGGGTGTAGTCGGCGTTGGGTTTCTGGCAGAAGTAGGGCGCCTCGAACAGCTCCTGGATCAGGATGATCTGCGCGCCCTGGGCTGCGGCCTGGCGCACCAGCTTCTCTGCGTTGGCGATATTCGCGGCACTATCCCAGGAGCAGGCCATCTGGGTTGCGGCGACGGTAACGATACGGGACATAAAGCACCTCTTGGCTCGTTCACAGGCCGTACCGGGTTCGCCGGAGGCCTTTCGCAGTGCCGTGGCTAAACATCGACCAAGGCTGATGCTCGATTTATATCCGATAAATATCGATATTAGAAGATTAATTTGCTCGCTGGAGTGAAATTAATTCGATTTTTATCGGGCGTGCAGATGCTGGCGCGGAGCGTGCCGTGCTTGCAGGTAGTTGTGAAAGGAGCCGTCAGGTGCTTGGTGCGGGGGATCTACTCTAGTGGTGCGGGGCGTTTCGGCAGCGCGGCAGGCAGGTAGAGCCCCAGGTAGGCGTCGAATACGCGCATGCCTTCTTCGGCCAGGCGTGGCGTGATTTCGCCGTGCAGCTGTACCGCGCGGGCGTACACGCGATCACCCAGGGACATGGCCAGGGTGAATACATCGATATCCGTCGGTAATTGCGGCAGGGGGAAATGCCGTTCGAACAGCGCCCGCATCAATCGACCCAGTTCCAGGTCGTGCTGGTGGTCAGCCTGGGTCACCTCGGCCAGACCATGCTGCGCGAGGATCAGTTGGCGAGCGGCGGCGTCCTGGGCGTAGATGCTCAGCATGCGCTGCTCCACCAGGCGTGATAGGTCGTGCCAGGTGCGCAAGGCGGCATGATCGACCGGTTCCAGCAGGCTGCCGCGAAAGGCTGCGTGCACGTCAGCGGTCAGACCCTCGAGCAGAGCAGGCACGCTGGCGAAAAAGTGATACACCGACGACGGTGGAATGCCCGCCCGCTCGGCCACCGAGTAGATTGACAGGTTGGTCATGCCTTGCTCGGCCAGCAACTCGCGGGCGGCGCCGAGGATAACGGCGATGCGAGCCTGGCTGCTGGCGCGCGGCTTGCGGGTGCTGGCGGGGCGCGACATGGCGGGGCTCCTCGTGGGTCGAGGTGCTATTGGACGTCAGCAGGCGGCGGCGAGGCAAGCCTCGCTTGCCCCTCAGCCGCCATCGAGGAAGCGTTGCCAGACGTTGCTGCGCACCTGTGCGTGTTTCTCCGGAAGCACTTCCAGTGGATACAGGCGGCGCTTGGTGTCCTGATCCGGGTACAGGCCGGGTTGTGCCAGCAGGGCGCTGTCGATGAATTGCGCCGAATCGGCGTTGCCGTTGGGGTAGAGGGTCTCGGCGGTAACCTGGGCGATTACCTGCGGTTGCATCAGGTAGTCGATGAAACGATGGGCAAGGTCCGGGCGGGCAGCGCTGGCGGGGATCACCAGGTTGTCGATGAACAGTACCGAGCCTTCGTCCGGCACCACGAAGCTGACCGGTTGCCCGGCCTGCGCAGCGGCGAGGGCGTCGCCGACCCAGGCCATGGCCAGGCACAGGCGACCATTGTTGAGGTCGTCGATATAGCGCTCGCTGTCGACGTAGCGCAGGTTCGGGCGCAAGGCCTCAAGTACGTTGCCGGCGCGTTCGACCCGGCTCGGGGCGCTGCGCGCGAGGCTGCGGCCCTGGTAGTTGAGCAGCAGTGACAGGGTTTCATCCGAGGCATCCAGCACGCTGATGCCGCAGCTGGCCAGGCGCTTGCTCTGTTCGGGGTCGAACAGCAGGCTCCAGCTGTGCGGCAGTGGTCCGCCGTAGGCGGCTTCGGCCTGCGGCGTGTTGATCGCCAGGCCGACCGCGCCCCACAGGTACGGCACGGCATGGCGATTCTGCGGGTCGACCGCCGCCAGCTTGCTCAGCAGTTGCTTGTCCAGATGGCTGCGGTTGGGTAGCAGGTTGAAGTCCAGTGGGCGAATGCGGCCGCTGGCGATCAGTCCTGGTAGTGCATTGTGCGAGGGCACGGCGATGTCGATGGCCTGGCCGCTTTCCAGTGCGGCGTTCAGTTCCTCGGCACTGCTGAAGGTGTGGTACTCGACTTCGATCCCGGTGTCGCGGGTGAAGTTTTCCAGTACCTGTGGCGCGATGTAATCGTTCCAGTTGTAGACACGGATGCTGTCGGCTGCCTGAGCCAGGCTGGAAATCAGGCCTAGCAGGACGGCGGCAAGAGCGCGTTGCATGAGTAGCTCCCTGAAGGATGAAGGCAACAGTATCCGGCGGCCTCGGCCGCCGGGGGTTGATTCATGTCAGCGGGGTCGCCGTGCGGCGAACCACTGGCTCCGAGGCCAAGCGCCGGAGCTGTCGGTTGGCAGTTGGCAGGCAAAAAGAAGCCGGCTCTGCGGCCGGCTTTCTCGGGGTCACACGGTGTGCAGGTACCAGTTGTATTCGAGGTCGGAGATGGTGGTCTCGAACTCTTGCAGTTCGGCTTCCTTGCACGCGACGAAGATGTCGATGTACTTCGGATCGATGTACTTGTTCAGTACTTCGCTGTCGTCCAGCTCACGCAGGGCATCGCGCAGGTTGTTCGGCAGGCTGGGCTCGAGCTGCTCGTAGGAGTTGCCCTCGATCGGCTCGCCCGGCTCGATCTGATTGGTCAGGCCGTGGTGAATACCGGCGAGGATCGAGGCCAGCATCAGGTAGGGGTTGGCATCGGCACCGGCGACGCGGTGTTCGATACGCACGGCATCGGCGCTGCCGGTAGGCACGCGTACGGCCACGGTGCGGTTGTCCAGCGCCCAGCTCGGCGCGTTGGGCACGTAGAACTGTGCGCCGAAGCGGCGGTAGGAGTTGACGTTGGGGCAGAGGAAGGCCATCGACGCCGCCAGGGTGTCGAGGATGCCGCCCACGGCATGGCGCAGCGAGGTGTTCTCCAGTGGATTCTCGGCCGCGAAGATGTTCTTGCCGGTCTTCTTGTCGAGCAGCGAGATGTGCACGTGCAGGCCGTTGCCCGCCTGGCCCGGATAGGGCTTGGCCATGAAGGTGGAGTCCATCTCATGGTCGTAGGCGATGTTCTTGATCAGGCGCTTGAGCAGCAGCGCGTAGTCGCAGGCCTTGATGGCGTCTTCGACGTGGTGCAGGTTGACCTCGAATTGCGCCGGGGCGCTCTCCTTGACGATGGCGTCGGCCGGGATGTCCTGCTCCTTGGCGGCTTCGAGCATGTCCTGCAGGCAGTCGACATACTCGTCGAGATCGTCGATCAGGTAGACCTGGGTCGAATGCGGGCGCTTGCCCGAGATCGGCGAGCGTGGCGGCTGCGGGCGGCCGTTCACGTTCTCCTGGTCGATCAGGTAGAACTCCAGTTCGAAGGCTGCGCAGATACGCAGGCCCAGTTCGTCGAACTTCTGCACCACCTGGCGCAATACCTCGCGCGGGTCGGCGAAGAAAGGCGTGCCGTCCAGCTCGTGCATGGTCATCAGCAGTTGCGCGGTGGGGCGCTTCTGCCAGGGTTCGTTGCACAGGGTATTGGGGATGGGAAAGCAGATACGGTCGGCATCGCCAATGTCCAGGCCAAGGCCGGTGCTTTCGACGGTGGAACCGTTGATGTCGAGAGCGAAGAGCGAGGCCGGCAGGTTGATGCCTTTCTCGTACACCTTGTGAAGGGCGTTTCGATCGATACGCTTGCCGCGCACCACACCATTCATATCTGCAATAAGAAGGTCGACGAACTGGACCTCGGGATGTTCCTTGAGGAACGCGTTCGCTTCGTTAAGCTGAACGGCACGCGGGGGTACCGACATGATGCAACACCTTTTTGTTAAATATATCAATCATGCGAATGCACGGGTGTGAGTCAATCCGAAACGCACTTTACTGTCAAGCTGGCCCGATAATGCCCTGTCATGGGGCGTCATGGCCAATTTTGGGGCATTTCCAGGCCTTTCAGGCGGCTTCAACCGAAGTCTTTCCGGGGTGCTCAATGGGGTGTGTTCAATTTTTTACAGAGCTATTGTGTAAAAAAATGAACAACGCTAAGCTCGGTCGAAACCCATAACAGCAATAATACGGGTGTCTCATGTTTTGCCTGCCGAGCATCGGCGTCAGCGCTTGTGCCATAACCAACGGTCACGCTACCTCTACTGTCCTCGTTCGCGAGGCTTGCCTGCACATCATGCTGGCCCCCGCGCTGAGCATGCCTGGCGACGCCGCAACACGGCAGCTTTTTTCCTCGGCGGCATCATCGCCGCTCGGTCTGTGCCATCAGCCCTTTCGTTCACCCAATACCCTGCACGATAGCGCACGCGGCTGCGCAGCGCCCCTTGCTGTGCCCGTTGGCTCGCGTCCTGCAGTGTGCAAATCTTTCGTCGGCTCTGTTGGGCTCGCGCTATGCCGCGAGCTAGAGGGGGCGGGGTCGATTGACAAGGGCGGGCGATTTTCTTTCGGTGGAGTGATAAGTCAGGTGTCGGAGGTGCCGTACCCCTAGTAGCATCCACCCGAATATCTCGCTTTCTTCCAGGCCTTTGGTGAGGCTTGCAGGGAGAAGGCGGGGCAACGCTGAACCCGCTATAACCCTAGTTGGTTCTACAACCCTGAGGTCTCTATGAGTACCAAGTTAGACCAGCTCACGAGCTGGCTGAAAGAACGCAAAATCACCGAAGTCGAATGCCTGATCAGCGACCTGACCGGCATTGCCCGCGGCAAGATATCGCCGACCAACAAGTTCCTTGACGAGAAGGGCATGCGCCTCCCTGAGAGCGTGCTGCTG
>Ga0208645_1001743_pt1 | contig 18416 bp, 20 predicted proteins | sample VirMetDEL_Sep_01_FD_184519 | JGI IMG/M metagenome (GOLD analysis project Ga0208645, IMG submission 184519) | Aqueous microbial communities from the Delaware River and Bay under freshwater to marine salinity gradient to study organic matter... | ecosystem: Environmental > Aquatic > Marine >... | reverse complement strand
TTATTGCCGTTCTAGTCACCGGTCTGACACCAAACAGCACATGCTGTTCCACGACCTGCGAAAAAGTTGCCGGACAACTTAATGACGCCAATTATACGGCGTACAAAAAAGGAGTAAAGCCGATTGTCGTGGCTAATGGCCTTTATGTGATCCAGCGCTTGTCTCGCCCGCATAATCGACCGCTAGCGAAGCACTGGATCGAACTTGATGCGTCGGCCTACCAATAGCGTAATTGCAAACAGCACTGCGAAGACCGCCGAACCGGTTGTGAGGAGCGTATCCCAGAGGTTTGGAAGCGTAGAGCCGATACTAAGGGCACCGCACAGCACGCCGAGCACAAAGAATAGATATCCATAAATCGACACTTTTAATCTCCTATAGAACCGCTTGCAGCAATCTACGTTTAAAAGACCCAGCGTTGTGCTTGAGTAGGTTTGATCAGCGCGTTGCCGCTGATGGTGCTCGCAGGCACCGAAAGTCCTGGAGTGGTCGCCTGGGAGGTTTTCGACAGCGTTTGCATTGGCTCCGCATCTGGGAAGTTCTCGAGAAGCGGGATCGCGGCAGCGGCCAAGACGGCAGTGCTGAGTAAGTAGGCTGGGCGTAGCATTGGCGTCTCCTTCGCTTAACGTTCAGGTAATTAAGCACCTCCCATGCCAATGGCTTTCGGAAATAAAACCTTTGTAAATCAGACACATGCCGATGAATATCGAAGATGAGCAATGCGCTTTGCAAGATTGCTTGAGTCAGGGTCATGCAAATTGCAAGGCGAGCGAAGTGCTGCTTCAGTTCGGTGTGCATGTAGTTGTCTGATGCATCATGGACGAGCATGACAAATGCGCCAAGGCTCGCTAACATGCTGCCTCCCGCGTGTCCCAGTAGCTCAATTGGATAGAGCATCCCCCTCCTAAGGGGAAGGTTGTGAGTTCGAACCTCGCCTGGGACGCCACATATCAGAGCAGTTTGTCCGTCGAAGCTTCTGGCAATTTCTGCAGCCTTTGCTTTGTCTGTCTCGCTGCTTGTCGCCGTCTTGAATTAAGCTATTCCCGCATTCCTCATTCCAAACTATGCCCGGATGCGCCTGGCTGGCGCTGAATGCCAATCCGCGGGCTGCTCGAAAGGAAACTGCGCGGCCCTAGGGGTTCGTCACAGTCGCGAATTAATACGTTGCTGACAAGTAGCGGGAGCTGCAAGGGGATAGCCCCCATCACAGGTTGCGCAGCGTGGATGTTCAGCGATCACGTCCAGCCAGCAGTGCGTGTGTGACTCCTGCCTTTGCGGTCGCGGTGTGATCTAGCAGAGAAGTCTGCGCCCGAGGTCTGCTGAGCGGATCTCAAGCGCTATGGGGTTGTCGCCGTGGGAGGGGTCGCTTGCTTGGAAAGCGTCGACTTATTGTGTGCTCGAAGTGGCTAACCGTTAGTTAACCGCGAGCTGACGAGTCGGCCCACTGGCTGGGGATCTGGCTGTGCTGGATCCGGTAAGGAGGCCGGCTGCCGCTTCGATAAGAGCTATAGGCCGTGGTCTCAGCAGTATCAGCTAAATCGGTCGGTGACCTGGTCGCGTCGGGCTTCGCGCTGTAGTTGATAGACGAATCGTTCGACCTGCCGTTGCGTCAGGCCACTGATGCGGTAAAAGCGCATTCCGCAGAATGTCAGATCAAGTTTCTCGTCAAACACCACGTGCCTTAGCTCGGCTGCAGTTGTCACAACGCCAAACGGCAACTCCAAACGGAGCTGATCATATACCTGCCCTGACTGGAGGTTTGTTTGCAGGTTGCCTGGAAAGCTCAACTTGCAACCCGTAGCTGACATGTCCAGCACCTTGCCGGCGAGATGCTTCTTGACCATCTTGCCGCTCAGTTCGGCAGCGATGGTCTGCCCGCTCAACGTGGCGCGATAGGCGTTCCGCCGCTGGTGGTAGAGAATCTCGTCGGGCAGAGGGACCCAATAGCAGCGCGCATCGTCCAGTTCGCCGATATGTGCTGGGTGTCGATTGTTCCAGGCAATCCGCACGCCTTCATAAAAGCCTTCGATTTGGAAAGCTTCTCCTAATGCCATCAGCCGCTCGCCATCGCTAGGTATCAGCTCGTCTAATGCTAGCCAGCCCTTTTCACGGTTTATCTCAACCAGGTAGGTTTGATACCGCAGCGTGCGCTCGGCAAAGCGAAGCTGCAGAGGGATATGGTTGTCCAGCAGGGGGCGTAGATTCGCCTGAACTTCGACTGGAGTCTTGAGTATCTGAGGAGGCTGAGGGCCTTCACCCTCAGCGAAAGGACTAGACACTTGGCGTTGCTCTCCGGCATGTAACGACGTCAGCCGCATCATAGCACTATGATGTTATTGTGCTGCGGATGGTTCAGGCCTGGCTGAGCGGGCGATGATGAGTGCTTTTGGCGGCGCTTCCGCGGCGATCGTATAGATCTGGGGTCGTTGTGGTTCCCTGCAAGACCTGCAGCATGGTGCCTACTGCGCTCTGGTTGGCGCGGATAAGTTTGCCGTTGCGTTCATTGGCTTTGCGGCAGTCTTCGATAATGTCCTCCAGCTGTTCCGCCTGGATAAGGATCTCATCGCCTATTGCCGAGCCTGCGGCAAGCTTCGCCAGGCCATTCCGGTCGGCGCTTAGCTGCGCCTTAGCCAATGCCTGGCTCCGTAGGGTGCCGTGTTGGCCCAGAAGTGCTAACAGTGCTTGCTTTTGCGTGAGCAGCTGCTCCAGTCCAGCGAGATTTCGCTCAGCAAGTGCCAGGTATTCTGCATCGGTGAGCTCGAGTAGTGTTCGAGCGGTGCCGATATCGTCAGTCAGCTGCTGGAGCAATTCGGAATCTAGCATAGTGGCCTCTGTTGCACTCACGCCTGCTCGCATTGATGCCCAGCTCAGCGCTGGCTTTCGAATGACAGCAGCTTCGATGCTACTCTCTGGCTGTCGACTTGATAGCTGCCATCGGCGATTGCTTGTTTGATCTGAGCGACACGCTCCTGATCAACAGCGGGCTGCTGACTCAGCTTTTCGGTTGTCTGCTGAAGACGCTGGGCTTCGGGGCTCAGCTGAACGCTTTCTCCCGATACGGAGCTGTTACCGGTTGTCTTCACTTCGTCAGCAGGAACCTGCTGCGCGGTTGGTCGCTCTGTGTTCTGGACGCTGTTGCTCCGCCCATTGCTTGAAGAATTGACGGCGCTGTTAGGCCGGTTGAAATCGATAACCATGATCGAAACCTCGAATAAGTCAGGACGCTTGCCTGCTTTTCGGCAAATCCTCATGAAACTTTAGTCTTTTTTCATGCTAAGACCTGACGCCGCAGCGCCCGTCCTCACATCGCCACTTCAACCTGCCCGGGGCCAGTGACGCGAGCTTTGATAGTTCGTCCGGATCGTTGGTTTTTGACTCGGATCTGGCTGCCAAGTGCGCCATTGGAAAGGGCCTCACCTGGCATTCTTACATTTATCGTAGAGTTTTTCGCGCTGATTACCACCTGTTCACCCTTTCGGACTATTTCAGCCGCGGATAAGTAAGTTGGTGGTAATACCTGATCGGGTAGGGCGCTGCGGGTGATTTTACTGCCCAGCACTTGATCGAACGATGTCAGATAGCCCTGGGTCAACAAGCCGACGTCGCGCTCGGCAAGGGCGACATCAGCGAGCTCGACGATGCTTTCACGGGCTAAGGGCCGTCTGGCTACGATCACTTCGCGGAACAAATGTACCTGAGCGGGGACGAAAACGGACCAGGGTGATGTGCCTTCGCAGCTAACCCGCACGGTAGTGCGACCAACGGGTTGTGCCGGGCTTTCGAGTCTGGTCGTCAATGCTTGATCGCAAGCCGCCAGGCGCAGGCGCGGGTCAAGCCTGTTCAGTTCAATTTCATGGCGTGCTTTGATTTGGCTACTTTGTAAATAGTCAGTGACTTCACGCTCAAGAAAAGCGCGGGTCGCGTCGATAAGCTGTTCGGGGCGCGTGAAGCTCGCTGAAACAGCCAGCTGGTTCAGCAGGCATAAAGTTGCCAACAGGCCCAGTTGGCAAAGCGCCTTGCATGGATGCCGGAAAAAAGTCGTCTGTCTGTTCATGGCTTGCTCGAAGCAAGGGGCGTGCCGTTTGCCGGTAATTAATGGCTGAGGCAGGCAAGGCGGGTCAGCAACTCCGTTGTCAAATCAGGGCACTGCGCGCCAGATTGTCTGAGCTACAGATGTCTGCCTACCCATCTCACATACAAGAGGAAACTGGCATGGCCGGTGTATTGGATTCGGTTAACCAGCGTACCCAGCTAGTGGGGCAGAACCGTTTGGAGCTGCTGTTGTTCAGACTGGACGACAAGCAGCTCTATGGCATCAACGTATTCAAGGTCAAAGAGGTGCTGCAGTGCCCGCGGCTTACGGTCATGCCTCGGTCGAGCCCTGTTGTAAGAGGGGTAGCGAACATTCGGGGAAGTACGCTTTCCATCCTTGATCTATCCGCTGCCACTGGCAAACCCGTATTACAGGACTTGCCAAACAGCTTTGCCATCATCGTTGAGTACAACACGAAGGTGCTCGGTTTCCTTGTCCGCTCGGTGGAGCGGATAGTCAACATGAATTGGGAAGATATCCTTCCCCCGCCTAAAGGCGTGGGGCACGACCATTATTTGACTGCAGTGACCCATGTGGATCAGCAGATGGTCGAGATTATCGACGTTGAAAAAGTGCTAGCCGAAGTTGCGCCAGTGTCAGAGGTGCTCTCTGTCAGCATTGCAGATGAGGCGACCAGTAATAAGGCGTCCACCAGTCGAGTGTTGATTGTTGACGACTCGTCTGTCGCGAGAAAGCAGATCATGCGTTGTCTACAGAATCTGGGGATCGAAGTCGTTGCGCACAACGACGGAAGGCAGGCGCTGACCTATTTGCGAAAGCTGGTGGCGGAAGGTAAGAAGCCGTCTGACGAATTCGTGATGATGATTTCCGATATCGAAATGCCAGAAATGGATGGCTATACACTGACGACCGAAGTGCGTCAGGATCCCGCGATGCGCGACATGCACATTCTCCTGCATACTTCGCTTTCCGGGGTGTTCAACCAGAGTATGGTCAAGCGGGTCGGTGCGGACGATTTTCTTGCCAAGTTTCAGGCGGATGATCTGGCCAATCGGGTCATAGAGCGGATCCGGACAACGGATAAGAAATGAGGCCTCGTCCTCTCAATTCGACTGGTGGGCAGTATTAGTGTCTGTTGATCCCGATTTCGATCAGTTTCGCATCTTTCTCGAGAAGACCTGCGGCATCCTGCTGGGTAGTAACAAGCAGTACCTGGTGTCGAGCAGGTTAAACAAGCTGATGGAGCAGCAGGGCCTCAAGAGCCTCGGTGACTTGGTCAGGAAGATCCAGGCTCAGCCGCGAAGCGGCCTGCGCGAGCAGGTCGTGGATGCGATGACGACCAACGAAACACTCTGGTTTCGGGATACCTATCCGTTCGAGGTGCTGCGGAGCCGGGTTCTGCCTGAGCTGTTGAAAGGCTCCCCTGGTCAGCGCTTGCGTATCTGGTCTGCCGCTTGTTCGTCGGGGCAGGAGCCTTACTCGCTGTCGATGACCATCGATGAGTACGAGCGCAGCAGCCCTAGCCAGCCGAAAACGGCCATACAGATAGTGGCCACTGAATTGTCCGGGACCATGCTTGCGGCATCCAAAGCGGCCGAATACGACAGTCTCGCCATTGCTCGCGGGTTGTCCAGCGAGCGTCTGCAGCGTTATTTCGATGTGAAAAGCCCGGGCCGTTGGGTAGTCAAGCCGGCAGTCCGCAGTCGCGTCGAATTGCGTGTGCAAAACCTGCTCGACAGCTATGCGGTGCTCGGCAAGTTCGACGTGGTGTTCTGCCGCAACGTCCTTATTTATTTCTCCGCCGATGTTAAGAAAGACATCCTCAAGCGGATTCACGCAACGCTGAAGCCAGGCGGATACCTGTTTCTGGGAGCATCCGAAGCGCTGAACGGCCTTCCCGAGCTGTATCAGATGGTCCAGTGCAGCCCGGGCATTATCTATAAGGCCAAGTAGCCTTAGCCTTTGCCGGACTAGCGGCAGGAATCTGTCGCTTCGGGCTTACTAAGCGGCAAAAGCATGGTCACGCTTTGCCGCTTTTGACGCGCAACCCAAGCCTTTCAAAAAAAATTCCTTATAGATCAGCTGTTTGACAAAATGGCATGGGCTTTGCTGGTGGTTTGCTAAGCAGACTTGTATCCGGCAGAGGGCTAGATCATGAGCATCAGTTTCGACAAGGCACTTGGCATCCACGAGAAGGCGCTCGGCTTTCGCGCTCAGCGCGCCGAAGTGCTGGCCAACAACATTGCCAACGCTGACACCCCCAATTACAAGGCGCGTGATCTGGATTTCAGCTCGGTTCTTGCTGCGCAGAACAGCAAGAATCAGGGCGGATTCGGCGTGGCCGTGACCAGCAACAAACATATCGCTGCCGAAGGGATGGAAATTGGCGATCCTGGATTGCGCTTCCGCACCCCTGCGCATGCGTCGCTCGATCAGAACACCGTAGATGCTCAGGTTGAGCAGGCAGCTTACGCCGAGAATGCCATCGACTTCCAGGCAAGCTTTACCTTGCTCAACAGTAAGTTCCGGGGGCTGATGAGCGCCCTGCGCGGCGAATAAAAGGAGCGAAAATCATGTCCCTCAGCAGCGTCTTTAACATCGCCGGTAGCGGCATGAGTGCCCAAAGCACTCGCCTGAATACCATTTCCAGCAACATCGCTAACGCCGAAACAGTCTCATCCAGCGTTGACCAGACCTACCGTGCACGTCACCCGGTGTTCGCGACCATGCTGCAACAGGCTAACGGTTCACCGAGCGAGTCGTTGTTCGCCGAACAGGATCAGGCGGGCGCAGGTGTTCAGGTGCTTGGTGTCGTGGAAGACCAGAGCGAGCTGCAAGCCCGCTATGAGCCCAACCATCCTGCGGCGAACACCGAGGGCTACGTGTACTACCCAAACGTCAATGTGGTGGAAGAAATGGCCGACATGATTTCTGCCAGTCGTTCGTTCCAGACCAATGCCGAATTGATGAATACAGCCAAAACCATGCTGCAGAAAGTTCTGACCCTGGGCCAGTAACCCTAACGAGAGATTGCCATGAGCACGACAGGCGGCGTCGGCGGTACCGGCTCGGTACTGGACCAATACCAGATCAAAGATCGCGAAGTTAAAAGCAACGACCTTGGCAAGAATGAGTTTCTGGAGCTGCTGGTGACCCAGCTGAACAACCAGAACCCGCTGGAGCCACAGGAAAACGGCGAGTTCATTGCCCAGCTCGCGCAGTTCAGCACCGTTGAGGGTGTCGAAAAACTGAACTCAAGCATGGAAACCATGCTGTCCGGCTATCAGTCATCCCAAGCGCTGCAAGCCTCTTCGCTGGTCGGCCGCAAAGTCATCGTGCCGACCGACAAAGCAGTTGTAGATACCAGCGAAACCTTCAAGGCCAGCATCGTTCTCCCCACAACCAGCAGCAACGTGGCGGTCAACGTTTACGACAGCGCGGGCACGGTGGTCAATCGAATCAACATGGGTCAGCAGCAAGCTGGCAGCGTCTCATTCATGTGGGATGGCAAGGACTCGAGCGGCAAAACCTTGCCGCCGGGTACCTATCGATTCGAAGCACAAGCCACTTATCAAGGCGAGACGAAGGGGTTGTACACCTTGCTTCCTGCCAACGTAGACAGCGTCACTCTCGGACAAAACGGCGGTGAGCTTCAGCTCAATCTAGCCGGTGTCGGCAGCATTGGGCTGTCTCAAGTCCAGGTTATCGGTCAGTAACTGCCGGCGCGTCCGGTAACAGGAGCAATTCATGTCGTTCAATATCGGCCTCAGCGGCATGCGTGCCGCCAGCAAAGACCTCAATGTCACGGGTAACAACATAGCCAACGCGGGGACTGCGGGCTTCAAACAGTCTCGTGCAGAGTTTGCGGACGTCTACGCATCGTCGGTCCTTGGTACTGGCAAAAACCCTCAAGGCAGTGGGGTGCTTCTTGCGAACGTGTCGCAGCAGTTCAACCAGGGCAACATCAACTACACGCAGAACGCCCTCGACCTGGCGATCAACGGCAACGGCTTTTTCCAAGTGAGCAACAACGGGGCGCTCAGCTATACCCGCGCTGGGTACTTCGGGACCGACAAGGAAGGCAATCTGGTCGACAACTTCGGTTATCACTTGCAGGGTTACTCGGTAAATGAGGCCGGCAATATTCAGACTGGCCAGGTTAGTGACCTTAAGATCCAGACTGCTAGTCAGGAGCCAAAAGCTACAACTAAGGTGATCCAAGGGTTCAATTTGAACTCAACAAATATTGCCCCGACCGATAAGTTCGAACCAAATGATCCGCGAACTTACAATGCTTCCACCTCAACTAATATTTATGACGAGCAGGGAAATGCGCACGTCATGACGCAGTACTTTGTTAAAACCGCAACGGATAAAGCTACACCGCCTAATGACACTCCAAATACTTGGACCATGCACGTGCTCGTTGACGGTAGGAACCCTAAAGACCCGGCAGGAAATAACGCTGAAGAAGTTCAGCTCAAATTTAAACCTGACGGGAGCCTCGAGACTATGAGCTCTGACGTAGCATCAGGCCTGCAATACGATCCTGTGACAGGTTTGGTATCGCTAAATGGCTGGAAGCCGGCGATGCAGGATAGCGCCGGGAATTGGAGCCCGAACGGCGCGGCCAGTGGCGGAACTCTGAACGTCACATTGGACATCCGCGGCTCGACGCAATACGCCAGCGCCTTCGCCGTCAACAGCGTCAGCCAGGATGGCTACACCACAGGTGAGCTGGCGGGCCTCGAAATCAGTGAGACGGGCGACATCTTTGCGCGCTATACCAACGGCCAGTCGAAGGTGCAGGGCCAGATCATCCTGGCCAACTTCGCCAACGTTCAGGGCCTTACGCCGGTCGGCAAGACCCAGTGGGTCCAGTCGTTCGAATCGGGCGAGCCGGTCCGCAACCCCCCTGGCAGCGGAACGCTCGGATCGTTGCAAGCGGGCGCGCTGGAAGACTCGAACGTGGAAATCTCCGATCAACTGGTCAACCTGATCGTGGCGCAGCGCAACTACCAGGCCAACGCCAAGACGATCGAAACCGAAAGCGCAATTACCCAGACGATCATCAACCTCCGTTAATTGCCACCAGGCACTGCGCGGGGTGGCGGGAAACTGCCGCTCCGTTTTCAAAAGGTCCTTCGGGGCCTTTTTTTTATCCAGTAACTCTATGTGTTTCAATAGCTTAATAAGGCACTGGTCGCTTGGCATAACGCTTGCTTTGTAGCTGATATCAGTTCAGTTAGCGTCAATTTGCGTGGGGAGGTTCGATGGACAAGATGCTCTATGTGGCCATGACGGGGGCGAGCCAAAACGCTCGTGCTCAGCAGGCACATGCCAACAACCTGGCAAACATCTCGACCACGGGCTTCCGGCGGGACTTCGAGCAAGCGCGCTCGATGCAAGTGTTCGGAGACAGCTTTCCGGCACGTGTCTACGCCATGACCGAGCGTCCAGGCACGGACTTCAGTTCCGGCACCTTGCAAGAGACCGGTCGAGACCTGGACGTAGCGATTGAAGGTGATGGTTGGATCGCTGTGCAGGCGCCGGACGGCAGTGAAGCCTATGCCCGGACAGGCAGCCTGAATATCGACACGCTCGGCATGCTCCGGACCGGCGACGGTTTGCCGGTGCTCGGCAATGCCGGGCCGATCGCCGTGCCGCCAGAAGAGAAAGTGGAGATCGGAGCTGACGGCTCGATCAGTATCCGCGCGCTCGGTGAAGATCCAAATGTGGTAGTGACGGTCGACCGTTTGAAGCTGGTCAATCCTGACCCCAAGCAGTTGGAGAAGGGCACCGACGGACTTATCCGCATGAAGGATGGCCAGCCAGTCGAGGCTGACGCCGCGGTTCGCGTGACCTCAGGCTTCCTTGAAGCGAGCAACGTCAACGCCGTTGCCGAGATGACTTCGATGCTCGCGCTGTCCCGGCAATTCGAGCTGTACGTGAAGATGATGCGTACTGCGGAAGAAGATGGCGCCGCAGCGGCCCGAGTCTTGCAGATCAGTTAAACAAACTAGGCGGCGCCCGAATTCCGGCGCACGAGGAGAAGAACATGCTTCCAGCACTGTGGGTCAGCAAGACCGGTTTGTCCGCGCAGGACATGAACCTGACCACCATTTCCAACAACCTGGCGAACGTCTCGACAACGGGCTTCAAGAAGGATCGGGCCGAATTTCAGGATCTGCTTTATCAGATCCGTCGTCAGCCCGGTGGACAGTCCAGCCAGGACAGCGAACTTCCTTCGGGTTTGCAGCTGGGTACCGGTGTGCGAATCGTAGGCACGCAAAAACAGTTCACCGCCGGCAGCCTGCAGACCACCGAACAGCCGCTCGACATGGCCATCAATGGCCGTGGCTTCTTTCAGGTGCTGCTGCCGGACGGCACCGTGTCCTACTCGCGTGACGGCAGTTTCCATCTGAACGCCGAAGGCCAAATCGTGACCTCCAACGGTTACTCGTTGGAGCCTGCGATCGTCGTACCGCCGGAAACGCAGACCTTCACCGTGGGGGAGGACGGCACTGTTTCCGTTACAACGCTGGGCACCCCGGCACCACAGATCATTGGCAACATTCAGACCGCTGACTTCGTCAACCCGGCCGGTCTGCAGGCGATGGGCAGCAACCTGTTCCTGGAAACTGCCGCGAGCGGTGCGCCACAAGTCAGCACACCCGGTCTCAACGGCCTGGGCACCGTACTGCAGAACACCCTGGAAAACTCTAACGTCAGCGTGGTCGAGGAGTTGGTGAACATGATCACCACGCAGCGCGCCTATGAGATGAACTCGAAAGTTATCTCCACGGCCGACCAGATGCTGTCCTTTGTTACCCAGCAGCTTTAACCGCTGTCAGCCGCTGGATTGAGGTGAATATGCGCCGCTTGTTGATTGTCCTTCCTCTGGTGTCCGCCGTGATTGTGTCTGGTTGCATGGCGCCAGCTCCGAAGCCTAACGATCCTTACTACTCGCCAGTTCTGCCGCGCACACCGCTGCCTGCTGCGCAGAACAACGGGGCGATCTACCAGGCGGGCTTCGAGACGAATTTCTACGACGATCGGAAGGCCTACCGCGTTGGCGACATCATCACCGTCACGCTCAACGAGAAGACACAGGCCAGCAAAAATTCAAACTCGAAAATCTCCAAGGACAGCAGTGCCAACATCGGCCTTGGCTCCCTGTTTGGCGGCGCTGTTTCGATGGCCAATCCGCTGACCGACAACAAGATGACGTTGGGCGCTGAGTATGAAGCGGCGCGTGATACCTCTGGTTCTGGTCAGGCCGGGCAGAGCAACAGTCTCTCCGGATCGATCACAGTGACCGTCTCGGACGTGCTGCCTAACGGCATCCTAGCGATCCGTGGAGAAAAATGGATGACGCTCAACACGGGCGATGAGCTGGTGCGAATTGCCGGGCTGGTACGTTCGGACGATATCGCCACCGACAACACCGTCCCGTCGACCCGTATTGCTGATGCCCGTATCACTTACTCCGGTACCGGCGCCTTCGCCGATGCCAGCCAGCCAGGTTGGTTGGATCGTTTCTTCATCAGCCCGTTGTGGCCGTTCTAAGCAGGTACAGGCAATGAAACTGTTCAGCTCGATTTTGGTTGCCTTGCTCTGTGTGGTGGTGCTTCCTGCCCATGCCGAGCGGTTGAAGGACATCGCCACCATTCAGGGTGTACGGAGCAACCAGCTGATCGGTTACGGTCTTGTGGTTGGCTTGAACGGTAGCGGCGACCAGACGACCCAGACGCCTTTCACAGTGCAGACCTTCAATAACATGATGGCGCAGTTTGGTATCAAGGTGCCTGCGGGCGGCAACGTCCAGCTGAAGAACGTGGCTGCTGTCTCGATACACGCCGAGCTTCCGCCATTCGCCAAGCCGGGTCAGACGATCGACATCACCGTATCGTCGATCGGCAACGCCAAAAGTCTGCGCGGCGGGAGCCTGTTGATGGCGCCGCTTAAAGGGATCGACGGCAACGTCTATGCGATTGCTCAAGGCAATCTCGTCGTGGGCGGTTTCGATGCCGGCGGCGCAGATGGCTCGCGCATCACCGTCAACATTCCCTCTGCAGGCCGAATCCCCGGAGGGGCGACAGTTGAGCGACCGGTGCCCAGCGCTTTCAACCAGGGCACAACCCTGACCATGAACCTCAATCGTCCGGACTTCACCACCGCCAAGAACATCGTGGATCACATAAATGAGCTGCTAGGCCCGGGCGTGGCTCAGGCGCTCGATGGCGGCTCGATCAGCATTACCGCCCCGCTGGATCCTAGCCAGCGTGTGGATTACCTATCGATCCTGGAAAATCTGGAAGTGGACGTGGGGCAGGCGGTGGCCAAGGTCATTATCAACTCGCGAACCGGGACCATCGTCATCGGCCAGAACGTACGCGTTCAGCCAGCTGCAGTGACGCACGGCAGCCTGACCGTGACCATTTCCGAAGATCCGCAGGTGAGTCAGCCAAATCCGCTTTCTGATGGGCAGACCGTGGTTGTTCCCAATTCCAAGGTTAAGGCAGAGCAGGAAGCCAAGCCGATGTTCAAGTTTGGCCCTGGCACGACTCTGGACGAAATCGTTCGCGCGGTGAATCAGGTCGGCGCGGCGCCGAGCGATCTCATGGCGATTCTCGAGGCGTTGAAGCAGGCCGGTGCCCTGCAAGCAGACCTGATTGTCATTTGAGGACAGGGATAATGGAAAATCGTCTGGGACTGGGTCGACGCACACCTGACAGCGGTAGCTACTCTGACCTCAATCGTCTGAACCAACTCAAGGTCGGCAAGGATCGTGACGGTGCCGAGAACGTGCGCAAGGTGGCGCAGGAGTTCGAGTCCCTGTTCATGAACGAGATGCTCAAGTCGATGCGTTCGGCCACCGAAGTCATGTCGAAGGACAACCCGTTCAACAGCCAGGCCAGCAAGCAGTATCAGGACATGCACGACCAGCAGCTTTCAGTCACGTTATCCAAGGAAGGCGGCGGCATCGGCCTTGCTGACGTGCTGATTCGTCAGCTTAGCAAGCAGCAGGAGCCCAGCGAAAAGCCGAATCCTTTCGCCCAGGTGGCACAGACCGAAGGGGCCAAGTGGTCGAGCAATCCCAACTCGAAGATTGCTCCAGTTGACCCGGCGCGCAACGATTCTCAGCTGCTCAATCAGCGTCGTCTGGCATTGCCGGGACGATTGGCCGAGCGCGCTCATGCGGAGGTTACAGCTGCAAATACCCAAGCGGCTCAAGCTAGCCAGGCGGGCACGGCTCAGCCTCTGGTCGATGTTGACTGGAAGGCTGCTACCGCTTTCGCAGCGCCTCAGGACGCGCCGTTGACCATCAACGGCGTCGAGGCGACTGCTCCAAGCGCGCCGAGCAAGACGCGTTTCAGCTCGCCCGCAGAATTCATCGCCACGATGCTGCCGATGGCTGAAAAAGCGGCGAAGCGCCTAGGTGTCGAGCCGCGTTTCCTCGTGGCACAAGCCGCGCTTGAAACCGGTTGGGGCAAATCGATCATCAAGCAGAAGGACGGCACTAACAGCCACAACCTGTTCGGCATCAAAGCCACGGGGTGGGACGGTGCGTCCGCGAAGGTCACCACGACCGAGTACGTCAATGGCAAGGCAACCAAAGAGGTTGCCGGGTTTCGGGCATATGACTCGTTCGAACACAGCTTTAACGATTACGTCCGGCTGTTGGAAAACAACGATCGTTACAAGCCAGCCCTTCAGGTGGCCAGTGCGTCTGGCAACTCCGAGCGTTTCGTCAACGAACTGCAGCGGGCAGGTTATGCAACTGACCCGCAGTACGCACGCAAGATCAACCAGATCGCTCGAAAAGTGCAGACCTATCAGACAATTGCCGACGCCAGCACGTCGCCCGCGGTTCGGACTAGAGGTTAAACATGGCTGATCTACTGAATATTGGCCTGTCCGGCCTTAGCGCCAGCAAGAGCCAGTTGTCCGTTACGGGTCACAACATCAGCAACGTCAACACGCCGGGCTTCAGCCGGCAAGACGCCTCGCAAGCAACGCGCACGCCGCAATTCAGCGGCGCGGGCTACGTGGGCTCGGGCACGACGCTGGTGGAAATACGCCGTAGCTACAGTGAATTTCTGACTAGCCAGCTGCGCAGCAGCACATCGCTGAGCAGCGATGTCGAAGCCTACAAAAGCCAGATCGACCAGCTTGATTCCTTGCTGGCCGGCAGCACGACCGGCATCACGCCAGCGCTGCAGAAGTTTTTTTCGGCACTGCAAACCGCAGCGGAAGACCCCGCCAATATTCCGGCACGTCAGCTGGTGTTGGCTGAAGCCGAAGGCTTGGCACGCCGTTTCAACACCGTGTCTGACCGCCTTACCGAGCAGAACAACTTCACCAACAAGCAGATGGCGGCGGTGACCGACCAAGTCAATCGGCTCGCTGGCAGTATTGGCAGCTTGAACGACGCCATCGCGACCGCTTCGGCCAACGGCAAACAGCCCAATGATTTGCTCGATGCGCGCGACGAGGCCGTGCGGCAATTGTCGACGTATATCGGCATCAGCGTGACGCCGCAGGATGACAATAGCTTCAATATCTCGGTCGGCAGTGGTCAGCCGCTGGTGGTGGGTAAGACGGTGAGTCAGCTCAAGGTTGTTCCGGGGCTGAGCGATCCCAATCGTCATGAGATTCGATTTGTTAGCGGCGGCTCGGAGCAGGGCATCACTTCGCAGATCACCGGAGGTGAGCTGGGCGGGTTGATTCGCTATCGCAGTGAGGTGTTGGACTCGACGATGAATTCGCTGGGGCGGCTGGCGTTAGTCGTGAGCGATGAGGTCAATACCCAATTGGGTCAAGGTCTGGATCTAAAAGGGCAGGTAGGTGTTGGTCTGTTCAAAGATATCAATTCCTCTGATCTAGTCGGCAGACGCACCTACCCAACAGGGTTGGACGTACGAATCGAAACCCCATCAAGTCTGACGACCAGCGATTATCAGATTGAGTTCGTTTCAGGATCTACGGAACAGTTTCGCGTGCGTCCCGTAGGCGGCGCTTGGCTGCAAACAAGCGGTGTGCCGACGGTCTTCGATGTCAGTAACGGTGAAATAGCGGGCCTGGGATTTAGTGTCGGACCGGCTAGTGTGGCCGGCGCAACCTACACGGCAATGCCGACGCGCCGGGGCGCGACCGATATCGCCGTTGATTTGGATCAGGCGGACCAGTTGGCCTTCGCGTCGATTGTGCGCGGTGAGTCGAGCCTGCAGAACCGGGGCACTGGCAATATCAGTCAACCGCTTCTCCTATCCGGGCCGTCGCCGATTGATGTACCCGGTTTGAAAAGTGCGTTCGCCGCACTTCCCGCGTTTGAAGCCACGGTGGCAAACGGAACTTATACTTTTAGTTCGTCTAGCACCTTGCCGCCCGAGTGGCAGCTGATCGATAGCAATGGCAATCCGCTCTCCAGCTTAGCGTCCGGCACTACCAATACTGTACGGCTGGCGTATACACCACCCCCAGTCCCTCCATCGACTAGCTCTGATCCTTACCTATTCGAGTTTTCCCTAAGTGGTCGTCCGCAGTCGGGGGATGCGTTCAGCCTAGGCTTCAATACAAACGGAGTATCGGATAACCGGAACGCGCTAGCGCTGGTCAATTTACAGACCAAACAGACGGTCGGGGTTGATAGTGCGATTGTAGGATCCGGCTTCAGCTTCACCGATGGTTATGGCGAAATGGTTGAGCGCGTCGGCACCCTGACCGCTCAGGCCCGCATGGACAGTGAAGCGACCGGCGCGATTCTCAAGCAAGCCACGGATAATCGCGATTCGCTGTCGGCTGTGAATCTCGATGAGGAAGCCGCGAACCTGATCAAGTTCGAGCAGTACTACAACGCTTCCGCTCAGATCATTCAAGTTGCCCGCTCCTTGTTCGATACATTGATCAATACCTTCAGGTAACAGGCCCGCCCATGCGCATCTCGACACTGCAAGCATTCAATAACGGTGTAGCCGGTATTCAGCGCAACTACTCCAATGCAACTCGTACGCAGGAGCAGATCAGCACGGGCAATCGCATCCTAACGCCTGCGGACGATCCGGTTGCGTCGGTGCGTCTGTTGCAGCTTGAGCAGCAGCAGAATGTGCTCAGCCAGTACAACTCCAATCTGACGGCGGCAAAGAACAGCCTGACTCAGGAAGAGGTTACCCTGAACTCGGTGAACACCGTCTTGCAACGTGTGCGTGAGCTGGCGGTACAGGCCGGCAACGGTGCGCTGGATCCGCAGGATCGCAAGTCCATCGCGGCTGAATTAGGCGAGCGCGAGGATGAGCTTCTGTCGCTCATGAACACGCGCAACGCTCGGGGTGAGTACCTGTTTTCGGGATTTCAGGGAAAAACACCCCCATTCGTTCTGGAGGGCGGTAAGTACACATATAAGGGAGACGAGGGGCAGCGGAAATTACAAGTTGCGAGCTCGTTGACCATTCCAATTAGTGATAACGGAAAATCTATATTTGAGAGCGTGACCAATGCGGGGCGCCTTAATAGCAATATCGTTGCGAAGCCTCCGGAATCAACGCTATCTGTATCGGCGCCGCTGGTTAGTGATGAAACAGCGTTTGCGAGCGATCCGGCGTTTCCTTCCCAAGGCATCGAAATACAATTCGCTGCGGATGGCTCCTCTTATTCCATTTATCAGTTGCCGCGTACGGATGACGGGGCAGGCAATTTCACCGATACGGCCCTGCCGGGTTACAGCAATTTGAGCATGGACGATGATGCTGGCAGTAGTGACTTGCTTGTATTCCGCGGAGTAACGCTGCATTTAGATGGTGCGGCGCAGGGCGGCGAAAGGATTCAATTGACCGCGCCAATCGAGCCTCGAAACAAGCAGGGAATTCTCGACACCATCGCCAACCTCCGCTCATCTCTGGAAAACCCTTCCACTGGCAATACCGGCGTACGCGACGCCGTAGCGGTGGCTTTAACCAATCTTGACCACGGTATGGTCAGTGTGGACCAGGCGCGCGGAAACATCGGGGCTCGACTCAACGTAATCGAAACCACACAAACCGATAACGAAGATGTTGCGCTGGTCAACAAGGGCGTCCAGGCCGAGCTGCGCGAGCTCGACTACGCTGAGGCGCTGTCTCGGCTATCGATGCAAACGGTGGTGCTTGAGGCAGCCCAGCAAAGTTATGTGAAGATTGCAGGATTGAGTCTGTTCAACGTGATGCGTTGAGCCACCGGTGGACACGGTTCACAGAACAAGAACCGCGATTTGACTTGATCTTGGTGCGACTTAGAGTGTGATTGCGGCGCATGGAGTACCGCGTCGTTAATCCGACACTCATAAGGACATGAACAATGCTTAAGTCTTTGCTATCCGCTTCAATATTCGCTCTGCTCGCTAGCGTCTCTCTCGGTAGTGTTGCTGGCCCGACGAAGTCCGCTGACCCCGTGATGGTTGCGGCGGCCCAGCAAGTGGCGCCGATCAACATCAATTCAGCCGACGCTGAAACCCTGACCCGTGAACTCAAGGGGATAGGCGCTACGAAGGCCAAGGCGATCGTCGCCTACCGCGATGCCCATGGTCCATTCAGCTCGATCGACCAATTGCTCGAAGTCAAAGGAATAGGCGCGGCCACTTTGGAAAAAAATAGAGCCAAGTTGAGCGCAAACTGACAGCCAAAACCTGTTTCAACGAAGCCGGTCATTCGACCGGCTTTTTTGTTTCCGTGATTTTAAGTTGCTGGCCGCTTGCTCTCCACAGTGTTGGTTGTCCGGCGTCACGACTGACGGTTGGACAGGAACGTGGACTGGCTGACGTTGTCCTTGTTAGAACGCTTATTCGGCTTTAGCGCCCTGTTTTCAAGTGCAATTGGCCTTACAAAGGTGTTGACATGTTACGGTTATTCACAATCGTTTTCGTAAAGCCTAAGAGTCTTTGCGGACTCAACAAGCGTACTGTGCTGTTTTTTTAAGTTGCTGATTCAAAAGGCTTTATTCGCTCTGGGCAAAAAGCCGCCGATCTGTTCGTAGGCCGCGTCGCGCGGGCGTTTCAGCTAGACATCCAGCAACTGCTCACAGGGTTATCCACAGGTTCTGTGGATATTTCTTCCGGCAGTGGCAAAGCAGCTTTAGCGGGAGGCATTCGATGAAAGCACCTTGGAATTTCTTAAAATACCTGCCGGTAGCGCGAGGCGTTCTCGCTCGTGGAAGGTTACCGATAGTGCTGCTTGCGGTCGCTAGAAAGCGCTCAGCACGGGGTGGCTTGGTAAAAGGGTTGCGTGAAGATCTCAGTCTGTTGCAAGGGCTGTGCGTGGCGTGGTGGCGAGGTGAGTATCGGCAGGTCAGCAGGCCCGCGCTGGTCGCTGCAGTCGCTGGTTTGATG
>Ga0208645_1001742_pt1 | contig 18422 bp, 10 predicted proteins | sample VirMetDEL_Sep_01_FD_184519 | JGI IMG/M metagenome (GOLD analysis project Ga0208645, IMG submission 184519) | Aqueous microbial communities from the Delaware River and Bay under freshwater to marine salinity gradient to study organic matter... | ecosystem: Environmental > Aquatic > Marine >... | reverse complement strand
TCTGGGACTGATTATCATGCGTTTACTGGCAATGTAAATATCTACAAGGCTTTTGCTACTGGCGACCCGAATAAGATTGCCGGTAATGTTTCCGGAACGCTTACCACGAAGAAGGTTACGTTGAGGGTTGATAATGCTCAGCCTGAGTTGTTTGGGTATGTGGAGTTGTGTGTTGCTGAGTGGTTTGGTGATGCGGTAACGTTTTCGACTGTCCGAAGGGAGGAGTTCGACGAAAGTACATTTGAGATTGAGCATAATGGTTTTGAGGTTGCCACTCCGCTTTCTACTGAAGAAGTGTTGCGGTTAAACTCATTGATTAAGAACATTGGCGGTCAGCGTATTGTTGATAACAGGTTGGTGATGCATGATATTACTTACGAGGAGCGTAAGGATTTTCGTGCTTGGGCCGAAAAGATTGAACACACTATTATCAAGGAAGAGATTACCGGCAATGGATTTGTGGCTTCTGGTAAGGTGTATGGTGGTTATCAAAACCCCCAGAACACGTTTAGGTTTATTGGGTATAAGTGGTTTGAAACGCATAGGTTTGGCATTAGGTTATATTTGAAGGAAGGTGGAGTTACCGAAACATTTTGGATTGATGATATAAAGTTTGACATTTCTGCGACAAACGTTACCACGCCGAATAGGAGGGTAGGCACGCCTCCCCCTAACTACGAGTTAAACGTACAGACACTAGATGATAACTTCTTTGTGCCGGGCGTTGAGTTTAGCAATATAGACTTAGACTACTTGATTGACGGAAAGAGGTTAAGAGATATTGTTGGCAAGATTGAGTTTATGCGTGTGGAGCTTGGGGATGGCACCAAGGAGGTTTTGGTTAATGGTATGGGGATAATTGGTATGTCTGGTCATTTTAATGCTAACTCGAAAATAATTGGAAATGTAAAGAATGGATACCCAAATGTAAATCAAACTACAACTCCAAATTATGGGGTAAGGTACCCTTTCCCATTTTTTTCAGGTCAAGGTTCTTTTTGGCTTGTAGGCGTTGGCCCAAATACACTTCCTTTTAATGTGGCGTTCCAGCCTACAAGCGTTTTTAACGGGTTCAGGAATATGTATGCAACAAGTGGAATAGACCCATTTGACCAGTATGCATACCAGCAAAACTATAAGCCAAGGGATTCTATTTTTATTGTTTCTAACGATATTGTTTTTGGTAAAGATGCTATTGAGTTTCAAGCAGGAGACCAGATAATAAACTTTGGAAGGCCATTGTCAGAAGCTGGCGCTCCATTTCCTGGAACAACAACAAACCTTTTTAATTTCATAAGGGATTTTAGGTTATTGAATTTAGGTGTTAATGGTACTCCAAATCCATATTTTCACAACATACAAGATGCGAAATTATTGCCTAGGGATTCAACAGAGATTATGTTGACAAGCGGTATAAATTGCCATTATGTTTCAAGTGCTAAATCTTCTGACAATGGAGTTCTGCCTCAAAATATTGCAGAAAGAACATACATATTTGAGTCTAGTATTGCTGTTTCTTTGGCAGATTTACTTTTGCCCGGAAGTTGGTCTCGCTCTCCAAATGACACGCTTTATCCAGATACAAATTATACCAACAGCAACGAGGGTGTTTATTGGGTGAGTTATTATCGCCCAAGGCCATACACTACTCCAGACGCTTCAAAGTTTGGAGATAGGGAAGCCACCAAATACATTTCTACCGGAATGAGTGAATTGATAAACGAAAATTTACCTTCTTTGCTTACCACTAAGGTTTTTGGTGGGGATACGTTTATTGGTAGAACTCAGTTAAAGCTTTGGAATCACTTGACAGAAACGCTTGGTATTGACTATACCGATGAAACGTATGCTATGTCGTTTGTTGCTCAGAGTACGGTAAGTCCTGAAATGCGAACTGATATTGAGCAAATTGCTCCTGCGTCTTTCCCTGCATCACCATTAAACGATTACAAGGCTTGGCTTACTAACTTAACGTTAGATTCTACGGAGTATGACAGAAGTTACAATTTCCATGCACTAGGTAATTCAAACGCATATAGCGAGTCTAGAACTTTCATCGACAAGTTTCCTACTCGCGTGATATGGAGTGATTTGAAGCCTGATGGTAGTTTCTTTGATTCGTACAGGTTTTTCCCTCCCGGCCAGTTCAATGACTATTCAAGAAACTATGGGCCGGTAACTCACATTGAGGTATTGGACGATGAGTTTTACATATTCCAACCTCGCAATTTCAGTAGGGAGTATTTCAACACTACTGGCACGATAACCTCTGACACCGATGAATTGGTGATATTGGGTAATGCTGGTGTGTTATCTCGTAAGGGTTCTACGATTACTTCGTATGGTACTTTGCATAAGTGGTCTTGCGTGAAGGGGCGTAGTGCTTCGGGCAGAGATGTGTTGTATTGGTTCAATGCTGAGAATGGTTTATTCTTGAAGTATGGCGGAAGGGGTGCGGAGCCTTTGAGTTTGGCGAAGGGGTTAAACCAATGGTTCAACGAGAACAGCAAGTTTGTTTACGATTACAATACTCCTGCTGCCGGCCAAGGTATTTGCGGAGGGTTTAATGAGCGTTTCCAAGAGCTGCGTTATACATTTAGGGGTTACAAGAATAGTCCTGAGTGGGGTGTAGGCAAGTTTTACGATAAGGGTGATGTGGTTATTTATGGTGGTAATGGGTTTGTTCCTGTGCAGTTGTATTTGTGTAGGATTGACCACATTAGTTCTCCGGCGAACATTCCGGGCGGAAACACTGTAACGTGGGAGCCTATTTCCGAAAAGGATTCACGTTATTACAATGTATTTACATTGGTGTATAATGAGATGAAGGATGGCTTCACTAGTTTCCTATCTCCGAAGCCTTTGATATACCATCGTTGGAGGAATAATCTACTTACTCAGCGTTATGGTGATTGGAGTCAATATCCGAATTACTTAGAGAATTTTGGTGATTACAACACGTGGTATTCTTCTGATGAGGGCGAGTTGGCCGAAGATGGTTTTATCATTCCGGTTATCAATTACAATAGTGATGTTATTAAGAAGTTTTCTGCGTTGTATGTTGATAGTGAGGTAGCTCCTGACAGGGTTGAGTTTTTCACTCCTGAGCATGAGAGTTTTTTGGTGTTGAGTGATTTTGAGAGTAGGGAGGGTATGTGGGTAAGCACTATTAAAAACGATATTTTGACCGCGCCGAATGGTATAAACGATGGGGATACAAGTCGCTTATTTGGCAGGTACTTGTTAGTCAAGGTTTTCTTTTCTCCCAAAAAATTCCAATCTTTGCGTAACATAAGGGTACGCTTACAATTTAATTCACGATATTTACAAACATAGTATTATGGCAGCACCATTAGCAATAGGTTCATTAGTTTTAGGGGGTATCCAAGCCATAGGTGGTTTGGTTTCCGCATTTTCAATGGGTGACCGCCCAAGGTTTCGGGAAGACCCAAGGTTTACCGGAGCGGCTGGTCGCGCCGAATATATGGCAGGTATGGGATATACTCCTCAGGAGCGTGCTGCGTTTCAAGGTGATATAGCTGCTCAGACCGCAGGGGATTATCGTAGGGGTATTGATATGGCCGGAGGTAATATGTCTAGGGCGTTGGGCGGCATAAGCACTGCGAGAACGTTGGGGGCGTATAATCGGTTTGCCGCTCAGGATGCTGCGTTGCGTAGGCAGAACATTCAGTATGCCGACCAGTTTTCTCGTGAGCGTCAGCGTAGGGCGGATATGCAAACGCAGGCGGATATTCAGCAGTACGATAGGGAGCAGCAAGCAACAGGTCAGGCGATTAGTTCTGGTTTGACCGGTATGGCTGGTGCATTTAATTTCAATCAGGCAATGAATTTCTATAAGAATTTGTATGGTGGTGGTGGGGGTGCTGGTGGTGGTGCTGCTAGTGTGGGTTCTGCCGGAGGAGGTTCTGCTGCTGAAGGGATAGGATTCCAAAACATATATGGGAAAGGTAGTGGTTTTTCATTACTTGGTAAAAATATGTTTAGTGGTGGGATTAAGTTTCCCGGTCAATAAAAAACGCCGAAAGATAAAATAGTATGACACCATTAGTAGCAGGCATAGCATTAACAGGAAAGGCACCAGTGTACGAAAACGTGTACATGAGTGGCCTAAAGCAAAAGGCAGCGGGAGAGGCGGCGGCGGCGAAGCAAAGGGCAAAGGCAGAAGAGGATATTGAAAAGTCTATAAACATTGACTATTCAAAGTATCACTATTCAATGCAAAAGCTTGTGAAGGAAAAGGCTGCTAAAGCGGTATCAGAAATGAGAAATGCAATAGCGGAAGATAATGTAAGGGGAATAAATAGAGCTAATGATATAAAGCGAGAACTGCTTATAGATTTGGCTGGGATAGCAAATACAAGCAATCAACTTTTTGAAAGGGAAAAGCCTGCTTACACTTCTACATACATTCGTCCAGAGGTTACATTTAGAGAGCTAAATAGTAAGGATATTCGTGATGTGGTTAAAGAACCTGCTGTTCAGCAAGAGCTTGAAGATTATGGTATGCAAATAAATGTTGATTCGGAAGGCAGAGTATCCATAAACTTTTCGGACATAAAAAGTTTTGATGTAAGGAAAGATTACAATACTTTTCAGGCTGACATTATAGACCAATTTGCTCCTCAGTTAGCGGAAAGTTTTAGGGCTGGGAGTACAACTCGGCAAGAGCTTTCTCAGGTAATAACTAAACAAAGGTCTGATGATTATTTAGATGCAATTTCTTCAAACCCTATAGGGGGAAGGAGTGCTATATTTAATTGGAAAAAAAAGTATGACATTGACATTACAACACCACAAGGTAAGCAAAAAGTTTACGAAATGTTTGTAGCTCCAGAAAGGACAGGTATATCTTCTACCGCTGCAACAGGACGAGGTCGCGGAGGGATTCAAGAAACTTTTGAGGTTTTAGATGGAGCGAATTCTCCTAAAATAGATGTTAATTTCGGAGGGACTAAAACAATGTCTTCGGAAAAGGCTATCCCTTTCCCACAGGTTAATGTGAGTGTAAATTACAGAGGTGCTTTTAAAATTGGGGAGCAGTTAAATTATAGTAAGTTGTCTGGAGATATTAGAAGGGAAACAGACAATTTTCAAGTAAAAGATATTCGTAGTGTTAAAAGTTGGACTGGGAAAAAAATAGAAATACCCAAAGGAGATTATGATGGAATAAATTTTAACACAGATGTTGTTTTGGAACAAGGTATGCCTTTGCCGGATGATGTAAGAAACGTTTTGCCAAAATACATAGATAGATTAAAAGATGATGCGCTTCAAACAATTTTTGGTAGTACGGATAGGGCTGCATTAAAGGCTAAAATTGTTAATCGTGATTGGATTGTTGGTAGCGGTTTAAATCAAGAAGGTAAAGCAAAATCAGAAACAATATTTGTGCCTGCTACTAAAGAAAACTTGTTGCAGTTAGAAAAATCAAGTTCTTTGAGTTCAAACAAGTATTATAAGATAAGGCAACATTTGAAAAAGGCAGTAGAAGACCCTACTATTCTTTATAAACTTAATATACTTGGCGCAGCGACGAAGGGCGCCGAAACGCAACCTAAGAGTGGGTTTAATTTGTTTAATTTTGCATAATGAGTAAAGAGATACTAAAAGGCATATTTGAGGAGAACATAGCTCCTGTGCGTGAAGACATAACCTTTGAGGGTTGGGTAGATAAGATTAAGGATAATGAGGAGTACAAGGTAGGTTTATTTGAGAATTACGTTCAGCCGAGTATGCCTGATGCGACCTTTGAGGATTTTAATGCAGAGACGTTTGGCCTGGGAAAGGTGGAAGCCCCACTTGGTGGGGCGCAATTCGAAGGAAGTGTTTCCCCTACCGAATCCGTATCGAGCGAATTTGAGGTAGGCCCTCCCGGTGTTGAGCCAAAGGGTGCGCCTGTTGAGGAGGCGGCTGCGTTGGTTGGGGAGGTTGAGCCTACGATGATGGGTCAGAAGTTAGACCCTTACACGATTGTTGAGGAGGACGGTAGGAGTTTCTTTGAGCGTCTTTTTGGTGAGGGGAGGGTTGATAGGGTAACGGAGCTTGCGGTGGAAACCATACCGGCTTTGACTAGGTTATTTGGTAAGGCTGCCGCGAAGGGTATTCAGAAGGAGGTAAATATGTTGAGCAGGTCAATAGATGCTGACCCTGAGTTTGTTATTAAGGCTTCGCTGAGTGGTCTTTTCACTACGAACAATTTAGCAACGTATTTAAGTCAGGAGGCTGCCGGAGATAAGAAGGGCGCCGAAGAGATAAATATGTTTTTAGAAAAGGGCGCAGAGGGCAAGACTACTCAATTTCAAAGGTTCAAAACGTTGTATGCTCCCATTGAGAAAGAGCGTAACGAAGCCATACAAAAAGAGTTATTGTCTAACAGAGACTATGTAGCGTTAAGGGGAAAGATAGACGCTGAGTTTAACCGCCAGCGTGTAGGGGTTGATGAGAAATATGACTTCAAGGCTTTGATGGGTGAGGAGTTTAAGGTTGGCGAGAAGGAGTTGTTGGATAAGTACGAATCTGCCACGCTTGCTTTACCTATGCAATTAGAGACTAAGGCGAATGAGTTGAAGTTTGAGTATCAGGCGAAGGTTAATAATGGCCAGATTAGTGTTGATGAGGCTAATGCTGGTTTGAGGCGTGATTTAGACGCTTATGGTGCAGAGTTGCAGAAGCAGAATGATAAGGCGTTGGAGGAGTATAATTCCGGCGTTACCGCCTTGGCCGAAAGGTTAAAAAAGGGTGTTAAGGATAAGCCGGAGTTCAAGGCTTACATGGACGAGTTGAACGAATTGCGTAATGGGGTTGTTGAGAGTTTCTCTGATGATTACCAAAAAATTCAGCAGTCGGTGTTTAACAATGTTGCTCCTAAGTACAACTCTAAGATTGAGACTGCTATTACGAATAGCATGAGGGGTGAAACGCCTTTGCTTGACAAGTCGGGTGTAAAGGGTGATATTGCCAAGATTGTAAATAATAGGGGTTGGGATTATTTAGCCTTCGACCAAAAGAGGGCTGCGTTAAACACTATGTTTGGCGCTGCTTTGTCTAAGTTAAAGCGTAGTGGTGTTGAGATAAACGATGGTGTTGTTGCGAATTTGCGTGCAGAGTTTGACGATGCGTTTATGGATAGGACGTATTTTACCAAGAAGGGTACTCCTTCTTTGTTTATGGTAAAGACGAGGGCTATTGAGGAGGTTGAGCGCCTTGACGAGATGATTAAAGAGCGCAAACGCCTGATGTTATCTCAAGAAGCTTCCAAAGAGCAAAATCAAAAGAATGCTGTTTCCATAGGCTATGGAGAGTATGACCTCACTTCGGTAAATATATTAGGAGACCAAACCGACATTCGTGAGTTGTATTTGGCGAGGGAGAAGTTACAGGAGATAATTGATATGCCTGAAACGATGTCGGATAGTGAGTGGTCGAATTTTTGGAATGGATTCACTTCGGGGCAGTTTATTGATTATTTGCCTTTTGTTTCTGGGTTAAAGAATTTAAGTGGTACGTTGGCGTTGTATCGTGCTGTGGGTAAGGACACTGAATCTGCCCGATATTTGAAAAACGCCGAAGCATTAAATTCCACATACCGAAATATGTATGAGTTAAACAACATGGCTTCGGATTGGTACAAGGCTGGTAAGGGTACTGCTCAGAGCTTACCTTTTATGATGGAGTTTGCTGCCACCGCAGGGGTAGGTAGTGGTGTGAGGTTGGGTACTGAGAAGGTTGTTGTAAAGTTGTTAGGCAAGCAGGCTGAAACTGTTGTTGGCAAGTCGTTAAAGGTAATGGCCGGAACGCTTATTGGTTCGCTAGCGCAAACCACGTTAAACCCTCAGCGTTATGTAGATGAGGCGTTGAAGCGTATGACGCCTCAGATGACTATGGCGTTTTCTCCTGAGGGTGATGATTTGGTTGCTATGTTAGATAGCAGCGATACTGAGGGTGGATTTGAGGCTGCGTTGAAAGGTTTTGGTGTAACCGCTTCCGAGTATTTTTCTGAGGGGTTGGGCTTTGCCGGTGCGAGGGCGATGAAAGCTGTGGGGAGTAAGATGTTGCAGAATGAGTTTTTGAAGCGAGCGTATGTGGGTTGGTATATGAGTAAGTTCAATTTCGACACGCCTACTGCGTTTAAGAAGATTGCGGAAATGGGTGGTTGGAATGGATTTTTGATGGAGTTTGGTGAAGAGTTGGCAAACATACCCTTAACCAATTTGATTACTGGTGATGCGAAGGTAATGGAGGGTATCATTAAGGATGGGGAGTTAGATACTGAAAACTTGGCCGATATTGCTCGCGTCTTATTACCTATTAGCCTTGCTGGTGGGGCGGTTAGTTTGAGCAGTTTGGCAATTAGTGAAATAGCCCCTGAGGGCGTTACGGTGGCGTATATGGATGCCAATAACCAAGAGGTTACTGAGACTATCAATAAGGGTGCTTGGGACGCTGTAACGGAGGTTATGAAGTCGCCTTCTAAGGTGCGTGCTTTTATTGCGAATGAGTTACCTAAGTTAAAGGTAGAGGGTAAGGGAAGGGAGATTGTAACTTCTATGTTGGAGCGTGCTGCTATTGAGTTTGATAGGGGTGTTGTTGGTGCTGGTACACGTCAGATTGCTGAGGCTACTTCTCCTACGGAGGTAACTTTCGAGCCTATTCCAGAAACGGCGGAAGCGCCGAAGGTTGAAATAATTATTAAGCGTAGGCAGAAGTTAAATAGGGACAGGACTAAGTTAGTACCTGCTGGCGGTTTTGATTATTTCGCAAAGGTAGGGGATAAGGAGGTTAAGTTAAGCGATGCTGAGTATAAGGCGTATAAGGAAAGTGGTGTGTTGCCTGAGAGCGTTTCGGCGATGGAGGTTACTCCGGAAGTTGAAGGGGAGGCGGTTACTCCTGAGGCGGTTGCGCCTGAGGTTCCTGCGTTAAGAAATGTAGAGAGTACGGCAACGGCGTTGGAAAGTGTAACAAAAACAACAAATAATGACAACACTGATAAAGATATAGCGTTTCACGGAACTCCATATAATTATGATAAATTTGATGCGTCTAAAATAGGAACAGGAGAAGGAGCAGCTAAACAAGGCAGGGGTCTTTATTTAAAAAGGTCAAAAGTTAATGCCCCATTCTATGCAAATATAAATAGCAAAGATGCTCCAAAACATTTAGGAAGCGGAAAATCTCAAGTAGATAAATCAAAAATAAGTCCACATATTTTTACTGTATCTGGAATATCAGGGTTGAATTTAAAAAAAGGAAGTTTTAGAGAAGTAAGTAAATGGGCAAATAACCAACAACAATATGAGAACGAAGGATATGATGGCTTTGAGGCAGATAATGGGGATATTACTGTTTTTCCTAAATCAATAGATAAGGTATCTATTGATAAAAAAACCACATTAAATAATTTTGTTGCAGAGAATCCAAACTTTAAATTTAGAGAATGGACTACCGAAAAAGGAAAAGAAAATAAAGTAATCTCCGAAGCCTACCACAAGGCGAAGGAGGACGGAAGCAATCCTGAGTTAGTTAGTGCGGTAGAGGAGTTGTTAGGCAAACCTACCCAAACGCCCGAAACCGCCGAAGGACAACCTACGGAGGTTATTTCTCCTGAGGTAGCGGAAGCCTTATCAACCGAGGACGCCACACGTATTGCGTTAGAATCGCTAGAGGTGTTACCTGAGGGCATAGAGAGTGCCGAGGAGGGTGCGCGTATCTACCACGAAGCGATAGGCAAGGAGGAGCGTACTGAGGCTGAGGACGCTATTGTTATGGCGGTGGAGGATGCGGTTATTGGTGGTGCGGTTGCGCCTGAGGTTGCGCCTGAGGTTGCGCCTGAGGTTGCGCCTGAGGTAGAGGTTGCCGAAGCGGTAGAAACCGCCGAAGCGCCCAAGCCCGCCGAAGGTAAAACTTTGAAAGAAAAGAAAGCGGATGCCAAAAGAAGGGTTGATGAAGCTACAGCAGAACTACAAAGGCTAAACAAACTCCGAGAAGATGAAATGCGTGCCCAGGGCATAGACCCATTTGGCAAGGCACAACGTTTAGCTGAACTAGATAAGAAAAGGCTTAACGTGGTCATAAAAAACTTAAAGGCTCGTATTGAATTAGGAGCATATTCGTTTGCTGATTTTGTTCAAGAAATGCTAAAGTTCGATATAATAGTTGACCCGAATAGCGCCGAAGATAGAGCATTCTTCACAGAGCATACAGGCATAGAAGTTGAAGAAGAAATAACTACCGGCTTGCCTGCAATAGGCATAACCAATGCTTACGACGAAGCGGTTCGTGAAGCCAAGGGATTAGACCCAATAGCAAAGGCGGCCAAAAAGACTAATGCTGCTGTTTGGGACGAAGCAATGGAAAGTGCAGGTACTGCTCAATCAAAAGTTGAAGAGTGGGCAAGACAGGAAGATGGATTCGTTCCGGTAACTCCTATCAACCAAGCGCTTATTTTGTTTGACCGTATTCGTATTGAAAATGAGCGTGAAATTCTTTTGAAGGAGCTTCCAAACGCGGCTTCTAATGAAAGGAAAACGGCTATTTATGCTAGGCTTGCAGAGTTAGAAATTCAAACTGAAAGCAATGAAATTGCCAATGCAAAGATGGGAAGGACTTGGGGCGCTTCCGGTATTTTCCGCCAAGCATTAGCAAATAGGGCTTATACTTTGACTGGTATTATTGCTAGGGCAAAGGCTATTAGTGGCAACAATCTTTCATCTGCTGACGAGGTTAAGCTTGCTAAGTTACATAGTGAGTTAGATGCGTTAAGGAAGGAAAATGAAAATTTGCAAAAGCGTCTTGCTGAAGAAATTGCGAAGGAGCGTGTTGATGCCCAAAATCGTACTATGGCAGAAGCTAGGCGTAAACCATTGGCAGGTACAGTAACCAAAGAAGATATAAAGGCGGCTTATCAAGAGTGGCTTGCTGCTAAGAAGAGTTCTGGCATTATGTTTGACCCTAGGTCGCAAGCAGAAGCTGATATTAAGTTTTTGGGTTTGTTGTTGGGTTATCTAAAGAGCCAAGCTGCAAACACTATATCTAAAGTTAGAAAGGCAGTTAAGGATTTTTCTGATGGAGAGTTGTCGGTAGATGATGCCGGTGCAGCATTCATTTTGGAAGAACTGCGTTTGAGTGAAGAATTGGCTGAGCCTGCTGAGAAGAAACCTGCTGAAAAGAAGCCGGCTAAAAAGAAGGCCGCCGAAGAGAAACCTGCTGAAAAGAAAGCTCCTGCCAAAAAGATTAAAGAAAAGAATACTACTGAGTTAGTTTCCGACATAATTGAAAAGGCCGAAGGGGAAATAAACGAAATGAACATAGATTCGTTACGTCCTTATTTTGCTCAGGTTATCCGTAACGAAGTAGCTGCCGGCGCCGAAACATTTAACGAAATAGTTCAAAAGGTATATGATGAACTAAGTCCTTCTATGCCTAGCCTAACATTTGAAGACTTGAAAGATGCCATGAGTGGATATGGAAGATTCAAGGAGTTAAGCAAGGAAGAAATAGATGTAAAAGTAAGGGAGTTAAAGCGTATTGGTCGCTTAGAGGCTGCGCTTAGAGATGTTGTTGATAAGCTAAAGCTCCCCAAGAAAACTGGTGTAGAGCAAGACCAGTTATCTACTAAGGCTAGAGATTTGCGTAGGCAGATATTAAAGGCAATTAGTGATTTAGGTATTACCCCTGAGCTTACAGATGAAGAGCTTGCTGCCAAGTGGCAATCTGCAAGAGACGCCTATAAGCGTAGGTTGGAAAATGCCATTGAAAATGTGCAGCTTGAAATTGACAACAAAGAAAAGAAGCAGAAGAAAGAACCTAGGCAATTTGATGATGATGAAATAAGAGATTTGAGGGGTAGGTTGGCTGCGCTTATTGATATTAGAGACAACATAGATGAAATAAAGGTAAAGGAAAACGAGCGCAAGATAGCTTCTGCCATAGAGCTAACTAAAATAAAAATTGCTGAAGCAGAAACAAAGTTAGCCACAGGAGATTTAAGTGTTAAGGAAAAGGAAAAGTTGTCTTCTCCGGAGTTAGATGCTTTGCGTGAAAAGTTGAAAGGCTTAAATAGTGAACTTGCTAAAGCTAGGGAAGAAGGTAAGTCTGAGATTCAAAGAATGTCTGAGGCGCAAGCACGTTTAGATAGCGCTGCCAAGCGTGAAATAAATAGGTTACAGGCTTTGCGTCAGCAGATAATCCAAGAGGGTGTTGCCGCCGAAGATGTAACCGTAGGCACTCTTGCTACGATAAAGAAAAAGAAGAAGTTTCCAGGAATGAAGAGGGCCGATGCTTTGCAACAGCAAATAGACGCTCTTAAAAGGGATATTGATGCATTAATACCTAGCAATATCAAGGAGGAAGCTTTGGCTGAAAAATATCTTGCGGGCAGGGAAAAGGTTCTTGAACGTTTAGAAAAGAAATTAGCGGACAAGGATTTTGCGCCGAAGAAAAGACCTGTGCCTCCTTTAACCCCAGAGATACGTGCTGTAAACTCAAAGATACGTGCTGCCAAGGATAAGATAGATGAAGAGTTGGAGCGCATAAGATTGAAGAATAGGGGTTTCTTTGAAAAATTAGGTGATTCCATAGTTAACTTACTATCTTTACCAAAGACGCTTATTGCTTCTGTTGACTTATCTGCCCCTGGTCGCCAAGGCATTGTATATGCTTTTGCTGAACCCAAGATTTTTTTGAAGGCTTTTAAGGATATGTTTAGGTATGCCTTTTCTCAAAAGAGTTATGATAGGTGGTTAGAAGAAACAAAGCAAGACCCAAGGTATGACGAATACACCAATAGGTATAAGTTGTTTATAGCAGACCAAACTGGCAAGATGAATGCTAGGGAGGAATTGTTTATGTCAAGATTCATTAAGCTTTTACAGAAAATTCCTTTGTACGGACAGTTATTGAAAGGTTCTGAGCGTGCTTACGTTGGATTTATCAATCAACTACGTTGGGACGTTTTCCAAAAATACGTTTCCGAGGTTGAAGCTATGGGATTGTCTTCGGAAGAAACTGATGTTGAGTTGAAGGCTATGGCAAACCTTGTCAATACTGCTACTGGTAGGGGTAAATTGCCTAGGCAATTGGAGTCATTATCTCCGGCACTAAATTCTACTTTTTTCTCTCCAAAGCTTATAGCTTCTAGGCTTCATCCGTTTATGCTTCCTTTCTTGTATAAGAATATGCCAAAAGCAGCAAGGAAAAAGGCAGGAGCAACATACTTAAAGTTTTTTGGTGGTATGATTACAACCATTTTATTGTTGAGTTTGATGCTTGATGAAGATGAAGATGAAGGTCTTGAATTAGACCCAAGGAGTTCTGATTTTTTGAAGTTAAGGTGGAAAGATTATAGGCTAGACCTAATGGGTGGTTATCAACAAGCCATTGTTGCTGTTGCCAAGTTGATTGGTGGAATTAAGAGTACCAAAACACAAGAGGTAAAAAGTTTTTCTGATGAAGGATTTGGCCAGCAAACAAGAGAAGACATTGTTATCAATTATTTTAGTAACAAACTCGCACCTGTTCCTTCTGCGGCTTATCGTGGGTATATTGGCTCAAGTCCAATGGATGATGTGAATAATCTCTATAATGCATTGTTTGGAGAAGTGCCAAAAGAGGAAAGAACCACTCTTGATAAGTTTACTCAGACATTATTTGAATTGAGCGTTCCGCTTTATTTGGAAGATATGGTTTCTGTTATGTCTGACCCCGATTCCGAATTTAGTGAAAAGGTTATTGCCGGTTCTTCGGTGTTTGGTTTGGGTGCGTCAAAGTATGGCGGAAAAACTATTATTACTCCTAATTCACCAGAGTTTAGGACTATGAGGGAGCTTGCTGTTGTTCAGCCAAGGTTTAAGACTGAGGTTAAAATTAATGACTATAAAGTTTCTGGTGATGGTCGTGTTTACATTGACAAAAACGAAGAAGATAAAGAAGTTAAGAAAACTTTAACTCAATCTCAATTAAAAAAATACAATGAGATGTTAAAGAGAACATATACCGAGTTCGTTAGGAACATCAATGTAGATTTCAAGAACTCATTAACAGATGAAGAGAAAGTTGAACTTGCTAAAGTTTTGTTAAATAAGGCCGAAAAGATTTCCGAATTTGAATATATTATGTCTGTAGATTCAAAGGTAAAGGAAAAAATTGAGCCGGCTGTAAGCAACTTAAAGGAGGTCGTTAACAGAATTTTATTGAATAGTGTTGGCGTTCCGTTTGGTCGAGTAAAGTCGGATATGGAAAGGATGTTTAATAATCTATCTCCTAACATAGATAAATTTGAAGATATAAAAACAAAATGAGTAACTACACCAAACCAAAATTAAGGGAAAGCATTAAGGACAGGGTAATGGCTTCTAGTAAGGGTGGTAAGCCCGGCCAGTGGTCAGCGCGGAAAGCACAACTTGTATCTCAGGAGTATGAAAAGAAGGGTGGAGGATACAAGGGTGGCAAGAGTTCTGCCCAGAAGAGTTTAAGTAAGTGGACGAAGGAGGAGTGGGGTACTAAGAGTGGCAAACCTTCTACGCAGGGGCCAAAGGCTACTGGTGAGCGGTATTTACCAAAGGCGGCGCGTAAGGCGTTAACGCCGAAGGAATATGCTGCTACGAGTGCCAAGAAGCGTAGTGATACTGCGAAGGGCAAGCAGTTTAGTAGTCAGCCCAAGAAAATAGCAACCAAAACAAGTAAATATCGTGGAAAGTAAGTTCAAGAAATTGCAAAAGAGTGTAGCCAAGGGTTACGCCGAAAAGGGTAAAAAGAAAGCTATGGAAATTGGCGCTGCCGTTGCGTACAAGCAGGGTGTCAAGAAATATGGCAAGGAGGGTATGGCTAAGAAAGCCATCGCCGGAAAGAAGAAAAAAAAGTAGTATCTTTGAAACAAAAATTGTTATGAAAGCAACTACCAAAGGTGGTTCTACCACTAAGACCAAAGTACACACTAAGGGTGCTATTGGAAAGAAAGTAAAAGTAAACACTAAATCCTGTTAATTATGTACGGAATGAAAAAAAGTGGCGGAAGCAAGACCGCTAAAATGGGCAAAATGGCCGGCAAGACCGCTAAAATGGGCAAAATGGCCGGCAAAACTGCTGGTATGATGGCCGGCAAAGCTGCTGGTATGATGGCTGGCGCCAAGGTTGGCAAAATGGCTAGCAAGGCTATGATGTCTAAAAAGAAATGAAGAAGGACTCTCGCATAGAGCGTGCAGGCGTAGCCGGGTTTAATAAACCGAAGGCTACACCTTCTCACCCTACTAAGAGCCATATTGTAGTGGCTAAGGAGGGTGAAAAGGTAAAGACTATACGCTTTGGTCAACAGGGTGTAAAGACCAACCAAACTGTCGGTCAGCGCGAAGCATTCAAATCTCGCCACGCTAAGGATATTAAAAAGGGCAAGATGAGTGCTGCGTATTGGGCGGACAAGGTAAAGTGGTCACCTTCAAAGACGAAATCTCCATCTAAGAAATGGGTTAAAGGAAAGTAAATGGCGTTACAGGTAAATTTTACGGCTTCACAAGCGTCTAACTGCAAGGATATAGATGTCATAGACACTACGGGTGTTTATGATGCCTTAAACAATCCGACTGGGTGGGGTGCGCCGAATGCTGACACCACAGACGTAACCCAAGCGACACTATACATAGTAACGCCTTCCGGTAGTAGTTATGCCATTGATGCTACCTTATTGTTAAACGATGAGTTGACGGTATTGGGTAGTTCGATTGGATATACTGGTAAGTTGCCTGATGGTTATTACGATATACGCTATGAGGTTCAGGGTGTTTTTGGAGGTAATAGTGGTGTGTTGAGTAGTGAGCGTAAGAACGTATTGTTTTACGGGAATGTGTATTGTTGTATTGAGAAGATGAACGTTGACGATGCGTGTGTGTGTGACACTTCGGAGGTGGAGGAGATGATGTTGTTGTTCGAGGCTATGAAGGCCGCCGATGAGTGTTGCGACATAGTATGTGCGAAGAAGATATTAACTGAATTAACTCGGCGTTGTGCCAAAAAATGTAATTGCTAATGAGCTGTAATTGTCAAGATACTCCTTGTTCGTGTGTAGATGGGTTGAACTCGTTTACCACGTTAGCGTCTAGTTATGTTCAACCTAGTGTTGGCGCGAATGTAACTATTGCTACTACCAACCTTGGCCAACTTAATAATAAGTGGGTGGGTGTTGGTCAGATTTTGTTTATTGTTGGTGGTGGATACTACCAAGTGGTAAGCGTGCCGAGTTTAACTACCATTGAGGTGCAGAACTTGGGATATACTGGTAATGCTGCTCCAGGCGCTACTATTCTTTCTGGGGGTAATGTATCTCCAGGTGGATTGCAGGGGGTGAGTGGCACTCCGGGTGTGAGTGGCTCTACGTTATTGTTTAACGACCATACGCAGCAAACTGCGACTTCAAGTACTACGTTGTACACGTATTCTATGCCCCAAGGCACGTTAGCGCCAGATGGTTCTCAGTTAGAGTTGGAGTATTGGGCAAGAACTGTTCCAAGTGTAGCGAATAGAAACTTGCGTATTGGTATTGGTGGGACTACGTTTGACTTCCAGAACTTAGGTATTTCGTCTTCTGTTCTTTTGCAGAGGGGTAGTGCTATTGTTACGAGGTTATCTGCCACTACTGTTTCGATTGCGGTAAAGTCGGATAGTTATAGCGTTTCCGGAAACATCATAAGCACCTACAATTTCTATACTGCTTCTGCTGCTGTAACGAACTTAGATAGCGGTGGTGCGCTTGCGGTAACCTTGCAGAGTGTCATCCCTACTACTGGTAACATTGTTACTGAATACTTTACAATTAAAAGAAACTTGATATGATAGTCCAGTCCTATAAAACGATTGCTATTGCTGCTGCGAATTTAACGTTAGAGGGTGGTTCGCCTGCTTCTACGTTGAACTTAGACGAAACCGATTTATTGCAATACTATGTAATGACTACTGCTGGGGTAAGTTTATCTTCCTCGCTAACGATTGCGTATGGCGGTGCTGGTGTACCCCCTACGGGTTTAGTGGGAATGTTTTTCTTCCCCGGTGGTGTTACCTTAGGGGTAAACACTTTCACGATATTTGGGTATGCGTTGAGTGCTACCGAGGCGTTGAAGGGTGCTGTGATTGCGGTGGTGTATGATGGTTCTGCGTTTAGTGTTTCTGTGTTGCCGGCGGCAAATGCTACGGAATGGATAGAAACGGGAGATATTGCTGCCTTGGCGGTTACTGATGCCAAGATAGCGAGTGGTATTGATGGAAGCAAGGTTAGTGTTGGTAGTATGCCTGCCGACAGGTTAGCTCCTGCGAGTATTATTAATGCTCAGTTGGCCGCCATGCCTGCCTTAACGATTAAGGGTAACAATACAGGGGGCGCTTCCACTCCTATTGACCTTACTGCTGCGCAGGTGTGGGTATTGCTTGGGGGACAAATCTTTACTGCCGCTGCCGGAACGAGTAGTTTTGTGCAGAATGGTAGCGGTTCTACGGCAGCGGGAAATTATGCTGGGTCAGTTGGGCAGAATAATGTGGCAAGTGGCCTTAATTCCTTTGCCCAAGGAAACGGAAATACTACTAGTGGGGATAGGTCTTCGGCTAGTGGTAATGCTAACGTGGCAAGCGGTTCTAATTCAAGGGCCACTGGGGATGGCAATACTGCTTCCGGAACAAATTCTCGTTCCGGTGGTACAGGTTCTGTTGCAAGCGGAACGAATAGTTTTGCGTATGGTGAAAGTGCTACGGCAAGTGGCAATAATTCATTCGCACAGGGGGAAGATGTAACGGCTGACCGGGAAGGGGAATTTGCCCGAAACAATGTAAACACATCGGCACTTCGCAAGAGTGCTAATAACCTATTGCAATCTGCAACAACGAATGCCACTCCAACAGTAATGTTTTTGGGAGATAGTGGTTTGTCGTTTAATGTTCCAACCAACTCTTCTGTATCGTTCAGCGCTTTGGTAGGTGCAGTTCAAGATGTTGGGGGTGGTGGCGGTAACGCTGGGGATAGTGCAAGTTGGCACTTTACTGGTGTCATTAAGAATGTTGGTGGTACTACTTCCCTTGTGAATGGTGTGAATTTCGATACTACCTTATCGCGTACTATTCGCGAAACGGGAACGGCTCAGAGTGGTGCTTCGGGAACTATTACGTTGCAGGCTAGCGCTACAACGGTCACAGATGCGTTTGAACACACCTACATTTACATCATTAGCGGTACCGGTGCAGGGCAGAGTAGGGAGATTACTGCGTACAATGGTACTACGAAGGTGGCTACGGTCACTCCAAACTGGGGCGTAAACCCTGACAACACTTCGGTGTATCGTATTGTTACGCAAGAGCATTATGAGGCGAATACGATAGGGTGGGACGTAAATGCTGTGGCGAACAATGCTGCTGACACGTTGGATATAACG